>Ga0255055_10000040_pt1 | contig 90481 bp, 87 predicted proteins | sample JV7_2_27_MG_FD_188633 | JGI IMG/M metagenome (GOLD analysis project Ga0255055, IMG submission 188633) | Seawater microbial communities from Jervis Inlet, British Columbia, Canada - JV7_2_27 | ecosystem: Environmental > Aquatic > Marine > Inlet | place: Canada: British Columbia | collected... | reverse complement strand
GGGGGTCAGCACCAAATGATAACTATGTCGACTGCGCCAATAAAAAAAAGCACACCAAGGCGAGCTTTTGGAAGCATCTAATCTTTTTCAAGAAAAATGTCAGGTAATAATTCCCTGCAAACGCTTCGCAAGTTCGCTGGCAATTTTTTCGGGAGACCCCTGGATGAATTCCTTACGGCGTTCGCGAACTTCTGCCTCTCGCAGACCTGATACGACGGTTGGCGAACCCGTTAAACCGATATACCCATCTTCAACATCTACGTCATCATGACTCCAGATCGCGACCTCAGCATCATCAAATGCCCAGGGCTTGCGATTGTAATCAATAAACCTAGGTTCATTCGAGGCTGTCTTCACAGAAATCACCGTTGGAAGTTTGACATCTTGGATTTCATACCCGCCTTTAATTTCGCGCCTTGCTTGCACGATTCGCTTCTTTCGATCAACAGATAATTCAGTAGCCAGGGTGACCTGAGGCAGATCCAACCATTCCGCCAAACCAGGGGGGACTTGCCCGGTAGCTCCATCTGCCGATTCCTCTCCACAGAGGATTAGGTCAAAATTGCCGATTTTTTCTATTCCTTTTGCAAGCGTGTACGTAGTGGCTAACGTATCTGCGCCGGCAAACTCACGATCGCTCATCAAGAAGAAGCGCTCTGCCCCCATCGCTAAACCCACACGCAGAATAGGTTCGAAGAATGGCGGACCCATCGAGAGGATGCTTATGCGCGCAGGCTGATCATCCTTCAATGCCAGTGCCATCTCAAGCGCATTCATATCTGGAGGGTTGATCTCCGAACGTACTCCGGTACGCTCTAAGAGTAGTGTTTCAGTATCAACCCGAATTTCTTCCGATTTCGGGACGACCTTCATACACACGACGATTTCGAGATCAGACATTTACAGACTCACGTTCGCGTTGTACCGCTTTGATTAATGCGGGCAGGATTTTATGCGTATTCGCGACAATGCAGTAGTCAGCATGATTGAAGATCGGGGCTTCCGAGTCTGAATTAATCGCAATTACTGTTTCAGCATCCTGGATCCCAACGATGAAATGGAAGGCCCCGCTGATGCCGAAATTTAACGCCACTTTCGGTCGACAGACAACACCTGTTTGCCCAACCTGCCTCTCTCGCTCAATATGCCCTTCATCAACTGGCGGTCTCGTGGCGCCAACTTCACCACCTAATAACTCCGCCAGTTCACGTAAACTTTCAAAATCACCGTCGATCCCTCGCCCACCGCAGATAAGAACTGGTGCTTGCGTAAGATCGACCCCTTCGCCCACATGCCGCTCGACAATCCGTGAGCGGATGTCGGCTTTCTTGAGCTTCACCTTAAAATCTACCAAATCCCCCAATCTATCGGGATCAGGCTCGTTCGCAATGAATACGCCCGGACGTACGGTGGACATCTGCGGACAATGCTCTGCGGATTCAAGGAGTGCTATCACACCACCGCCAAAACCCGTTACCTCACTGATGAGCACACCACGATCCTCATCCAAGATTAGATCCGTGCAGTCCGCATTCAATCCTGTCCTCAGTCGCACAGCAAGCCGTCCGGCCAGATCGCGGCCATTCGGTGTAGCACCAAGCAAGAATACGCTGGGCTTCCCTTCTTCAATAGCCTGCATAGTGGCGTGGGAATAAGCACAAACGTCGAATTCCGCTAGCAATGGATGATCAAGGAGCCAGACCTCATCGGCGCCGTGTGCATAGGCTTGATTTGCCCGATCCCATATATCACTCCCCAATAACAAACCGCATAGTGTCCACCCCGCTCGATCCGCCAGATCGCGTCCTTTTGACATAAGCTCAACGGACACCCTTGCGAAATCATCACCTTCAATCTCCAGGAACACCCATAGAGCTTTGTTCGCTTCAGACGGCGCGTACAACGAGGCAACCACTGATCCTACTCCTCCACCGCATTATTCTTCGGCATATTACCCAAAGCCATTTGCGCAATCTCCGCAATATCACGCACCTTAAGCGTCGTAACCCCCATACTCCCGATGGAATCCTCTAAGCAGGATATGCATAGAGGACAGGCTGTCGCCATGATATCAGCACCAACGTCCAGCGCCTCCTGGACACGTAAATCGGAGAAGCGCTCACCCGGTGGTGTCTCCATCCACATTCGTCCCCCGCCCCCCCCACAGCAGAGCGTATCGGGGCCGGAGTGTGGCATTTCTATCAAATGTGCTTCTGGGACGGTTTCTAGAATAATACGTGGGAAGTTGGTAATCTCATTCACCCGTCCAAGTAGACACGGGTCGTGAAAAGTTATTATCGAGGACAGGCTCCCTGTAAATGTGAGCCGATTTCCTTCAATCAGGCCGGTGATGTATTCGGTGTAATGGATCGGACTAAAAGATTGATTTGCACGTGGATAGTGATTCTTGAAAACATCGTAGCAATGTGGAGATAGCGCAACCAGTTTGCCGACTTTATATTTTTCGAAGACATCTATTGCATTCTGTGCCACGTCCTGGAAATATGGGGAGTGCCCGAGCCGTAGAACAGCTTCCCCGCAGCATGGCTCATCCTCTCCCAAAATCCCGAAACTTACTTCTGCTGCTCTCAGGAGCTGCACAAGCGCTCGGGCAACAGATTGAGCCCTGTTATCATATGAAGCCGTACAACCAAAATACAGCAAGATCTCATGTTTCGAACGGTCATATATTTGGAGATCGAGACCTTCTGCCCAATCCATCCTTTGTGAGGGTGGTTGTGACAGTGGATTGTTATTCCAATAAACCGACCAGAGAACTGGCGTTAATCCAGCAGGGGGCTTTCGCCTCTCCCAGAGAAGCTGTCGAAGATTCTGAAAGACCTCCACGATAGGCACTCCTCTCGGGCAGTAGATTTCACACTGCCCGCAAGCAGTGCAGAGCCAGATCGTTTCCTGGACTTCCAATAGCCCCAGCTGCGCGCCGCGCATAATGGATCGCACTGACAAGGGATCGCCCCGCACTAATCCCCAAGGACAGGTTGCCGTGCAAACCCCACACTGGAAACATGGTGCGGCTTTGCCATCCGTGATCTCGATTATCTCTTCCCACAGAGCATCATCGATTTCGATTGGTACCTGGTCAACCGTCATATGTTTGACCGTTCCTTACGAGAGTATCTGCAGAGAAAGCAATCATTCAATCCGCGCCTTCTGTCGTAAGAGCTTCTTTTGAAAACTCGCGGACGACCTCATCCATTTCTGCAATCTTCTCTGCAAACTCTTTCCCTTCTGCAGCAGAAATCCATTTCAATTGCAATCGGTCGGGTTGAATCCCCTTCCTTTCGTATTTCCTCTGCCAATGCTTAAAACGTTTCCATGTGAACTTGTTGGCGAAATTGTAGTGACAATCAGAGCCGGTATCAGTTAGGCGGCACCCAGTTATAAGGACTGCCCCAGCTCCTTGTTCGAAAGCGCGGGCGACAAAATCCTCCTCAAAACGTGCTGAGCACATGGTTCGGATTATCAGTGCCGAAGTGGGATATTGCCGCTTCTCAATCCCTGCTAGGTCTGCTCCTGCATACGAACACCAATTACAGGTAAAGACGAGGCATTTTTCGTGTGCCTTCTCGGCCAGAGCTGCGTCAACCTGTGCCATAATCTGTGATTTTGTGAAGTAGGGCATATCAATGGCGTCGAAATTACATTCAGCTGCACATGTTCCGCAACCCATGCAGGCTGCCTCAAGGATCCGGACTTTCCCCTCTTTCACAGGACCTGTCGGCTCGATGGCAGTGTACGGGCACACCTTCACGCAAAGCATACAGCCGATGCATAGTTCTTCGTTAACAACAGCAGTGAGCGGCTCCTTCTCGATCACACCGCGGGATAGCAGCGCTCCAGCCTTCCCTGACGCAGCGAGTGCCTGTGCGACCGATTCGCGTACATCCTTTGCTCCTTGGGCTACTCCAGCCAAGTAAATACCCTGGTTCGCCGTTTCGGCAGGGCCCAACTTTGGATGCAATTCCATCAGGAATCCATCTTCGCTGTGGGGGAGCTTGAGTTGATCGGAGAGCGTATCCTCCTGAGGTCGTAATCCCACAACCAGGACAAGCAAATCGGTGGGAATTCGCACTTTCGCTCCAAGAAGCTCATCGTCTAATTCGACGCAATCTTCTAGAAACGTGATCGCATCCTGAGGTGGACAATCCCCGTCATAGCGAAAGAACTGGACACCCGCGGACATCGCACGCTCGTATAATTCCTCCGCCTGACGGCTGTAGGTGCGGATATCCTTCGCTACGATGCGGACTTTCTTCCCCATTTTTCGCAGTTGCAATGCCTGCGCGATCATCGATGTGCAGCAATAACGAGAACACCCTTTGCCATCCTGCCTTGAACCAACACATGAAATGAATGTGATTTTTTCCGCTTTCAAAGTATCTCGGTCAAGAATGGATTCCAGCTCCAAATTAGTGATCACTTTGGAATTCGACCCGTATGAAAATTCATCGGGAATATAGGGGGCGGATCCGGTAGCGATGACGACCGCACCGACATCGAGAGTCTGCTCATCATCCAGCAATGCAGTGAAATTTCCTACGTACCCACCGATCGTCACGGCCGTTGTACTAAGGTGAATATGAGCACCACTCGCTTCCAGATCTTTTGTTTTTGCTTGAAGGAGATCCGCCGCCGGGATATCAGCCGGCGCGATTCGATGCAGTTGATTAAGTGCTCCGCCCAGGCGATCCTCTTTCTCGAGAAGATGGGTTTCAAAGCCCTGGTGGGCAAGCGCGGCTGCCGCGCTCATTCCTGCAATGCCCCCTCCGATGACAAGTACGCGCTTGGTTAACGGCAAAAGGCTGATCTCGAGCGGTTCGAGTATCCGTGCTTTCTCTACTGCCATTGAAACCATATCTACCGCTTTTACCGTAGCCGCTTCCTTGTCGAATTTATGCACCCAAGAATCCATATTCCGGATATTGGACATTTCCAATAAAAACGGATTCAGACCTGCTCTGATGAGCACACCACGGAAAATCGATTCGTGCGTCTTCGGTGAACAAGCTGCAATTACGACACGATTAATCTCATGCTCACGAATCGCATCCTCGATCTCTTTCTGCGTATTGCCCGCGCAAGAGAACATCTGACCTGAAGTGTAAATAACGTCAGGCATATTCTTTGCGACTTCAATTACACGATCGACATCTACAACCCCGGCGATGTTACTGCCACAATGGCACACAAATACACCCACGCGCGGTACATCAATGTTCTCCATCGGCTCGATTTCGGGCTCTTCTGGCCATGATCGATCGGTTACGAACCGCAATGCTAAGGATGCCGCACCACTCCCTTCCGCCACGCTATCGGGGATATCCTTCGGTCCGCTAGCACACCCAGCCGCAAATATTCCTTTTCTAGTGGTCACGACCAAACCACCCTGCTCTTCGACCGAGCGTATAAAACCGTCATCATCGAGCTCGATGCCAAGTGTCTCCGCTAAGTGAAGGAGACCCGATGGCGGTGTAACCGCATTCGCCAGGACGACCATGTCGTAATCATCCTCAGCCATCTGTGAACGCTTTGTATCCTCATACCGAACGCGGATTCTGCTATCACCATTGGGGGAAATCCTCGAGGGTCGCGTACGGATGAAGTTCGCTCCTTCATCTCTCGTTCGCTCTCGAAATCCGTCGAAACCTTTGCCATATGCCCGCAGATCCATGTACATAACATCTACATGTTCGATACCATGATCCACAGCCTGATAAGCATGCTTGAGTGAGTACATGCAGCAGAAGCGGGAACAATAGGGATGGTGCCTTTGGTCTCTGGAACCTACGCAAAGTACAAAGAGGATTTTATGCGGATGTTCTCCATCAGAAAGCCGGACGATCTCGCCACCAGTCGGACCGGCGGAGTTTACTAAACGCTCAAACTCGAGCGCGGTAAGGATGTCTGGGTGTGTCCCATATCCGTATTCACGCATCTTGCGCGGATCGAAACTGTCATATCCTACAGCGACAACAATCGCGGCCACCTCAGCTCTTATGATCCGTTCTTGGGGCATGAGAAAATCAATAGCACCCGGCAAGCAAGCTTCTTTACACCGATTGCAGGGGATGTAGTTCGGAGGTGTATTCAGGCAGGATTCCATATCGATGACATAGGATCCGGGGACCGCCTGAGGTATCGGAGTGTAGATCGCTCGTCGGGCTGCCATTCCTGAGTCGTACTCATTAGGCAGGATGACCGGGCAAACTTCGGTGCATTCACCACAGCGAGTGCATGCATCCGTTACATAACGTGCCCGTTGCCGGATGGCTACACGAAAACGCCCGGGCTCACCTTCAACCTCTGCTAATTCCCCCATCGAGATGATTTCGATATTCTGGTGGAGATCTACCTCCGACATTTTTGGAGCTTCGATGCAGATAGAGCAGTCGAGTGTCGGGAAGTTCTTATCTAGAACAGCCATGACCCCGCCGATAGTCGCCTCACGCTCGACGAGCATCACGTGTACGCCAGCTTCAGCAAGGTCAAGCGAAGCTTGAATCCCAGCGATACCACCACCCAGAACTAAGACAGTATCGCTCATGAAGGTGTTTCCATAGCTTTTGCGTAATCGAAACCCAGTTCGAAGGCTTCAAGGTTTAGCGAAAGGGTTTTCGGTTTTACCGAGGTTCGAATTGCCTCTTCCATCGCTTGACGGCTGACAACATTTGAGATCGCACAGAAATACCCTAATATGACCACGTTCGCCACGATCCTTCTACCCAAGTTTTCTGCTAACTTCGTCGCAGGAATCCTCAAAAGTTGGTCCTTTGGTTTTGGAGTTACCAAACCTTCATCGATAATGATTGTGGCTTCTGGTTTCGTCTCAACTCTGTAGCGTTTGTACCCCTCCTGCGAGAGTGCGATCAGAACATCTGCTTTTTGCACAAAAGGATAGGCAATCGGGTAATCAGCAACAACGATACTGGAAGAGGATGCACCACCACGTGCTTCAGGACCATACGCTTGGGTCATCACGGCTTCCAGATCTTGATACAGGGAGAATGCTTTCCCCAGCAGAAAACCCGCCAGGACGACACCCTGCCCTCCAAAGCCTGAGATGCGAATCTCCTGCCTCACGCCTCATCCTCCGCGATTATCGGTTGATAAGCAGGCGCTTCTCGATCAACGAATCGACCAACGTAAATCGGTTGATCCTCCCTTAAATCAATCCCCAGTTGATCCAGAGGCGTGTCCGGTTTATGTACACAGCGCTCCCGATACAGAAGCATCTCGTCGATTCCCTGCTCGAGATCGTTAGATTTTCCAAACCCGATGGGACATGGCGCAAGGACTTCTATGAAAGAGAAACCTGATTTATTGAATGCGTAAAGTACGTCATCGATGACCTGCCGTACATGTATCGTGGTCCAGCGAGAGACGAAATTCGCTCCAGCAGCCGCGAGGAGGTTAACAAGGTTAAAGGGATGCTCCGGACATCCATAGGGTGAGGTTGTACTCATCGCTCCATATGGAGTCGTCGGGCCCATCTGTCCCCCGGTCATTCCGAAATTGAAGTTATTCGCACAGATAACTGTGATATCGATATTACGGCGTGCGGCGTGAATGAGATGATTTCCACCAATCGCCGCCAGATCGCCATCGCCGCTGAAAACGGTAACACATAACTCTGGGTTGGCTAATTTCAAACCCATAGCGAAAGGAATTGCCCGACCATGTGTAGTGTGGTACGAATCGGAATTCATGTAACCTGCCACACGGCCAGAGCAACCAATTCCCGAAACAACAACGTGTTTCTCAAGATCAATTCCCGATTTAATGATCGCCTGCGCGTAGCAGCGCATCACGATCCCAATACCGCAGCCAGGACACCAGATATGCGGCATCCGATCCGCACGGATCAGGCTATCAAATGGATGTTCTTCAACGAGAAAGGGTTGAACCATTTTTGGTTACCTTTTCAATCGCTTCAAGGATCGGTTCAGACGCGAGCATTGCCCCCCCAGCGTGGTTTACGCCCAGTACCGGCTGTTCGACGTGTCGTTCAACCTCACGGATCATCTGACCAAGATTCATCTCAGCCATAACAAATGCATCCACGTCCTTTGCCAGATCGCGGATGAGCTGCTCGGCGAATGGCCAAAGTGATACTAGCCGCAAGAACCCCACCGGCAGTCCTCGCTCGCGCGCGACACGCACAGCTCTTCGTGCAGATCGTGCGGTGCTCCCGAAAGCGATGACCACGACACGCGCACCTTCTAGATGATATGTTTCTGTGCGAATTAGATCCTTCGCATTTCGGTTGATCTTTTCAACCAGCCGGGTAACCAAAGCCTGATGCGTCTCGGCAGACATGTCCGGATAGCCGCGTTCATCATGCGTCAACCCCGTGAAATGTAGCCGATATCCCTCCCCGGCATGAGCTAAAGGCGGCACAAGGTCAGCATCAAGCGCTTCAAAAGGTTTGAAATCCTTTTTAGATCCCTTTGGACGTTTTCTCCCCCAATATGGGATCTCATCAGCTTCTGGGATTTCGACTCGTTCCACCATATGCCCGACCACTTCATCCGCCATGAGCAGAACTGGGATACGATAACGGTCGGCAACGTTGAAACTATGTACGGTCAGATCAAAGAACTCCTGCGGCGACCATGGAGCATAAGCAACAACGCCGTAATCGCCGTGCGATCCCCACCTGGCTTGCATGACGTCAGCCTGACCCGGCAACGTTGGAAGGCCAGTGGAGGGAGATCCTCGCTGAACATTTACCACAAGGCTTGGAAGCTCCATCATCGCCGCCAACCCGATGTTTTCCATCATGAGGCTGAATCCCGGACCCGAGGTCGCAGTCATTGCCCTGGCGCCTGCCGCAGAAGCGCCAAGCACGCTGGCCATGCTGCCCATCTCATCTTCCATCTGAATGCAGACACCCCCAATTTGAGGCATCCGCCGAGAAAGACGTTCTGCTATTTCCGTAGATGGCGTAATTGGATATCCACCAAAGAAACGGCAGCCAGCAGCGATCGCTCCCTCTGCGCAGGCATGATCACCATTCATGAAGTGTCTACCCGTCAGGATCTCGCTGGCCGTCATTCTTCCACCTCAAGTGTATAGATTGCGAATTCGGGACACACCATGGTGCAGAATTCACAATGCACACACGCGTCCTCACGATCTGAACGAATCTCAGGGTAGTGGTAGCCTTTTTCATTGGTCATTTCTGAAACTTGAAGTACTTGCTGGGGACAAAGCTCAATACACAGGTTGCAGCCTTTGCAACGCTCGAGGATGAGGTAGACACGACCTCTTGGAATTTTTAACTCACTCAGATTTATGGGTGTACGTGCGAAGACCTTCATGCTGCCCTCGCATTCGCCACATATAAACGGGATATACCAGGAACGCCCCCGAACATAACCGGAGATTAGGCTTTCGCACGCTGAACTACAAGTACCAAGTGTCAGAGAATATCATGCATAACGTCAATGAATTACAGCAATTAAGCATCTAAAATATGGTTTACTCGTGGGCACTTGCAGTGGGGTCGAGTTTACCCACGCGTATGCTGATTGTATAATCCAATCCTGGTCCTAAAGATTTGAAGTCTGGGAGGCATATATTTCAGCAGCCCTTTCTATCTCTAATCGAGCCTCATGAGCCACTTCCCCATTTCAGATCTAATGCCATACTGCATGATGCCGTCCGTAGTACGAAAACGAACGTTCGAGGATAACAATGGCCCGACTGCATGAACATCAAGGAAAAAACCTGCTCGCCGGTGAAAAGATCGGCATCCCCAGAGGCAAAGCCGCGCGCACGTCATCAGAAGCCAGAAAGATCGCCGAAGAACTTGGCGGCGAAGTTGTCGTCAAAGGACAGGCATGGGTGACCGGGCGCGCCTCGCGCGGGTTGATACAGTTCGCTGATACACCGGAAGCCGCCGCAGCTGCTGCCTCAGCGATTTTAGGCGATGAAATTGGTGGATTTCTAATCGATACGGTGCTGATTGAAGAGAAACTAAACGTGAAGCAGGAATTCTATGCCGGTGTCATTATCGATGATATCGCCCAAGCACCCAGAATTATCTTCAGCTCAAAAGGCGGATCGGGCGTTGAGCAGATCGCTAGCGAGTACCCTGATGCAATTGCCCAGACGCTTGTCGATATCCAAGTCGGATTTCCTGACTACTGCGCGCGCGATCTTGTCCGCCAGGTCGGCATTCAAGGAAAAGTCCAACTAGCAATGGGTCTTCTATTGTCACGACTTTACACCGTCGCTCGCAATTCAGATGCACGCGCAGCCGAAATCAATCCCGTTGCCCTCACTGAAGAGGGGAAACTCATCGCCGCGGACTGCCGCATCACCGTCGATGATTATGCAGTATTCCGGCAGCCGGGGTTGAAGATAGACGTCGCCCGCGAGTTCGACCGGCCGCCGACCGAGCTTGAGCGCATCGCCTGGGAAATTGAAAAAAGTGATTATCGCGGCACCTTCTACTTCATCCAGATGGAGCAGGATTTCAAGAAAGGGGATAAGGTCATCGGTTTTCACGGCGCTGGCGGAGGGGGCTCGATGATGAGCATGGACGCCATACTGAATAAGGGCTACAAGCTTGCCAACTTCGTTGACACAAGCGGGAATCCACCAGCATCGAAGGTTTACCGCGCCGCCAGGGTCATCCTTGCCCAGGGACCCATCGATGGTTATTTTTCCTCCGGTTCTGGTGTCGCCTCTCAAGAGCAGTTCCACAGCGCCCGTGGGCTCGCGAAGGCCTTCCTTGAAGTCCCTTTGAACGTGCCGGCGGTGATTCGCTTAGGCGGCAATGCGGAAGATCGAGCGATTGCAATCATGGAACAGGTTAACGAAGCCCTTCCAGTGCCAATCGAGGCCTACGGGAAGGATGACTCACCCGATTTCTGTTCAACTCGCCTGGATGATCTCCTTAAAATTTTTCTTCCCATAGAAGACACTGCGCCGCCCGTTGAGAAACCCCAACCGGAAGAACCTTACCAATTTGAAACTGTATCTGGCGGAACTGTCCTTTTCGACCACGCTGCATGCCGCAAGTGTGATACGCATATTTGCATTGACACTTGTGTACCAGAAATCCTTTCCCTTAAGGACAACCTCCCCGTGCTAAATATCAGCGCAGAGGATGCCCGAAAGGGCGGCTGCATCGAGTGCCTCGCCTGCCAGGTTGAATGCTACTTTGGAGGTAACCAGGGCGGATATGTTGAACTTCCCATCCCTGGTCTGGAGTAAGATTTGCCAACCTTGTCAAACAAAGAAGGTGCACAGGAGCGGATATGTCGATCCTGATCGATGAAAAGAAAACCGTCCTCGTCCAAGGTATTACCGGGCGCGAAGGTCGAACAAGAGCTTCTTTGATGAAGGAATATGGCACCGACATCGTCGCCGGTGTCACACCCGGCAAGGGCGGCCAGGAGATTATCGGTTTGCCCGTCTACGATACAGTCCTCGAAGCCAGCGAGGCATGCGGGAAATTCGATATCAGCGTACTCTTCATCCCTGCTCCGCTAGTCCGTAGTGCTGCCCTGGAGGCGATCGAAGCTGGCGTAAAACTCCTGGTTATTGTTCCTGATCGGGTCCCGATCTACGACGTGCTGGAGATTGCCCGCAGCGCGAAAAAACACAAGGTTAAGTTCGTCGGCCCAAACACGCTAGGAGTCCTCTCTCCGGGAAAAGCCGTACTGGGGATGATCGGTGGTCGAGCTGACTCCGCCCGTTCCTGGTTCTTCCCTGGACCAGTTGGGATCACTTCTCGTTCCGGCGGCATTACATCCTCCATGGCCTACTACCTTGCGCAGGAGGGTATCGGCGCAACAACGCTTGTTCATGTAGGAGGAGATGTCGTCGTCGGCCTGCCCCACCCCGAAGTAGTTAAACTCTTCGAGAAGGATCCGGAAACGAAGGCGATCGTGATGTTCGGCGAGATTGGCGGCAGCCAAGAGGAACGAGTCGCGGACCTCGTAGAATCGGGCGAATTGACCAAACCAATTATCGCCTTCATCGGCGGGAAAGCCGCCAAGAGTGGCACCCGCTTCAGCCATGCAGGTGCAATCGTGGAAGGCAATCGAGGCACCTACGAGGGTAAGGTAAAACGACTGCAGGAGGTGGGAGCCACAGTTGTGGACGCCTTCGGAGACTTGCCGCATGCCACTAAATCCGTTCTTATGAAACATGGGATAGAACTATGACCGATCTAAGTTGGAAAACCTCGATCACTGAAATCAAACCGAATGAGGTCCGGCTGCGTGGTTACCGAATCGATGAACTGATGGGATCCATCTCCTTCGCCGAGGCAGTGTACCTCGCCCTTAAAGGTGAGCTGCCCTCTGCGGATGCGGCACGGATGATGAACGCCATTTTGGTCTCATCGATCGATCATGGAGCCTCACCTCCCTCGGCGCTTGCTGCCCGCACAGTGGCATCCACCGGTGCCCCTCTCAATGCTGCGGTTGCTGCGGGGATCCTTTCCATCAATCGCCATCACGGCGGCGCAATTGAAGATTGCATGCAGGTCCTGCAAACTGGAATCAAACGTGTCGATCAGTCGGGTGAGACCGTCGACAATATCGCGGCCGATCTCGTGGCAGAATTCAAGGCTTCCGAGAAACGGATCGCGGGATTAGGCCATCGCATCCACACTGGCGACCCACGCACAGCAAAACTCTTTCAGCTCGCTCTGGAATTGGGTATTGCCGGCGATGGCATACAGATGATCAATGCCATTCAATCATCCTTGAAAGATTCTGGAAAATCACTCCCGATCAACGTCGACGGCGCAATTGCAGCCGTACTCGTTGATCTCGATATCCCATCTCAGCTCGCGAACGCGATGTTCTTCATAGCCAGAGTCCCTGGCCTCATCCTTCAGGCTCACGAGGAGCAAACTCGCGAGCGGCCCATGCGTCGCATACATCCTACAGATATCTCATACGACGGTCCCGCGCCGCGATCTTTCGATAAATAGGTAAGTTAGCCCCGCATGGAGGTCTGTGATGCCAAACTCGATTCCCGATCTCATCCCAGAAATCAATCAGATTCAGGACGCAGATTTGCGAGGAAAGGTGATCGCGGTCTGGGAAGATGCGCTCGCAGGAGGAGGTTGGCAGCTGGACGATCTCAAGACGATGCCCTACACCCTCCTGGTAGATCAAGTTGAAATCACCTTCCCCGAACACGTAAGCGTTGTCTGCCGGTTGTGCATCGCCATGGAGGAAGTTCTTGCTGACGCCTATGGAGAACGGTATTCAATCGATAAGGATGTATTAATCGCCGGCTCTCTATTAGCGGATGTTGGCAAACTCCTCGAGTTCAGCCGCGAGGGAGATGAGTACGTTTGGGCGAGCACCTACGAGTATCTTCGCCACCCCTTCACCGGGGTCGCCCTATGCTACAAGCATCAAATTCCAGAAGCCGTCATGCATATCGTGGCGACCCACTCTTGGGAGGGCGACAAATTCACGCGACGACCAGAGTCAATAATCTTTCACCACGCCGATTTCACCGACTTCGACCTGACCAAATACGCATCAAAACACCCATGATAATGGATACTTCGGTATAAAGAGGATCGCATGGGACAAACTTTCGCTGAAAAAGTTCTCGCGCGCTATTCCGGCAAACGACGGGTGAAACCTGGCGATATCGTCGAGGTCACACCACAGGTTGCGCTATCACACGATAATACCGCCGCCATCGCAGGCATCTTCCATCGCATGGGCGGCAAGAAAGTACTTAACCCGCAGATGAATGCGATCATCCTCGATCATGCTGCCCCGGCTCCAACGTCTAAACACGCTGAAAACCACCGCATCATTCGCGATTTCGTGAGCGAGCAAGGAATCCCCAACTTCTACGACGTCGGGCGAGGCATCTGCCACCAGGTTCTCGTTGAAGAGGGATTGGCACTTCCGGGCGAGATCGTCCTGGGCTCAGATTCGCATACGCCTCACGCAGGGGTCATGGGCGCTTTCGGCGCCGGCATCGGGCGCAGCGAAATGGCCTCTATCTGGGCGGTTGGTACGCTGTGGCTGCGAGTGCCGGAGAGCTTGAAGATCATCGTAACCGGAAAAATACCACTATGGGCTACCCCAAAAGATCTCGCCCTTAGAATTATCGGCGATCTCGGAGCGGATGGCGCGTTGTACTTGTCTGTCGAGTGGCAAGGCAATGTGATCACAGATATGAGCCTAAGCGAACGTGCGACTCTCACTAATATGGCAGCTGAGATGGGCGCGAAGAACAGCTACATTCCACCGGATGATACAACTCTTGACTATCTCTCTGAACGAGCCAGGCGAGAATTTGAACCCCTGCTTCCAGATCCAGAAGCCGCATACCTTCACGTTCTCGAAATCGACGCCAGTAGCTTAGAGCCGATGATCGCCTGCCCGCATACCGTTGACAACGTTAAACCATTATCGGAAGTCACGGGTACGAAAGTGAACCAGGCTTTTCTTGGAACCTGCACGAACGGCCGTCTGGAAGACCTCGCTTCTGCCGCAGAAATCCTACGCGGGCGTAAAGTTGCACCCGGAGCCAGAATGATCGTCATCCCGGCTTCCTCCGAAGTGTTGCTGGAGGCATTGCGCAAGGGGTATGTCGAAGATTTTCTCAAAGCGGGTGCACTTGTGGAGAGCCCAGGCTGTGGCCCTTGCATGGGCAACCACCTGGGGGTCCCTGCACCCGGCGAGGTGACAATCAGCACCGCCAATCGCAATTTTCAAGGCCGAATGGGGACGAAGGAAAGCGAGATTTATCTCGCCAGCCCGGCAATCGTCGCCGCATCCGCTGTCACCGGGAAGATCACGCACCCGAACACCCTGGATTGAGGTAAGCGATGGAAATCATCCGTGGTCGAGTTTGGAAATACGGCGATAACGTTAACACCGATGTCATCTTCCCTGGAAAATACACGTACACCATCAGCGAACCAGCAGAAATGCCGGCACACGCCCTCGAGGATTTGGATCCGGATTTCACCAGCGGAGTCAAACCTGGTGATATTATCGTCGCCGGGAAGAATTGGGGCTGCGGGTCCTCACGTGAACAGGCAGTGACTTGTTTGAAAGAGAGCGGCCTTGGGGCAATAATCGCTGAGTCTTTCGCACGCATCTATTATCGCAACTGTTTGAACGCCGCACTTCCGGCGCTCATTTGTCCCGAAGCCGTGGCTGCCATCCAGGATGGCGAACAGATTGAGATCGACCTGGATAATGGCGAGATCATCACACATAACGGTATTTATTCAATTAACCCCTTTCCCGAGGTTGTCCAGGAGATCTTCGATGCTGGCGGGTTAATCGCTCACACGAAGAAACGACTAGAAGGAAGTCAGTGACCATTCCCATGAGTGACAATTTGTGACCGGAATTTTATTGATTCCTATTTAGGCATCTACTTGAGCCCATGCGAATGAAGGATACTACGTTACGAAATTTATGGAAGGCGATATTTTGGGTTTCCTTCCCATTTGGGATCTTATCCTTCGTGCTGCCGATCTATGGTCGTCAGCTTGGGGCATCCGCACTCGAGATCGGCGGGTTCTTCTCTGCCGTCTCCGTTGTGCCGGTTCTCGTTCGCCCCTTCCTGGGACGGATTATGGACCGCTGGGGGCGTCGCCCGTTCCTGCTTCTGGGATTAATAGGCTACGCCATTGCAATGGTCGTCTTCAGCCTCTCCAACAGCATTCTCCAGCTTACCATCGCTCGCTTCATTCAAGGTCTGGGCCAGGCATTCCTCTGGCTAGCCGCCCTAACAATCGTTGCCGACGTCGCCCAGGAAACGGGCCGCGGCTACGATTTCGGCCTCATCGATGAAGCCGTGAGCCGCGGCGCTCTGATCGGCACATCTGCCGGTTTCTTCGCACTCTTCAGCCTTGATCAAATTGTTTCAACAGGCAGCCAGGTTTGGCTCATCTTATTCGCCGCCTACACAATCCCAGCCTTAATTGCTCTCGGCATTGGCTGGCGCGGCGTGCCTGAGACACACCCTCAGAGAACCGGCGAAATAAACCGCAGCAGGCCTATTTCCAAGCAGCTATTTACCCTGATGATTATTGTTTTCTTTACCGGTGCTTCCTCGATGATGGTATGGCCATTGCTTATGATCTTCCTGCAGGACACGCTTGGTGCGCAGGTGTGGGGGTTGGCGATAGCTTATTTGCCGGCCGCGCTTATCAATGCCTTCCTTCCATCACGGATGGGGAAACTCGCTGACAGATTCGGTCGTAAGCGTCCGATGGCTGGCGGCTTGATCTTAGGCGCTCTGGCTTCGCTGCTCATTCCGAATCTGCGGTCGCTAGGGGCCCTGGCAATGCTCTGGGCAGTAGAAAACATCGGTTACAGTGCGGCCTTGCCTGCAGAACGCGCTTTCGTGGCCGACATCGCCGGGGATGATTTCCGAGGAACGAGTTATGGTCTTTACACTTTTGCATATTTCCTGGGTGCGCTCATCGGTCCAATAGGTGGAGGTTGGTTGTATGATCATGCAGGCCCGGCTGTGCCTTTCTACATCAACGCCGGAGTACTTGCACTTGGAAGCTTTATGGTGCTCATCTTCCTGCGTGAATCGAAACACGACGTAGTTGTCAGTGTGAGTTTATAAATTGTTTAGTACAAGAGGGTTACCGTTGAACCGTCTCTTCAAACAAAAGAGGCGTTACTGTAAACGTGAAAATAGAAAAGGAGCTCTTACCAAATGTCAAAATATCGAATAGCCTGGATGCCTGGAGATGGCGTGGGCGTGGATGTTATGGAAGCGGCGCGGATTGTCCTCGACGCCATAAAACTCGACGCTGAATATATTCATGCGGATATAGGTTGGGAATTCTGGTGCAAGGAAGGCGATCCGCTCCCAGAAAGGACGATTACCCTATTGGAAGATTGCACCTGTGGATTATTTGGCGCCATCACCTCAAAACCCACCGATGAAGCGGAGCTTGAGCTGGCTCCGGAACTCAAGGGCAAGGGGTTATCCTACCGAAGCCCGATCGTCCGTCTCCGACAGCATTTCGATCTATATACAAATCTTCGCCCTTGCAAGGCATACTCGGGCAACCCACTGAATTACCGCGATGATATCGACCTGGTCGTCTTTCGGGAGAATACAGAGGGCCTGTACAGCGGGGTTGAATTTCATCCACTCCCTCAGGAAGTACGGGAGACGATGAAAAAACACAACCCTGCATTAGGGCGTTTCGATTCGGTTCCGGGAGATGAGCTTGCTGTCAGCCTGCGAGTGATCACAAATCATGGGGCACACAGGATCATCCGCCAGGCATTCGAGTACGCACAGCGATTTGGATACCCAACCGTCACCTTGGTTGAGAAACCGAATGTCCTACGGGAGACAAGCGGCCTGATGATCCGTGAAGCCCGCAAAATCACCAGCGATTACCCGGGTATTGACCTCTGGGAAACGAACATCGATGCGCAGATGATGTGGCTCTTGAAAAACCCTGATGACTACGGCGTGCTTGTAACAAGCAATATGTTTGGGGACATCCTATCCGATCTTTCTGCACAGTTGGTCGGCGGCCTTGGTTTTGCCTCCAGTGGAAATATTGGTGACAAGTTCGCAGTCTTCGAGCCCACACACGGGTCAGCGCCGAAGTATGAAGGTCAATATAAAGTTAACCCCATCGCCATGTTCCTTGCCGCTAAGCTCATGCTCGACTGGCTGGGAGAAACCACCAAGGCTCAATCGCTGGAAGATGCGATCGCGAAAGTGATCGCTGAAGGAGAAGTCCGGACATACGATATGGGCGGAGAAAGCACGACGCTCGAAATGGCGCACGCTGTCGCCAGAAAACTATAAGCGCTGAAAAATAGGTTTTGATATCGGAGGTCACGATGACATCGATCAGCCGGAAAATGGCTGAATTCACGAACGGGCTGGCGTATGACGACATTCCTCGGGATGCGATCTACGAAGCGAAGCGCTTCCTGCTAGACAGCATCGGCTGCGCCTTGGCTGCAACTAAGAACGAAGACATGAGCGCTATGTACCGCTTCACAGAGAAACTCGGCGGTACTCCGGAAGCGACTGTGATCGGCACAGGTTTGAAAACCAACGCTCCGAATGCTGCACTGATGAATGGCTTGCTCATTCGCGCCCTGGATTACAACGACATATATTGGGAACAAGATCCAAGCCACCCTTCGGACATCCTCGGCGCCGTTCTCGCTTCTGCGGAGGCTAATAAACGAAACGGTGCAGACGTCCTCGTTGCAACCGTCATCGCCTATGAACTGGAAATGCGCTGGTGCCATGCAGCCACGCCGGGGATCCGCGAAGTCGGGTGGCACCACGCTTCGCTGACACAATTCGTCAGCCCGCTCGTCGCCGGAAGATTGTATGGATTGGGAATCGATCAACTCATCGCTGCCATGGGCATCAGCGGCAGCAGCCACTTCACCCTCGGCGGTGTTGTTGCCGGGCATCTCACGAATATGAAAAACACCGCCGATCCTCTCGCCGCACAAGCCGGAGTTTACGCTGCGCTTATGGCTCTTGAGGGCTACGAAGGTCCGGTGCATGTGATCGAGGGAAAAGAAGGATTGATCGAAGTCCTGAATAACGTTACCTGGAATATGGATGCTCTGCTCGATGCCCTAGGCGATGAATTCCTCATCACACAGTGCAGCTATAAGGCTTTCCCAACGGAGGCGCTCACGCATCAACCCATCAGCGCGGCCCTCAAAGTTATCCACGAGCATGAGATCCGTCATGATCAGATTCAAGAGATTCTGGTTGAAACAACCACTCGTGGTGCAGACATCCTTTCTGACCCGAGCAAATACGTTCCCGAAACGCGGGAAACCGCCGACCACAGCCTGCCCTATGTTATCGCCGCGGCCATCGTTGACGGGAATGTATTACCCGAGTCTTTTGAAGAGCATAAATTGAGGGATCCAGATATAAGAGCGATTCTTCCGAAGATCAAGGTCATCGCCGATCCCGAGATCGACGCGTTATTTCCTAAGGTAAAACGCGCCCGCGTAACAATAACTCTGCAAGATGGGAGCTCACACAGCGCACAAACTGACTATGCGAAAGGCTCACCGGAAGATCCGCTGAGTGATGAAGACCTGTTTGCGAAATTCCGGGCGAATGCCCATAAGACGATGAGCGAGAGAAGAATAAATGACATCATCGAGCAGACAATGGGATTTGAGAGCTTAGCCAAACTCGAGCCCTACATGGATCTGCTCATCTCGGAGAAAGCGTGAAGAGGCTCAACTTATTGCTTAATGGTGAATTACTTATTGCTCCTTGTCTCGATGCTCCTCAGATTGAAATTAATTGAGAACCTGTCCTGCTGAGCCTTTCGGCGGAGTTTGTCCCAAGCGGGTCGAGGGGCTCAGGCTAAACTCCGCGAAGTATCTCATTCTTCGAGCAGAAGAGTGACACTTCCGAGAATGATTTATCAATCGTGGAATTATGCGCTTCCGTGAGAGGGAAACTAATAAAGCTATACTCTGTGCGAATATTCCGCCAAAACAAAAGCCTCAGTCGCTATTTCACAAACGCCTTTTGGGTCCAATAAACATAACTGCTGCCGAGCAGCGCCACTGCGATACCGAGATCCAATATTGCCACGCCGAGCAAATATGGGTAATTGTCGTGGGCCAGCCCGGATAGGGTTATTCCGGCCAGGATCATAACCGTCAACGCTGCAAAGAAACCGGGACTGAAAAATTGCCAGATCTTTGGCGCAGATAAAGCCTCTATTCTGACCAGATTCTTTTTAATGCTTTTAGTGAAAAGATATTTTGCTTTTATTCCACCGAGGGTGAAACCTACTAATCCGGCGATCCAGGGCCATGCCAGTCCTGGCTCCATCGCACCTGCTTCAACCAACAGGCTGATACCTTTTTGCAGCAGTCGAAAGCCGCCGACATACCAGACAAGGGCGGCAATGACATTTAGAGTTCGGGGGGACACAGTAAATAATTGCATTTCATCAATCCTTGTATAACTGATCTTCTCGAATGATTGTTGTTAAGGATGATTGTAATCGAAATATATAAATAAGAACTTACCCATTAATAAAATTGCACCTGCATCCTGGCGGATGGGGGCCTGATGGTAAAATCGAGAGGCCACTTTATCCCTAAACGCGGAGGCTCTAGAGCGACACACATCATGAAAATCCTGGCTATCAGTGACCGCGTAGATGAACGAGTCTATTCGGAGCATATCCTTCACAATTACGGAGATGTTGATCTTTTTGTAGGCTGTGGTGACCTGCCCTATTACTATCTTGAATACATTGTTTCGATGGTAAACCAACCGGTCCTATATGTGCACGGAAACCACGATGTGAAGGAACAACTTACTGCGACAGGCCGCCGCGTTAAAAAGGCAGAAGGCTGCGATCTGATCGACGGACGGGTGGCCAATGTTAAAGGCTTGATATTTATGGGACTTGGCGGGTCTATGCGCTATCGACCCGGGACTCCCTTTCAATATGCCGAGGGACAAATGCGTGCCCGCATCGCCAGATTAATACCTCGATTACTCATGAACAAGTTGAGGTACGGTCGATTTGTCGATGTGGTCATCGCGCACTCACCACCCTACGGGATTCACGATGGCACAGATCAAGCTCATATCGGCTTTAAAGTATTCCTATGGCTAATGGCCTGGTTTAAGCCGCGCTACTTATTGCACGGGCATATGCATGATAGGCGCTATAACGCCCAAACTAGCACTACCTACAACGATACAGAGGTTATTGGCGTATTCCCAGTCCGCACTATTGATATCTAGAAACTATCCTCGTTTCAAAGTCGAAGACGATGCGATTAGAAATAGCCGGCTTCGAGTTTCGCCGGCTAGAAGCTAACCTTGAATTGTCATGGGAACTTTCAGATTGATTCCAATCGCTACCGGCAAACCATCACTGGCATCCCAGATTCTCGCAGCACTTGATCCACCGCACTTCCAAGCACAACCTCTTGCACTGGCTGCATCCCATATCCACCAATAATGAACATGTTACACTTGTGTTCTTCTGCTGATGCAAGAATAGTTTCAGCCCCTGGACCGCTTTTGTTTATAGCGATAGCTTGTGCGCCGTGGGTATCTAGGTACCGCTGGGCTTGATCCAGCGTCTTCGACGTAACCCTTCGCCCTTCGGTTATGGTCAAAAGTACCAAGCTTGTATTCCAGCGGACATTTAGATAGGTTGCAATGAAAAGCGCCTCCATGGCTTTTGGGCTGCCGTCAAAGGCCAGCAAAGCTCTGGTCATCGGTGAGGGTGTTCCCGGCACTGCCACGATGGGCCGAGGACAGCGCTGGATCATCGTTCGGAAACCTGAATTCAGTCTGGCAATAGGGAAACGTCCGGGAGGATGTGCCAGGCTCACAACCGCGAGATCGGTCCAGCGAGCACGATCGCAAATCTTCCGTGATATACCACCAATCTCAATTGCCATCTGCCCTTGAATGCCTGCGGTCTGGCATCGGTCGAGAAATTCAGCCTGCACTATTCGCGCCCGCTCCGTATCCAGCTCAGAATCTGTGGGAATCACATGGAGGCCGCGCAGCCTTCCATCTTCGCGCTGTGCCATCAACAATGCCTGCTCAAATGCTAGCCAGCTATGTACCGTTCCACTGATGGGAATCAATATCTCTGTAAATAATCGATTTTCCCGGCGCGCCGCCACCCGCTTTTTTCTCCATTCACCCGGAGCAGGACCGGCTTCAAGCTCATCAGGTGTTACTTTGTCGAATATCTTTTCCCATATGCGCACCATTTTTCGGAGAAACCCGGGGCTGTGCCGTTCCGCGAGATCGCTTGCTGCCTCTTCGGTTCCAATATCCCACCCCAACGCTTTCTCCAGAGTGTTTCTGTGCTCATACACCCATAAGAAAAGATCTGTAACCGTGCGATCCGGAAACTCTCTCAACAAGCCCCGGTCTCTGATTACACTGGCCACAGGCAGGTAGAACTCATCAAACCAATGGACGACAGCCTCCTCATAAGAGAGCTCCTGCTTAATTTCTTTACTCCGGAAGTCACGGACGATTGAGATCTGCTGGTCAAGCTTATCGTACTGGCCTGGAGCGGTAACGCTCATGTCAGCCTGAGGACGCAGTGTATCCAGGCGGGAATATTCAAGGAAATCAGCATATTCTGCTTTAACAATCAGTTCATCGGGTTGGATATCAGGCGAGATCGCTACTTTAGTAATGACCTCTGTTACGTAAGCCTGGATATGCGTTGAGCCGAGCTGGCGGGCAACCGAAACACGATGATTTCCATCGAATACGAAATACACGTCCCCAATCTGGTAGACTTCGACAGCTGGTAATCCCGACAACTCCATAACAGCCGCTTTAACTCTTGCCCATCGACCTTCGTCACTATCTTGCCGGGGCAGGAATTTGCGTGTGAAGTCCTTGTAGCGTCCCACGCTTCCCACAATCGCATCTAATGGAATTTCTTTCAGCTCCCGCTTCGCACTCTTCCTGCCTTTGAGCGATTCTCGCACTTCTTCATATGACAGGAGGTCCGCGGATTTGCTGGAGATCCGAGCAAAGACTTCCTGCAATGCGGCCTTGCGGCGCGCTCTGCGGAAGTCCTGAACCGCTAATGATATATTTAATTTGCTCATCTCTGGCATAGCAAGAACACCCCAGTAATCAATCTTATAATAAATATCACTCCTTGGTCGAAAACTTCCAATTGCCGTGAAGATCCTTGTCGCTTACTTTTCCGTAACTACCCGATGAACAACCCTATTGCGACCAGCACGGGAGTGGCAATATTGATGATCACATTCAAACCCAGATAGGGCACCAATTTCTCCGTACTCTCTCCAGAGCGATAGACGCCGATCATGACGGGCAGAGCGATAAGCAGTGTCAGCAACCCAACGAGACTTATGGGAGGCAGATACCCAAGTGTGACTCCGAGGATGATCGATAGGTACGCAAGGATTAACATTGTGCCATAGACCAAGCTGCTCACCCTTCGCCCGAGAATGATTGGCAAATGTCGTCTGCCCACACTTTGATCTGCCTCAACGTCCGGAAATTGATTCAAGAGCAGCAAGTCATTCACCAAGAAAAAGGGCACAAGTGAAGCAAAAAAAGATGACCACGAGTATGCGCCGGTGAGGACAAAATCGGTGCCCATGACCATCAGCGGTCCAAAAGCCAATCCCGGGGCGATCAAGCAGAGAACAGGGTTCTTGGTAAACCAGGGTGTATAGGCAACGATAAGTAGGACCCCGAGAGCACCCAACGGCAAGATCGACAATCCTCTCACCCATATGAAGTAAATGCCAATCAAGGCCGTGATCAATATTGCTGCGAGAGCGACACCCAGAGCTTGTCGCGCGAGTGCAGGCTTCTCAGGCAGGGTACCGCTGCCGCCGCTAAAGGGTGTCCGATGCGTTCTGTAATCTAATCCGCTTTTGAAATCAAAATACTCATTAAATGCGTTGACACTAATGTGAGCAGCGATTGCCCCAATAAGCGCCAGGGCGAAATAGAACCCATTAACTTTTCCAGTTGACCAAAGTGCGGTCCCGAGCCCTACCAAAACACAAGCGGGCGTTAAGATAACGAAGGGGAGACGCATTGGCCCCATGTATCCTCTCATGTTGCTCACGTTGTTGCCCTCCAATTTTTTTTTAGATAGATACCCAAACAGAGCCGCGTTGGTTTTGACCAAGGATGAAATGATAGCTTATCTGATTTCGTCCTTATCTAATCAGCGGGTCCCTTTCTACCGGGTTCCGGATGCTAACGAACAACCACTAGTACTTTGAGATGGCATCCTTTAAATGGGCGCGGGCATCATCCGAATACCAGCACTTTATAAATGCATCTTCCCGTTCCGATAATTGCGACGTGATCTCTCTCTCGACGGCATATACGCGGCTGCTCTTAATAAGAGCGAATGCTTCCGGGGAGTCCGCCGACAGTTCTCTTGCCTTCTCAATCGACCGAGATAACAATTCTTCCGCGGGCAATAATCCATCAACGACACCCAATTGAGATGCTTCTTCTGGCTCGAGGAACCCGCCTGAATCCATAATATCGCGCGCATTTCGATGACCAATTAATTTCCTTAGTACGCAATCCGCTACATAGGGAACCGGGACACCCAATTTAATCTCATTCAAGCCAACTAGTTTTCGCCCCTCTGAAATAAATCTGTAATCACAACATAGTCCAATAATGAAGCCGCCCGCAATCGCATGCCCTGTAATGCCGGCGATGAGGGGCTTGGAGATGGTCAACATGCCCAGGCACATCTGGTTGTAGGACTGGTAGAAAGATCGGAATTCTTCCTCCCCGAGTGCGAATAAATTCGGGATATCCAAGCCGATGGAGAAGAATTTGCGATTGGAGCTAGTAAGCACCAATCCGCGCACATCAGGATCTGCTCCCTGTCTCTTAACGGCTGAGTCAAGCGCAAGAACAAGATCGCTATTGATCGCGTTTGTTGTCCCTCTATTTAACCTTAGAATCGCGACCTGGTTTTGATGCTCTATAGTTATGAGTTTTTCATCCATCATGGTCACCTCTCAAGTATCAGGCTTCCAGCCTCTAATCGCCGGTCATGGACTTTATTGAGTAGTTAGCTACGTCGTCCACTCGTCATGCACTATTCCAACGAGAAACCACTCCTCCCCATATTGCATAAAGACCAACCGTAAGCTTCGCCAATCGAGACCACCATAGTCAGGTTCAAATCCTGAGAAATGATATTCGACCATTACCCCTCCAGGGTAGAAATCGGGAATATTATTGATCATCCCTCCCTCGCCCCCTATCCGCCGGTCATAACCAATTTCCTCAGCATTGGCAAAATCCTGGTCATAAATGAACTGGTCGTAATACTGCGCGAAAGTAAGCTCAATCGGCGCCCCGGACCCATCGTAAACACCCCATAGGAAAACCAAATCTTGAGAGAGGAGATCGGGAATACTCAGAGCGGAGAATGAAATATCTCCCTCGCGAACAAACGCATAGGGAGAAAAGCGGATCCCCAGTGTTGGATGGACCAGACTTCCCAGCCGATCCAGATCTCGATCGCGCAGGGCCCCGATCACCCGTTCAGCTTGCTGACGGACAATTTCCTCTGTAGTGGGGGAGGTAGTGGTGACAGTTGCCAGCGGGATTGTGGGCACCGGATCTTCAGTTGATGCGGCGCAGGAAGCAAGAAGCATCAACAAGATCAGCGTTGCTGGAAACCGGAATATTCTCATAAACAACACCCCTTTCTCGATCAGCGATCGTATTTATTGAGCGTCGGGCAATCCTGACTTTTCTTCCATCTCTGCCAGGGCGGTATCGATCAAATGAATTTGTGTTTTCAGCGCTCGCAACTCTTCGGTGGAGCGATCGAGTTCGTCATCTCTCAGGTTATCAAATTTTATTCGATCTTTGTACTCCGCCATCAAAAGGGCAAGAAATTTCCTGCGCTCGTGAAGATCTGCGATCACTGTTTTTGAATCGTTGTTATTTTCCATATCTTACCGATTTCTGACTGGGAGATTCTAAGGAATGTCGCTTGCGCATTTCGGAAACCTTCGAATCATAGAAAGCTCCCCAAAGGACTGTAAGCATTGCGGGTTATATTTCCCCTCTACTCCCTGCCTGCATGGGAATAGGTCTGCCCCAGCATACCAGATGGCAGCCGGGGCAGGCAATCAACATATTCGCAATTTTATCGAGTTTCCTTAGTAATTTTTGCTTCTATTCTTTATCTACACTCTTTCCGATTTTTGATACTGTCTCCTCTAAGTCGATGAGAAGGTATAGCCCCTCGGAAATCGCTCGTAGGAAAACAAGAAAGAACCCTGCGATGGCGATAAGGAGTAAGGGTGTGGACAGATTACCAACCAGCTGATTTATCGTGACGATTGCGCCCTGGATTTGCACACCGGCCATCGATAGTAGGAAGATTATCAAATTGATCACAAAAAGCACAATAACTGCAAGAAACAACCAGGATAGCAGCATCGCTTGAGATGAGGTCGAAATTAACCTTTTGATATTAAATAACTTGCCGTCCTCTTCTTGAATATCTGTTGTTTTCGTTCCCATTTCTTCTGTCATGTTTTCCTCCTCAGGATTTATCTACCGCCAAGTATTAAGCTCAAGGTTTGAGAACTGCGGTGAAACGCGGAAAGCTTCGTTCCGCAGGAATGAATTGTAAGACATTATTCGCCACCTGTTAACTACAATTGAAAAGCAATATTTGTGGATTCTTTCATCGAGATTTATTCGTTTCAAAGGTCTATCGAGGCAGGCTAAACGTTCTACAATCTATTCATCTGAACGTCTCATTTTCTCTTCCAAGTTTTCCTTTACAGATTGCCACTCGCTGTCAATGATACTGTAGTAGATTGAGTCGCGGACATGGCCATCTTTCGCAATCATCTGTTTACGCAGAACACCCTCTTTGACTGCACCAATACGTTCTAGGGCTTTATGTGAGCGCTGGTTCCGAGCGTCCGACTTGAACTGCACGCGGATGCAGCCAAGGGTCTCGAAAGCGTGTTTCAGAAGTAAATACTTACATTCGGTATTTACTCCCGATCGCTGATATGCCCTGCCATACCAGGTCCCACCGATTTCCAAAGACCGGTGGTCTTTTCTTATATCCAGGTACCGTGAACAACCTATGGTTTGGTTTGACTTACGTAGAACCACTGCGAATGGCAGGTCTGTCCCCTGCGCTGCCCGGGCGAGCAGCATTCTTACATGTTCGTTCATCTTTGCTTCTGTGTTGATGTTTCCGTAAGGTAGGAACTGCCATATAGTTTCATCCTGCCCAATGATCGCTAAGCCAGGCACATGAGCCTCAGAAAGTGGCTCCAAGCGAACGATTGAGCCGCTGAGTTGAACGGGGTGAATGATCATCCTATAGATTCAACCTATTGCTTCCTGCTGCATGAAAGAACCCTTATATCTCTTGGCCTCTACATGCATTCCTCTATCCTAGAATATCGATACGCCGCGGTTAAAGTATGATCCTGTCTCTCTTAATAGACAAGTGATTGGGCATCATCTAAATAAAATCGGGAGAAGAAACCATTATTTCTTTTTGATTCCTCCTCCCTTTGGGTTATCTCTCTACTCCTTTGAGTAGAAAATGCTAAACGCGATGGCGAACAGGCCCAAAAGTATAGCATTCACCCACGCAAATGGCGGAAGGTCGACAAAGAACAATCCATAGAGCAACACCAGCGTTCCCAGGATTGTCCAAACGATCTCCATTTGGACGACGACTTTCACCTCCGAGAATGCCGTGGCTCTATATGCAAACCAGGAGCTCACTGCAAAACCAAGCACAGCAGCACCGAGCAGCCGGTACACTTCTGGTTCTTTAACTGGCCATTTTACGAGGTTCCCCCACACTTCTGGTATGAGAATATAAGCGAGACCGAAGAATGCAGCGATGATGGCGTGAATGAGAAATGTGGTTTTCAAACCTGACGATATTCTCTTTTCCATGACCCTATCCCTCCTCATTATTATGCGTACACAATGTCGGTCCTGCTACGATTTACGTCAGGCATCACCTCCTCTTGTTTGATCCTTATTTGCTGACAGCTGGTTTCAAGAGTCCTGCGTATCTGTCGTGCTTCTCAGTCGACGGATTAGGAGCAGTGTGTGCTCATTTTGAAACGATGGACGAGCCGTTCTTCTTTTACCATCAGGATGTACGTCACATAATAAATGAGCTCATTGAAGTGCTGCAATGCATCAAGATAGACTATCCATTTGCCATCATCTTACAACGAAAAAACCCGTTCCTTGAAGAACGAGTACATTATGTCATCGCTATATCGGATATTGGCGCCTATCTCGAGATACCTTTAGGTTTCATCCTCTTCCTATCTGTCCATGTATTAGGTTTAATATTTCTGGGATACCCTGCTCGTTTTCAGGGTAGGTCCTCGAGTAAATTCGAGCTGAAATCTGTTGCTTTTCAAGGTTTTTGAAATCAGTTTGATAGCGTCACACATCGTTTTCATAAAACCCTAGAAATGGTAGAAGGCCGCCTTATTGTCATCTCCCAACCTACAATCTCCCGATTTCTGTAACTTGCTCAGGAATATCTTGTAACTTTCTTCCTCATTATGCATATTATAGGTAGGAGAACGTCATGCTCAACTTCCTCGACCTTTATGAAGGTTATGCAGCCGAAGTCTACCGCTTTGCCATTTGGCTTTCCGGTGACATTTTCGATGCCGAGGATATCACTTCAGAGACATTTATCAGAGCCTGGGCACACAACAACACGATTCGCACCGAAACCTTTAAAGCTTATCTTTTCACAATCGCCCGTAATGTTTATCTGCTACAACGGAGAAAGAGGAAGAATCAGCTTCCCCTCCACGATGATGTTCACGACCCTGCTCCTGGACCCGAGAAAGTGATTGAATCTCAATTCGAAATACAGAGGGTACGGAGCGTTCTACAGTCTTTACAGGAGATTGACCGCTCGGTTTTAATTTTACGCGTCCAGCACGAACTGCCCTATGCTGAAATTGCCCGCATCTTGGGAATTTCCTTTACAACGGCCAAAGTGAAGGTACACCGTGTTCGTAAAAAGTTATTGCTTACTGGTGGTGACATGGAGGTTGATTGATGATGGAAATCACGAAGGATGTAATTCTCGATTTGCTGCCCCTTTATCTGGAGAATGAAGTGAGTGCAGATGCACGCGTCCTTGTGGAGAAATATCTAGAATCTGACCCGGAACTCGCGAAAATCGCAAAGCAATTTGCTGCAGTGGAGTTGCCCCAAGATATCCCTGTTCCACTTACCAAGGAGGACAAGATGGACGCCTTTGAAGAAGCAAAGCGACAGTTATTTCGGCGCACAATCATATGGGCCGGACTGATCGCCTTTGCGCTTCTGTCTATGCTGGGGTTGGCGCTGTTAGCATACTCTATGCTTGTATCCGTCGTCTGACAGGGCATCGCGTTCGGTACAAAATAAATTGCACAGGCGTAACCTTAAATACAAGGAGTAAGAGAATGATCATTCCTAAACAAACCACATTCCGATTTCTCAGGGTAATGGGCAGTGGGCAGGCTTATCTGAACATGCTCTATCTACTTGCTGCCTTTCCGCTTGGAGTCTTCTACTTCGTAATCCTTGCTTCCGGGCTGTCAGCAGGGATCTCCTTGTTGATCGTCTGGGTTGGCATCCCCATCCTGCTGCTGATGGGCGCCGCTTGGTGGGTGCTAGCAAGCTTCGAACGCTTTATGGCCGTCTACTTGCTGAAAGAAGATATCCCTGCCATGGCACTTCCATCAAACAACGACAAGGACCTCTGGAACCGCTTCAAAGCATATGTCACCAATCCGATCACCTGGAAAAGCGTACTCTATCTGTTCTTGAAATTCCCGCTGGGGATCGCTACATTCGTGATTCTGGCCACATTGATCGTCCTGACGCTGGCACTCCTGACGATGCCGTTCACATTTCCGTTTCTGGCAGACTTTCAAGTGGGGATGTTCTTCAATCCGGGTCTACCGGCATGGCAAATCGACAGCATGAATGATGCTCTTCTCTGCAGTCTTATCGGACTGCTCCTGTGGCCGACGACCTTACACGTCACCAATGGGTTGGCTTGGGTACACGCGAAGTTAGCGAAGCTGATGTTGAGTATGAACCCAAAGGAGTGGACAACCGCGATCGCTGAAGCCTAGGGAGTCGTAGCCTTCCAAGCTCTGGACATGCAATTTACAGGGGATCACACCAATTTCGTCGTAGACGCCGCGAATTTCGGCTGCTTGTCCCCTCTGTAACGAGGTCAAGCAGCCGTTGTATCGTTATTCCAATTTGGACCGCGATGGGCTTCGGTTTACGGATATGTGTATGTGATGGAAAGGTAATCGATTAATACTTCCTGTTCGGATGCATTAAGTTCTGCGCCTTTTCCTACCATTTCCCGAACGCTCAGTCCCCATCCTGCCGCGCTCTTCGAGGCACTCTCGACTCTATCGAGCGTATGGCAAGCCGTACAGCGCTCCTCGAGTAGCGCTTTTCCGTCGAGCGTGGTTTCTACACCGGTTGTTGGGGAAACTTCACCTGTAGGTCCACCACAGGCTGAAATGAAAACCATCACGATTAGCGCAAGTACAACTATCGTGATTGCCCTTTTGCGTTTCATCGTATCTCCTTCTAGGAACCGGTCTCGACCGGCTCCTGTAACTATTTGGATATAGTACTGCTAGTTTGTCCGTATATAGGCGATTATACCGCCTTGGGATCAGGGAAACACAGATCATCCAAAATGTTTCAAGACGCGTAAGTTCCGCAGTGTATTCCAGCGACTCGGACCCCCGGTTTTCTCCATATCAAAATGGGTCTGGCCCGGATGTCTAGCTTGTACAGGCCATCGATTATCTCTCCGCTGTTTTTTCTGCAGTACATCCAGAGCATCTTGCATTCGTGGATCATATTCGACCCCTGCCATCTGGAAGTAGTCAAGCGCCCGCAAGATATCGTAGCGCCAGCGGGAAGGGTACGACAGCATCAACATACGTTTGTCGATGATCTCTCCCGTTCGGTCCGAGCGAAACAGGTGGTGTTGCAACATGAATTCATGAGCCTCGACTGCAATCTGCTCCAATTCTGGCCGGCGATAGACATAACCATTAGTAATGTACTCCTGGATACCTTCGAGGACTGAAATTGTCGAATGCAAGGAACTATGAACGGCGCCCTGGTGGTTCGCCTGGCAATTAAAGCCCCCATCTTGCATGTGTTGTTCAATCGTAAAATTCACAATGGAGTGCAGCGCCTCAGCATCCATCTTGAAATAACTCGCGTAGTTCAGAAACATCCCATTTACGCAAACATCGCTCTGCTCTATCGTTACGGAGGGATTGATACCGCCATCGGTCCCTCTGTGGTCGCGGTGGATCATCAAGATAGACTCCATGAGCTGCGGATCCTCAGGAGAGAGGCCTAAATCTTTCAAATCCAAGATTGTGTAATGGCTGGAAATCCATTTGGGTTGATAAAAGCCTCGCCCCCAATGCCCTTCTTTCTTGCGCAAACCGAGGAATTTTGCCCCCCACCCTTCGGTGGCGATACGATCACGCAGAAGCGGTTTCTCAGAGGCGAGTAGATCCCGGTGAACCTGATATTGGATGGCGACGTCCCCATCAAGCAGCCAGTTGATGATTTGTTGTTTATCCATTGGCAGTCAACTATCCTTGTGTAATATTCTAGCCTTACGCTCTGTAGACTTCTAACAGCTCAACTTCTGCTTCAGGGGAAACGACGATCACATTCTCTTGAATTGTTTCTAAATGTTTCCTCAGGTCCGGCCGATTAATGCCTGGCGTTCCGTAAACCGTGAATAGCACTCGAGTAGTACTGGGCATGATTTTCGTACGCTGATCGGGACCATAGATGATGCTCGAGAGGATCCCCTGGGAGTCGGAAATCATCATATCGTTCGCTTTGAGCTCTTGCTCTTGCCCATTAAGCCGCACATAGCGCTCATGCCCGGCTGCCACGTCGAGGGTCACGGGCAATTGCAGCTCATCGAGATCGTGCCCTGCCGTCAGCATTAAATTCTTCAGCTCAGCCATGAACATGGCTTCGACCAAAGCGGCGGCTTGGGGCAGCGCCTTGCCTTTGAGCACGATACTTTCCAGTTGAAGCTGCACGTGATAGGTCTTCTTGAATCGCCTGTAATACGCATGGTATGAAGCCAACACAGGATGAGTGCGAAACCGCTCACGATCGTAACCTGCATAACGCGTGCGCAGCCCACGTTCTAACGCTTCCTTGTGCCGGGCTAATGCTTCATGGCTCTGCGGGTTGGACACTTTTCGCATCGCAAGAATCCCAAGCGCCGCGTCGGGGTATGTAGATCTCCAGTTTTCTGAGAGGATAATCATTGGAAGAAATTTCTCCTTGCTGATAATACCGTCCGATTTTGAGGTAGGTAGTCCCCCGCTCCACCAAGCACCCCCGAAGTATAGCGGAGAAGGGTTTGGGAGGTGAAGTTAAACTCGCACTATGAGAAGAAGTTTTTGAACTTCGACGAGAGGGTCAATCTCTCCCTCCTTTACTTCTTCCCGACGTATACTCCGTACCCGAAATACTCATCGAGGTTCTCGGGCGCGATCCCACCCGTCCAACATCCTTCACGAATCTTCTATAGGCTGGATTTCTGACATAGAGCGCTAGCATTCTCTTCACAATTCGGATAATTCCTCCCCGCCCATTCCGACCCAGAATTCCTTTGGCTTCTTCTTTGGTATTGATTTCGTACGTATTTACGACAACATCGCTCAGGCTGGCGACCTCTAGCAATCCCACCCACTCAGCGGAAGTAAGGGGTTTAACATTTGCACCCAGATCCTGACCTGCCCAGGCGACCTTTTCCGGAGGCGGCGGTATCTTTAACCAGGTTCCCTCATTGAGCCCGACATATCCTCCCGGTTTCGTCACCCGCGCGTACTCCATGACCGCTTTCTGTTTGTCGTCCGGAAAGGCGGTTACGGATTCGGCGATGACCACATCAAAGAGGTCGTCGTTGAAGGGAAGATCTTGCGCATCGGCTACTCTGAACTCAACCAAGTCCGTCAGGTTCTCCCTCTTCGCCCTTTCCCTGGACCTCTCGATCATCTCCTCGTTGATATCCACGCCGACGACGCGACAGCCGTGCCTGCTGGCAATGTAACAGGGCGTCACCCCGACGCCGCAGCCGACATCCAAAACATACTTCTCCTCTCCGATATGACTATAGCTCAATGATGTCATCCGTTGCCGCCACACCTCCCAGGTGCTTTGTCAAGCCCACGTAGGCTGCAAAATCGAAAAAAGCCGATTTCTCATCCATTTACTCACCTCTCCTTCCGTTGATCTTCTATTGCTCTGTATATTGCAGCGCCCACTATAATATCTATGGAAATTCCAGCTGCCATTTAGTTTGTTTCCATGAGATTGTTATGAATTACTGGATTCTTATTATCCATCAAGGGTTCCCATAGATGTTTATATATCCACGACAATGAATCGAAACTACACTAAGAATATGCCTGGTCAGCAGAACACGTCAGACATAAGTAGGACAATCTGCTGATAAAAGTTTACTGAATGGAAAACAATAAGAAGTCTCACGCTTTTATAAAACACCGGGGCTCGGGTCATCGCCGGTATTCCCAGCCTCACTTTTGTACAGCGCGGCGGGTTGAATCAGCATCCTCGAAATATCTGTTATAATTACGACCTTGCTTGGACGCTCGGCTTGAACGGGCTTGTTCGAAGTTCAAGAGGGCGGAATAAATCTCTACGCCTTCACGATAGAATTTTTCGAGCATTGCTTAGCGGTTAGATGAGCTTTATTGCTCGGCAATCGCTATTTAATAAAGTTGTTTTCTGCGAAGGTTTGATTCGCAGCATAGTGAGCAAAGCAATTTGCAGAATGTCATCGGGCTGAGGGTGCGACTTGGCTCAACGGAGTCAAGGAGTCCTTTAAGTGAATTTTGAACAGTTTTCTTTAGACCAGCGCATCAGCGCCCGAATTAAAGCTGTCGGCTACACGACGCCGACCCCGATTCAGAAGCAAGCCATCCCCGTGGTACTCGATGGGCGCGATGTGATGGGCATCGCCCAGACCGGCACTGGCAAAACCGCGGCCTTCATCCTCCCCATTCTACAGCGGTTAATCAAAGGGCCATCACGTCGAGTGCGTGCCTTAATCGTTGCGCCCACACGCGAACTCGCTGAACAGATATACCAGATGAGTCGTGACCTTGGTAAAAATACCCGGGTGCGCAGCGTGTCGATCTATGGTGGCGTGAGTAAAGTTTCCCAGGTCTCGCGGCTGCGGCAGGGCGTCGAGATCGTCATCGCTTGTCCTGGGCGCCTGCTTGACCTCGTAAACGATGGCGCTATCAATCTATCGAATGTCGAAGTGGTAGTCTTGGACGAAGCCGATCGCATGTGTGATATGGGCTTCCTCCCTGACATACGTCGCATCCTCAAGCTGCTGCCGACCCAACGGCAGACACTTTTCTTCTCAGCTACCATGCCAAACGATATCCGCAAACTGGCAGATAATATTCTTAAAGATCCGGTTACCGTTCAAATCGGCAAGATTGCTCCGGCGAAGACCGTTTCACATGCGCTCTACCCGGTACCCGCCAATCTCAAGAAGACTCTTCTAATGGCAATGCTGAAGCAGACAGCCACCGGCCGCGTCCTGATCTTCACCCGCACAAAGTATCGCGCCCGCAACCTGGCGCTCGACCTGGTCAAGCGTGGCTTTCGGGCGGCTGCACTGCAGGGAAACATGTCGCAAAATCAGCGAAAGAATTCAATCAATGGCTTTCGCGATGGGAAATACGACATACTCGCCGCCACGGACGTTGCTTCGCGCGGTATCGATGTGTCGGAAATATCGCACGTGATCAACTTCGACATCCCTGATACTGTCGATGCCTACACACACCGAATCGGCCGCACAGGGCGCGCCCATCAGACTGGTGAAGCGTTCACCTTTGCAGGACAAACGGATGGGCAGATGATACGAGACATAGAAAAACTGCTGGGGGCAAAAATTGAACGGCGGCGGTTACCGGATTTTAATTACGGCAGTTTCATCCCGGAAAACCCCTTCCAGGAGACCCTTTCAAAACCAGCCGGAAAGGCACGACCTCACCAAAAGCGAAATCATGTTCGCCGCAATGGCAGCAACAATAACCACCGCCGCCGCTCCCAGCGACGTGCATAAAATTGCCGTCATCTAACTGCCTTGGAGTATGCACAGTACCCAATTTCTATTTACTTTTCCATTGGGAAGCAAGCTCACTTGTAACAACAGAAAGGCCTGTGTGAAAACAACACTAAATTCGAGTCAGAATCAATGATTGAGCCACGCCATGGCTTGCGAGCGGTCGAAAAAATACCGTGCCAGGATGCCCCTATTCATGGCGACGGTCTCAACAAAGCGCATATCATTTTTCAGGCCAACACGGGTCAGAAGCGCGATTCGAAAGGTAACGGGATTTCTGGTATCCAGGAGAGAAACCACGAATTCGTAAAGCAAGTACGGTGATGGCAAAGCCACTACCGCCTTCGTATCAAAGAGTACCTTCGTAGTATGTCTCTTATCATAAAGACGTTCAACCTCACCCTGCGAACGGATCATTTCACCGTTCGTAATCGCGCCCCAAGACTGGATCTCAATCAGGTTATCTTTGGAATTGAAGAGTACTTTTCCGGGCATTTGTTATCTTTCCACATAATAAATTAAGGTAACTTTCTCGTGGCGCACAACAAACTCGGTAATCCAAACGAGTGATACAGAAAAATCCATACGAATTTTGCTGCCCACGCAGTGCCCGCACATGGAATGGGTAATGCGTTCTAGGCCACATCCTCCGTGGGAAGATCGCTCCCCTCCCCGGGCGGGCCAAATACCGCATGGCTTTGCTCGATATGCGCCTGAAGCCTCTCGAATAAAATTAACTCATCAACGGGGGACATCAGCCCTAGGCAATTTGCTCCTTCAATGATCAGCCGGATCAGAACTCGATAAAAAGTGTTAATCTTTGCCTGGAGATTCTCGAAATCCTGAGGTTGCTCAGTCCCCGAATGTACGCAATTATGGTTTATTACACACTGGAGCGATCCATAGGTAAAGCCTAATTGAGCCGCGCGTGTATTCAAGCCCTCCCGAAGCAGCTTATTCTTTTCATTGCTCTTGTTTGCGGTTTCGCCTGCAGCAGGTATATTGGAAGGAAGAGTTTCCTCTATGCTCAGCGACTTTGCCCCGATATAAATCAATAACTCCAGGCTTTCACCCATGGAAGAAATCATCTCCCTGCGCTCTGATAAGGCTCCATCTAGTATCATCTTGTACAGTTTCAGGGAGGTGCTGCCCGCCTTCTTGAGTGTATACCCGGCGATCCATGACAACGGTATATCTACAAACTCCAACTTCTCCACACACGCGTCAAGATTATCGAAAGCCTCATCCAGGATTGCCGACTCAACCTGCAATTTTCCTTCAAATATATTGAGTGCTGCGATATATATGATCCGCTTATCCATATTTGATAATATGCGCCCACGCGCTCCCCAGAGTGAGTTGAAAGAATCCGATCGACCCTTCAAATCCTACTGCCACCTCATCCCCAAATAAACGCCCGGCATACATGCATTACTTAATATCCGGTGTTGGTATTGTTCAGGCACCACCCTACCAGGCGGTTTACTGGACTACCCCTTATGCCGCTCTAGGATGCCCTCTTTCCTCCCCTTGCTTGAGAAGCCCTGCGGTCGGCCACGAGAAGGGGAGGTCAGGATCGTTGGAATCATATTGCGAGACGATCGAATACGCCTGGTTTGCAAAATCCATAAAACTATTGGCCCTGATACTCTGGAGCGCTGCTTGAATCTCATCGCAGAATTCGTATTCCTCGATCAGGTTTTCAATATCACCATTTTCCAAGTCGACGAGAAACGCGGTATCGATTAGCGCACGACCAAGAAACTTATCTAGAATTCTCATCATCATTGCCGTAAACCTCCCTGGTTCATACCTTTTTTTTAACTCTCCGGCAGGCAGCCCCCTGCTGCCTGCCGATGTAAATTCTTTTTCCGGGCTTGTAGGTAGAATAATGGGGGACTATCCCCCTCCGTTTCCACCAGTCATTGGCGTTCGAGAATACATAGCGGTAACCTCCTGTTTATTAGATAAACCCTCAACCGTAGACTAGCCGAATAGCCCTCATGAAATGCTCACCTTCCACGCGCAGACATCCAACTTGGCGAATTGTGAAATACGCCGGTGATACACAACGACCGACGACTGCAGAACCATGTATGTTTGCGGTGGTCACAATCCTCGGATAATTTGAGTGTAGCTACTCAGGTAGGCACTTCTGAGCCATCTTAGGGAGCGGAGGTTCTCGATTATTCCGAATTAATCAAAACAGATAGACGAGATCCCTAATCGAGGGGGTTATCCTTCTAAGTCCCCCGATTCGCCAAGTGCCCCTCGCACTCGCGCAGTTTCCTGCACGGAGGCATCACTAAAGAAGGCGGAGAGGAGCTTGAGGCGTGGAAGTCCCAGACTGAAGTGATTTGGGAAGCTACGCCTCAGGGACACTAAGATTGACAATGTCGAGGAGCCTGCGTTATTACGGTTGAGTTTTATATGGGGTGTATTAATCTATGAGGCGCTTGTACAAATTGCGGGCTTCGTCTGGAGGGTCTAAACCAAGTTCTTCTGACAGGAGGCGGCAATAAGCCTGATAATGAGCCGCGACCTCATTTCTTCGTCCCAATTGACCTAAAATCTCTAAGTAACGCAAATTAAAATCATCCCGCAGAGGATCGATGGCAATCGCGGTGCGGATGCTCTCCAGCGCGGCTTCCGTCCTCCCGTGAGCCAGTGCTTCGGAGGTATGTTCGTTTAATAGATTCAGATATCTGCGCTCAAGTTCACGCCGACGCTCGAGGACCCAATCCGCAGTGAACTCCTGGAGAAACGCACCTCGATATGCGTTCAGGGCTTCGCCAAGAGCGAAGAGCAGCCGAGGGTCACCTTGTGCCATCGCCTCTGCAATCTCGGATGCTTGTTCAAAATCTGAGATGTCGAACTTAACGCTGATCCCAGGATTGATCTGGTACCTGTTCCCTTCGATAAGGATCAATTCTTCCTTGATCGTCGCTCGCAGGCTATGCGTGGCGTTGTATAGGCTGGATAGTGCGCTATCTACCTCAGCTTTAGGCCAGATATCCTCCAATAGTTGGTCCCGGGAAATCGGGCCCTTTTCGGCGATATAGAAAAGCACCTGGCGCGGGAGCGGTTCTATATCGATGATCCGACGTCCATCGGCGCTGATCTCCGTCACTCCCAGGGAACGGAGCTTCAACTGCTGCTGGTCATCTTCTTCGTCACCTGAGCGTTGAAGGTCTTTGGCAAAGGCTCGCATTACCTCGATTCGATGCCGGACCCCTGTCAGCACAGGATGGGTTAGTTGATATTGGGAGGTGACTGACAGCGCATTCTCATCAGCGAGCATCTCGGCGGCGAGAACCTGCTCTTTTCCATTCACCCCCGCGCTGTCCAGGGCCTGCTTGAAGCGGTCTTCACCGGCGGCCGGTTTCCCCTGCGCTGTTATCGCCATACTGAGCAAGTAGAGAAGCAGCGTTTTATCTGCGACATTCAACCAGTGTTCGCCTCCTTCGAGCATTTGCGATAATTCCCTTTCTGTCTGTTGTGGATCCTTTCCCAACTTGATGGCCGCGCTCTGCAAGGCGGCTAAAGAAGACTGCCCTTCATCACCTGCAGCGCCTTCCGCTCGGCGCAGCCACTCAAGTGAAGATTCGGGCGTGCCCCAACGCCGATGAAGGATACTCGTTCCCAGGAACCCGTAGAAAACGAGATGCTTTACTCCAAGCTGTGAAGCTAAGGTTATGCCGCGGCCATACAACTCGCCAGCTTGATAGGATAAGCCGAGATCGCAAAAAAGATCCGCCTGACCTAAAAGGAGCGTAGCTTCTGCAAGCTTGTTTGCAGCTCGATGTGCTTTCTGCAGACCTTCGCGAAAGAACGCTAGCGCTTTTTCATATTGACCTTCGAGATGCATGAATATCGCTAAATTGTTGAGACAAAGCGCCAGTGAACTAGGGGATCCAATGCGGTGCAGTATCTCGTAGGCACGTATCCCGGAGGCATACCCCTCACTGGCCCTTCCCTGATCAGTTTTAATTCGAAACAGATCGAGCAGCACGTTCGCCAGTGTAAATTCCTCATCCCTATTCTCCAGGAGTTTAATGGATTTAAGCGCGAAATTCTCCGCCAGGTTCAGGTCACCACCGCTGGCGAGGAGTGCCAATGCCCGCAGGCGAAAGCATGTGGCTCTACGGAGATGAGCACCGCGTTTCGGAAGGAGTTGTTCCGCTCGATCTACCGCCTCCAAAACCTGCTCAAATTCCCCTTTGCGATAAGCAATCCAACCACGAACTGTCTCCGCTCGCGCCAGCATCTTGGCTTGTCTTTTCGAAGACACCGAATCAAGACCGCTGAAAGCTTTTTCCAGCTCGACCTCTGCAGATTCCAGGTTGCCGATGTCTGCATTGGCCGTCGCCAGGTAGAGATTGACATCGGGGATCTCATCGCTCGAGTCTTTCAGGGAATGCGCCCAAGTAGCCAGAGTATTATTCCTCCCCACTTCAAACATCTTTCGTGCGTGCTTTTCAGCGAGTGTGGCTGCTTCTTTCAATTTACCAGCCAGCGTGAATAAAGAGATCGCCAGTTCAATATCACCCGACGAAACATAATATTCTGCCGCACGGACAGAGAGTCTGCTGTGGCATTCCGGATTGACCTCTGTTAATGTGTCAACTAGAAATTTCCGGTACAGGGAGTTAAACTCATACGTCTTTGGAGATATATCGATCGTCGAGATAAACAAACCTTTGCGGGCAAGCCTCTCCAGCATCTCACGGCTGTCCTGCCGTTCCAGCACTTCATCGCATGCTGTTGATGTCATGATGGGAAGGATTGCGGCCTCGAGCATGAACTCACGCAGATCGCTCGCTTCATCTTGAAACGCGGAAGTTAAGAGAAACTCGTGGAGAAGCGGCCTCCCTCGAAATAAATCCACTTCCTTGGTCCCCATGGACCTTGCAGAAAGTAGGACCGCTGGGATCCAGCCCTGCGTCTGACCAAGCAGCAAATCTACCTGATTGCCTTCGAGATCCAGCTTTAGATTCTTCGCAACCAGAGCGACGACTTCATCCCTCGTCAGAGCTAGTGCCTCGGTTCCAATACCAACCATCTGAGTATTGACGATGAGTTTCGACAGTGAGATTTCGGGAAGGACACGCCCGGCAGCCAGGAAAGTCAAACGATTAGGGCTCTCCAAAACGAACGTGTCGAGCAGCTTGAGAGCACCTTCAGATTCGTTAATCAAATGCACATCATCCAAAGCGAGGACAAATCGCTCAGAGATATGCTCATCTATCGCAGCGATCAGAGCGCGCGCCAGGGCTTCGGGCGGCGAGCCGACTAGAGGTTTAAGGTCAAGCCTATTACGCAAGCGGCGGAAACGGCGCTGAAGTGAAGCTTTCAACACCAGAGCCATGCGCATGGGATCCTGATCTTCTTCGCTTAAACCCACCCAGCAAACCGGTAAATCGGCATGAGTGCTGAAATCCGCCATCAAGGTTGTCTTCCCATACCCTGGAGGCGCCACTACGGCGATTAATTTATGGTCAAGCGCGGAAACAATGCGGTTGACCAGATCTTCACGATGCATTCGTGACTCGTCAAAAGATGGCGGTGTAATCGCCCGGCGCAGTAAAGAAGTATTTTCAATCATCTTTAGAATATTCTTTTCGTTAGGTACGCTTCCTATCTAATGTCTCAATCATAAGCGCACTTCACAGGTGTATCTGCTGTGTTTTCCAATCTACCTTACATATAACAGTATGGCTATGCGCATCGGTTTCGTCGGGTACGCATGAGTATAGTCAACCAAAGATGCCCGAGGGGGGATCTTCATTATCATCGGATCCGCTGCCAAGTGGAGGCACAGGCGGTGGCGCAGGCATCCCGGGAACCTGCCCAACATCAGGACTCGACTCACCTTGAAATGCCGTATGCGCCTCCGCCTGTTTGCTCAATTGTCTTGTGATTAACCACAGCGCCAGCCCAACACCCGTGATGAGCAACGCATGGAAGAAGGCGAGGCGAGTTACAGCGACAAGAATACCCAGCAATACATTTTCAAGCGCCCGGTAGAACAGGGTCCCCACCGGAGCAATGTTGGCAAGTGTGTCCCCGATAAAATCACTTCTGCTCGCGCTAAAAATCCCAACGACCACGATCGACAGCAATCCACCGATAAGCAGTGGTATCCCCCACCATCTACCGATATCGCGCATTGAGCGGATGATCAAGACCATTATTACACCCAGCATTGAAGCAGGGAAGAACCAACCCCACGTCATCACAGATCTCAAGAATTGGAGCTGTCCTTTAAACTCGGATACTTCGGTTGGGGGAGCCTCCAGCGAATCGATAAGCTGCAATTTGTCGGGTAGTTCGCGGATCAGAGACCCCAATTCAGCGACTGCAAAATCCAGGACTTGCGTTCGATATGGCTCAGGAGGTTCACAAACCTCAATCGGCATTACGCCCGTTCGCAACAATTCCTGGTTCATTATCTCGATCTCATCCGTCGTACAGCTCGGCCAGGAGTCAATCACGGTATCGAGTGTGCGCCGCATGCCACCCTTAAGCAGATCACCCTTGAGAGGTGTAAGATCAACAGCGAGGCGCGGCGCGGGCTGCTCGCTGTCTATCCAGGTGAAGAACGCATGGATAATTTTATCCAGCTGTGCATCTATCCACTCGGCAGGCATGAGTGTGGCGAGGATCTCCTCGCGCTCAGCCTCTGTTAGATACTGGAACATCGGCTTAAGATCTCCGCCCCCCGTATCCATCTCCTCGAACCATCGCGCCGACAGGAAGTTTTCAGCAGCGATATTGTGAATAAAATCCGACTCGAGCAGCCGGCTGCGGAGGATCCCGGAGACATTCTCCGGTGAAAATATCACCTTTGCTAAATCGCGTCCCAGCAGTGTTAGCGGCAGCACAAGGATGAATGCAAGCATCACCACGATGGCGAGCGCCCTCATCCCCTTGTTTAAACAACCATTACTACTTCCCACCATTTAACCTCTCCTTATAAACTTTGCATCCTCTATTCGTCCTGCCGAACTTTTCGGCTCCGCACGGGCGGCCACAATCAGTCCTCCGCCAATAAGCACCGCTCCGATCCAGAAACCGAGACTGAGTTCCTCGCCGAGCAGTATGACCCCGAGCCCCACACCTACGACCGGCTGAGCAAAGAATAAAAGAGAGACTAACCCGGCATCTAATAAATCAAGGGATTTATTCCATAGGTACATTGCCAAGCCAGTTGATATTACCCCCAGATACAGGACTCCCGCTATGATTCCAGGGGTTATTTGCCCGATGCTGGCATTCCTGATCTCTACCGCCGAGAGCGGTAAACTCATTGGTAACCCCCCCAGGAAGGCGATGAAGCTGACGGCGATGGTTGTCATCTGGGAGCCGGCTTTTTTCACCAGTACGGAATATAGGCCCCACGTCATCGCCGCGCCCAGCAAGGCGATATTGCCAAGAACCATGTCCCCGCCAAGGAGTACGCTTCTTGGATCAATAACGACAATGACACCCACCGATGAAAGCACCAATGCCGCAACCCTGCTCCAGGTGACCTTTTCTCTAAGAAGCAAGATCCCGAAAATTAGAATAAATGCTGGAGAAGCTGAGGTCACGAGCGCAGCATTTGCAGCAGTTGACATATGCGTGCCTACAAACTGGAGACCCAATGAGAGGCCATATCCTATGAATCCAGCCAGAAATGCTGCTAGAAGCCGTTTTAAAGGCCATCTGAGCCCTCCTTGCCCAGGAAGAAAGACGGCCAGGCTTAGGATTCCAAGCAACAGCCGCAGACTGAGTAATGTAAAAGGGGGGATAACCTCCAGCACTACTTTGCTGACGACGTACATTCCGCCCCAGATGCTCGCAGCTGCGAGCCCTGCGAAAATGCCAAAACCGCTCAATTTGTTCCCCTCTCTCGTAAGATTATACAAATTGGCGGATTTGACGCCAGATTGGCGAGATCGTGCTGAATCAGGAAAGGTGCCCCCAGATGGGCGGTTCGAAATTCTTCACCTCCCGCAGGTTTTGAACCTGCGGGAGGTTTTCGCGAGGGGACCTCCTCAAGCCAAAGGATGATGGTTCACGGGCGAACACATAGATGCATCCCTATGATTTTTTTAGCGAAGGGGCCGACCTCACAGGTCGGCCTCATTAAATCGTTATTCTCAACCTTACCGCACTCTAGCGATATCGATCGATGAAAGTATCCAGCATCCCTTTCGATGGGCGGAGAGCGTCCTCTGAAAGCTGGGTCAGCGGCGCATCCACCAGGTTTTCTGTCTCATCTAGAGGCGGGGTATCTTCATTGATGTAGATAATGCCGGTCACCAGTTCGCCCCCCCGGCTCGTCTCCTCAAGCATTTTCAAAGCCGATATACGATCGGTGGGATCGTAGTCAAGCTCCAGCTTCTTGAATTTTAACTGGGAACCATCATGCATGTCCACATCACGAACCTCCCCCGGCTCCAGTTCGACCTGGATCTCCTCACGCTTTGGAACCCAAGTGATGTCGTGCAACGGTTCTTTTCGAGCCCTTCCCCAGCGGTAGCTTTTCGAGGATTCGTCACGGTTATTGAACGTCACACATGGGCTGACAATATCCAGGACAGCTGTACCCTGGAAATGAGAGGCGGCTTTTATCAATTCCTTAACTTGGCGGGGATCACCGGCAAACGAACGGGCTACGAACCCCGCTCCGGCGACCAAAGCTTCCATGCAAAGGTCAATCGGCATGAAGGGATTAACCCCGATGTTCTTTAACTCCAGCCCTTTATCCGCAGTCGCGGAGAATTGCCCTTTGGTCAGCCCGTACACACCATTATTTTCAATAATATAAATCATCGGCACATTTCGTCTGACGACGTTCTTGAAATGGCTGAAGCCGATGCTCGCTGTATCCCCATCCCCAGAAACCCCGATCGCAGTCAAGGAATGGTTGACCATCACCGCGCCGGTCGCTACAGTCGGCATACGACCGTGGAGGGCGTTAAACCCAAAAGACCTGCCGAGAAAATACGCTGGACTCTTGCTCGAGCAGCCAATCCCTGACACCTTGATAATCCGTTCTGGTGGGATCGACAATTCATAAAAGGCGGCAATAATCTGACTGGAGATTGAATTATGCCCGCACCCCTGGCAAAGCGTTGAGGGCCTGCCGCGGTAGTCGGATTTGATCAGGCCAATGTCATTCGGCATTTTTGGTTTCGCTTGCTTGACCCCTGCATTACTGTCCATTTTTTCCTCCCTCGAGCTCAAGGACCGCTTCTGTTACCCAGCGGGCGCTCATGGGTAGACCATTGTTATGTGTCAGAGAGATCAACTTTGTAGCCAGTTCTGGAACCTCCAGCCGCAACAGCATATGCATCTGTCCATTTGAATTCATCTCAACAACATATGTGCGCTCATGCTTACGTATGAATTCATGAACTCCCTCCGCGAACGGTACAGCCCGGATGCGGAGATAATCGATGTTCGTCCCCAATGCGGCTAATCGTGAAAGCGCTTCAACGACAGCCGGATCCGTCGATCCGTAGGCGATCAGACCGATATCTGCGCCTTCAGCCTCTATAATCACTGGGGCCGGCATGTACTCCCGTGCAGTTTCATGTTTTCGAGTGAGTCTCTCGATATTGGCTTCATAGTCTTCTGGCCGCTCACTATAAAGAGCATGCTCGTCCCGGCCCGATCCTCTCAGAAAATATGCGGCCTGAGGATGATCCGTCCCCGGCAGCGTTCGATAAGGAATGCCATCGCCGTCAACATCGCGATAGCGTGCAAATTCCTCGATTTTATCGAGATCTTCTGCCGTGAGGACTTTACCGCGATCCATCGGCTGCTCAGGATATTCAAAGGGTTTTGACATCCATAGGTTCATTCCCAGATCCAGATCGCTGAGAACAAAAACCGGGGCTTGCAGCCGTTCAGCGATGTCAAATGACTTCCAGCCGAACTCAAAACACTCCTCGATATTTCCCGGGATCAGCATAATCTGCTGAGTATCCCCATGCCCCAGAAATCGAGTAAAAAGGATGTCCCCCTGTGATGTGCGTGTCGGCAACCCTGTACTCGGACCCATCCGCTGCACATCCCAAATTACGATTGGGATCTCCGCGTAATACGCCAGGCCGGCGAATTCCGCCATAAGAGAGACGCCCGGGCCGGAGGTCGAAGTCATTGCCCGAGCCCCCGCCCATCCAGCGCCTACGATCATGCCGACCGCAGCCAATTCGTCTTCGGCTTGAATAATGGCGTAGGTTTGTTTGCCCGTTTCCTCATCTTTCCGCAGCCGAGGCAGATTAGATTGAAGGGCTTCGGCCAGACTTGAACCAGGTGTAATAGGGTACCAGGCGATGAAGCTGACCCCGCCGAATATCGTCCCCAGCGCTCCAGCGGCATTCCCCTCCAGCAAAATCATGCCCTCGGTTTTGTTATCCCGCTCCACGACATACTTATCTTCTTTATCCAAATTCTCACGCGCCCATGATGTGGAAGCCTCGACAATTTGCATATTAAGTTCAACGGATTTTTCCCGGCCTTTAAAATGGGAACTTAACGCATCCCTAATCTCGCCGATCTCAATTCCCAATATCTCCGAAACCACGCCCACATAGACCATATTGCGCATGTAGTTCAGGAGTTCACGTGGAGGTTTTTGCTCCTTGATAATCTGCCGAACTGGCACAGGATAGAAGATGACATCGCCTCGGGTTTCAGGGATCTTAAATTGGTCGGGGTGGAAACATACACCCCCCTCAACAAGATCATTCAGATCTTCTTCGAAGGTTTCGGGGTTCATCCCGATTAGAATTTCCATCTTCTCGCGCCGGGCGGTAAATCCATCTTTATTGGCGCGCACGGTAAAATGCGTCGGCATACCCTGGATATTCGATGGAAACAGGTTTTTCCCACTTACAGGTATCCCCATTCTGAATAAAGCCCGGATCAACGCCAGGTTAGCGGTCTGGCTGCCGGAGCCATTGACCGTGGCAATAACCATGGAGAAATCATTGACGATTTTCTCCTGTGTGACCTCTACTTCTTGCGCCTTATTATCGGCAGCTCTCATTGTCATATTCCATTTATCTCCTCAATTCTCCGGCGCGCTGGAGAATGTCCCCTTCTCTCCCGTTTGAGGGTGCTTCTGAACGCACCCTGAAAGAGTAGAAAGCGATGTAAAAAAACTCAACTAATGCGGGATCGCCTGGTTCAAATTCATGATCCTCAATTGACCCGCACCATCGCTCATTCGCAATCCATTCATCTGCTGTGCACCATCGCAAGGTTCATATCCCTTGCCCAAGTCGATTCTCAACAATTCTCATTACCCGAGCAACTTAAAGCTGCTCCCGCGGACTCTGGATGTGGAGGTCAAGTTCGTTTGTGAGTTTTTCAAGCGTTGGTAAATGTCTTCCGTATTTGGAAGCATGGGCAGCGAGGTTTTCCAAGAATTCCGAATTGAGGTTGAGAATCATGGGATTCTGCCTTCAAGATCTAATTCATCGTATTCGTCCGAACTATATGATGAGGTGGTGAGTTTACCACCCTGTATTGGCATGGTCAATAAAAAAAGGTCGCTGTACGTCCTGACCGGCCACGAGCACATATCCTGACATTCTTCACACACAGATCAACATCCTGCACCCTACCAATATCCTCAGCCGAATTCACAGAAACTGACCCAAACTAGGTCCACTGATGAATTTGTCCCGAACACCGAGTCATGCGCTCAATTTGGTAAAATCAACTGGTGCTAATACGAACAATGATGCTCCTATTCAAGATCCTGCTTTGGGGATTTATCGCCACTTTTCTCCTCGGTCTTCCGCGGTGGATCCTCAGCACGCACTACGCTGATCGAATTTATTCTCCCCAAGAAACTCGGAGCATGCCCACTGCCATAGTTTTCGGCGCAGGTCTTCGCCGCGATGGCCGCCCCACAACGGTCCTGGCAGATCGAGTCTCAACCGCGGTTTCACTCTATCAGCTGGGTAAAGTAGAATCGCTGCTGTTGAGCGGCTCATCAAATGCATCTGGTTATGATGAGGCTACCGCCATGCTTGAATATGCGATTCAGTTCGGAGTCCCACGGGAGGACATCATCATCGACAATGAGGGTGACCGGACATACGTCACCTGCGCCCGCGCTAAGGACATTTATGGCGTGGATCAGGCATTGCTCGTTACGCAACGCTACCACCTGCCTCGAGCACTGATCCTGTGCGATGCGCTTTCAATCGAATCTGATGGTGTCGCTGCCGATCTCCGACCGTATTCTGCCCAAACATTCTGGTCCGCGCGCGAGATCGGTGCCACATTCCGCGCCCTATGGGACGCAGGAAGATTGAAATCCGAGGTAATATGGGATCAAATATTCGAAAAGGATCAATCATAAGATGACTAACCGAACTGACGCCATGAATATACTGGATGAGTTCATTGAGAATGAAAACCTTAAACGGCATATGTATGCAGTCGAGGTTGCGATGCGCGATTACGCTCTCGATTTCGGCGAAGATCCCGAATACTGGGGGTTAGCAGGTTTACTCCACGATTTCGATTGGGAGATCCACCCCTCTCTTGACCGGCATGCACTAGACGGCGCCCCGCTCCTTCGTGAACGCGGCGTTCCTGAGGAGATCATCCAATGCATCCTCAGCCATGTCGATTACACCGGCGTTCCGCGCGACACGCTGATGGCGAAAAGCTTATATGCCTGCGACGAAATTACAGGTTTGATCACCGCTGCCGCCTTGGTGCGCCCCTCGAAATCCATCCTTGATTTAAAAGGGAAATCGATCAAGAAAAAATGGAAAGATAAACGATTCGCAGCCGCGGTGGACCGTTCTGAAATCGAGAGGGCCGCTGAAGAGTTTGGCGTGGAGCTTTGGAGCCACGTCGGTCATGTTCTCTGCTCCATGCAGCGAATCGCAGAGGATCTCGGTCTCGGGGGATAATACGCTTCACTGAGTGCCTGTCTTTGACCTCTGCTAAAGATCCGTGTTTCTAGCATTAATCCTTATCAGGGATTTCTCCCTTCGACTAATCCTTCGACCAATCCTTCGACCAATCCTTCGACCAATCCTTCGATCAATCCTTCGACAAGCTCAGGACAGGGCTCAGGACAGGGCTCAGGTCAGGGTTCAGGACAGGGCTCAGGTTATACCTCGTGAGGAATCCCAGGCAGCACTTGATCCCCATTCTAAATTCCCGAACGCAAGCCTAGCGGCCATATCGGTGCGTTGGCTCCGAGGATGATCTGTGAGATCTATAGTGATTGGGTTTATCTCCGGTGATGGAATGATCAACGGAGCATAATAATTTCAACACGGATAACAAAACACGGTCCCACGGTGCTTGTTTGGGCGCTTCCACCCATACTGGTATAATGGCTCAGCTTGGAAGAAAGGGACAAACACTAAAATGAGCGATTCTAAAAAGAAGACAGTAGCTACCCCTAGCGTTTGCCCTGTATGCGGGTCAAAACTCGCAACAGGCGTTTCCCGCTGTGATATTTGCGGTTCCTCTGTGAAGAACCCTCCTGCACGAGGGCGCCGTAGCCAGGCCTCTCAGGTCACATTATCTCTCCCGGCTGCCTTAGGCATCCTGTTCATCTTCACCGTCCTCGCCGTCGGATTAACTTACCTGGCAGTGCGCGGCCTTGGAGTTGGGGCTCCCGAAGAGGTCGTGGCAACCCCTTCGCAAACTCCAACCGAAACTGCTACGTCCGAGCCCACGCCGACGAATACGCCGGTCTACACGCCAACCCCGCTGCCGCCACTTGACCATATCGTTGACGTAGGTGATTCGTTACTGGCGATCGCTGTTCGCTACGACGTGTCAATCCAATCGATCCTTCAGCTCAACCCAGGCATGAACAGCGAGAGCTTCTTAACTGTCGGCCAACATTTAAATATCCCTCAACCGACGCCGACACCATCACCCGAGCCAACGTCAACCCTGCCGCCAGCAGCGGCGACAATCGCTGCCTGTGAGACGATTATCTATACCGTTGAAGCTAATGATACGCTCGGTGCCATCGCCGCCAATTACAATGTGAACCTCAGGGGAATCATGGAATTTAATGACATGGCGAGCGAGACCGTTTATCTCGGTCAGATCCTAACAATTCCCCTTTGCGAACGTAATCCCACACCAGGACCTACGCCAACACCGACGCCTCCGCCTCCTTACCCGGCGCCCAATCTGCTCTTGCCACAGGATGGATCACCCTTCTCTCTGGCGCAAGAAACCATCACTTTACAGTGGGCCTCCGTAGGTGAATTACGGGAAAACGAGTACTACCGCATCAATGTGGAGGACATCACCGAAGGCACCGGAACACGAATAATCATCGATTACGTCAAGGACACAAAGTACATCGTCCCTACCTCCATCCGCCCCAACGAATCCGTTCCTCACATCATGCGCTGGTGGGTTGAGGTCGCCCGACAAACAGGGCTAACGGCAGGTGGAGAACCCAGCTATGCTTCGGGAGGCGCTGCCAGTATAAAGCGCGTGTTCACCTGGTCTGGTGCTGCGCCGGAGTCCACCCCAACACCATAGATCCTAGCAATCGCTGCTCCAAGGGCTATCCAAGAGCGCTTTGAACATCTCCCAAAAATTCAATTTTAAACCGAACGGGCCGACCCATGGGTCGGCCCGTTCTATATCCGCGCTCGTTATATTCAAAACCACAGCAGGGATGTCCACCCCTGTGTAACTTTGTATAAGATGATCATTATTCAGGCGCACACACGGGTCCGCCCCTACTTTTAGAAATATTGAGGTGGGCCAAAAACGCCTTATAAATACCACTACCTTGAATTTCTAGGTCACTTAGAATTCATGCATGAATATTATGGCTACACGCAACTTACTGGCTGTCCTGATCAAGTCCTGGACTCGATTAGTCAGAAAACCAGAGTTTCCCCGGATACTCAAAATCGGGCGTCTCGCGCTCGAAGGGACGGTCTACCACACGTATCCCTTCCCCCTCTTCGACGCTGCCAATCAACCATACTGGAACGGCGTTGGAAACCGCTTGCTCGAGAAAAACCCCCAGGTTTTTCTCCGGGACTGCGATGCACAAACCTCCCGAGGTTTGCGCATCGAATAGAAGCTGTTGATTGTACTCATCGATCGTGGCCTCAAACTGAACCCGGTCGCTGAGATACATCTTATTTTCTACGCTGCCGCCGGGGAAGTTGTCAGCTTCAGCATACATCCTTGCACCACCCAGGAAGGGGATCGAAGGAAGATGGAAACGAAGCTCTACACCTGAGGCATCCGCTATTTCCATTGCATGACCCAGCAGGCTGAAACCGGTGACATCCGTGGCCGATTTTACGTCGGCTGCAAACGCCATGGGCAGAATATCATCATTCAGGCGCTTCATCCACGCTACAGCCTGGGCAATATCCTCCTCCTTAGCTGTGCCATTCTTCAACGCCGTCGTTGTTACCCCTGTCCCCAATGGCTTTGTCAGGACCATGACATCGCCCGCAACGGCTCCTGCCTTGGTGAGCAGCTTGTCGGTCTCAATAAAGCCGACGGCAACGAGACCATATTTCGGTTCATCATCCTGGATCGTGTGGCCACCAACGACGACGGCTCCAGCTTCATGAACCTTTTCGGCACCCCCGCGGAATATCTCCGACACGATTTCAGCCGGCAGGGATCCCGGCATCGCGGCAACGTTCAACGTCATGGCCGGACGTGCTCCCATCGCATATAAATCGGATAGTGCGTTTGCTGCAGCGATCGCACCGTAATCGTACGGGTCGTCGACGACGGGCGTGAAGAAGTCCACCGTCACCACCAAGGAACGCTCATCGTCCAACCGCCAGACCGCCGCATCATCAGGTGAGCTTAGTCCCACCAAAAGATCCGGATAATCATCCGGCTGAAAAATATCCTGCAAGGGGCGCAGTACCTGCGCCAGCGCTTCAGCGCCTAATTTCGACGCTCAACCCGCGCACGAAGATAGGCTCGTCAATCGAATCTGACGACCCGAGATACTTCGCGGGTGTTCAGCTTTCTCATCCACTAATTCGCTCCTGAAAGAATCCGACTGTTGCAGATTGAAGCACTCGGTATACTACAGTCAACATACTTTTTCCTTGTGCGTTCAGCGTTCAGGAAGTTTATCACCGATCTCTTTTTGAGCTGGCTTTACGAAAAAAGCTGAAATCGCAAAACCGAATCCGATGGCCGCCATAACCCCTGCTTGAACCATGATCTTGCGCGTTACCTGACGAAAAATAGCGTTTCCGAGGTCCAACGCGATGGAATACAGGTCCGGCGTCACACCCGCTGGTGTTGCTTCACCGATAAGCCGCGGCACCACCCAACCGAGTATTGGGAGCGATAGCGCACTGAAGATCAAACCAAGAAGCCCCGTGAACAGCAGCGGCACACCCCACCACAGCAGCCATTCACGCAAAGAACGAACCGCAAAAATCGTCACCAGAAGCAAAAACGCGATCGGGATTAGAAGGGTGTAACTCAGTAAACGCCGGACCGCAAAGAATGATTGTATCGGATCTCCACCGAATACATCAATGTCTGTTGAAGCTGGCACATCCAAGAGGGGGACATCGAACGTCATCTCCTCCGGTATGCCGGATGCGGCGGATTGGATTGCTTCGCGCATAAGTATTTCTACGCCTTCCATTAGGTTTTCAGGGGGATTACAGAGAAGAAACTCGTCAGTCTCGCCCCCGAATAACTGAGCCTCTGACAGCTGCTGGATTTGCGCGGGCGTACACGTAGGTTGTTTTTCTAATAGTGCTAGCAATGCTTGATAACCGACAGGTCCTGCGAGTCTCTCTTTTAATTCCGCAAGGGAGATGGAGATCGGTTCCGGGGGAGCATTTGAATTCAGATTGTCAAATACCTGATCCAGGACGCTCTCAACCGTCGCTTGTAACCATTCAGGTTCCAATAGAGATGCAATTAAGTGCTCCCAATCATCCTCAGACAGGATGCGGAAGTATGCTGGCGGTCCTGCTTCTGGATCTCCTGGTCCTGAATCATCTTCACATTGGCCAGGGGATTCTAGACAGGGGTTGTACGTCATTCCATACTGGATTTGCTCTCCAACAAACCCCGGAAGGCGCGCATAAATTTCTTCTTCGGCAAATGCCCTCTTATAGGTATCTGCTTTCAACATATTGGCTTCCAGGTTGATAAGAAGCAGTGCCATCGCAGCGCTGACGATGAAGAGGAATGCGAATACCCCGGCTATTAATCGACCACATGTCCGCATTATCTTTCTCTCCTTATCCTTTACACCCGATCAGATGCTCAGATGAAAATATATCCCTTTTATTTTAAGATCAGAGGTCAAGCTGGGTACCGATTCCCCTTTCGATCGCTCTGCGGTAGATCTCGGGGGCGACGGCCATATCATCGATTGCCAGCCCCAGATTGATCGCTAGCACTCGCTCAAGTTCGTTTTCACGCCCCTCTTTTTTGCCAACAACAATTTCGCCGAGATCGGCATAGGGTTTAGGTGTCTGCTTGAAGTAGCCAACAGATGCATAATACTCAAACTGGGAATGGTCATCTGTGGATATCTTGTCCATCTCGGCCATCGCTTCAGGATGCCAATAACTATCGAAATCCACAGCACTCCCAAAACAACCCGGCCGCAACCAACCCATTTTAATCGTCGGGGTTGGATACTGGAGAATGGGCCCGGAGGTGACGACGAGATCTGCGTCAACAACGGCATCTTCGGGCTCATCTACACCGACAATTTCAATCCCTAGCTTATCAGACATCTCCTGCACGTATAGACCTTGTACCTCGCGATCGATGTCATAGGCATATGCAAGCTTAATATCGAAGATCGCCGCTAGAGCTTCGAGGTTTGTCCGCCCTTGAACGCCGCAGGCCAAGATCCCGGCAACTTCGCTCTGCGGACGCGCCAGGTACTTCGCCGCAAGGGCGGTAGCCGCTCCAGTGCGATATGCTGTTATCCACACGCAATCCATCACAGCATAGGGGATGCCCGTCTCAACATCGTTTAGCACCAGGAGTCCGGTAATGTAGGGTAATCCGCGTTCCTGGTTTTGCGGATATCCACTCACCCATTTAATCCCTGCTGATTTAAGCGAGGGGATAAAAGCCGGCATAGCATGGATGAAGGCATCCGGTTGGGTATGGATCCCCGGCTTCGGAGGCATTTCGACTTTGCCTTCGCCCTTCTCCCGAAAAGCGATCTCGAGAAGATCGATGATCGTACTCACATCTAAATCGACGCTCTCAACATCTGCTCTTGAGAGATAGAGAAGTTTTTGCGCGCTCATAATTATTCCCTTCTGAATAGTTTCCGATTACAGAGCATGCTGCTGATTTCTTGAAAAAGACTCAACGTCAGTCATCACCCCATCCAAGTGTGTCATAGCCGGAAGAAGGGATGTCTCGTAGAGAAGCTGGTAAAGGACCGCTCAGATCGTTGCCATAGAAACTGAACATACGCAGATTTGATAATTCGGCAAATTCAGCGGGGATTTCTCCGCTGAGTTCATTATTGCTGAGAAAAAGCCCTTCCAGTTTAGATAAAGCTGCCAGTTCCGGCGGGATTATTCCGCTCAGCAGATTGTCACGCAGCATCATTTCCCGCAATTCAAATAGGTTTCCAAACTCTGGGGGAATTGGTCCTGTAAGTTGATTGCTGTCTAAATCAAGTTTTCGCAAGCTTGAAAGATCTCCCAAATTAGGGGGAAGGCTGCCGCTTAAATCGTTGTTGTGTATGATAAGTGTCTCGAGATTTGAAAGCTCACCTAGCTTGAGTGGGATGGTCCCCTCTAAGTGATTGAAATGTAAACTCAACGTATGCAATTCGGGTAAATTTACCAGTTCAGGAGGCAGAACGCCTGTCAACTCGTTATAGTTGATGGCGATACTGGTCACATGCCCGCCTGAACATCCCACACCAAACCAAGAACATGGAGTTCGATTCGCAAGCCAGCCACGCTGGTCCTTCCAGTCGAGTCCACCGGTACTTTCGTAGAAAGCAACGAGAGCGGTACATTCACTCTTTGGAATCTCACTCACCTGTCCACAAAACCCAGTATCTCCGCTGCAAGATGCAAGCGAAACAATCAGGATAAATATAGCGAGCACCGGTCGGTTTCCCTTCACTCTGTATTCTCTTTGGTTGTCATTATTCTCAAACCCGGCATTGATTAACGCACCTCAATCTGCAGCCAGCATCAGGGCAGAGGAGAGATGGAATCGGATTCGAAGTTAAGGAAAGTCGGTACTTCGGTGAGTGCATGCGCCAGGCGCGTCCCATGCCAGGTAAGTAAGCGTCCGTCCACCAAGAATACTTTGCCCTTCTTCACGGCAGGTGTGCCGGCGAGGACGGCAATAACTTGTTCTCGATCTCCCTCCCCGAAGGTATACGGTTCGCTTGGAAGGAGAACCACATCCGGTGAAAGTGCAATGACTTCTTCGACGGTAACTCGTGGATAGCGGGTGTCGCGATCTCCGGCTTTTTCCGGTTCTGCCAATCCTAAATCCGCTTCTAACGGGTAGCGGCGTTCCCTCATCTTGAAGATATTCTCCCCACCTGAAATGGAGAGGACGCTATCAACATACGTTTCCTGGTTGATCGTCATCCACCACAGATCCCCCTGGTTATTTTCTTCCTGCCAAATTGGACAAAACACTTTCGCAGAAGGAGCCATTAATGATGCTCGCCTTGTCCAGTCCAACATCCGCTCAAGGTGAGTGAGCCTCGGCGCCGCCTCGTTTTCTATTTGGAAGATGCGGGCGATCGCCCAAAGGATTTGAATTGCATCATCTACATCTTTTGGAAATGTAACCCAAACCGGGATGCCCAGCTTCTCGAGTTCTTCAATGGTTGCGAAGCTGTTCTCTTCCTGATTAGCAAGAACAAGTTCAGGCTCAAGCGTCGAGATCGCTTCGATATCCGCGGATCGGGTTCCCCCTACTGATGCAGTGCGGCCTTGCTCCCCGGTTGGATCAGGACAGTAATCAGTGATCCCAATGAGACAATCGCCAACCCCAAGCTCGATCATACTCTCGCTGATGGAGGGCACCAGGCTTACGACACGCTTTGGCGGGTTCACGAACATCAAGTGAGGGTTGTACCCGTTTCCATCTGTCATCTTACAACCACCCCTGCCCCAGCAGGATCTCAGGCGCCGCGTCCCCCCAGATTTCAACTTTCCCCTGTGGACCGATGGCGACGATCGTCTCCGGGGCGAGGCTGAGCGCGTAGCTCTTCATCTGTGTTTCAATTTTCTGCCGGATTTCCTTTATCGATGCCGGAGCATCTGAACTGAGCATGAAGACTGCTTTCGGAAACCAGCCGATGCCATCAGAGATCTGATCACGATCTGGATCATAGGTCCATTCGCCGAGAAGCGAAACCAGGCAGCCAATTGCCATAAACATCGTGTTTTCAGTGATGATCAAGTCTGGATCGGTAGGCATTCGTTCCTCGGCAAAGCTTGTGATCCAATCCTCGCGCTTCCCGCCCAGCGCCAGCACCAGTCGCGCCTCCTGGCAGACAGCCTGGATGAACGCAGGAGTCGTATTAAGAGGATCGATAATCTTCAAGTCTCCATAAATCATCACTTCGAAATCGCTGATGAAGGGTTGGGCAGCAGAGGGGATCTCTCCTCCGGGACTGAGAACGGCCAAAGACCCTTCAGAGGCCAATAAACCCTTAATTGAGTCCAGAACCAATGTTTCAGAGCCGCGAATAGAGGGAGATTCCCCCGCGAGGATCACCCAGCCTCGAGATCCCCGGTGCTCGAAGATTTTGGAAGGGGTGGTCACGGCGCCTTCTCCAGAAGATGCCGAGCACATGCCGCAAGAAACCCGGCCGCGATCGGGAGGACGTCTTCATCGAAATCGAAGAGCGGATTATGATGCGGCGCATCAAGCTTTTTAGCCGGATTACTCGAGCCAACAAAAACATAGCAGCCGGGGACTTCTTGCATAAAAAAGGCCATATCCTCGGAGCCCATCACTCGATGCTCGTCATCGATTTTTAAATCAGGGAAGACTTGCTGTGCGACGTGCGCGGCAAGAGCCGCGGTCTCGGCGTCATTAACGAGAGGCGGGGTAATTCGTTCAAACTCGAGCTCTACCTGGCATCCTGCTGCAGAGCAGATACCGCTGGCTATCTCTTTCATGCGCTTAATCACTGTAACCCGTGAAGCCTCAGAAAAAGTGCGTATCGTACCTTCCAGCCGGACTGAGGCAGGAATGACGTTCCAGGTCTCGCCTGCTTCAATGACTGTGAAGCTCACCACACCAGGTTCGAGCGGGTCGAGAGATCTCGAGGCGATCGACTGACATGCAGTGATGAGGTGCGAGGCGGCCAGAACTGGATCCCGAGCCAGGTGGGGCGAAGCGCCATGTCCGCCGCGCCCGCGGATCACGATCTCAAACCGTTCCGACCCAGCCATGACCGCTCCTGGCGTAATCCCGAGCCAGTGAAGTGGTTTTTCATTCCATATATGCAGACCAAGAGATCGGGAAGCATCAAAGCCTTCGAGGACGCCCTCCGCGATCATACGTTCAGCCCCGCCCTGCCCTTCCTCAGCAGGCTGGAAAATGAAGACGATCGTTCCGGGGAGTTCTTCGGAAATCAAACTCAGGATTTGAGCGACACCTAACCCAATCGCCATATGGCCATCGTGACCACATGCATGCATCACTCCTTCCTGTCTGGATGCATAAGCAGCGCCAGTTTCCTCCTGGATCGGCAATGCATCCATATCGAAGCGGATGAGCAGGGTCGGTCCAGGTTTTCCGCCTTTAAGCGTGCCGACTACGCCTGTCTCCGCGACCCCAGTCTGGACGTGCAAACCCATCTTTTCCAGAGTTTCGGCGATTATCTTTGCGCTGCGATGTTCGGCAAAAGCCAGCTCGGGGTGCTGGTGGAAATCCCGCCGCCAGGCAATGAGCTGATCACGATTTGACTGCGCCTGGTCCAGGTAAGTATTCATCATCTGGATATCTGCTATTGACGCAGCACTATCCGTCGGAATTTTTCGATGTAACGTGGATCATCCGGGGGGCTTTCAGGATCGAGCATGCGTTTCCGCATCCGTTCCTCAAGCGCGCTGATGTCTTTGATCTGGCTTCGATGTTCGCTCAGCGCCGCGACCTTCTGGTTGAAGAATTCAGTGATATCTACGGTTATGTTTGGGTTCTGAGCTCCGGAGACATACACTTCTCGGACTTTATGCGGCTCCAATCCCTCTTCTTTACTCAATTCAGGAAAGTAGAGCGCGGAACGCGCTGCTGGATAAACCGCATCCAAAGTCACCTGGCCTGCCGCGCGGTGATCAGCATGGTTGATATAGGTATTACTCGGGAAGAAATTCGTTGGATCGCAGGTGACAACGACTTGCGGCTTGACCTGACGGACAACGCGCACGATGTCGCTGCGCAGTTCCAGGGTTGGTAGAACGTAGCCATCCAGTTCATTTAGAAATATCACCTCGTGCACCCCCAGGACTTTCGCAGCGGCCCGTTGTTCGGCTTCACGGATCTCCGCCAATTCCTGAGTTGACAGATTGTCATCGTCGGCGCCCTTATCTCCGCGAGTCAACAAACAGTAGGTGATATTCCTCCCGGAGGCTGCCCAACGCGCAATCGTGCCACCACAGAAAAATTCAGGGTCATCCGGGTGAGCTAGAACAACGAGAACTTGATCGAATGTCGTCATAAGACGTTTCCCATCGTGAAATGCTAGGTTGATTTATTTCCGCAATCACAAGCCCCGTCTTTATGTATTGCGCAAGGCTTCTCCGCTTTTTGCTGCAGGGCTTTTAGCTCGTCATAGGGCTGGATCTCATCTTGATGGAATTCAACCCTGCGCTCATCTTCCAATTTGACAACCACTGCTTGCTTGAGAGGGAGCACATTGAGGACTTTTCCTACCCCTCTAGGTGTGATCACTTTTTTCTTCCTCTTCGGAAGATGCTTTCGAGCTTCTGCGTATAGTTGGTACTCGTAGATGAGACAGCAGCGAAGACGCCCGCACATTCCCGTTATCTCCTGCGGGTTCAAAGAGATCCCTTGCGCTTTAGCCATCTTGATCGAGATGGGACTGAAATCCGATAGAAAACGGGAACAGCAGCGTTCTTCAAGTCCACAGGCGCCCATGCCACAGATGATCTTGGCCACATCTCTTGGACCCACTTTGCGGAATTCGATGTGTGTTTTTCTAATCGAACGCCGCATCGCCCTTTTTAGAGGAGCGAGGTCTATGCTCTCATCCCCTTCACTACTAAAAATGAAAGTCAGGCGAGAGCCATCGTAGCAATAATCCGCCCTGACAATCTTGATGCCGGTTACTTTAAGTTCATGTGCTTTCTCACGGCAGGCAACCATCGCTTCCAATTCGCGGCCCTGCCACATCCGTCCCATAACAAGTTCGCGTGGGCTGGCGCGGCGCTCAACAGGTTTATGCGATCCCTTCGGTGAATTCTTGCCGCTCAGTAAGCCAGCGACTTCACCCAACTCACGCCCGCGTGAAGTCGAGACGATTACATAATCACCGGCTTTTAGATCATCAATCTTTGTTGCGTCAAAATGATAAAGCTTGCCAACCGGCTGGAAGCGGATGGAGGCGACAATTGTGTTCTCATGACTGGCCATAGTAAATACCCTCGAATAGATAACTACGTAAGTAGTTAATCATACTACGCACACATGACAGGCAAAAGGGGCCGACTTTCAATCGACCCCTTGAGATGGTGGTAATTGTATCTGTGTTTTCGCTGCGGATATCGAGCTAATCTGTAATTTCGATCTCGATGTCTTCTGTGCCTTTAAGCTCTCCAGTCTCAAATCGAGCGAGGATCGCTTCTGTAATCCCGTTAAATGCCGCTGCTGCTGGCGTATCCGGATGCGAGATAACAATGGGAGCGCCTTGATCTCCCCCTTCCCGAACCGCTGGGTCGATAGGAATAGTGCCCAAGAAAGGTACACTCGCTTCTTGCGCCATTCTCTCTCCGCCCCCCTGCCCGAAGATATCGAGCTGCGTGCCATCGGGCAGTTCAAGAAAACTCATATTCTCGACAACGCCCAGTAATGGGATTTCCATTGTTCGGAACATTTCCAGCCCACGCCATGCATCTTCGATGGATACTTTCTGCGGCAGCGTGACGATCACACCACCGGAAAGTGGAAGTGTTTGTGCCAGGCTGAGCTGCACATCACCAGTTCCTGGCGGTAGGTCGACAACGAGATAATCGAGTTGCCCCCAGGCAACATCGTTAATAAATTGCTGTATCGCACTATGCAGCATTGGGCCGCGCCAGATCAGCGGCTGTCCATCGGGAACCAGGAAGCCGATCGACATCACCTGGACACCATGGACTTCGGCAGGTTTTAGCTTGGGACCATCCTGCGGCGGCATTGCAGATATCCCCATCATTGTTGGCACGTTGGGTCCGTAGATATCGGCATCCAGCAGTCCGACTTTCAACCCCTTCTTCGCTAGCGCAACAGAGATATTGACGGCGACGGTGGATTTCCCTACACCACCCTTGCCTGAGGCGATAGCAATTGCCTTGCCTATCTGATTCTCCGGAATGTTTTCGCTGGTTGACTGCTCTGTCATTTTATTGTTTAACCTTTGCTCAAAATATGGTATTGATGATTGACCTGGTTGTTCAAATGAAGGTCAATGTCCATGACTGCATCCTCAAACATTTGAATAAGCTCAGTATCATCCCCTCTGAATCGACGAACCGAATGCTTGGCACATTGCTCACACCCGTGCAATGCCCGGTAGGAGTGCGTCTGGCAGGATAGGCAGTTGGATAGACGGATGATGAGCAGGTTGAATGCGAGCCTGTCCGGAGAGGCAGCTTCCGCCTTGCAAGCTCGATCGACAAGATCTTGCCAAACCTCCCCGCGCATCTCTATTAACGCGGAAGCGACTCGCATAGGAAATAGGAGTTCAGTTTCACGATGGTACATACTAAAGGGTTTTTCCTAGCTTCAATCTTTTTTCTTTCTTGCGGCTTTTGCAGCCTCTTTCTCTGCCCGGGCAGCCTCTTCCTGGGCGTAGTTCTGCGGGCGGATCTCTGCGTAATACGACACCGGCTTGCTCAAGCGCTCTTTGTTGAAGATGTGTCCTGATGAACGATCGTAGGAAGCGAGTTCATAAACGTGGTCCATTTTTATTGCATCGAAAGGACAGAATTCTGCACAGAGGCCACAACTCATACAGATATCTATATCGATGTAGAATTCACTTGGGGCTGGTATCGGCTTTCCTGTGTCCGGATCATTGGAACGGACAATCCAGATACATTGTGGTGGGCAGACCTTGGCGCAGATCCCACAAGATGTACATCGATCGGTCCGGGTTCCGTCAGGATTTTCCTCGTATACCAGGAGGGGGATGTACCGGAATTCTTCCGGCACCGACAATTTTTCCTCAGGATATTGGACTGTGAAAACCCCTCGCGCGTCCTTGCCCTGGCGAATTATCAGGGCCTCTTCGTTGTAATATCGACCGCGCACTATCCAGCGGAGATCGTCTACATAAGTCTCCACGAAGTGCTTCAGGGTTACACCCAGGCCTTTAATTAATCCCATACCGTACATAGGCTCTCCGCGTCAATGATCCAAATTTCAATTCTCAATTCTATCGATCCACCTCGCCCAGAACGATGTCAATTGAGCCCAGGATGGCTACGACATCGGCGATTTTTTGCCCCTTGCACATCTCTTCTAAAGGTGTGAGGTTTATGAATGACGGCGCACGCACATGGTAGCGCCATGGATTCGGTTTTCCATTGGAGACGACATAAAATCCAAGCTCGCCCTTCGGTCCTTCCACCCGCCCGTACGCTTCCCCTGCAGGCACACGAGCCTGATATTGCGACTTGCCGGTCTGGATCTCACCCGCAGGGATGGATTCAACGGCCTGCTGCAGGATGCGCAGACTCTGTCGAATCTCGTCCAGCCGTATCAGATAGCGATCATAGACATCACCGTTGTAACGTACGGCAACATCGAAATCAAAGCGATCGTAGATAGAATATGGATCAGTCCGCCGGATATCAAACGGTACTCCAGAGGCCCGCAGTACTGGGCCAGCGGCCGAGCTTGCCAAAGCCTGCTCAGTCGTCAGTACACCTACGCCAATGGAGCGTGTTTTTATGATTTCGTTTTCTGACAGGTAGAGATCAAGCTCATCGATCTTGCGGGGCAGCCTTTCGTTCGCAAGGCCCTTGATCCTCTCCAGAATATCGTCATCTAAATCCCGCACAACTCCCCCGAAGCGGAAGTAATTACACATCATACGTGAGCCGGAGACCGCCTCGAAAATATCCAGGATTAACTCCCGCTCATTAATTGCATAGAGCATGGGCGTGAAAAACGCACCGAGATCATTGAGCAAGAAGCCAATCGCCATCATGTGATTAACGATCCGCGTTAATTCAGCCATAATGACGCGAATATATTCAGCTCGCTCCGGGGGTTTGATGCCCATGAGTTTTTCAACAGCCAAAGCGTAACCGAAGTTATTGCTCATCGAGCAAATATAATCCAGACGGTCGGTGAAGGGCATGTTCATCAAGTAAGTATTGCGTTCACCGATCTTCTCATGGTTCCTGTGCAGATACCCCACCACAGGTTTCAGCCCGACAATCTCCTCTCCATCAAGGGTTACAACCATGCGGAAGACACCGTGTGTCGAGGGGTGCTGTGGACCGAGGTTCACAACAATCTTATCAGTCTCAATCTCTTGACTGTTATTGCCATTGCCGCGTTCAACCTTGGCTAGACTCGAATAGACCGCATCATCCCCAGCTGGAGTCCAACCCTCTGGTGTGAATTCTGAGGGATAGTGAACGTTCTTACCGAATGGATTGGTGTCTTCGACACGAGACACTTCTCCCTGCGGCCAGCGGCTCTTGAACGGCTTTCCTTCCACTTCGAAGAAGGGCTCACGCCAATCTTTACGTAAGGGGTGGCCGTGGAATCCGTCCCACAAGAGAATGCGCCTGAGATCCGGATGGCCCTCAAAGCGGATGCCCATAAGATCCCATGCTTCACGTTCCTGGAAGTCTGCACCGGGGTAGATCGAGATTAGCGAGGGTACGACGCTGTTTTCGCGCGGGGTCTGTACCTTTAGGACTAGTGCCGGACCTCCGCTGCTCTTGAAAAGATGGTATACGACTTCCATCTTGTCATCCGGCAGGTAATCAACCCCGGTTACCGAGGATAGGTAATCGTAGTCCATATCGTCTCGTAAACTTTTCGCAGTTTCAACGAGTTTAGCGGCTTGTACGATGTACCCTTCGTATCCCTGGCGCTCATCACGCGTAAGGGCCCCTGGGAATCGTTCTTCTAATGTGTCCTGAAGTTGTTTCGTCTCTTGCTCTGTCATCGTATCAGTGACCTATGTCTATGTTGGCGGCGACACATCGGGCGTGGACTCCATCTCTCGAGCAACTGCTCGAGACTGCAGTTCCTCGAAGTTCGGGATGTCGCGAGGATCGATAAGATCAGGTCCGAGTAAAGGTATGGGGATCGCTTCCACCGCCCCCTTCTGATACCAGCTAGTGGAGCGAATGGATTGCTTGTCGATTTTCTCCTGGAGCTTGATCAAACCGTTCAGCAAGGCTTGAGGAGTCGGAGGACAACCGGGAATATAAATATCTACGGGCAGGAATTTATCGATACCGGAAACAACACTGTAGCCCTCTTTGAAAGGGCCGCCACCTGAAGCACACGCGCCCATGGCGAGGACGTATTTGGGTTCCGGTATCTGGTTATAAAGCCGTACGATCTGCGGGACCATTTTCTTAGTCACAGTGCCGGAAACGATAATCATGTCCGCTTGGCGAGGGCTCGCACGCATCACTTCCATACCGAAACGAGAGAAATCATACCGGCTGGCTGCGACGGCGATCATCTCAATTGCACAACATGCAAGCCCAAAAAACATCGGCCAGAGGGAATTTCGTCGCCCCCAATTGTAAATTTTATCCAGCGTTGTAACCGTGACATTGCCCTGAAGTTCTGGGGGGATATCGACACCTGGATTATTGATCTCGTCCGTCATCCACACCTCCACAAAAAAGGGCGCGCCCTTACTTTATTTAAGAGCACGTGCCCGACTTGAAATTATACTTGGCGGATAGTTGAAGTCAAGATTATCCAGTTATGTGGGTTGACCCTGAACAACCATGCTTTCATGTCACATCAGGTGCGGCCGGAAACAGCGAAAGGGCATGTAGCCTTTTCTTCGAGGGTTATCGAGCCTCCTCCGCCTCACACATCGAATGACCACTCACCCTCGCGCATAAGCGGTTCGGCGGTGCCGGCATCTGAAAGCGCATCAACGTCCATCTCACCTGAGCCAATCATCCAATCAATGTGGTTAAGGCTGTGGTTGCCACCAGCTGCTGCAAATTCATCATCGGACATCGCTTCGCCTCCCTCCATATTGAATCTATAAGCCCGACCCAGGGCAATGTGATTGGAAGCATTTTCATCGATGAGGATGCTATAAAACAACAAGCCGGTTTGTGAGATCGGGGAGCTGTGAGGAACCAGCGCTATTTCCCCCAATCGAAGCATGCCCTCGTCCGTTTCAAGCAGTTTGTGTAACCTTTCCTCACCCTTCTTCGCAGTCGCTTTTACAACTTTTCCTCCCGAGAAGGTAAGGCTGACTTCTTCGATTACACCACCACCAATAGCGGACGGTTTCGTCGTTGTTACAACCCCTTCGGTTTTATCTTTGTGAGGCATGGTAAAAATTTCCTCAGTCGGTATATTAGCGGTGAAATCGACACCGTTTTGGCTGGTCATGAGCGCGGATCTCCAGATATGCCGCTCGGGCAAACCAATCGTCAAATCCGTTCCGGGTGCAGATATTTGCACGGCAGCGAACTGCTTTTTGTTCAGATAGTCACATCTGGTGATAAGCCCAGCGATGTGGTCAGTCCAGGCTGTTATGGGATCGGCTTCTTTTATCCGGCAAATTTCAAATATGGTGTCCCAGCTCTTAGCTTTTCTACTCTCGGCAGTGATTTCAGGGAAGACTTTCTCCGACCAACTATCAATAGGTGCGGCAGCTATTGAGAAATTCATCGCATTCCTGACACGTAAATCAATGGTGGGTTTCATATGATTCATGGTAGTACGCAGAACTGTTGTTGTCAGTTCTGGGTCCTGCGCAATAAGCAGCCCGGGTGTCTTTGCAGCAATGATTAATATCGCGTCCCCCGCTTCTGCAGTTTGCAGAGCCGCATCGGTCCGCCAATTCGGGAATTCATTAAAGGAATCTCGGGGAGCATGCTGAAATCGAATCAACTCCAGCTGTTCATCATTCCACAGAACGTCGACCAATCTGGCTCCAACTTGATAGGCCTTCGTCGCAATGAGCCGCACTAGGGGGGCTAATTCAAGTTGTGTCCCGAGAAACTCATAGAATGGCATTCCAATCAGCAGACGTTGTCCAGCCTGTATATTTAAACCTACTTTAACAATCACGTCAGCGTACTTGTCCAGGTTCTGTTCAAAGTCTGATGACATCGATATATCTCCTTTGGTCCCATTCGGTTCGTTGAAAAAAAGCAAGTCAGCTTTACCGCCTATCGCTTTCGTGATGCGCGTCCCCCCAATCTTTGATGAGACGCAAGCCCCGTTAATATGCTCGGCAGTGAGTGCTATGGCGAAAATAAGCGCATCACTCAAACTTTGTGTTGCCTGTCACTGCCTTGGGTAGTTACCAGGATCTTACGCTGTTTCTCAATGAATGTGAGGATCCCTTCTTCACCCAGCCGCGTGTGAGTATTCTTGAACCGCAGGAGGATCAACGAGCCCGACTTGCCATAAGAACCTAGATGAAGCTTCCTGGCTAGCGTTTGGTGGTACTTTTAATAAGATCAGTGATGATCAAACCTGGTGTATTTGTCCCTAAAGGAGATACCGTCACTCCAACCACTCGAAGGACTCGCCGATCAGTTTTCCACCCGGCGGTGGTTCCGGCAACAGGGCGACCACTTCATCGAAGAAGGATAGGGGTTCGAAAGTTTTCTCGGCGGTCATCACGCCCCGCTCCCGGGTCTCACCGCTGAGGATATTGAGCACGGCGACAACTAACGGGACACTGGTCAGGAACCACGCAGACTGCTCGTTCCAAAGTTCGGGCGCCAGCCAGCAACTGAACCGTGCGGCGCGCCCTTCCTTGCGTCCTACTGCCGTAACCCAGTCTGGGGAGAATGCGACGAAATCATCTGCGGCCGTCAGCCAGCGGTCGGGATCTTTCTCAATGGTCTCGTAGAAGGAGCTCATTGCGGTTGCCGGGTCGGCATCACCCGCAATCACACGTGAGGCCTGATCGCGGAAAAGATCGTGCAGCTGCGACGGGAATGGTGTAAACCACACCTCGACCGGCAGCGCTCTGGCGAGGCCTCGGGGCAGCGAATCGAAGAGCGGATCATAACTTCCATACGGGTAGGCGATGGTCGTGCTACCTTGTGGCAGTGGGGTTTGCAGGCCGCTCGTTAAAGGATCCACATCCACCCACCGACCATCCTGATAGACGCGCACCATCCGCCTCTCCGTCTCTTGAGCGACCTTGAGCATCCACTCGAGAAAATCCTTAAACTCATGCAATATGGCGAGGTTCTCCGCTGGATTTTCGAGCCACCCCTGTGGCGTGAGCGACCGCGCGCCCTGGAACACCCAAGCCCGCCCGCTCTGGAGTTGCTCTGTCACGTCCAGTTGAGTGGTCGCGTGAACTCCCATGAGATTTGTGATACAAGGTGAGATACCCGTGCAAACGATCGCGGTGATGCCCGCGTCCTTGGCTTCAGTCGTAAGCTCTTGCATCTGTGCGATAAAATCCTGCCCCCATCCGACGTCGCAATAGTGCGCGCCGGCGTCAATCGCCGCATGTAGAATGGGAAGAGCAATCTGGTTGCTGGCGGAGTTCACAATGATGTCGTAGCCCGCAACGAACGAGGCTAGCTGCTTCTCGTCGGTGGCATCTACCTGCACCGCGATCGCCTTGCCACCGATCTCTCCGGCGGCCTGCTGTGCACGCTCCGCGCTTCTCCCGGCAAGAGCTATCTCGCTAACCAGGTCGCTCTTCACCAGAAGCCTTGCGCTCGGCAATCCGACCTCTCCGTAGCCTCCCAGCATAAATATTTTCATGACCACCCTCCATAGATTTTGGCTGAAAATGTTGACTTTAAATAAAGCTGTATCGAAGAGCTCAAAGCCCAACGGGCTCGGCTCTTGTGGGCACATCCATCATCTTCCGTCCGGTTGGATGCCCGCGCAAGAATCTCTTCGGAAACCATTATAGGTAACTGCCCAAATTGAAGCGCTTATGGAAATCTAAGGTGCCGGCCCCCAACTTGGTTCAACATCGTCCGCAGAGTCGGACGTTAGGGAAAATTCTCCAGTTCCGTCGATATTAATTACGTAGATATCCCAATTCCCGTTGCGGTTGGATGTAAATGCCAGTTGGGTACCATCGGGTGATCAAGCCGGGCTCTCCTTCTATGGAGGGAGTGTGTTGGTAGCCTATCCCGTTCTTGGTCACGAGGGATGCGTTAGATTACTATAATGGAGAGAATTCTACAACAGGGCTCGGGGTATTCAGCAAAGGCTCGGGGAGGTTCTTCAGAGAAGATTTTTGCCGCAGCCTTACCCCCATTTCATTTTTTCCAATTTTACTTCCAAACCCCGCACCGCTATGCGTCCCCGAAGCGAAGCGGAGAGGGGTTTGGTGGAGGCGCAGATCCCGCTCAATCTACGGGACGAAATCCCCCGTACTTTTGAAGCCAGCTAGTGGCCAGGCTGCCCGGAACATTGCTCATTGAGCATGTATCCACTCAATCAGCGTCTCATCGAATAGTGCCTGCTCCTCCAGCATTGGCCATTGACCGCTCTTCTGGAATACGTGGATTGTAAGGTTCGGTAATGTCGCTCCTCTCTCGTCCCAGGAGATGTATGGAACGCTAAAGTCAAATATCCCCTGTGAAAGGAAAACCGGCACCGTCAGCTCTTCGCCTTTTTCAATATCGTACCGCGACAGCAGGTCCATGAAACGGTCTCCCACCTCCGGATTGCTGTACCATCCCTCAAACAACCATGATGCATCATACGTGGGATCAAACCAGAATTTCGGGCCATGTATGACCTGGCTCAAGCACCAGGAGCAGAAGGGAAAAGGATCCAGCGTGTCGGGCTGGCTTTCCAGGTTCTCCCTGAGGGCTTCCCTTCTCGCTTCCGAAGCTTGGGATAACAAGTATTCAATTGTTATTTGCTGGAATGCCAAATCCCAATCAGGCGGTGTTGCGTTCATAATGACATGGGATGTGTGTTCGGGATATCGTCGAGCATAGGCAAGCGCGTACCTACCATAGATCGAGTGCCCAAAAACGCAGATCTTGTCCAAGTCGAGACTTACGCGAAGTTCTTCAATGTCATCAAGGAAAGTATCCAAGGTGAGTTCGTCTGTTCCGCCAAGGCTTTCTGATGGAACGTTCTCTCGCGAATGCATAAAGATGAAGCGAATGTGCGTTCGCAGGTCCTTGGATAGAGCTTTTGATGTGGTAAATGGATCACCAACAACGACGCAGGGGATCCCATCTCCATCAATGGAATACGGAAGTTCTGAGCCATCGCTGGTAACTAGAACCCCAGACGGTGCGGCTTGGGCTTCATTAGCTATTTTCACCTCGGACGAAGAGCATCCGGCTATACTGGCCGTCGCAATAGCGAGAAACAAAAGCATTATCGATTGGCGTTTCATCTTGACCTCCCTGCAAAGAAGCAGCCGAACGGTTTAATCCCCTGCTTGCGTAACGAAGTTCCCAGCGTTTTTTGGTGCAACGAATTATTATCCGGCCTGCCATGCATGGTGTTCTCGGCTCTTATAACCCATCGTTATCAACAATAATGGATGATAAAGAACAGGGACATACTATCAACAGCGACCTAAAAAGCAACGAATTCAGGATCATTTGGTGATGTCGTCACTCTCCATTCTTGCTCATCAAAATCGAAATCGGCGATGGCGTCAAGAGGGAGTTTGATGAATTTCCCCTTTCCTTCTATGGCCACACTTCCGTCCTTTAGGAGGATCTCGCCGGAGCCTTCGAAGGTTCGGTTCGCGATATGATCAATGCGGCCGATCACACGAATTTCTTCATCAAGAGGCACCGGCTTGCGATAGCGGGTACTGAAATCGATCGTCACACCCCAGAGGTTCCGGTCCTTCATAAGGATCGCTCGGCCAATCGTCTCATCCAGAACCGCCGTCGCAATCCCGCCGTGGAGGCGTCCGGGATAGGACTGGTGCTCTTCGGATGGTTGAAAGATGGCCAGCAGTTCATCATTCTCCAATTCATAGAATGAAGTCTTCAGACCGAATGGATTCTTCAGCCCACAAACCAGACACATCTTCGAATTTTCTTGCTTTGCGGTGACACGATGGCGCATGAGCATCTCCTTCTAAAGGTCAAGCTTCAAGTTAGTAATTGCGCAAGTTGTTTGCATATTACACTCAGGGAGAGCGTTGAAATCCTGAAGTGCCTACAACACCAAATACAATTCGCCCGGCTTCCCCGATTCGCTTACGAAGATCCTGGTAGTTTTCTGGGCCAGCGAGTCATCAGACGCAATATATCACTCGTTACCTTCTTTAGAAACAATACGAGAAACAAAATGAATAAGATGTGCGTATTCGGATAACCTTGCGAAAAGAAAGAAAAGTCCGATCACAATTACCGCTGGATAAACAATCCACGGGTCCTGCTCGTAGGCCAAAACCCATAGAGCACCACAAATTGCCAGTGCCAAACTGGCCAATAAAATGACGAATCTTATACTGCAACCCAAAAGCTGAGATGGGTCAGACCGATCCCCTGACGACAAAAAACTACTATCCGATTGGATCGATGGCTGCATTATCATAATGCTTTGGATCCAGCCGGACAAATACTTCTTGCCAAAGCCGTATGTAATTAACAAAACAAGCTGAATCGGAAAGAGATACTTCGGTAATAACAAGAGAATGAGCAATAACAGAGACAGAATTAGATCCGGGATTCCGATTAACAAAAAGAATACACGGATATTCGTAATACTCTTTCTACTGACATTGCGCGTGCCAGCAGCATTGAGGCCTGTACTATTAACACGAATGTTAGAGCCGTGATTGCGGCTCCGAGGTAGAAAATAATCCTAATTAGTAACAATTAATCTCTAATGATATTAAATAACCCATCCAAACCCCGCGGGGTTAGATTTACACAACTTTACTTTAACTCCTGGTTATCTAAATTACTACATGCCGGTCTTAATTTGCGCGCCTTCCAATAACTCCTGCCTGTTTATTTTTCGAAAACTAGATTGATACCCGTAGTAAATTGCGATCCCATAAAACACTAGATCAATTACAGTAAAGGTTTCCATCAATAACTCGAACGTCAGCGCATAGTTAAAGTTTAGGAGCATATCCAAATATCCCACTTCGAGGATTTTTGCTAAAAAAGCTATTGAAGCTAAAAAGTTACCCAGCAATACACTTATTAGCGCAATAATCCCGCCGGCTGCCCCAAAGTTTTTATCTATCCCCCGTCCCAATTTTCTAACCCCAAACCCCACCAAAAAGCCTACACCTACCGCCAACCAACCAATTTGATATTCCGTAAAATACGTGATTGCTGCCCAAATTCCTGCTCCGAGTAATCCCCCGAAAGATCCCCCGATGATTCCAAGCCCTATGTTTTGTTCGAGTTTAAGGTTTTCAATTTTTGCTTGGATCATGTGCTCGTTTATTTGAATACCTGGTTCATTCGGCGACTGGGTATTTGGTTCCATTTCCTCTCTCCTTTCAGGTACATGGTTTATGACTAGGTGCAATTACAACAATTATTCTACTGTTCATGCAAAGGTTTATCTTTTCTCGTTTGAGATCAACCTTTTAGTAAACCTAGCAGCCTCGTGCTATCGAAGATCCCCCGTTTTCTGGGGGGCCGAAGATCCCCCGTTTTCTGGGGGGCCGAAGATCCCCCGTTTTCTGGGGGGCCGAAGATCCCCCGTTTCGCTTTGCGCCCCTCGCCCAGCATCCCCTTGGGGGACGAAGCGAAGCGGAGATGGGTTTGGGGGGGCGAAGATCCCCCGTTTCGCTTTGCACCCCTCGCCCAGCCTCCCCTTGGAGGACGAAGTGAAGCGGAGAGCGGTTTGGGGGAACAAATATCCCCCTTTATTTGGGGGATGGCAAGTGGTTAGACATATTCTTTCGATCAGTTATAAATCCAGAGAAAAACATCCTTCCCTTCATACGCTGCTGTCTGAGAAAAATGTACGATGCGAGCGAAGAACTGTTCAGTGTCCTGCTCTGACCACCCTTCCCCCTGCACTTGGTCAGTGGAAGCCCATTGGGCTGTAATTGAAGCATGGTCTTGAGGAGCAAGGTCGGCCAGGAGCGTAATCAGTTCATCAGGAAACTTGATGAGCCATGGGCCGCTGGCGGATGCCTCAGCAACGGGTTGATAGTGCTCGAGCAAGTCACTGAAATCATCGGCGGTGAGTAGGGAGTGGAGGGCCGCAAGCTTGAGGGGATCGAGACCGTCAATATTAATGCCCTTGAAAGTACCAAGTGGGTATTCGGACGCTACAATCGCCGGGGCATCACTAGATAAAGCGATTATTAGATCGGCGTTTGACCCCATTGGACAATCTCCTAGCTATTAAGCTTGCTGCGGCCCAACCCCTGAATATCAAGAATATTTTAGTGGATATTCCCTCCGCGGGGAATAATTTCGCGGTTTCTTTGATCCGCTCTCCCGATTGTTTGTCCGATGAAGGTCGTTCACATGCAAAGCGTGAAAAGTAGAGGGATGTCGAGAGAAGAAGCCATACTTGAATCCTGGTAAAAGGATAGCGCATTTTCACCACCTTCACAATCCGGGGAAATGAACCAACGATCTCGCCCAGGGCTCCTCACTTCCCCTCCGGGCAAATTCACCGAGGGACCACACCTAATTTTTCCCCCACCCATGCAAGAACATTCAAGGCGAACTGCACCCCCTGGATCACCTTGGTTTCACTTTAGATATTGAGCATGTAACATCGCGCGAAACGCACTCCAAAGCAGAATGAACAAAGCCCGGCTTTGGCCCTCGGTTGTCGCAGCATCCTGCAAGGAAGCCTCTCCGAAGAAATCGCCCCCAACCGGAGGGGGGCCGGCTGGGGGCGAGAGCACCCAAATACAAATTAATGACTTGAGGCTCCCCCCTACTTTACCTCAAAACACGATATTTCGAAATTTCGTGAATTTATTCACTACCCCTACCCAGGAAGGCCTGTGAGCAACTCCATATTGCAGGGGACTAGGGCCAGCCGGAAAAGTCCCCTGCTCCGCCAAGCGCCGTCTAAAGTCTAGTTTAGCTGAGGGGGAGGCTCATTTGTTCGCGAGCGCGGCGGTCTTCTACGGGAAACCGGCCCAGGTCAGCTTTTATTAAGTTCATCCGAATAGTGCGAACATCAACATGATTGTACCAATGCCACCTAATAGAACACCTATGATATTGCTGCGCTTACGGTTTAATAGATAGAGTAAGCCAACAAACATTAGAAGTGGACCGCCAATCAGTAATATACGATTGTCCATGTCAATCACCCTCCAGCTTAGATTTTTACTTAACCCTCTCGATAAGTATCAAGTCCCGATTAGTGTACCCTGGAGAACCTTACTCATGATTATATGATTCTCGCTCAAAGATGGGCTTTCAGGATCATTGCATAGCAAGTTGAATAATCTCTTCGGGAAGCATGGAAACCACCTGTTGGATCTGGGCCTCAATCGTTGAGGCATCCAGGCCATCACTGATCGGTTGCAGCTCCCTGGCCAGGGCCAGGCGGGCTTGAACAGGCATCCGTAGCCCATCAGGATCGCGCATCAACTTAGCTGCCTCGGCAAAAATTACAGCTTCCTCGTATCTCCCTTGTCTGACTCGCACGCATGCAAGTCCTTCCAGAGAGAAGGCGATTCCAAATTTATAGCCAATCGTGTTAGCAATCGTTAAGCTACGTTGAAAGTGTTCCTGTGCAACCGTAAACTCGCCTTGATGTAATGCTACGTTCCCCAATCGATATTCCGCCCATGCGACAGCGCCTGAATCACCCAATTCACTCCAGATCGCTAAACTTTCTTCATCCATGGATTTCGCCGTTTCAAAATCGCCTTGATAGAACACGACCAATCCCCAGTGGCTTAGGGAGTCCGCAACGCCTTGTTCATTTCCCTGTTCACGATAGATTGCCAGCGCATTTCTGTAGAATTTAGTGGCAGCCGCGAAGTCGCCAGTCTGGAGGTGTATGTACGCCAAATTTGCTAAAGAATCGGCCTCGCCATTCCGATCGCCAGCCTCTCGTCTAAGGACCAGAGCGCTGTTTGCTGCATGGGAAGCGGCTGTGTAATCCTCACGATAGCGCGAGATGAACCCAACACTATCGAGCGCAGCGGCACGCAATCCAGGATTTTTCCCTGTGCCAGGCATGGAAAGGAATTTTTCCAGCCACTCGGTACCTTCTGTAAGGTAACCTCGAAATAACCAGAGTAGACGGAGCATATTGCCCAAGCCGAGCCCCTGGGTCCAATTCCCGGTCTCGTAATACCACTGGAGTGCCGCATGCACATTCGGGTAATCCGTTTCAATTCTGTTGAACCACCCGGCTTCCTCCGCGCTTTCAAAGTAACCGCTGGCTTCCTTCACCCGGTCATAGAAATGTTGTGCATGTTGCGATCGAACTTCCGCGCTATCTCCCCGCCCTGATAATGTCTCCCATGCGAATTCACGAATTGTTTCGAGCATCTCGAATCGTGACTCATCGAGGGTGCTTTCTACGGAACGAATCAAGCTCTTGTCCATTAACGAACCGATTAAATCGATGTATTCCGCATCATGGCTGTCTAACGGGGCGATTGATTCTTCCCTGCTTCGCGCGCAGACCGAAATCGCAGATTCTAGATTGAATCCCCCTTTAAAGACTGAAAGGCTTCGAAAGAAATTCTGCTCATCAGGCGGCAATAAATCGTAGCTCCAGGAGATTGTCATTCTCAAAGCGCGGTGGCGTTCAGGTGCATCACGTGCGCCTTTAGACAGGTATTCGAGGGGGCTGTGTTTCTCATCCGGGAGCAATCTTTTTAGCAGCTCCTGCGGAGATAAGGATTTAACCCTTGCTGCCGCGAGCTCAATAGCCAGAGGTAAGCCGTCAAGCCGCGAGCATATTTGAGCGATGGCCGAAGCGTTTTGGTCCGTCAGTTTGAATCCACGCTTGAACGATCCAGCCCGCTGCAAGAATAACTGGACCGCCGGGTTCTGCTCAAGGATGCTGATTTGCTGGGCCTTTAGTAGATCAGGCAGCGCCAGCGGGCTAACAGCGAAACTATATTCACCACGCAAACGCAAAACCTCCCGGCTGGTAACCAATACATTCAACTCCGTGCAGTTCTCTAATAACGCATGTACGGCATCAACAGCAGGCATGACGTGCTCGAAGTTGTCCAGCAGAAGCAGCAGGTGTTGTGTACGAAGTTTTTCAATCAACAATTCCAGGATTGGACGGGGGCCGACATCACGAACTCTCAGGATACGGGCAATTGCTGCCGGGACATCAGAGGGGTCCGTAATAGAGGCGAGGGGGATGAAATGAGCTCCATCTTGATAACCCTTGAAGACCTCGAGAACAAGCTCTGAGGCGAGGCGTGTCTTACCGATCCCTCCCGGCCCGGTTAAAGTAAGTAGTCGTACTTCCGGTTGAGAGATTAGATCCTTAGCTGCAACAAGATCATCCTCCCTGCCTATCAACGGGGTTGAATGCACGGGCAGGTTATTAGGACGCGCTTCTAATGAACGAAGCGGGGGAAAGTCAGAGGGCAAGCCTGGACCATTAAGCTGGTAGATATGCTCGGGCGTCTCCAGGTCCTTTAGCCAATGTTCACCAAGATCTTGCAGTTCAACACCAGTCGCAAGGTCGTTTTGTGGAATCGCTGCGGCGGTACTGGAAAGGAGAACCTGTCCCCCATAAGCAATCTGACAAATCCGGGCTGCCCGGTGGACATCCATGCCAATGTAGCGGTTCCCAATGAGAGTCGGTTCTCCTGTGTGGACAGCCATGCGCACATGCACTTCGACCTCTTGAGGCCATCGGTGTTCAGCTAATCGATGTTGGATCTCTTCTGAAGCACCTAGCGCATTTTGAGGGCTCTCGAAAGCCACAAAGAATGAATCGCCTTGATTGTCGACCTCGTACCCATCCCAACGCTGAATAATTCTTCTGAATATACTTGCATGGCTCAAGAGCAATTCGCCATATTTGTCACCAAGATGATTCAATAAGTTGGTAGATCCCTCAATATCCGTGAAGAGGAATGTAACCGTCCCTTCTGGGGGCTTGGCAGGATTACCATTTGGTTCTGAACCAGTCATCATGGCTACATCTACTCACCAGGTCCGTCTTTCCGAATCAGTTTGGACTAGATAACCTTCAAGACCTTTCAAGGCAAGTGTTCGCTAACGTTTGAATTTATTAATTGAGTCCCCCGAAAAAGCGCGGCCGGATCCATCTCAACAGCCCTGAGCCAGATGGCAGCTTCGTCAGCTCATACCCCTTGGAGCCCGAAAATAAGGCCGCGTTCGTTTTAATCGCTAATTAGGCATCAAGATTACATCCTCCGCTAGATAGCGCGTGATGCCATCCGTAACATCTGTGAGCCAGGCAACGTTTATTTGCTCCTTGGCGCGGTCGATCTGGTCAGTACCCGTGTTTGGGGATCCTTTCATCGGATTATATACGAGCCGAAGTTGTATGAACAACTCCGGCTCCCTCTGCGGCTAACGACCTCGAGATGACGAAGATCCCCCCCCTTTATTTTTGGGATTCGAAGTCCCCTCGTATTGTCAAGCGCCTCTATCTCAAGCCACGCTGGTCTAGTTACTGCTGGACCGGCACACCCCAGACGATGACCTTGCCATCCCCTAGACCTGCCGACAGCAACCGCGTGCCATCCGGTGACCAGTCGACATCCCAAACCAGAACTCCATGACCCTCCAACTCGATCAGCGGGAGGCCCGCCAACGCATCCCAAATCGTAAGCGGCTTGTACATGCCGGCCACGACGAACATCGTGCCATCAGGGCTCCAGGCTAAGTCATTTACCCAGGCATCCCCGGATTCCAGAACCTGGTGTTCTGTATCACTGCCGTTTGACCAGAGCCGTATGGTGCCGTCTTCGGCTCCCGACAGTAATTGATCCCCGTCTGGCGACCAGGCTACGGCCAGCACTGTCTCGGTGTGCCCGGCTAGGCGCCGCAACGCATTACCTGTGACAGCATCCCACACCTGTACCGTATTGTCGCCGCTCGCCGAAGCAATTTGACTGCCGTCGGGCGACCAGGCCACGTCAGAGATCGTATCGGCGTGGCCGCTCATTACAAGCAACTCCTCGCCAGTCGCAGCATCCCACACCCGCACAGTTGAGTCGGTACTCCCCGAGGCAATGCGCGTCCCATCTGGTGACCAGGCTATCTCAATCACACGATCCTGGTGGCCAGTAAACCTGATAATTTCCTGGTCGGCGAATGCATCCCACACTCGCACCGTGCCGTCGGCGCTCGCCGACGCAAGTTCAGCGCCATCGGGTGACCAGGCTAAGCTAGACACCAGATAATAAGGGTTTGTTGTTACCGAGAGCTCTTCCTCCGCCTCGACATCCCAAAGCGCGAACATGGAATCCTGCATGCCCAAATTCTCTCCGCAGCCAAAAGCGAAGGTCCGGTTATCGGGTGACCAGGCTACCACACTCACGTCGGCGTGGTTGATAGTGAATATCTCTACAACTTGCTCCACATTGGCAATCGATATGCCCTCCGGCCCGGTCGGCGTCGGTGTGGGTGTCGGGGCCGAAGGCGTGGGCGTGAGTATGGCGGTAGCCGTGGCTGTGGCCGGGGGCGCGCCGCATGATGTTATCGCAAGGACTACTATTGCCAGGCCCCCTGCCACTCTCCAATACCTGTTGATCATCGCTCTCTCCTTTTATGGGGTTTGCCCTTTCGTTTCAATTTGATTTTTTTGATTTCGCAATATGCGTATCTTACATCCAAATCTTACACCCAACGATGAAACTGAGCTGCAGCACTGAATACGCGAACAGCTCCAGCGCGCGTAAGGCAGGATTCATCCGGCACCTTATAGGTGATGAAAGTCAATCAACCTGTAAAGAGAGGTTGCATCGGTAATGAGATTGATCCAAGTGAGATTTGGAGTTTCCCAACGTAGAAATTGGACCAATATCGATCGATTAATAACCTTCAATAAACAACCCCTCAATTGGACCAATCTTGAATTGCATCCCACCTGGAAGTGTTACCTCAACCTCTTTTGAAGTTCTGTTATACACAACTATTCCTTTTTCGAAGCGCTTGTAGGCAACACCTTCCATGACCTCAACCATTCCAGAAGTTGGTTTTCCTAAATCCGTGTGGAAGAAATCATAATATGCGTGCTGATGGTCCCCGCCATCCCAATCATCGTTGTTGTCAGCATAAAGGATATACCCATTGTCAGGGATCACAACCGCCATCGCCGTGAACAATTTTGCATACGCATAATTCTCTTCAGAATTTCGATCGGCAATGTAATCGCCTGTGGTGATCTTCCAGGGCTCAAAAGCGATAATTTTCGGCCATTGCAGGTTTGTATCCCAGTATTTGAGTAAATCTTCCATCCTTTCAATGGATGGCTTCCATACTGAACTATCTTCGTCATTATAAGTAAGACCGTAACCCTCACCCGGGTCAGGCTTCCATAACTCTAAAAAGACACCTGAAAGGTATTGTGATGTTGGATCGGATACACTCCAATTGACATTGCCCATTAGAATGAAATCGTCTCCAACTTTCTCCCGCATCGCTTTTATTATTGCGAGCCGGGCAGCCTCGACATCTTCATCGCTTCGCCCATTGCCAGCGTCATTGTGCCACCAATCCAACATTATTCCATCCAAACCAGCATTCATAAAATTAAGCGCCTTTTCAGCCATAACGGCAGGCCACTCGGGGTGCTCAAAATTAATTACCTTGGTAGCCCCGTATTCAGAATTTTCATGAAAACCGTACACCTCATCAAGATAAAATTTTGAATCTGAAGATAGGGTTCTCCAGCTCAGATTCCAATAGTGCCATTCTTCAGAAATTAGATAAATTGTATTGTCTTCTGACTGCATATGAATGGCTTGTGTTGGCGGCACCTCAGGCTGGGTAGATTCAATATCCCTAGCTGTTCCTGTGCTTATCCAAACTAAACTATACGGAGTATCACCCGTGTCACAATCAAACCAGAATTGTTGCCCGCAATTAATGCCTTCACCGGAGCCGGACCAGGGATAGAAAACAGGTATTGTAGGCCTGTTATCAACCTTCTCCCCAAGAGAGTAAAACGTCCCATCAAAGGGCTCAATAACCAGATCCGCCGGGCTTTCAATCGGGAATCCGTTTTCATCCAATCCCCATACGATAATATCGTCGACACACGCCTCTGCATCAGGCTCTACTCCAAAGCCGGCTCGCCCGGACGTTCTTTTATCATCGTTGACTTCAATTAGCATCTCACTTTCAAGGAAGTATTTTAGATCGTCCTCCACAAATTGCAGTTGAACTCGAAACCATTCACCTTGAGTGAGAGATACAGGTGACCCGCCGAGACTTGAAGGTGGTGGATAAAAACCTATCTCAACCCAATCATTATTCGATACGCTGGCTCTGTAACCTTCAAAATCCTGGTTGATCCTGATGTATATTTCTGCAGCCTGCTCCTCATTTGCTGAAAGGAATTTCATCCGCAGAGATATGGCGTAGTTTTCCCATTCATCCAGGCCAAACAGTACACTACTCCAATCATCCGAAATCTCATTACAAAAAATTGCGTTGCCGTCATCTTCCGTTTCGATAGCCCATCTTTGCGACCAGTCGTACAACTCAATCGGGTATCCGTTTTCGAAATCTACACTTAAAAGCGTCGCCGCCTCTATTGGAATTTGTGAGTCTGGAGTACCTGTCGATTCATCAGTTGCAGCCGAAGGCACAGATGGTTCTGTGGTGCCAATGGCTGCTGGAGTTGAATCGGTCGGAGTACACGCGGCAAAAGACAATATCAAAAAGCCTAAAAAACTGGTGCTGGAGATTCTAGCCCTCATTTACCCACCTCCGGATCTGGCGAATACTTGAAGCCAATGTTGTGCTGCTCCGGTGGTAACTGAAAACCACCACATTCAAATGGATAAGCCAGGACACCGTTAGGAGAATTGATCTCAGGTGCATAGCATTTCCAATAGAAGAATGATCCTGGCTGCACCCAGTGAAGATAATTGTCTCCATCTCTTACCAGCGGATTTATGGACGCAGACGAAACTTTGAAACGGAAAGAAGCCATTGAATGACTGCCAACACTGCCAGCGAAGCCAATTAACTGCCCGCGCTCCACAGACCTGCCAATCAAACCACCACACGGGCGAGAGTCCGCATCATCGGCGACGATGACCTCGTTATATTCGTAAAACAGACGCCCTTGCGCTTGAATAGTGCCTTGCCATTCTTCAACTTCGCTACACGCCGTATCCGTATTATGACCATTGAGTAAAGGTGAACTCACCAAGTGATAGACGCACACAATCATGCCCGGCCAGTCAAGATTCAATGACTCAAAGCATAGCTCCAGGTCATTAAATGGTGTCATTCGTTGCCCTTCCGATCCAATCCTATAGTTGGCGTTTCTATTGTCGAAAGCGATCATTACCATGTCGATAGGTGCGAGAATTGGTGTGCCATGGGGAAGTTCAAATTCCATGCTGGTTTTTCCTGGATAAGGTGGCCAACCTGGCTGACCACCCTCTCTTGGGCCAAGCGTTATCATTTCAGGATCTGCACCCGTACCATACAAATGAGTCTGACTATTGATACCCTCCATGTTAGACGGTGGCGACGTGATTGCAGATGCGCTTGTATCAGGTACACCAAGTGAAGATCTTGGAGCATATATAGGTATGCCGAAACTAGATTTCTCCGCTGATGGGACACATGCAGCCACAAACAAAAGGTAGATTAAAAGGACAGCAACGTGTTTCATGTATACAAAATATAGTTGCCTGTTCATGGTATGTAGATGCACTCGCATAACCGGTTTCCCCCCCGCACTTTAGGGGAAGCCGCCGGTGCTCGCTCCATCGCTAGCAATCCCAGCGCCATCATACATCTACACTGACAAATCGCGCCACGTCAATATCTCGGACTTATTCCTCCGATGAAGCGCAATCCAAAGCAGATTGAACAGAGTCCCGCTCTGTAAGTTCGACCCCCATCGCCTAGCACAGGCAGCCATTCGGAAGGGGGTGCGGGGAACGATGCCTGTCCTGCGAAGTCCCCGACTGAAGGGAGTGGGGAGCGATGTCGAAGGAGGCCCCTACTGAGCCCTTCGCCTAATCCTTCGACTTCTCCTTCGACAGGCTCAGGATGAACCTGTCGAAGCATCGCCTCGAGCGAGATCCTGTGTAACAAGCCCCGAATTTTTCATGCGAATGGGACAGCGCCACACACAGGATGTTAATTTTGCATAAAGGATTTACTTCCGTTTCTTTTGGCCAGAACCACTCCCACAACCGCACCTCCGATCGCGCCAATAATGTCGGGTCTGAAATCAAATCCAATGCCCCAGCCGATGAAGCCACCAAGATAGAACCCGACGGTAAAACCCATCACACCGCTAAAAGGAAGCACAGGAAGTCTTGGCGTTTCTTTCCACACAGCTCCTATCGCTCCACCCCCGACAGCAAACGCGATCATGGATGAGTAAACCCTCATGACATCTATACCGAGGATTGCCAAAAATGCGAGTGTGAATGCAACTCCGATTGATCCGGCCATCGCCAGTCGACGCGCTCTCGATCTATCCCTGACAGCCAATCCGAGTATCGCTCCACCGATGGCAAAAATGATGACATAGGCGATGCAGAGGAGGATCGCATTCTCGATGTCGTACCCGACGTATCCTTTGACGTAATTTCCGAACCAAGAACCGATCGAGTTCTCGACACTGCTGCTTGCGAAACTACCGATGGCATGCCCAACCGCGAATCCAAGACCCCCAACGAATGACAGGGTGGATGTCACCCCTTTGTCATCCTGGGTCCGCGCCAATACTGCACCTCCAATGGCACCAACGATCCCATAGGCTAGCGAATATCCAAGAGCGCAGGCAAGGTTCTTAAAGATCGCTTTTCCGATGAGTTCAGCGAGAAACAATCCTATTGAAAATCCTATTGCACTATAGAGAATAGGCATTCTTTTCATTTTCATTTTGAAGTTCTCCTTTGATGTTTTCCAGATGTAGGGGTACCAATTTGCTTGGAACTCCTGACATGTATCAGGGAACCTGTGTGTCGAATCTTTTCTCCTCGGCTCGTGCATCGCCGCTTCGCCCTGAGCCCCTCGACTAATCCTTCGCCTAATCCTTCGACTTCGCTCCCCACTCCCTTCGGTCGGGGACTTCGCAGGACAGGGCTCAGGACAGGGCTCAGGATGAACCTGTCGAAGCCTCGAGCTGACGAAGATCCCACGTTCTTTGGGGGACCCAGCCCCCCGCTCTTTGGGGGGACGAAGTCCCACTCACTCGGTGGGACGTACTCCCCCGTTCCACTTCACCAAGCACTCACCCCTAATCTACCTAAAAACACGAATTTCAGCAATTTCGGGATCCTTTTTCTCCCCCAATCCCCCTAGATTACCTTGATCTCATTTCGTGGACCCTTTTCTTCCATTGAAGCGCAATCCGGAGTAGATTGGACAGAGCCCGGCGTGGTAAATTCGACCCCCATGGCCTAGCACAGGCAGCCATTCGGAAGGGGGTGCGGGGGACGATGCCTGTCCTGCGAAGTCCCCGACTGAAGGGAGTGGGGAGCGAAGTCGAAGGATACTATCCCCCTACAGCGCCCTCGCGCAGCATCCTTGCAGCGAAGCGGAAAGGACAAAAAGGGGGCGAAAGGGGGGGGAATATAAACAAGATCACTCTCTTTCCGCCTACATCAAGGATGCCGTAAGGAATCAACTCTACATCTTCCCCCTAAATCCCCCAAAGGGGGACTTATCATCCTGAGCTTGCCTGTACTGAGCACCGTCGAAGTGTCGAAGGGCCACTCCCCTCGCGAAGCACTCAGAGCGCAGCGTGGAGCACTCCCCCCGGATCAAACATCGAGCTCTCAGGATTGTGGTCATTAGCTCAACTTTATCTTTTCCCCCTCCTAATACCCTCACCCGGAGCCGAAATTCTCGGGCAGTGCTAAGAGGGTTTAAAAGGCTTTGAACGAGCGATACATAACCCGGAGGTTTTTTTCTCCGCACCGGAGAATCCAAGAGAAAAACACGCCTTGGAAAAGTTTTTACAAGGTTTGCAAAAAGATTAAAAAGGCTTCCCAAATCTTTAGCAAGTAAGGAAATCCAAGGCCGGGAGCCTCGTGGGAGGCACCCGACTTCAAGGGGGCAGCAATAGAGAGCCCCCTCTCTGGAATGCGGAGCATTCACACGCTACTCCCCCCTCCCCGGGCAAAGGGTGAGAACCAAACCTAGCAGGAGATCAAATGAGCGGCTGAATCGAGTCGAATGAGCCCCTATCTTTTCCAGGGCTGATATTGGGAGGAATGGAGGAAATCATGGAAAAAGAGGAGATAAATCCCTCGCTCGTTTGGTTTCTAGTTACTGCGGCAAGCTTCGCTGATTCGCAGTCTTTGCTCGCTCACGGCAACACCCGAAATGGGACATCTCCTCCTTGAAGAAGGTGTAAACCATGTCGTGATATTTTGTGTCAACCATGTTGTGAGATTAATTAGTACGCGATGTCCCGATCTAGTTCACCTCCGCTGTCACGATTTTCATGGCGTCTGCTTCGTCGTTCAGGGCAGAAGTGGAGACAGGTCAACGGTTACTCCACCTGGAAAGTGCAGGTAGAGTGATTCTGAACTCTTTGCCACACCAAAGAGCCATTTAATGGTAATAATCTCACCGTCTCCAGTCCTCGTCGAGGTAGATGCCCTGGTGCTATTCCTTCTTCCACTATTGTCGATGGTCCAGACATCGAATTCACCGTCAGCCTTTGCAACGATGTCCGGTTCACCGGAAAGCACTTTGATCTCAACGTTGAGCACAGTTTCATCCGCGGCCATGCCTGCAGGGGCAAACATGCCAGCCCCAAGACTGACAGAAGTGATTTGCAGTTGAAAGTCACCCACGGAAAAGGGCGTTTCAGAGCCAGGAATAGCTGTCGGAGCGGGAATAGGAGTGGGCGTATTGGTGGCCGACGGTGTTGGGACGTCTGTTGGCGGGATGCTAGTTGGCATGGATGTTGGCTCTGCTGGGGCTCCGCCGCACCCAGCTAGTAGCAAAACAGACAACATCAGACCAAGCATCTGGAGCAATAGCTTTTTGCCTTTTGTACTTTTCATCGTTTTGTTCCTTTCCTTACTCAATGTGATTGCACCTTACTCGTTGTGTGACGCAGTCGCGAGGCACCACCAGCGGCCTCGAGCTGGCGAAGATCCCACGTTCTTTGGGGGACCCAGCCCCCCGCTCTTTGGGGGGGCGAAGATCCCACGTTCTTTGGAGGACCCAGCCCCCCGCTCTTTGGGGGGGCGCAGTTTCCCGCGTTTGGTACCGGCCCTTTTGCCGGTCAATGGTCTTGAGCTCCTGCCCCCGAACGAAGTGGAGTGGGTCAAGAAGCCTCACGGAGCATCCAGACGGACAGCCGCCCCGCTCGACCCTGCCCTGCTCCATCGAATGCAAATCGCGCCGCATCCCAGCACCGTCCTGAGCCCCTCGACTAATCCTTCGCCATGCTCCGGACAGCGCTCGGGATAAACTCCGTCGAAGGGGGCCCCTGCTGATCCCTTTGACTAATCCTTCGACTTCTCCTTCGACAGGCTCAGGACAGGGCTCAGGATGAACCTGTCGAAGCATCGCCTCCGCGTAGATGTTAGTTGGCGATTACTCGCTCTGAGATAGTTCCTTCCTCGAAATAACTTCCCTAAATACTTTATCTACGCGAGGATTTTCTTGCTCGTTATTAACTCGTACGAAATATGTATGACCCGGATCCATTGATAGCGATGAGAATATTGAATCAACACAACCGTAATACTTGCTTCCCTTAGACATGACTTCGTATTTGTATTTCCAAAGTTTCTGATCTAAATACTCACTGTTTATTATCCTTATAGTCATTCTTTGACCTAATATCTCGACGCTTCCAATATCAACAGAATCAGAAGACAATTTCCGACGGACCCGGACGGCTGAAAGAGGTTTCTCATACGGTCTTTTGGCGGACTGTCTAGCCATCCTGTCGGCAGCCCGGTTGTGCGGGTTCTTCGAATGTCCTTGAACCCACTTGATATCGACTCTAACGCCAGTTTGCCTTAATTTCTTGATGCATTTTATTAGCTCTTTCCATAGTTTGGCATTAAGAACAGGTCGACCGTTCTTTGTATGCCATTTTCGCTTCGGCCAGTCGAAGATCGCTTTGAGATAATTTCCTGAAACATATAAGGAATCAGTCCAAATTATCACTTTTTCAAATCCAGTAACCAACGAATATTTCATTGCATGCTCTAAAGCTTTTATGCATGCTAATAGTTCCATCTGATTGTTGGTAGCGCCTGGATAACCCAGAAACCACCCATCTTCGACTTCCTCATAACCATCATCACCTATAGTGACGTATCGAACACCGATACCCCCTGATCGAGGTCTCTCAAACGATGAACCGTCTGTAAAAATATTCAGTGCAGATTCAACAGTCATATAGCAGACACTAGGGCGGAAGATTCTCTTCGTCTAGATATACACAAACCGATTGGTTAAGGATCGCCATCTAACAGCCTCGAGCTGAGCAGCCTTGCAAATATACTTCAACACATTTTCGCGCCTCGCGCGAGGTCTGCTCCAGCGAGAGACTGTGTGAAAAGTCCTCTCTAATGCGATAATACATCCATCTTTAGGTTCCGTCTAATCTGAGGTTGATATGCACCACATTGATGGCATTGATCGAGACCAAATAACCATGTTTCCCGAAGCGCTGGATGACTACATCCACGAAGATAACCCAGTCCGCTTTATCGATGCTTTTGTAGGAAGCCTGGATCTTTCATCGCTGGGCTTTCAGCGCGTCCTTCATGCAGACACCGGACGTCCTCCGTACCATCCCGGAGATCTTCTTCGCCTATACATCTACGGTTATCTCAACCGTGTAAGGTCAAGCCGCAGGCTGGAGAAGGAGACCAACCGCAATGTTGAACTGATGTGGCTTCTGCGCCGCCTCACGCCTGACTTCAAAACCATCGCTGACTTTCGGCGAGATAACCTCAAAGCAATCCAGAAGGTCTGCCGATCCTTCACCCTTTTCTGCCGGGAATGCGATCTTTTCGGCGGCGAACTCATCGCCATCTACGGCAGCAAGTTCAAAGCCGTAAACAGTCGGCGCAAGAACTTCACTAAGCGCAAACTCAACTCCTTCATTAAGAAGACCGACCAGCAGATTGAAGACTACCTCAATGATCTGGACGAGAATGATGCGCTTGAAGCGCAAGTCCACAAGCCAACCGCCGAAGAAATACAGGAGAAGATCGACGCCCTGAAGGAACGCAAGGGAAAGCTCGGCAAGCTGCTCGACGAACTCGAAGAGTCAGGCGAAACCCAGGTTTCCTTCACGGATCCCGATAGCCGCTCCACACCGTCCCGGTGTCCTACGGGATGCCTCTGGGGCAAAACCATGGAACTCAAGTCGGATATACCATCCTGGTATCTTAGGACAACGTGCAAGTAAGCGTCGACGATAAGCACAGATTGATCATCGATCACGATGTCACTAATGAGGTCAATGATTTCAACCAATTGGAACGGATGGCATCCAGGGCTAAAGAGATCCTCCAGCTAGATAAGCTCGAGGTTCTTGCCGACAAAGGTTACTACAACGGCGCTCAGATCAAAGCATGCCTTCAGAAAGGAATCACTCCATCAATCCCCAAAGCGAATACTTCTGCCAATCGCAAAAAGGGATTGTTCACCAAGCAGGATTTCAGGTTTGACCTGGAAACCGATTGCTACAGGTGTCCGGCTGGGGAAATCATGACCTTCCGCTTCCAGACAACCGAAAAGGATCGCCTGATCAAGTACTATGCCACCAACTCATGCAGGGCCTGCAAGATCAAGCATAAATGCACCAGCAGCAAAGACGGCAGGAGAATAACCCGTTGGGTGGATGAAGACCTGTTGGATGAGATGCAAAGACGTATTGGAGATAATCCAGATCTCCGAACCAGACGCAAGGCTATCGTTGAACATCCCTTCGGAACCATCAAATTAAGCATGGACTAGGGTTATTTCTTGATGAAAGGAATACCAAAAACCAGCGCGGAAATGAGTCTCTCGTTTCTAGCGTATAACATCAAAAGAGTAATCAATATCATGGGGGTTCCAAAGATGATCGAAGCCCTGGGGTGATCCAGGGCTTTTTTGTCTTTCATCAGTTTCGGCGGTCAATCTATTGGAATACGTCGATACTCGCTGTTTGAGCTGATAATTCGGTGCCTTTCGGCTGCTTTTCACACGGTCTGGCGAGACGTTAGGGAGCCTCACACCAAGATTTAGACAGCTATTCAGGCTCCTCCTTCGGAAAGTCCATGCAACTTGCGCACGCGCTTAATAAGTAGAGTTAAGTAAGCAATAACAGCTGTCAGATATTTTGAATATTTTTCTCGATCGATAACTACGGACTTTCCAACTTCATAATCAAGCCATGGGCAATCTTCAAGAAGCTTAATATCAACAATGCCGGATCTGTGAACTAAAACATTTCTTACTTTTGACAATTCATACAACTTTTTGCGTGTATCATCACCTACTTGACCAGATAGATTAATTTCCTCAAGGATTGCTTCGAATTTACCAACGCCTGGCTTAAATTCTGCTCTCTTCTCCCTAATCATCTCTTGCACGAGTAGATCTAGGCGATCGTCAACATCAAGACGGTGAAAATCAGCTAAGGGAATCTTAATTTTTTTTAAGTAATCATTCTTCAATACTGCATCGTCTAATCTAATCCTTGTAACTGCTATATTGAATACCAATGACTCTAAAGCTCCCCAATGGGTTATTAGAGCTTGGGAATGGAGAAGATTAAAACCCGTATTGATTTCAACTTTAGCTAAATCTGCTAATTCCTCCGACCGTTTAACACTCTTTGCATCATCGTCTGGATCAAATTCTCCATCCGATATTTCCTGCTTTATTTGTAAAGGGAGATCGGCTAATGCTTGGGCAAGAGGGACACTTGCAGATATATTTTGAATTCCAGTAATACTCAAATCCAATACATTATTGAGCCTGTGGAAATTGTCAACGAAAGCCCGGAAAGGGTATTTAGCAAGTATCTCTGACTTCTCCATTGATTTTAAAGCTCCCTAACGGTTTTGAGCTGAGCGGCCCCGAAACGCTACCCTTTCCCTTTTTCGCGCCTCGCGCGGATGCCACAATGGTCGGTTTCGTGCTCACCATAAAAAAGGGTGAAACTCCAGATCTAATCGCAATACTGCTCACAATCCAGCGTGATTTCGTCACCGAGGCTGATCGTAAACGGAATCGACACAAAGGCAACCAGCTCGTCCGTGACCCCTAATGTTGGATCAATCTTCCAAGCCCGCTGCCACCCAGATTCTGTCCTGGGATTGCAATTGTCGCCTGTAAGATCCCCCACGGATACATGGATGATATAAGTGTCTGGTTCCTCGACTAAGAAGGAGTAATAACCACTCTCATCTGTTTCCGTACTATCTACCATTGCTGAATAATCCGCCCGGAAAAGGTGAACGGTGGTTTGGACTGGTCGATCACGGTCCATCAGGTATACGCGACCGCCGACAATAGCTCCAGGAAAAGGCGCCTCGGTTGGTGTAGGTGTAGGTGTAGGCGTAGATGTTGGGGGGGCAGGTGTGGGCGTATAGATCGGGGGACTCAGCGTGGGAGTGGATTTCGGCTCAGCCGGCGCTCCACCGCACCCAGCCAGTAACAACACGGCTAGCATCAAAACAAACGCCTGATGTAATAGTCTTCTACTGCTCCTTTCTTTGCTCTTCGGAACCTGGTATGCGTGATTCATCTTGAACTCCTTTGTCCGATACAAGACCATTCTCCTGCCCTTTTTCTACCTCTATCACGAAAATTCCTGAGCAATCTTCGCTAAAATCTACGCCGTTGACCTCCGGCGCTTGGCGGCTGCGGCGTGAGCACCGTCGCCACCAAGCTTCCTTAAATGCGGGTGAGAAACTTGAAAAGCGCTCCGGTAAGTCAAGTCGCGTTCAAGAAGTGATTGGGCGTCACTTCAGGCGCAATCTCCTCAGCTTCATTCAAAATTTTATTTAGAGTCAATAGTGTACCCAGTTCAGGAAGCCGGGAATTTCGCTAAGCTTCAGTCGATCCTTGATAGGCGTAGAATAACATGCCAATTTGAGCGATTATGGCTATCCATAGGCCATAACTTGTCTTCACTTCGCCGCCACTCCAGGTTTTCATCTCAAAAGGAATGAGTATAAATGGTAAGAAACCGACAGCAATCATAACAATCATTATGATCATCTGATTTCGCGGGAGTTTCTCGTCTTTTTGGCGCTTTCCCAGAAGTTTTGGCAGATACAGAAAAATGACGACCAAAGCGCTGATAGGAGTTAACAGAACCAAAAATAACGGCAAACCTGAGGCCCGGCTGATAAGCGATGTGAATAGATACAATCCTGAACTTATGCTGGTTAAAAATCCCCGCATTGCGATCCACGGCAAAAAGAAACTAATCAGGGCGGCAACGGCAGCTATTAATAACCGCTGATTTGCTTCAGTAAGATTATCCAGCGAAAATTTTTTGCCATTTGATTGATCCATTATGGAATCTCCTTTATTTTTGCTTTCATTGAATATCTATTTCCAGGGATTTATTAAACAAATAATTATTCTCTGGCTGCCACCTCCTTGGCTAAATTGATGTAATTAAACATCCTTTAAGAGTGCCGATTAATCATCATTCGAACACGCGCATATAGGTACCTGAGCGCCCGTCGCCAAACTCCAACACCGGGAATTCCACGCTGCCGGGCAGTTCATCGGTAACGTCAACAACAATTAGTTCCAGGACGTGATCCTCCACAGCTTGTCCTGTGTCGTGGGCGACGATAAACGGCGAGTCACCAAGCATCAATGTCGCTGGAAAATAGGATAGCAAGAAATCAATGTCATCATCATGTTTGTACCCTCGTGGGACCAACAACTGTGCCATCCCGTCATCGGGTTCCTCTTCCCAAAATAGGTCTTTCTGCCATTCGCTGTCATCCCAACTGAACGTCTGTCCTCCCCAGCGCTCTAACCCAGCGTCGAAATCGCCCCGTCCCGAATCATAAAGAACGTAATATGCGCCAGGCGGAACATCATAGAACTCGAATCCGCCGTCTTCTCCCGATACGACTGCCGACTCCAGAAGGACGCAGTCAGCAGGCAACTCCTGCCGCTCACCAACGATCTGGCATAGCACAACCTGCCGGCCTGCAATCGGTATGTCTTCTTCCCACGGAGTGAGGGTTCCGCTTACAGAAAGAACGGGCGCAGCATTGGTACCACATGCATTCAATAGCATCAAGACCAACGATAGGCAGATCGTTTGCATCAATGACTTTCGGCGATTCATCGTAATCTCCTCTTCAACATAACCCCTGGGATCAGAGACAAGCTCACCATGATTTTCAATCAATTGGCGGGCGAGTCTACTCATGGTGTCCTCGTATTCCATTCTTGCCTCTCCTCTCACTGGATGGGAAGGCTTCGAGTCTACGCATGAGTTGTATAACGGCTCCGGGATGATTGGCCCGGTATTGATTCAAACGAATTCAATAGTGGCCGCGCACCGGCTCCGATCCATCTCGATGAAGGCACAGGCACCAAGAATGATCAAAAGAAGCCATTCAATGGACGTCTTGTAGCTTCGCTCAAGAGTTTGCCGTTCTCGCTCTTCGTAATCCTTACCACCGCCAGTCAGACCACCTAATACAGCGATGCTAATCGTGAATGAGAGTAACTCCCAACATTCACGGAAGAACGATGATCATCTCACCTCTGATTGGAGTTTTGTCGTCCAAGCTTTCTTTATAGGAATACACGAAGACCAGTTCGGTGATCTCTGTACCCTCCGGGATCTCGAATGCAAGGATCCCTTCCGCTCCCACAACATACTCAGCTGAGCCTAAGAGATCTGTCAGGTCCGCAAACTTGATCCCTTTAAAGTGGAAAAATGCAATGTCGTAGCTCTGGCCATTTGCGTCGTAAACGACCGATTCCTCACGTTCATAACCCATTGCATCCACCAGGTGTGCCCCCTCCACCCGGGTGACACTTAGGTAGATGCTCAAATAAGTATGCCCCTCACTGGCATCGGAGGCATCATACTCGGCAGGTAGCGTACGAGTCTCTTCGATCGCATCCACCGATAGTCCGATACGGCCGTCAAACCAATCGGTCTGCTCCGTAGGTACCGGCGTGGGAGGTACCTCAGTGGCAGTCGCCTCCGCTGTTGCGGTTGGAGGCGCCTGTGTGTCTGTCGGTGGAACAGATGGTGCGGTGGTGCCGCATGCATTCGATAGCACCAAGACCAACAATAGGCCGATCATTTGTATCACCGATTTTCTGCGATTCATTGCAATTCCTCCTCAACACAGCGGTTGGCATGAGAGACAAGCTCAGTATGTGCGTGTTGCCTAATTAGTGAATATATTGCAACAATTCTGAATATCCCTCCCCGAAGGGATTAAATGCAGATTGCCTCCCACATTTCCCTCTCCCGCGGGTTAGATGTGGATATTAGTTGACAATATCCCCAAAATAGGTCACAAAGTGGAATTCCAAACACAGATCTCTCCCCGCTTCTCTATTATGTCGCATTTACTTTGCAGCGCAACCACGCATACTTCAATAGGATACAACCCCAAACCCGCGCGGATCTTCAGGATAAGGTCACCCAATGGCAGAAATGAATATGCTAGATTCAACTGCGAAGTGCAACTCTAGATTCGAATTAGGTTAGCTCTCAAATGGATGACTGCTTACTTGCTCTGAATTCCATATCTAACGAGGAAGCTTTTGGGAATCGTCTATCCATAGCCCCTCGGGGCACTCAGGATAAACTCCGCGCGGGAAACTTAGGATCCAAATGTTCTTTATTCGAATCAAGTAATCGAGGGTCCGGATAGTAAGACTGAATTAGTGTGGGCTACTATTGAATGCATATATGTCTTCTCAGATGTTAGAGGTCACTGTGCTGGCTACTTAACTAATCCATCCAATCTTTCGGTTCGTAGCGGGGCTCAGGTTTGCCTGTCCAGAGCGAAGCGCGGGAAACTGAGGACCTTCAGGTTAACAATTTGTCATGTGGCATCAGCTCTGATAACATGCATTACTCGGAACTAAAATCCGGGTGAAAACAATACCAGAGAGGGTCTTAAAAACACAACCGTAGTCCACACGGTTACCCACCTTGTACTGACCACATGGTTCGCGAAAACAGGGATCCGTGAGGTCCGCGGTAGGGGTTTTAGACCACTGGGTTCGGGTCCGTGAGGTC
>Ga0255055_10000039_pt1 | contig 91357 bp, 85 predicted proteins | sample JV7_2_27_MG_FD_188633 | JGI IMG/M metagenome (GOLD analysis project Ga0255055, IMG submission 188633) | Seawater microbial communities from Jervis Inlet, British Columbia, Canada - JV7_2_27 | ecosystem: Environmental > Aquatic > Marine > Inlet | place: Canada: British Columbia | collected... | reverse complement strand
CTCCCTGTTTACGACTCTGCTGCACCGCGGCGCGTCTACGTCGACGTCTGGAAGAACCTCGGCGCCAACGCTTCGCTGATCAAGCTCCTCGTCGTACGCGACCTCACCCTCCGCTACAAGCGGTCGGTGCTCGGCGTGTGGTGGACACTTCTCAATCCGATCCTGACCACGGCCGTGATGTGGATCGTGTTCTCCCAGATCTTCAGCAGACAGGGCGACCCGAGCGTCCCCTTCGTCGTCTACCTGCTCTCCGGTGTGTTGCTCATCTCGATGTACTTTTCCCAGGGAGTCCTCGCCTCGGGTTCGTCGCTCGTTGCCAGTCATGGTCTCCTCGAGAAGATGCCGATCCCGCCCGAGGTGTTCGCTTTCACCGCGGCCCTGGCGGCAATGGCGAATTTCGCCATCGGTCTCTTCCCGCTGCTGTTCATCCAGGTAGTAACCGGTGTCGGCATCCCGTGGACGATCTTGCTCGTGCCCATCCCCACCTTCGCCATGCTGCTGCTCATTACCGGTCTCGGGCTCCTGATCGCATCGATGGCCGTGCACTTCTTCGACGTGCTCGACTTCGTCCGTGTCCTCTTGCAGCTCACGATCTGGCTGGTGCCGACGTTCTACCCGTTGAGCATGGTCCCCGACGCCTTTCAGATTTTCATCAAGCTCAACCCGCTTTACTCCTACCTCGTGGTGTTCCGCGGCTTCGTCTACGCCGGGGAATTCGCACCTGTCTGGAACTTCGTATACATGGGCCTGAGCGCGGTGGTTGGTCTCTTCTTCGGGGTGTGGGTGTTCTCCAAGTCGATGCGGAACCTGACGGCATACCTATGACGATGGTCACGGAGCCCCCCGTCGTCGCTCGCGATCTGCGTCTCGCCTACCGGCTGTCACGATCGAGGTCGAGCACGCTGAAGGAGTTTGCCGTCAACCTCCTGAAGCGGCAGGTGGAGTACGAGGAGCTGTGGGCGCTCGACGGGGTCAGCATGGATCTCGAGTACGGCGAGACGCTCGGCATCATCGGCCCCAACGGCGCCGGCAAGTCGACATTGATGAAGGTGATCGCGGGCGTCCTCAGGCCAACCGAGGGGCGGGTCGTCGTCACCGGGCACCTGTCGCCGTTGATCTCGCTCAGCGGCGGCATCAACGTGGAGATGACCGGGCGGGAGAACATCGTCCTCTTCGGGACCCTTCTCGGCCGCGACCCCGCCGACATGAAGGAGCGGGTGGACGACATCGCCGTCTGGGCCGGCCTCACCGACTTCCTCAACGTGCCGGTGCGTAACTACTCCACCGGCATGCAGGCTCGTCTGGCGTTCTCCATCGCCACCGATGTGAAGCCCGAGATCCTCATCCTCGACGAGGTGCTTGCCGTCGGCGACACGGCCTTTCGCAGGAAGTCCCGCGAGCGCATCGACTACCTGATGGGCGGTGGCACGTCAGTACTGCTCGTGTCCCACCAGATGAACACAATTCGCGAGCTCGCTGAACGGACGCTGTGGCTCGACAAGGGCCGTATCAAGGCGCTCGGGCCGTCCGCAGACGTCGTCGCCGAATACGAAGCGACCACCTAGCGTGGCGATCGAGGTCCGGCCGATGGCGATAGCCGAAGTGCTGATCATCGAGCCCACCGTCTACCGCGACGATCGCGGGTTCCTCTTCGAGGCGTTCAACCTCGCCGAGTTCGAGGCGAAGACCGCTGTGGCCCGCCCGTGGGTCCAGGACAACCATTCGCAATCGGTGGCCGGCGTCCTGCGTGGTATCCACTTCCAGAACCCAACGCCGCAGGGGAAGCTTGTTCGCTGTGTGGCGGGCGCGATCTGGGACGTCGCGGTGGATCTACGACGATCGTCTCCGACATTCGGGCGGTGGGTCGGAGAGGAGCTCTCTGCCGAGAACAAGCTGCAACTGTGGATCCCCGAGGGTTTCGGGCATGGCTTCGTTGTTCTTGGCGAAGTCGTCGCGGAAGTCGTCTACAAGACCACCGCTCCGTATGTCGCCGATGCCGACCGGGCGGTACGGTGGGACGACCCTACGCTGGCCATCGAGTGGCCGATCGACCTGGCTCCGCTCATCTCTGCCAAGGATGCCGCAGCGCCACTTCTCGCCGACGCTGATCTGTTCGACTGAGGTAACTGCTGTGGTGCGTCGCTATCTCGTGACCGGCGGGGCTGGATTCATCGGCTCCAGCTTCATTCGATACCTACTTGCCAACGACTCCCGCGCGCTCGTGACAAACCTCGATGCGATGACCTACGCCGGCGTTCGTGCCACAGTCACCGAGTTGGATCAGGATGAGCGACATAGTTTCGTGGAAGGCGACATCAGCGATCGGGAGCTCGTGGATGAACTGATACCGGGTCACGATGTGGTCGTGCATTTCGCTGCGGAGAGTCACGTGGACCGTTCCATCGCCGGACCGCAAGCGTTCTTGGAAACCAACCTCGTGGGAACCGGGGTGCTGATCGACGCCGTGCTGCAGCACGAGATTCCTCGTTTTCTCCACGTCTCCACCGACGAGGTCTACGGTTCGGTGGCCGAGGGTGCCGCCCTCGAGACAGCGCGTCTCAGACCGTCTTCGCCATATGCATCCTCCAAGGCCGGGAGTGACCTGCTCGTGCTGAGCTACCACAAGACCTACGGATTTCCCGGAATCGTGGCCCGATGCACCAACAACTACGGGCCGTACCAGTTCCTGGAGAAGATGATTCCCCTGTTCATCACGAACCTGCTGGATGGGGAACGCGTGCCACTTTTCGGAACGGGCCGCAACGAGCGCGACTGGCTCCATGTCGAGGACCACTGCTCCGCCTTGGCTCTTCTGATCGATGCAGGAGAACCAGGCGAGATCTACAACATCGGTGCCGACACTCCGCTACCGAACATCGAGCTCACCAGACGCATAATCTCAGCCTGTGGCCGTGACGAGTCCTACATCGAGTACGTTCCGGATCGGCTTGGACACGATATGCGCTACGCCGTCGACTCATCGAAGATCCGGGCCTTCGGTTGGTCTCCGGCGCACGACTTCGACCAGGGGCTGGAAGACACCATTGCGTGGTATCGGGACCGAGAGGACTGGTGGAGACCGCTGAAGGAACGGATGTGAACCGCCCGCCATCCGGCCACTTCCGATGATCCTCGTCCTCGGCGCCACGGGTCAGCTGGGCACCGCCCTCATGCGACTGGAGAACATCTCTGCGACGCCGGTGACCCGCGCCGAACTCGACATCACCGATCTCGACGCCATCGGCCCGTTCATTACCACCCACCGGCCGAAGGCGGTGATCAACTGTGCCGCGTACAACGCGGTCGATCGTGCCGAGGTGGAAGAAGACCAGGCCCGCCTCGCCGACCTCGTGAACGGCTTCGCGGTAGAACGGCTCGCCGCGGTTTGTGCCGAGATCGGTGCCCGTTTCGTGACCTTTTCCTCCGACTACGTTTTCGACGGCACGAACACGCAACCGTACGTGGAGTCCGATCCGGTGCGTCCCATCAACCGTTACGGGGAGTCGAAGGAGTTGGGAGAGAGGCTGGCGTCGCAAACAAACCCGGAGATGCTCCTTGTCCGCACCTCGTGGGTGCACTCCGGTACCCACCCGAACTTCGCCGCAACCATGATTCGCATTGGTCGCGAAGGCGGCGCGAAGGTCGTGGATGACCAGGTGGGATCGCCGACGCTGGTCGCCGATCTAGCCCCCGCAGTGGTCGCCGCCGTCGAAGGCGGCGTTACCGGGATCCTCCATCTGACCAACCAGGGCGCCGTGAGCTGGTACGAACTGGCGCGGGAGGTTCTTGGGTATGCCGGGCTCGATCCCGAGGTCATCCAACCGTGCACCACCGCGGACTATCCACAACCGGCGGCACGCCCCGCCTACTCCGTGATGGAGTCCGAGCTCGACACCGACATCGTCCTACCGCCGTACGGCCCGAGCATGCAACGGGCCGTGCGGTCCCTGTCGCGATAACCTCGCCGTTCGTGATCACCTCCGCCACCGTCGTGTCGATGGCTGGCCTCGCCCCAGCGACACGCCGAAGCCTCGACCTCGCCGACGCCGCCCTCACCGCCGCAGGCGTGACCGTCACGCGCGTCGATGTCCCCGAATTGGGCCTGCCCGACCGGGACGACGTCTCGGTAGCGGAATCGTTCTCCGCGACGCCGGGCACGCTGATGGAGTCGTGGCGCATCGCCCGGCACCTCGACGCATCGACGGAGCCCGGCGACCTCGTGGTTGTGCCGGACGAACAGGGTTTCGGCGGCGTGTTCGCACTGGCCCAGGCCATGGCTCTCGGCGCGCAGCAGCGCGAGGTGTGGACGGTCGCCGGCAGCGGAACCTCGCTGACCGCGCTCGACACAGTCGGAACCATCGAAGGCTTTGACGAGGAGGTAACGAGCGCAGTCGACTGGGAGATCGTGCAGTACCGTTTCAGTGCCCGCGTGCTCACGACATCACCCGCCGCGGTAGGCCATCTGGCGACGCTGGGAGTGGAGACTTGCCTGCTTCCGGTGACGCCGCGTGCCGGCGGAGTACGGCCGGTGGGCCCGGTGTTCGGGCTTCCCGAGGCGGCGGCGCGGCACAACCACACCCTGGCCGCGTTGCGGGGCCTCGCCGGGCAAGAGGTGGTCGTGTCGACGGAGACGCAGGAAGACGCCATCTGGACCGGTACCACGCTCGACACGGTGCGGGCCTGGGCGGCACATCGCCCTGGGGTGACGTTCGGTGACACCCGTGATGTCGATACCCCGGTGCTCGGCAATGCGTTCGCTCCGCTGCCGGACGGGTTCCGGCCGGATTCGGTCATCGTCAGGGCCGCAAGCACCGCCGCCCGCCAGCTCCCCGATGCGCCGGAGTGGTCCGACGAAGACGATCTGGCGCGACTGGTGAGCAGCCGACCGGCTTCTCGGGCCCCGGTCCCGTCCGTCACTTTGCCTGCTCGTGTCGGGTTACCCCGCGAGGTCGCTCGGGCCACGCGGATCAGCGTCGGGATCCCCGTCTACCGCAACGTCACCTACCTCGACGAGGCGATCAACTCGATCCTGGACCAGACCGAACCCGTGCACGAATTGCTCCTCTACGACGACGGCTCCGACTCCAGCGAGGTGACCGATGCCCTCGCCGCCTGGGAAGCCCGCGACCGTCGCATCCGGGCGATGAGCGGCCCCAACCGCGGGGTCTGCGTTGCCCGCAACGCCATCCTCGAGGCAATGGCCGGTGATGCCTTCTTCCTCATCGACTCAGACGACATCGCCGAGCCGGTCCTGCTGGAGGCCTGCGCCACCGCGCTGCGGGCGAACGCGGACCTCGTCGCGGTCGCCACATGGACCCGATTCTTCGGCTTCTACAATGGCATCGAGGCCAAGCCGCCGTACGACCGCCGCGTCGGGCTGCGGGAGAACCCGATCATCTCCACCGGCGCCCTGATCGACATGAGCGTGCGCGATGCCGGCACCCGTTTTGTGGCCGACCTCGCCTTCTTGTACTGCGAGGACTGGCAGTTCTGGTCCCAGATCGTCGCCGCCGGCGGCCACTTCGGATTGGTTCCGGAGCCGTTGATACGACACCGCGCCCACGAGCAATCGGGCGCTACGAGACGCACCGCGCAAGCCCAGACCGTCGGTCGGGCGCGGGCCGTCGAACCGCTCCTCGGCTCGTGAGCCGTCTCTACACGGCCCTGGCCCGGCTCCCGCTCCCCGTCCGCCGCGCCCTGAAGCGACTTCCCGGGTACAACCGTGCCCGGGCCGGCGCCCTCGGCGCACCCTCACTGCCGGCACCGCCGCCGGGCTCGCTTCGCCCCGTGGTGTACCTGCCCACCTGGCTGCGCTGGGACGTCATGCGACAGCGCCCCCAGTACGTGCTCCAGGACTTCGTGGACCGCGGCCATCCCGTGTACTTCGTCGACCCGAGAGAGCCGACAGAACGCGTCGCCGGAGGCGTCGTCATCACTCCGAGCGTGGCGGGCACCCCGGCCGACGGTGTGATCCTCTATGTGCACTTCGCTCCGGCGATGGGGGCGGCGCCGGGCTATCGGGATCCTGTCGTCTACTACGACATCACCGACGACCTGACGGCCTTCGCCGACGTCGAGGGGGAAGACCCGCCGCGATTCGTGCTCGATGCCCACCGTTCCCTCATCGAGTCGGCAGACGTCGTCTCCGCCGCCGGCCGCGGACTCGCCGCCCACTACCGCAAGGAGCGAGGCGATCTCATCACCGCACTCAACGGCGTCGACACAGCACGCTTCGCCTCACCGATGTCCCGGCCGTCCGATATGCCGGGCGCGGACCCGGACCACCCCGTAGCCGGTTATCACGGTGCCCTGGCCGCGTGGCGCTTCGACTTCGACCTCTTCGCCGCGACCGCGGCGTCGCTTCCCGAGTGGCGCTTCGTGGTCATCGGACCGGTCGACACCCGCGTTGCCGACGCCGCAGCGCGCATCGAGGCCCTGCCCAACGTCACGCTGCTGGGCGAGAAGCACGCCGACGAACTCCCGGCATACGTCCGGGCGTTCGATGTCGGCACCATGTGGTATCCGCTCAACGAGGTGACCGCTAAGGCCCTCCCGATGAAGCTGAACGAATACCTCGCCGCCGGCGTCCCCGCCGTGGCGACGTCGTTGCCGTCGATGGTCGATCACCCGGCCGTCCGGCTTGCCGACGACCCGGCCGGCTTCGCCGCCGCGATCCAGGCCGCGCGAGCCGACGCGGCCGATCCGCAGTGGCGTCGGATGGCGCAAGATGCTGTGGCGGGGGCCGACTGGTCACAACGGCTGCAACCCGTGATGGACCGTCTCGACGAGCTCACGCTGCGGACGGTGCCATGAGGCTCGCCTTCGTCACCACTGAACTCGATCCCGTCGTTCCCGGAGGCATCGGCACGGTCGTCGCCCAACTGGCCACTCGGCTCCGCGAGCGCGGCGACGACATCACGATCGTGCTCGTCACCGGCGACGACGTGGATGCCGGCGATGGTGTGGTGGTGACCGCGGCGACCGATGGGCCGTCGCCTCCGCTAGAGCGTTCCAGGGCGGCGGGGCGGACGCTCGCCGAGTCGCACGCGTTGGAGCCGTACGATGCGGTCGAGTTCCAGGACTTCGACGGTCTGGCCTTCTGGGCGCTGACCCGTCGCGACGAACTCGGCCTCGGCGCCGTTCCCATCGTCCTCCGCTATCACCTGCCGGCCGACCACATCCTCGATGCCATCGGCGTCGAGGTCCCCAACCTGGCCGTGGCGCGGGCTCTCGAACGCGAATCGCTCGCTGCCGCCGACGGGGTCGTCGTGCAGGCGCCGTCGTTCGCTTTCCACGTCGCCGACCGCTACGGGGTGGAGCCGGAGAGGATCCGCATCGGGCCGCCGCCCGTGCCCGTCGTGGCGAAGGCAACAGGGGAGCGCGACGAGAAGGAGAAACGGCTCATCGTGATCGGCAGGCTCGGCGAGCAGAAGGGCAGCCACGATCTCGTGCAGGGCCTGGCACCTCTGCTCCGCTCCCGAGACGACGTCGTGCTCGAGTTCGTCGGCGGCGACGGATGGAGTGCCACGGTCGACCGGTCGATGCGGGAGTGGCTACCGACGCTCGTGTCGGCCGACGTCGCGGCCCGTATTCGGTTCACCGAGAGATTGCCCCGGGAGGAACTGGCCGCTCACCTCGCCGGCGCCTGGATGGTGATCGTGCCCAGCCGCTTGGAGAGCTTCTGCCTGGCGGCCCACGAGGCACGCCGCATGGGATTCGCCGTGGTGGCCCGATCCCAACCCGCCATCGACGACTACCTCGACCCGGCGCACGGTGTGGTGGGCTACGAAGACGACGACGAGCTCATCGCGGTCGTCTCCGATCTCCTCAGCAATGCGAGAGAGCTGGACCGTCTGGCCGCGGCCCCGTTGCCCGAGGTGGGCGACCCGCTCGCCGTCTACGCCACTCTCCCTGGCCCGCGCGACGCTGTGGACCAAGAGACGCTGGCAGCCGCGGCGCGACACCACCTCGAAGAAACCCTCGACACCACGAGCACCCCGCCCGGGCCGCGCGGTGATCGCGGTCGCGGCGTGCCGATGGTCGTGAAGAAGGTGCTGCGACCCCTCATCCCGAACAGGGTCATGGCTCGGTATCGACTCAGCCAACACTCCCGGCACTCTCGCACGAACGTCGATCTGATGCTCCCCGAAGGCTCGAGCGCCAAGAGGTGGCTCTCCGTCACTCCCGACACCTACCGAGCCGTCCCGACTACCGCAGGCGCCGTCGAGGACTTCGCCCTCCTCGGTGACCCGATGCACCGCGACGCCCTCGCCCATGCGCTGGCCGGCGGCGCGGATGTTGCCGTCGCCGGATGGCTGAACGCGCCGAAGCTGGCCGGGCGGCGTCGCGCCGAGCCGCCGGTGGAGCCGGTGTCGATCGCGGCCCGTGTCGACGTCATCGACGAGGTGGATGGGGACGGGACCCTCCTCGCTGTGATGTCGAGACTGCGTGATGCCGGACGCAGCTTCGCCCTCGTTCCTCAGATCACCACCGGGACGCTCGACACCAATCGCCCGGACCGGATCGAAGGAGACCGCGCCATCGTCTTCGCTGCGGTGCCCATGCACGACGTCGGCGGGGGAAGCCGAAGCGCCCAGCTGACCCTCGAACTGCTTCGAGGCGGCTGTCACGTCACATACGTCGCCATGTACGGGACCATGGAGGGCATCGACCTCGGCATGCGCTTCATCCACCCCCGGCTCGAGCAGTACCAACTCAGCAGCTTCGATGCGGCCCAGAGCGCGCCGCGGGGCAACGGTGGATTCGCGATCGTCGAGGTCCCGGCGGCGGCGGTGATCGACATGGCCATGGAGCTCAAGGCAGCGGGTTGGAAGCTGCTCTACGACCTCATCGACGATTGGACCGACGACGAGCTCGGTGCCGAGTGGTTCATCCCGGGTCGCGAGGCCGATCTGGTTGCCGCCGCCGATGCCACCACCGCTTCGGCCCCGGACCTCGTGGCACGCCTCGAAGCGATGGGAGCGACACCGGTCCTTGTGCCCAACGCGGTCAATGAGGCAATCTTCACCGGCGAAGCAACCGCGCTGCCTTACGATTTCCCGCCGGGGGATGGTCCTGTGATCGGGTACCACGGCTCGCTGTACGGCGGATGGATCGACCGTGACGCGTTCGCGGAGGTGGCCGACGCCTACCCCGAGGCCCGGGTGGTCGTCGTCGGGGACCACCACGGCGTCGACCTGGCCGAGCGAACGAATCTCCACTACCTCGGTCTCAAGCCCATCACCGCGCTCCCGGGCTACGTGGAACGGTTCGACGTCGGCTTGCTGCCGTTTCGGGTTTCCGATGTCACCCATGCGGTCAGCCCGCTCAAGGTGTACGAGTACTTGGCCTGCGGTGTGCCCGTGGCCGCTCCCGCGCTGCGCAGTCTCGCGGGACTCGATGGCGTCCACACCGCCGAGACGATCGTCGACGCCGTTTCCGTTGCTCTCGAAGGGCCGGCGCCGGACGGGGCCAGCGCGAGGTTGGAGCACGGCTGGGGAAGCCGTGTCGAGGCCATGCTCGAAGCCGTTGGTGTCACCCGTCATGCGGGGCGTAGTTCTCCGGCGAAGATCGTTCTCCGCCCCGCCGCCCACTACCCCAAGAACGAGCGCAACCTCTTCCTACTGCCTCAGCCCTGAGGGGGGAGCAGTCAGACCGAGGAATCCCGCCACGGCCAACGGCACGGCGACGAGGAGCACACCGATGAGCGGTGGCACCACCATCCAGGATCCCCACGACGCCAGCGACGTCAACACGTTCGAGCCCTCCGGCCCGTAGTACGTGCCGAGAGTCACCCACACTGCGGCGACGATCATGACCACGGCCGCACCCGGGACCACGGCCCACCACCGCTCCGGGAGAGAGGCTCCGAGGACGACCGCGAACCCGGCGACACCGGCGAACAGGTAGCGGCCCTGGATACCGACCGTTTCGCCCACGTCGACGTAGTTGGCGAGGGAGATGGCCACGATGATCAGGGCGAGAAGCAGCATCGGAGTGAGCAGCAGCAGGGTCTCGCCCCGCGCCAATCCAGTTCGCTTCCCGCGGACCAGCACGACGACGATCGCGGTCACGGCCGCGACACTGGCAGCGCCGATCAACACCTCGGGCAGCTTCGCCTCGAGGCCGCCCATCCATCCCCAGAAGCTCTCGGTGAGCCAAACGCCGAACCGCTTGGCCCAAAACACGTAGTCCGGCTCGAATCCGGGCGCTGCCGGGTCGTAGAGCGGTACCGCCACCCGCAACCGTTCGTAGACGACGAGGTTGCGCAGCCACCACCATCCGCCGAAGGCGAACGAGACCACTCCTGCGGTGGCCAAACGGCCGATGGCGAGACCGGGGGATCGGGTGCGGACCCACACCACGATGTAGAGGAGGCCGACCCATGCTGCGAAGACAACTCCAAAGGCCTTGGTGAAGAGGCTGAACCCGACGACAATGCCGAGAAGCACCGCGGTTCGCATCGAGTGATCGCCGCGGAGCACCCTGGCACCGAGAACCAAGAGCACGGCTCCGAGCAGCGTCAGCAAGTTGTCGTTGTTCGCCGAGGCACCGATGTGCACCAACTGCGGGATGGCGAACGGCACGAATGCGGCTGCCAGCGCCGCCCCCCGTCGTGTAGTGAGGCGCAACGACGCCGCGTAGATCAGCCAGGGGAGCGGGGCGAGCAGTGCGATGTTGACGAGCCGGACGAGCCAGACGAAGGCGTCATGACCGAGGCCGTCCGCCCCGAGGGCCGACGCCGCGTCCACCACCGCTGCGGTCGTGAGGTAGTAGGCGGGCGGGTGCTGGAGCATCCGGTTCGGCAAGGTGGACCGCTCGTCGGGCCCCAGCTCGGCGTACGCCGGCCTCGGTCGGGCGGGGGCATCGGTGCCGAGGAGATGACGCTGCGGCACCCGCACCAGCTTCGCTGAGGTCAGGGTTCGCTGCGAGAGGGACAGCTCGTCGAACGCGGGATAGTCGTACGTCTCGGAGACGTGAAGCGTCAGGTCGACGTGGTCGATCTCGTCCGGTGCCCGGTAGACCGGGAAGAGCAGGGAGAACAGCAACAGCACACCGATCCACGCAGCCGTGATTGCAGCGAGGAGGCGCCGACCGCCCATCAGCGCAGCGTCATGCCGTCGTGCGGCGACAGATGAGGACTGACATACGGGTCGGTGCTGTCGATCGGCATCGGGAATGATCCGGCGGCCTCGGCTGTGTTCAGTGCCACAGCGGGTTCGGCCACCGCGACCCCCGACTCCGCGAGGCGGGCGCTCAGCGCAACGCCGGCTTCACGCAGCCCGCGGCTGGGATCGAACCCGCCGGCAGCCAGATAGTCGTCCCTCCGCATCGTCAGGCCGACGCCATCGACGGCACGCACCTCCCGGGCCGTTTCCAGAAACGGCACCGGCACATTGGCGTGGCCCGCACCGTACGGCGTTGCCGTCCCGTGCTGGACGATCCACCCGCAACTTGCAAGGGCGCCTCCGGCATCGAGCACCTTCGGGCCGACCACTCTCACGTCGGGATCGTCGAGCCAACCGCACATCTGGTTCACCGCCTCCGGACTCACGCGCGTGCCCGCGGTGAACACGAGGAGGTCGGCGGGGGACGCCGTAGCCCGGGCATGGGCCGCTGCGGTGTCGGTCTCGGTGATCAGCTCCACGGAGCCGCCGGGAGCCTCGAACTCGAGGCGAAAGCGGAACAGACGCGAAGAGGCGTCGATGACCGAGGCCCGCAGGGGGGAGCGGTCCACGGCCTCCTGGATCGCCGTGCGGGCCGGTGCGACGGCCCAGGTCTTGGACTCCGGGTCGGCGGCGACCGACCCCTCTGCCTGACGCCAGTGATAGAGCACCATCGGCACGTGGGCAACGCGGTCGGTGACGGCGGCACATCGCAGCAACAGATCGTGATCCTGAGCCCCGGAGAATTCCTCCCGTAGGCCGCCCACCCCGTCGATCAGGGTGCGGCGCACCGCGGTGAGATGGTTGATGTAGTTCATGCCGAGCAGCAGACGCGGCGACCACGCCGGCTTGAAGAACGGGTAGGTGCGCACGCCGTTGGGGTCGAGTTGGTCCTCGTCGGAGTAGATCACGTCGGCGCCGCCGGCGGCGGTCGACAGCCAGGCAAGCGCCTCCGCGGCCATCACGTCGTCGTGGTCGACGAAGACGATCCATGGCGCGGTGGCTCGCTCGACTCCGGCGTTGGTGGCCTCCGCGATGCCGCGGGCAGCGTCGTTGCGAACGAGCATGGTCTGGGGGTGGCCGGCTGCCGTGTCGAGCACGGCGCGGACGTCGTCGCGCTTGGAACCGTCGTCGACGAGGACGAGCTCCCACCGCTCGTGGGTCTGTGAGCCGACCGATCCGATGGCCGCCGACAGCTGCGCCGGATCCGGGTCGTGCACCGGCATCACAACGCTGAACGCGACGTCCGGGTTCGGATGATCCGGGCCGATAGCTGCGGTCGATGCCACGAACGCGTCGTAACCGGGCACCACCGATCCAACGGGTCTGCCACGCATGCGCCAGCGGGCATAGTCGAGCAGCCCGCCGACGGAGGGCATCCTCTCAGGGATCCCGGCGGGCCCGGCCCACGGAGTGATAGATCAACCCCGCCGCGGCAGCCTCGACCGGATCGTGCAGATTGCGCAAATCGACGAGGACGGGTGTGCCGAGGCCTGCCGCCACCCGCGCCAGGTCGAGACCGGCAAACTCGGGCCACTCGGTGAGGATGATTGCGGCATCGGCGCCGTCGATCGCCGCATAGGCATCTGCGGCGAAGTCGATCGAGGGGAGCGCCGCCTTGGCTGCCTCCATGCCCTCGGGGTCGTATGCGGTCACCAGGGCGCCGCGTCCAACGAGGCCGCGGGTGATGTCGATGGCGGGACTCTCCCGCAGGTCGTCGGTGTCGGCCTTGAACGTCAGCCCGAGAACGGCGAGCCGCTTGCCGGCGACCGAGCCCCCAAGCGCACCGTTGATCTTGGCGATCATGCGCTCGCGGCGGTTGCGGTTCACGTCGACGGCGGCTCCGACGATGCGTGACGTCGCTCCGAGGACGTGGCTGGTGTGCAACAGGGCCTCGGTGTCCTTGGGGAAACAGGAGCCTCCGTAGCCGGGTCCGGCGGAGAGGAAGCGGCTGCCGATCCTGGGGTCGAGCCCGATACCGGCGGCGACATCATCGACGGTGGCCCCGATCTGCTCGCAGAGGTCGGCCATCTCGTTGATGAACGAGATCTTCGTGGCGAGAAACGCGTTGGCGGCGTACTTGATGAGCTCGGCCGACTGGGGGCTGGTCCACACCACCGGTGTGCCCTGTGCGATCTGCTTCGCGTAGACCTCGGCGAGGATGCGGCGCCCCCGCTCGTCCACCGTGCCGAGCACGATGCGGTCCGGCTCCATGAAGTCATCGATCGCTGCTCCCTCTCGCAAGAACTCGGGGTTGCCGGCGATGGAGAAGTCGACGTCGGACCGCCGCCGTGCGATGTTCTCGGCCAAATCTGCGGCTGTTCCCGCAGGGACCGTGGACTTGGTCACCACCACGGTGCCATCGGTGAGGTGCCCGGCGAGCGAAGCGGTAGCGGCGAGGACCTGGGTCATGTCGGCCTTGCCTGCGTCCGTCGACGGTGTCCCGACCGCGATGAACACCGCGTCGACGCCGGGAATCGCCTCGCCGTAGTCCGTGGAGAACGTCAAATGGCCGGTGGCAGCGTGCTTGGCGACGAGGGCCTCGAGGCCCGGCTCGTAGATCGGGACGTTTCCGGCGCGGAGGCCGTCGATCTTCTCGTCGTCGATGTCGAGGCACACGACTTCGTGGCCGAGCTCGGCGAAACAGGCGCCGGTGACGAGCCCGACGTATCCGGTTCCGATCATGGTGATGCGCATGGGCGGGAGTCTATGGATCGTCGGCGGCTCAGTCCGGATCGACGAACGTTGCCCAGCGTTCGGCGGCATCGTCATCGGCGGCTGCGAGCCATGTCGCGGCGCGCTCGACGGCTTCGTCACGATGGTCGAACAGGGCGCGGGCGGCTGCAGCGACGGCGGTCGGGTTGTCCGCTTCGCCGACTGTGGTGAGCGCGTAGAGCTCCGGATCGGAGGCGAACAGCGCCGAGGTTCGTGACACGAGGGCCGGGACGCCGGCGGCGTAGCTCTCCATCGGCGACATCGGATAGCACTCGGATAGGGACACCACAAGGTTCAGGTCGACGCTTGCTTGGAGGCCGATAAACCGGTCGTGGGCCAGCTCGCCGTACTCGACGATCGGAAGCGACAGGTAGCCGACGTCCGGCTTGGCCATGATGTGGGCCGTGCCGCCGAGGATGGCGACTGCCGAGAGCTGGGTGGTGACGTTCTTCCTCCAGTACGGGTGCTGGAAGACACCGACGTCGAGACCGTCGCCGAGGTCCTCACGCTCGAACGGAGGAAGACGGGGGACCCGGTTCGCCAGATACCAGGCGTGATGGCCCATGGCCTCGAACGCTTCGGCCAGGCCGTCCTTGACGAACCCCACCCGGCCGATGACGCCGTCGTCGGCGAGGTCGAAGGCGCGGGTCACCGCTTCCCCTTCGTGGTGGTCGGCACCGTGCTGGGGCATCGAAGAGTGAAAGACCATGCGCGTGGCGAGGCCGGCGGCGGAGGCGGCGTGCAGCAACGCCTCGGTTCCAGGAACCCATGCCTGGACGACGACGGTGGCCGCGCCCGCCTCGATCAGCTCCGCAGCCAGTGGTCGGGCGGCGTCGGTGAGATCGGTGGTCTCGACCACGACGTCGCCGAAGGCGTAGGTCGAGGCGCGGACCCCCCGCCATTCGGGATGACAGATCTGGACGACCGAAGGGTCGGCGACGGCCGCCCAATTGGCGAAGGACCGGTTCAGGGGCACCGCACCGGGCGCGACGCGTCGGCGGAGGCGATCAAGCATCGACCAGGTCCATGATGGCGTCGACCGATCGCTGTGGGGCCGTCTCGTCGCCGTAGGGCGAATCCAGGTCGGCGAGGCGCCTGTGCAAGCCGTCCAGGTCGGCCAGCCACTTCTCCGCCACTTCCCCGAGAGCGGGACCGGGTTCGACGAGTTCGGCGAAGGTGCCGAGCACTTCCGGGCGCTCGGTGGAGCGTCGCACGACGATGACCGGTCGCTTGAGCACCGACGCCTCTTCCTGGACGCCTCCCGAGTCGGACACGATGAAGGCCGAGACCGCGGCGAGGCCGAGGAAGTCCCGATACCCGATCGGCGGCGTCACGTTGATGTGCGGAGGCAGCGGTTCGAGACCGAACGCCTCGATACGTTGCCGGGTACGGGGATGCAGCGGTAACAGCACGGGGAGCGGGATCGCTCCGAGGTGGTCGAGCACCGCGGCGAGACGCTCCGGATCGTCGACATTCTCCGGTCGGTGGAACGTAGCAAGCACGAATCCGTTCCGCGGCACGCCCGCTTCATCGAGCAGGCGGCGCTGCTCGACGGATCCGGGGAGGATGCGATGGACGGCTTCGACCACGGTGTTGCCGGTGAGGACGACCCGATCGCCGCTGATGCCCTCGGCGGCGAGGTTGGCCACAGCGACGTCGGTGGGGGCGAGGAGCAGGTCGGCCAGGTGGTCGGCGATCACCCGGTTGTGCTCTTCGGGCATTCGCCGGTCCCCGCTGCGCAGGCCCGCCTCGACGTGGACGAGCGGGATCTCGGAGGCATTGGCAGCGAGGGCGCCGGAGACGACGGTGTTCGTGTCTCCCTGGACGACTACGGCCGACGCCGGGTCGTCGGTGAAGTAGCGGTCGAGCTCCTCGGTAGCGAGACCGATCTGGGCTCCGCGACGCTCTCCGCCGATGGCGAGGCGCGTGTCGGGCTCGGGGATCTCGAATTCTTCGAGAAAGGTCCGTGAGAGCTCATCGTCGTAGTGCTGGCCGGTGTGGATGATGCGCGCCGCCGGTCCCAGGATGCGGACGATGCCTGAGAGCTTCACGATCTCGGGTCTGGTCCCGAACACGATGGCGATCGAACGTGGGGGGAAGGAGGTTTGGGGCATGGTCGGGTGGGATCCACTTCTACGCTGCGTGGCGATGTTACGGCTCGTGGCGTACAGCCTTCAGGGTTTGCTGGCCGGTCTCGCCGGTTACAACCTGATCGTGGCCGCGTTCGGATGGAAGAACCGGGCTCCCGCCGCTGCCTCGGCGAGAGACCGCCGGTTTCTCGTGCTCATTCCCGCTCACGACGAGGAGGCGGTGGTCGGCAATCTGCTCTCCGATCTCGCCGCCCAGGACTACCGGGACGACCTCATCGACGTCACCGTGGTTGCCGACCACTGCAGTGACGCCACAACCGCGGTCGCTCGAGACCACGGTGTCACCGTCGCCGAGCGAAGCGAGGGTGTTCCCGGAAAGGGCGAGGCACTCAGCTGGTATCTCGACCGGGAGTCACCGGGCGCCGAGGACGTCGTGTTGGTCCTCGATGCAGACAACCGTGTCTCGCCCGATTTGCTCCCTGGGATCGCCGACGAGGTGGCCGCCGGGTACACCGTGGTGCAGTGCTACCTCGATGTGGCGAACCCGGACGCGTCGCTGCTCGCCACCGCGAACGCACTGTCTTACTGGGCGGGAAGCCGTATGGTGCAGCTCGCCCGCGACCGGCTCGTGTGGGGAGCCGATCTCGGTGGTACCGGCATGGCGTTCACCGGAGAGGCCCTCGGCGCCATCGGTGGGATCGGTGGCGGCCTCACGGAGGATCAGGACCTCAGTGTCCGGGCCGCTCTGGCCGATCGGCCCCCATCGTGGCTGCACCACCTCCGCGTCTACGACGAGAAACCGGTTTCGGTTGGCGCCTCCGTGCGGCAGCGGGCCCGCTGGATGCGCGGCAAGAGGGCCGTGGCCTCGGCATCGCTGGGAGCTCTGTGGTCCGAGGCGCTGCGGCGGCCGTCGCTGCGGCTCTTCGACGTGGGGCTCCGTCTCGTCCAGCCGGGGCGTTCCTTCGTGGCCCTGGTCTCCGGCTTGCTGGCGGTGCTCGCCGCGGCGACGCGGAGCAGGTTGCTCTTTCCGTGGCCGGTGTGGGGAGCGATCGCCGGTCTGCAGTTCCTTTCCCCGTTGCCGTTCCTCGCCAGGGACCACGTGGCTCCGCGTTATCTGGTCCGCTATCCATTGCTCGCTCTCCTGGCGGCGTTGTGGTTTCCAATACGCATCGCAAGCAGCTTCGTGCGCCGTTGGGTGCGTACGGAACATGTTGGCTAGCGGAGTGCTGTTGGGCCCCGAATCAGGCCCCAGATGAGGCCGACGCCGTAGGTAAGTTGCATGACGGCCGCCGCCATCAGCACCAACGCGACGTTGCCTCGGGAGCGGACGGCGGCGGTGAGCAGCCAGACGAACCAGATCGCGCTGAGCGCCACCAACGGCTGCCAGAGGCCGAAGAGCGCCAGCGTCAGGAACGTGGCGAACGCGGCGACGAGGAGCGCCGGCGCCAGCGGACGCAGCGACGGAAGCCTCCTGTTGGCGTACAGCATCTCGGCCTTACCCATCCCGTAGTGGAAGTACTGGTCTGCGAGCGAGCGCAGGTTGCCGCGTGGTGAGTACGTGGTGTGGATCGCGGGATCGACGATGACGGTCTCGCCATGTGCCCGCCATCTGGCGTAGAGATCGGCGTCTTCGGACGAGTTCGAAGGGAAGGAGCGAAGGCCGCCGATCGCCTCGAAGGCATCTTTGCGAAAGGCCCCGAGGTACGCCGTGTCTGCCACGGTGCGCTCGGTGGCGTGGTGGAACCGAGCCGGGAGGATCATGCGCGAGTTCATGGCAGCCGCCACCGCCCGCTCGAACACGGTGGATCCGACTGGGTTCATCCGACCACCGACGGCGACGGCGTCCGTCTCGAGAAGGCCGGCTACGGAGCAGGTGACGAAGTCGGCAGCGAAACGGGTGTGGCCGTCGGCACGCACGAGGATCTCCCCGCTGGCCACCGCGGCGGCACGGTTGAGGCCGGGGGACTGCCTGCGATCCGGGTTGTCGATCACGGTGAGCCGTGGGTCATCGATAGCTCCGAGGCGGTGGCGTGTGCCGTCGGTGGACCCCCCGTCGGCGACGATGACCTGCAGTGAGCCCGCGTAATCCTGACCGAAGAGGTCCGCCAGAACTTCGTCGATGTGGTCGATCTCGTTGTACACGGCCAGGATCACGCTGGCGGCAGGCCACTCCACGGCCCGGGAGCCTACGCCTGATAAATCCCGACTCGGAATAGGGTCCGCTCAACTCTCGGCGCGGGCCCGCCGATATCTCCACTGTGGTAAGGGGTATGTCGATTCGACGATCGCTGGCGTCGCTGGCCGCGTTCGGGGTAGCGGTGGCGGTGGTCTCGATCGCTCCACCGGCCTCCGCCGATGAGCAACTGCAGGGCGTAGGTGTTGCTCATGGCGGGATCTACGTGCCCTACGAAGCGGACGTCGACCTCGACGCCCTCGCCGCAGCTACCGGGAAGCGCGCCACGTTCGGCGGCACCTTCAACAGCATCTTCTTCAACGCCTCGAACCTCGACAGGATCTGGAAAGGCAAGGCGACCCCGTTCGTCAACGTCGAGGTCCCCGGCGCCTCCGCGTACCGGCTGGCTCGTGGCGACTACGACGCCCAGATTGCGTGGTGGGTAGATGAGGTGAAGAAGTACCTCGACCTCGGCGGCGGCCGCAGCGCCATCATCGCCCCCTTCCAGGAGATGAACGGCAACTGGGTTTCCTACGGATGTGAACCGGCGTACTACGCGGATGCCTTCCGTAGGTTCGTCGACGCCTTTCGCAAGGCCGGCATCGACGAGACCCAGATTCGCTTTGCCTTCGCCCCCAACGGCTGGACGAGCATCGGATGCGGCGAGATCGCCGACTACTACCCGGGTGATGGCTACGTCGACATCCTGGGCATCTCGGCATACAACTGGGGATGGTGCGCCAGCACCGGTTGGGAGTCCCCGGCCGAAGCCTTCGGGCCGTGGCTCGACGAACTGCGCGCCATCAACGCCTTCAAGCCGTTCCTCATCATGCAGACCGCTGCCCCGCGCGTCGGGTGTGGCGGGAACCAGGACCAATGGGTGAAGGACATGCAGACCTACGTCGCCAACGACCCCAACCTGGTCGGTTTCGTCTGGTTCAACTTCATCAAGGAGCACGACTGGCGGGTCTGGTACGGCGGGACTGCGACGAACGGGTGGACTACCGCCATGAACCGCTCGTCGACTCTCTACCAGTGGCCGCTCACCAACTGGTTCCAGCCCGGAACGCTCACCGTCGGCATCCCGGCCGGTCCCGGCGACCGGGTGACGGTGCTCGGCGGCACCGCTGCCGTGCAGGACGGTGTCCGCTTCCAGATCGTGTCGTCCCTCGGAGGCTTGCCCGCGAGGCTCTCGGGCTCCAATCGCTATGCCACCGCAGCTGCGATCTCCAAGGCCCATTTTCCGTCCGGTATCTCTCGCGTGTATGTCGCCACCGGCGAGGGGTTTGCCGATGCCCTCGCATTGGGGCCGGCCGCCGCTCTCCACAACGCACCGCTGCTTCTCGTGAAGAAGAACAGCCTTCCTGCAGAGACCGCCGCCGAGCTGGCACGCCTGAAACCGGGTCAGATCATTCTCGCCGGCGGCGCCGCAGTGATCTCGACCGGCGTGGAGGACGCCCTGAAGCCCTATGCCTCCACCGTCACCAGGATCGCCGGTGCCCACCGCTACGACACCGCGGCCAGGGTCTCGGCGGCACACTTCGCTCCGGGCGTCCGCAAGGTCTTCGTCACCACCGGAGCCAACTTTCCCGATGCGTTGTCCGCCGGCGCCGGTGCCGCCGCATTGTCCATCCCGGTGGTGCTGACGGATTCCGCCAGCCTTCCGGCCGAGGCGCGCAACGAATTGATCCGACTCGCTCCATCCAAGATCGTGATCGTCGGCGGCACCGGTGTCGTCTCCACCAACGTCGAGAACCAACTGAACGCGCTCGGTGTGTCCGTGACCCGCATCGCAGGGGCCAACCGCTACGCCACCTCGGCGGCCGTGTCGGCGTATGTGTTCTCCCCCGGCGTCGACAACGTGCTGCTGGCCACCGGCGTCAACTACCCGGATGCCCTCGCCGCCGTGGCCCTCGCCGGCAAGCTGGGAGCTCCGCTGCTCCTCACCGATCCGGCCAACCTGCCCGGCGTCATCGACTCCGAACTGCACCGGCTCCTGGACTGAGTCGTACGTCATGGGGGTCAAGGGACTAGTCAGCATCCGTTCGTTCAAGATGGTCACCGCGAATGCCGATAGTGGTCGCATGGAGGCTGGGCGGAACTGGCCGAAGATGTTGCTGGCCGTATCGATGGTGGCGGCGCTGCTCATGGCAGCGGCGCCTGCTCTCGCGGCCGAGGTCGATTACTCCGATGTCCCCACCTACGAGCTGACGTTTCCCCTCGTCGGAGGCTCCTACTACTCGGACACGTTCGATGCGTGCCGCTCCGGCTGCAGCCGCACCCACGGAGCCACCGACATCATGACGTACGGCTACAAGGGCGTCCCGATCGTCGCCGCCCATGCCGGGGAGATCGTGATGACATCGACCTCCGTCGGGCGGGCATGCTGTGCCATCTGGGGGCTTCGCGCCGCCGACGGTTGGGAGACCTGGTACATCCACATGAACAACGACGACCCATACACGGACAACGGCGCCGGGGAAGGCTTCGCCCCCGGCATCGCAAACGGTGTGTGGGTCGAGGAGGGCCAGCTCATCGGTTGGGTCGGCGACTCCGGCAACGCCGAGTGGATCAGCCCGCATCTCCACTTCGAGCTGCGGATGCCGGATGGCACCCGGGTCAACCCCTATCCATCGCTACAAGCCGCCAAGCGCACCTTCTACGACCGGGTGGCGGGGCCCAACCGCTTCGACACTGCGGCGCTCATCTCGCAGCAGGCATATCCGAACGGTGCCGACGTCGCGTTCGTCGCTACGGGCTACGACTTCCCGGATGCCCTCGCCGGCGGTCCCGCCTCGGTGAAGGCGGGCGGGCCGGTGCTCCTCGCCTCGGCTACTGGTGTTCCGGGCGCCACCGTCGCCGAGCTGCAGCGGCTGGCGCCCTCGGTGATCTACCTCCTCGGCGGCGAGGCGGTGTTGCAGGCCTCCGTTGCCGCCCAGCTCGCGGGACTGGCCCCCAGCGTGATCCGGCTGGCAGGACCCGATCGGGCGGCGACGGCTGCCGCGATATCCGCGGAGTTCTTCGAGCCGGACGTCGATGTGGTGTACGTCGCCAACGGCACGGGATATGCCGATGCCGTCGCTGGTGCCCCGGCCGCGGCACGCGAGGGTTCTCCGTTGTTGCTCGTCGACAGAGATGAGATTCCGGAGGCGACGGCCGTCGATTTGCTCCGTCTCCGGCCGTCTGCCGTTGTTGTTCTCGGTGGATCCGGAGTGGTTGCCGACAGCGTCGCCGCCGAGCTCGGCGAGTACGCCCAGTCGGGAACGGTCATCCGCCTCGCCGGCGGCAATCGCTTCTCGACGGCCGCAGCGATCGCCCAACGCACCCATCCCGGAGGTGCCGCCAAGGTGTATCTCGCTACCGGTACCGGCTTCGTCGACGCCCTGGCGGGGATCTCGATCGCCGTCGCCGACGACGCCCCCATCCTTCTCGTCGACGACACGCTGCCCGGTGCCACCGCCGCCGAGCTGGCGCGGCTGGGCGCATCCGACCTCGTGGTGATCGGCGGGCTCAGCGTCGTACCGGACACGGTCGAGGCCGGACTGTGGAGCTTCTTCAACGATAACTCCATGCCGCTCTGGCGCTGAGGCGCCGACATAGACATCGTCCCCGGCCGTCGGCCGGCCCCGGCGGTCGGGGATGATGGAGTTCCGCGCCGGTACCGGCCACACTTGCCACGATGAGAGTGTGTTTGATCGGTAACGCGCGGGCCAGCCACCTGCAACGCTGGGCTCTCGCCTACCGCGATGTCGGCCTCGACACCCACGTGCTGTCGATCCGCTCCGCCGACATCGCGGGCGTGACCGTCCACACGACCTCCATCGGGACGGAGAACTCCGTGGCGGCTCCGCAGACAGCGGCGTCGTATCTGCGTCTCGGGGCACAGGCTCGCAGCGAGTTGCGCCGGATCGACCCCGACGTGGTAAACGCACACTTCGTCACCACGAGCGGCGTCATCGCACGTGTTGCCGGCACCCACCCGCTCGTGGTGTCGGCCTGGGGATCCGATGTCGTGCCGCGCGACGGTTCGATCCACCCCCGGTGGCGTCTTCTCCTCGATCGCTATGCGCTCGGCGGAGCCGATATCGTGACGACGACGAGTCGGTTCATGGGATCGTGGATTGCAGCGATCGGCCCCTCCGATCTCGACCTGCGCACGGTGCCGTTCGGTGTCGACACATCCCACTTCACTCCTGTGGCAACCTCCGGTGACGGCACGACCTTCGGCATCGCCAAATCGCTCGAACCGCGATACGGCATCGAGACGGCGCTGCAGGCATTCGCTCGCGTTCGATCTGTGGTCGATGGGGCCTCGCTGCTCATTGCAGGTGAAGGCCGGCTGCGGGCAGACCTCGAAGCTGTCACCGCGGCGCTGGGAATCGAGGACGCTGTGCGGTTTCTCGGTCGACTCGAGGTGGTGGAGATGCCGGAGTTCATGCGTTCGATCGACGTGCTCATCAACCCGACCGTGGTGCCCGAATCCTTTGGTGTGGTCGTCCTGGAGGGTTCGGCCGCTGCCTTGCCCGTCGTCTCGACCGACGTAGGCGGCGTGCGCGAGGTGTGTGTTCCCAACGAGACGGCCATTCTGGTCCCGCCGGGTGATCCGACGGCGATGGCGGACGCCCTCGTGTCCCTCGCCTCAGAACCGGACCAACGCTCCCGGCTGGGTGCAGCCGGCAGACGATTCGTAGCCGAGCACTTCGAATGGCGCGACTCGGTTGCAACCATGATCGGCATCCTCCGCGAGGCGACCGGGGCGGTCTCGTGAAGCGCCGCGTCGTCGCCGCCCTGGCAGCTGTGTTTGCAGTGGGGCTGGTGGCGTGGCTCATCGTCCGTGATCGTGACGCGTTGGGTGCCCTCGGGGATCTCGACGGTTTGCAGGTGGTCTGGATACTCCTGCTGCAGGTCGCCTACCTCATCACCGAGAGCCTCCGCATGCAGGTCGTGATCGAGCGGGCGGCGGGAGTATCCCTCGGTCCTCTCGATTGGTTCCGGATCTTCGCGGTCGGTCGGGTGATCAACCTGCTCATCCCGCAGGGCGGAAACGCCTACCGGGCCATCGCACTCCGGGAGACGGCCGGCGTCCCGTTCACGGATTTCGGAGGCGGGATCGTCGCTTTTCTCTGGTTGAGTGTGACCCTCAATCTCGTGGTTGCATCGGCTCTCATCGCCTGGAAGCCGACACCATCCACATCCACCGCCGCTCTCGGCAGCTGGCAGGCAATGCTCGGGGCTGCGTTGGTGGTGGGGGTGGCGCCGCTGCTGCTGAACCTCGTGCTGCGGTGGATCAACAGTGATGTGGCGCTCATCCGCGGCGTGCGTCGCGTTGTGGAGACAGCCGTCGCTGCCGTCCGCGACGTCGGCCTGCTCGTGAGGTTCTTCGTCGTCTGGCTGGCGACGTTGGCGGTGGTGCTCGTGATGTACCGCCTGGTCCTCGATGCCGTGGGAGCCGACCTCGGGCCAGGAGAGATCGTCGCTCTCTACACGCTGGTGCAGGTGACGTCTGCCGTGGTGCTCACCCCCGGGAACTTCGGCGTCCAGGAACTCGGCTTCACCGGCATAGCCGTCCTGTTCGGCGTCCCCGCCGCACAGGGGGCGGCCGCGGCCGCGATCATCAGGATCACGGGACTCGTGGTGCTTCTCGCGCTGGGCCTCGCCTCGGGCCTCACCGACATCAGAACCTACGTGGGGACGAGGAGAACGCCGCAACCCTGAGGGAGCTCTTCTAACGCGGGAGGTCCTGAAGGCGTTGGCTCACGGCGCCGATGCCGATGCCGGCGAGGTCCTTGTAGACGTCCTTGGTGAAGCCGCCGCCTACGAGAATGATCCGGTTCGGGCGCAGTCGCTTCAACTCGTTGATCGTTGCCCCCGGCACGTGGTCCGGCATCGCCAGCAGCAGGGCACCGTGGACCTTGGCGGCTGCGGGCGAGGCGCCGACTGCATCGGCGAAGCCGGTGCCAAGGGCGAGGTAGGCCACTTCGGTTCCCGAGGGATAGGCGGCGGCGGAGACGGCAGCTGCGGTGCCGTATCGATCATCGCCGTATCTCCTCGTGATGTTGGGTGCATACCCCTGGAGCTGGGAGACGACGCCGTTGGAGATGGCCACCGGCCCGCCGAGCACGACGATGGAGGAGGGCCCGAGACGGACCAGCTCGGCCGCAGTGGTCGCAGGCAGGGCGTTGTTCTCGACGAGCAGCAGTGGTGCCCCCTCCCGGGCGGCACCTTGCACACCGGCGATCGCGTCTGGATAGTTGTCCCCGGTGGCGACGAACACGGTCGATGACCCGGCGGGGAAGAATTCCTTCGACATCATGGCGGCGGTCTCATAGCGGTCGATGCCTCCGATGCGTCGCACCAACCCTGCATAGGAGCCGAGCGCCGAGAACACGTTCTCGGCAACGGCCGCAGAGCCACCGACGACGACGATCTCCGCCGGTGCGAGGCGGCTCAGTTGAGAGCGCACCCCGCTCGGCAACCCGGTGCGTTGGGTGAGCAGCACGGGCGACTTGCCGATCCCGGCGGCGGCACCGGCCGCGAGCGCATCGGGGTATTTCTCCCCGGTGACGATGAAGACGGTGTCCGCGGCGGAGAACGCTTCGTCGACGACGGTCGCGGCGGTGTCGTACCGGTTCGATCCGCTGATGAGGTCTGTGGCGTCGGTGTCCCCGGATGCACCCCACGCCACGTCGGCCCTGATCCAAGAGAACTCCTGGCCGAAGAACGTGAGGTAGCTGCTGCCGGCGGCGGGGATGCCGTTACGCGACACGGTCGTGCGGAACGGGGCATCCTCGATGCGGCCGAAGAAGGGACGCCGGCCGGAGAAATCACCGAGATGCCACTCGGCGAAGAGCGCATCGAGCGCTGCGATCTCCTCCTTGCCGTCGTTGCCGTAGTCGTAGGCGAATGCGAGCGAGATGTGGTCGAGGGTCGGCAACTCGACGGTGCCCGACGCGACGAACGAGGATCCGATCGACCGCAGCGAGTGCCATGTGTCAGTTGGGCCGTGATACGCCGCGATGTCGGTGTCGCCGTCACCCTCGAAGTCGGCGGCAACGGCGTGGTCCCAGCCGGAATCCGGTGAATGGTCACGCCAGGTGGTGGTGTCGAAGGCTGATCCCGATGAGATGGCGACGTCGGCGCGGCCGTTGGTCTGGAACTTCGCCAGGTCGTCACGGCCGTCGCCGTTGAAGTCCCCGACCAGGAGGAAGCCGTTGCCCGGAAGTGAGCCCCACGATGTCGCCGACCCGCTGAGCACGTACGTCGCGCCGTCCGACCGCACGAATGCGACCTCGTCCATTTCGTCGCCGTCGAAGTCGCCGACGAGAGGCTTGCTCCACGAGCCCGACGGCAGTGTGGCGACCTGGCTCGAGGTGAAGCTCGATCCGGATGGGTCGAGGCCAGATGGGTCGAGCACGGTGATCGCGGTGCCGGCGAGGCCCACCACTTCGTCCCTGCCGTCCCCGTCGAGATCTCCGCTGCCCGATTCGTTCCAGCCGGTGCCGGTTATCCATACCGAGGCAGAGCCGCTGCTGCCGTTCGTCACGAGCCAGGCGCCATCGGATGGCCGATGCACGATGCCGTCCTCGATCCCGTCGCCGGTGACATCGCCGACGACGACCCCGGTGTAGTAGTCGGCGGGAAGCGGGGCCCACTGCGCGGCGACGTTCGCCCGGTATGTCGGGAGCAGGTTGTAGCAGAACGTGCCGGGACAGGAAGTTGTCTGGGCATCGCGGTGGCCCATGATCGTCTTCAGGGTCACCGGTACGCCTTCGTCCCACTTGAACGAGCCGCGCGAGATGACGGTGGTAGACCCCTGCGGGTCGAGGTTGTGGATCGAGAGCTTCCAGGCGAGGAGTTCCACCAGAGTTGCGTTCTGCTGCCACGTTGGTGCGTTGGAGTTGTAGTTGCCGATGAACGCGATCCCCGTCGAGTAGCCGCTGAAGCCGGCGGTGTGCCCGCCGCGAATGCCGCGATCGATGCCGCCGGCGCGGCCCTCCCAGGCCCGGCCGAAGCGATCGATGAAGAAGTTGTAGGCAACGTCGTCCCAGCCGCGGGAGTTGCGGTGATACAGGCAGTACCCAAGGAGGATGCTCGGAACCTCCGCCTGGCTGTAGGAACGGGTGATTCCGGTGTGGTGGACGATGGCGTGCGTGACCTGGATCTCTTCCGGTTCGACACGCGGCACGCACGTGTTGGCAGGATCCCAATCGGACCGGGGGCGGATGGAGGGCTGCGCCGGCGCCGCGTCGGCCCTGGCGCTGTGGAAGTGGCTGAGGAGCCGTTCCAGCAGCGGCCGGGTGCGGTTGGTCGTGTCGACCAGTGCAGCCTTCGCTTGACGCGGTGGTGGACCGGCGAGACGGAACTGGACCCCATCGGACCTCCCGACGTACACCGGTTCTGTGGCGAAGCGCTGACGAGCGGCCTCCTCGGTCCCCGGGTCGGGAGCGTGGTCGGTGTCGATGACGATTTCCGCCCAATCCGACCAGCGCCCATCACGCGATACCCGGTACCACACGCGCTCTGGGCCGTTCCCCGACCAGCTGAACCCCACCATCGTCAACGGTGCCTCGACCACGTCCGTTTCGTAGATGCCCTCTGCGCCCGCGAATACCGTCAGATCCTCCTCGAAGGCAATGGCATAGGGAGTTTCTGTGCCACCAAAGACCACCACCAGCAGCACCAGCGGCGCGGTGAACACGAGCAAGAGGAGCGACCGACGGACCGTCATCAAAGAGAACCACCACGGAATGACGAGGAACGTTGCATCGTGATTATCCCCGTCCGTCTTGCGTATTCAAGGACCATCCGGACAATGGCCATGGTGTCACACGCAGAGCCCGGCGGCGTCGACCCCTCGAACACAGAACCAGGTGCGTTCGATGGAATGCAGAGAGAATCCTGCGGTGGTGTCATCGGCGAAGATGTGGAGCCGATAGCCGAGGACGGAATCGTCTTCGAGACCAACGACGTCGAATGTCGTCTCGGCAAGATCTCCGAAACTGGGTTCCACGGACATCGTGACTCGACTCGCGGTGATTCCTCCGCTGAGGGCAGCAACGACGCCGCGGCCGAGTTCTTCCATGGACGGTGCCGTGGGAACTCCTCCGCCCGCCGCGACGGCCTCGGCAGTTGCGTCGTCGGTGGCGCCGAGGAACGCGACGTAGCCCGCATGTACCCAGCCTTCGCTGTCCGCCGCATCTACCTCGAACCAGATGGCTGCGGGCTGCAAGCGCGCCCTTCCCGTGGTGACGATGGCGGTTTCGGTCGGTTCGAGTGTGGCGAGTATCTCCGACGTGGCCGACGGACCGGCCCGCAGGTTGAGGGCGTCGTCATGGGCGACGCCGACAACGCCGAGAAGGCTTCCGGTAGGGAGTCCCAGGGCCGGCTCACCAACCGGTGTCCTCGTCGAGGTGGTGGTCGTGGTGGGGGCGGAAGGAGCCACCTTCGTCGTCGATGCCGTCGACGCGGTCGATGTGACGAGCATGGTGGTCGCAGGGCCGCCGGCCGTGGTCGCGGATTCCTCTGCAGCGCACGCCGACGCAATGAGCGCGGCAACGGCGATGAAGACCACCGCCGTGTGCATACGCCTCACGGGTCCACCGTATCAATCGTCAAGAGGCCTGGTTAGGGCTCATCGACTCTGGAGCCACTCATCGCCGACGGCGCCGAACGGTTCGACGCGATCGGCGACGTCGATGGCCAACCGGGCAGTGGTGGATCGGGCCCGGTCGATGACATGCTGGGGATATCCGTAGCGGACCTGGTGCTCCTCGAACTCGTCCTCGTCCTCGATCGTGACCTCTCCTTGGCGCGTCCGGCCGACATCCAGGTCGAGGTCGACGAGATTCACAGTGTCCCCCTCCCACTCCGGTGGAGTGGCGACATCGACGAAGATCTCGTAGCGGCCCTCGGCATTCCAGATCGCCGTCCACCACTCGTCGCGGGTGATGAGCTTCACCCAATCGCTCTTGCTCGACTTTGCCGGCTCCGCACCGCGCCGGACTCGAGATCCCTTCGGCGACCAGAGCCAGGTGCCGTATTCGTCCTCGCCGAGACGCTCCATGTCGAAGTGCCAGTGCAGGCTGCCGTCCCACTTCGTGAAACGGACGTGGACGGTCACTCAACCGACCACGTGCCGGCCGAACGGACGAGCTCGGCGAGATCGCCGGGGCCCTTCTCGGCCTGGGCCGCGACGAGCTGATCCGCCATGAGGTGGCCGTAGGTCGGCCGGATCACGTTGCGGAACACTCCGATGGGAGTCGGCCCGCTTGGGTTGTGTGAGAGCCGCGACAACGCAAAGGCCACACCCGGCTGGGGGTCAGCGGTGTTGTGGACGTGGATGGCGTCGATCCCGACGTCGGCGACCTCGACGATTGCGGCTCCGAGGGGCCCGATCACCACGCCGTGCTCGTCGTTGGGGCCGAAGACGATCGGTTTGCCGTCCTCGAGGTAGATTCGGTTCTCGTCGCGCTGTTCGCGACCCGTCAGGACGATGAACGCCTTGTCGTTGAAGACATTGCAGTTCTGGTAGATCTCGACGAAGGCCGCACCCTCGTGGGCGTACGCCTCCGCGAGGATCCCTGCCGAATGGGCGCGATCCATGTCGATGGTGCGGGCGACGAATGTCGCCTCGGCGCCGAGTGCCAGGCTCACCGGGTTGAACGGATAATCGATCGACCCCGCCGGGCTCGTCTTCGTCCGTTTTCCCATCTCGCTCGTCGGCGAGTACTGACCCTTCGTCAGGCCGTAGATCTGGTTGTTGAAGAGCAAGATCTTCAGGTTGATGTTGCGTCGCAGGGCGTGGATCAGATGGTTGCCGCCGATGGAGAGCGCGTCCCCGTCGCCGGTCACCACCCACACCGTGAGGTCCGGGTTGGCCGTGGCGACGCCGGAGGCAACAGCCGGGGCACGGCCGTGGATCGAATGCATGCCGTATGTGTTCATGTAGTACGGAAACCGCGAGGAGCAGCCGATGCCGGAGACGAAGACGTGCTTTTCCCGGTCGGCGCCGAGCTCGGCGAGGAAGTTCTGGACGGTGGCGAGCACTGTGTAGTCACCACACCCCGGGCACCACCGGACCTCCTGGTCCGTCTGGAAATCCGACCGCTCGTATCGTGCTGTGCCCGTCATCAGTGGGCGCTCCCGCTGAGCAGTTCGTGGATCCGGTTCTCGATCTCGCCCGCCTTGAAGGGCGACCCCTGGATCTTGGGGTAGCTGATGGTGTCGATCAGATAGTCGGCGCGGATCACCTTCGACAGCTGGCCCCGGTTGAGCTCGGGAATCAGCACCCTGGGGAACCCGGCGAGGACATCGCCGAGATCTGAGGGGAACGGGTGGAGATGGCGCAGGTGGACGTGCGCCGCCTTCAGCCCGGCATTGTTGGCCCGGTTGACCCCGGCCCGCAGGGCGCCGTACGTGGACCCCCACCCGAGGACAAGCAGGTCGGCGTCTTCGACGCCGTGGATCTCGATGGGCGGAATGTCCCGCGCCACGCGATCGACCTTGTCCTCGCGTTGGATGGTCATCCGCTCGTGGTTCTCGGGGTCGTACGACACGTTGCCCGTGAGCTCGTGCTTCTCCAGGCCACCGATCCGGTGTTCCAAGCCTGGTGTGCCGGGGATGGCCCACGGTCGTGTCAGGGTCTCTGGATCCCGCAGGTAGGGGAGGAACACGTCTCCCTCGTTCGGCTCGATGGCGAACGGCACGCTGTAGTCGGGCAGGTCCGACAGGTCGGGCAGTTGCCACGGCTCGGAGCTGTTGGCGATGTAGCCATCCGAGAGGATGATCACCGGCGTCATGTAGCGAACGGCGATGCGCGCCGCCTCGATGCCGATGGCGAATGCATCCGACGGTCCGGCCGGCGCCACCACGGGAACCGGCGACTCGCCGTGACGCCCGTAGAGCGCCATGAGGAGGTCCGCCTGCTCGACCTTGGTGGGCATGCCCGTGGACGGCCCGGCGCGCTGCACGTTGATGATGATCATCGGCAACTCCATCATCAACGCGAGGGAGATCGTCTCGCTCTTCAGCGCGATACCCGGCCCCGAGGTGCCGGTGACACCGAGGTGGCCGGCAAACGCTGCCCCCAGCGCGATCCCGGCCGCTGCGATCTCGTCCTCAGCCTGGAAGGTGCGCACGCCGAAATTCTTCTGCCGGGCGAGCTCCTCGAGGATGGAGGATGCGGGGGTGATGGGATACGAGCCGTAGAAGAGCGGCAGCTTCACCGCTTGCGCCCCGGCGATGAGACCCCAGGCCAGCGCCTGGTTGCCGGTGACGTTGGTGTACTCGCCTGCGGGCAGCGAGGCGGGCTTGACCTTGTAGGTGTGGTGGAACTCCTCGGTGGTGATGCCGAAGTTGTAACCCGCTCGTAGTGCGGCAACGTTGGCCTGGGCCACGGCGCTGTCGGCACCGAACTTCTCGATCACCCATTCCTCGACTGGGTCGACCGGCCGGTTGAACATCCAGCTGATCAATCCGAGGGCGAAGAAGTTCTTCGAACGCAGCACCTCGCGTCCCTTCACTCCCGTGGTCGCTACGGCCTCCTTGGTGAGCCGTTCCATCGGGGCGGTCAGCACGTGATAGGGGCTGAGGCTGTCGTCCTCGAGGGGATTTGTCTCATACCCGGCCTTGGCGAGGTTGCGATCCTCGAAGGCGTCGCTGTTGACAATCAGCAGGCCGCCTTTGACGAGGTCGCCCACGTTGGCCCGCAGTGCAGCGGGGTTCATCACCACGAGACAATCGGGAGCGTCGCCGGGGGTGAGGATGTCCCAATCGGCGATGTGGACTTGAAATGAAGACACGCCGGGGAGGGTGCCGGCGGGGGCACGGATCTCGGCAGGGAAGTTCGGCAGGGTGGCGAGATCGTTGCCGAACAGCGCAGAGCTGGCGGTGAACTGGCTCCCCGCCAGCTGCATGCCGTCGCCGCTGTCGCCGGCGAATCTGATCACCACGCGGTCGAGTTGTTGCGGCGCGGGCAGGTCGGTTGTGAGGGTGTCGTCGGACACGGTGAAGCGCTCCTGATTCAGGTGGCGAGGATGAGAAATGAACTCCCGATGGGGAGGTTGACGCGGTGCTGTGCAGCACGTTCTGGCACCGCGCCAATGCTAAGGCGTTGGCGGCGAGATCGTGACATCTATGTCGACTTCTACCCGGGCTCGTCACGCGGGGACTCGACGGTGACCAGCCGGGCATCCTCGAGGACCCTGCCGACGGCGAGCAGCGAGAGCTCGGAGCGGTGAGGTCCGACTAGCTGGAGCGAAGGAGGCGGTGCGGTGGCCGATGGCAGCGGGACGGCCAGGGCCGGGAGCCGGAGACGGTTGATCGGGGCGGTCCAGGCAGCGAGCGGGATGCGGTGCTGTATGGCAGTGCCGGCGATCTCCATGGTGTCGATGCCGATGGTCTTGCGGGTACCGCCTACCGTCGGTGTCGCCACGACGTCGCACTGCTCGAACACACGTTGCAGCACCGTATTCGCCGCTGCGGCCCATTGTTCTGCCATGCGCTCCGCCTCGGGCTGGATCGTCACCGCCAGCTCCATCCGCGACGCCACCGTGGCCCCATAAAGGTCGCGGTGAAGCTCCCAGCGTTCGTGGTGGATGTCGGCGATCTCGACGTATGCACCCTCTGAGAGATCCGCCGGTACCTCGAGGGCAGGCTCGTCGATCTTCGCAACCGCGGCACCCTGCGCAACGGCATCGGAGAGGAATTGGCCGAACGCAGCTTCGACGTCGGCGTTCATCGGGGCGTGTAGCCACTGCATCGGCACCGCGATTCGTATTGCATCGAGCGCATCGTGCGCTACGGGCGCGGTGTCGGCTGCCATGACTCGATAAGAGACCTCGAGGTCCGCGATGGATCGGGCGATTGGGCCCACCGTGTCCAACGATGGCGCCAGTGGGTAGACGCCGGCCAGCGGCACTCGAGCATGGGTGACTTTGAGACCCATGACACCGCAGAGGGCAGCCGGGACGCGAATCGAACCTCCCGTGTCGGTGCCGACGGCAACGGGAACGATGCCGGCCGCAACGGCGGCCGCGCTTCCTCCCGAGGACCCGCCCGGCGACAGCATGGGGCCCCACGGGTTGCGGACAGGTCCGAAGTGCTCGTTCTCGGACGTGAAGCCGAAGGCGAACTCGTGGAGTCCGGTGCGTCCGATGATCACGGCGCCGGCGCCCTCGAGGCGTTGCACGACCTCGGCGTCGCGATCCGGAACCACCGGCTCGAAAGCCGCTCCGAGCGTGTTGGGCAGGCCCTGCTGGTCGATCAGGTCCTTCATCGCGATCGGAACGCCGCTCATCGGGCCGGGGTCGTCACCTGCCGCCACCCTGGCGTCGATGACGGCGGCTCGCTGCAACGCCCCCTCGCGGTCGATCAGGGTGAATGCGTTGAGCGCAGCTTGCGCAGCCTCGGCGGCGTCGCAGGATTCCCCGACGATCTCTACGGCCGACGTCGTCCCGCTGCGGACCACTTCGGCGATGGCGGCGATCGTGCCACGGATCACGGGATCACGCTACTCCCAGGTGAGGTCGCGGTTCCGTGGGAAGATGGAGATCCACAGTTTGCCCGGGGGGAGGACGATCTCGTCGCCGTCCGCGGTGAAGATGCGCATCAGTGCATCGTCGCTGCCGCGTTCCCAGGTACCGGTGATCACCTGGCCGCTGTGGAACACGAAGGCCTCGCCGTCTCCGACCGTCTCGAGGGCCGGCACCGATGAGCCTTGGCCGGGCGGCGATGCGACATAGCGGCGGGCCTTCAACACGACCAGCGTTTGCGCGGTGAGTTGGCCGGTCGACGGCTGGCCGGTCGTCAGTTGGCCGATCGTCGCCTCGTCGTCACCGACGTCTGCTTCGGTCATCCCTGCCTCGGTGATGAACTCATGGGGCACCGTGTCGTTGAAGCGGCGGTACACCTCTCCATCCCAGACCCACACCACCGGTGGCGAACCGGACCAGTGCATCGTGACGACCGTTGCCTCCTCACCAGGTGTCGGTTCGGTCCCGAACACGAAGAGGGGAGGCGGCGGATCATCGGACCAGCCGCGAGAATCTGAGAAATCGCGGATGGACGGCGTCGACACATACAGGTTCTGCGGCCTGCTGCGCTCGTCGATGCGGAACGAGGTGTCGCGAGTCTCGTAGATGACCTTGATCCCCTCTTCACGGAAGATGCTCTGCACCCAGGGTTGTGCGCCGGAGATCTCGAACGGGGCGTCGAGTGGCTTCACGATCGTTGCGTCGGTAGGTCGCCCACTGCGGTTCGGTCCCACGTATTCCGAGTCTGACTGATGGAAGAGGGCGATGAACCGGGTGACGCCGGCCTCGACGATGAGTTCGTACACTGCGTCGGCGGTCTCGATCCCCGACTGTGGTCGCGCTTTGGGATGGTTGTCGATCTTCACGGCGACGACACGGCGTTGTTCGGTCTGCGGCGTTTCGCCTGGAAGGCCGTTGATGGTGGCGGCGATCCCGATCGGCGGTTCCGTCGACGTCGTTGTGGACGGTGGCTGTGTCGTGGAGGTCGTCGTCGTGGACGTGGTGGTTGTCGGCTGGGTGGTTGTGGTCGTCGACGTGGTCGTCTCGGCGGCATTGCTCGAGCTGCAGGCAGCTGCGAGAAGGCCGAGCGCGACGAATACGATTGAGGTTCGAAGGGGAGACTTCATGTCGCGCGGAGTGTAGGGAGGGGTCTGGGAAACCCGGTGTCACTCCCGGGCGACGGCGACGCCGGTCCCGAGCAGCAGCAGGGCAGCGACTTCGCCGGCGGCGAATGCGGCCGCGACCCGCTCGATCGGTGTGCCGGGGATGAGCAGGAGGACGAGTGTCGAGACGATGAGTGCGACCAGCCAGAGCGCGGCGAGCGTGCGGGTGTTGCCCTTGGCCACGTAGATCTGGTGAACGAACAGAACGGCGAGGCCGGCGCCGACGCCGGCGCCTCCGAGACCCGCGACGAGCCCCGACGGCTCGAACGCGCTGCCGTAGATCACACCCACCAGCCTCGGACCCACGGCGGCGCTGACGACGAACGCGATCGCTCCGAAGCCCAGACCGCCGATTACGAGGCGCCACGACCACGTGTGTAGTTCGTCGGTACGACCCTGACTCGCCATCGACGTGAAGTCGGGCAGAACGCGCGCCACCAGGTTGTAGGCGGAGGTGATCGGACCGCGGAAGAGGGTGAACGTGACGAAGACGATGCTGACGGCGGCCGGCGAGCCTCCGATCAGCCCGACGATGATGGGACCGCCTGCCAGGATGAGTTGGGCCGAAGCGGTGGCGACGAGCAGCCATCCCAAGAATGCCGACGCGGAGACGTCCTCGTCACGGCCCGGCCCCGGCGTCGTGACCGCCTGGAACGGTCGAACGATGAGAACGGACAGCGGAGCGAACGCCATCGCCCAGCCAAATGCCGTGACCGATCCTCCAACGACCGCCGCGATGGCGGCGAGCCCCACGAGGGTCCCGCCTTCGAGGGCTACTGCAACGCCGTATGTTGTGAAGCGCCGACGACCGGCGAGAAAGCCCCTCCCCGACGCCAGGATGGAACGGTTGATGTTCAAGACGGCGACGATCGCAACGAATGTCCAGTTCCCTTCGAAGAAGCGGTCGAGCGTGAGCGCCGTGAACACCACGGCGACGGTCGTCCCGGCAGCCAGCACCGAGGCAATGAGGATCCGGTGCCGGCGAACGGCCGCTGCGTCGCCGCCGGAAACGACGAGCGTGCGTGTGATGAACGCCTCGATGGGCAGCATCAACACCGTGAAGACGATGAAACCGATGGTCCAGAGGACCCCGATGGCGGAAAAGGAATCCGCCCCGAGGGATCTTCCGGAAATCACCTCGAAGATGAGGACGCTGAGCGCACTGACCGCTGTACCCGCAACGATGACCACGGTGCCGCGGTTGTCGGCTCTTCGCTCGTCGGCGGTTCGCCCAGTCATGAGATGAGGAGGATCATGGACGGGATTGACGATAGGACTACGGTCGCCTGGTGCCGGATATCAAAGCGCTCACCGCCATCGCCGCCGACCGCCTGGCTGCCGTGGCCGATGCCGACAAAGCCGTGGCCATGGCGGCCTACATGAAGACCGACATGGCCTTCTACGGAGTACAGAAGGCCGGCCGGACGCCGGTGATGCGGGAGATCGGCCGCGACTTTCCTCCCGCAACGAACGAAGAGTACAGGGAGGCGGTTCGGGCGTTGTGGGCCCTACCGCATCGCGAGGAGAAGTACCTCGCCCTCGGCTACGCCCGGAAGTTCGGCGACTACGTGACCGGTCGCAATCTCGATCTCTACCGTCGCCTCATCACCGAGGGTGCCTGGTGGGACCTGGTGGACGAGACCGCGGTCCACCTCGTGGGCCATGTACTCCGAGGGAGGCGGGACCGCACGAGTTCGACGATCCGTTCCTGGAATGAAGATCCCGACCTGTGGTTGCGGCGGACGTCCATCATCTGCCAGGTGGGTCACAAGGAAGACACCGACCGCCATCTGCTGTTCGCCATGTGCACGCCACGCCTCGAGGAGAAGGACTTCTTCATCCGCAAGGCGATCGGTTGGGCGCTCCGTGACTACGCCAAGACCGATCCGGCTGCCGTGCGGGGGTACGTGACGGCCCACCGCGCCGCGATGAGCGGCCTCAGCTACCGCGAAGCAACGAAACATCTCTGAGCCCCCCATCGCGCGTGCCTAAAAGACACCTGGGGAGACCTTTAGGCACGCGCGATGGGTGGATCAGGTCGGGGTGCCGCCTCCCGACGGGGGCGGTGGTGGAGGTGGGGGCGGTGGAGGCGGTGGTGAGGGTGGAGGTGGATCGTCGTCATCGGGAAGTGGCGGCTTGTAGGTGTGGGTCCACCTCTGAACCGACTGCGTCCCGTCCAGATACGTGATGGTTCTGGTGACGACGACTTTGCCGCCCTCGCTGGTCGTCGCTGATCCCTCGAGGCCCGCGGTGACGACCCGGCCCTCGTTCCAACCCCACAACTGCGCGGTCACGGACGTCGAGGAGTACGACGTGAGGATCGTCATCGGCGATGGCGTGTCGTTCCGTATCTGGAGGTCGGGGTTCGGATAGACGAGAGTCGCTTCCCTTCCCATGGGATACCGGCTGAAGTAGATCGAGTGGGGCCGGTGGTAGTAATCCTCGACGCCGGCGAAGAACGCGGCGTTGTAGAGGGTCGTCGTGAACTGGCTCACGCCGCCTCCGATGTTCACCGGATGGTCGCAGCAGACGAGTTTGCCGCCGACGATGGCCCCGGCCGCGACGTAACCCTTCGCTTCGGTGCGCGGTCCGACTTGGTCGTTCAGCGAGAACACCGCTCCTGGTGCGATAACCGCACCGTTGGCCGCGTCTGCGATCAAGTGGATGTTCGTGACCCTGGTCTGACAGCACGGGTGGTAGGTCGTGAACTCTCCGATGAGTCGGTGCGGACTGCACGGTTGACCGGTGGCGGTGCTGATCGCCGTGGCTGAGGTCCCCGGCAGCTCTGTGGGCGCCGTCAGCACGAGCGGCGAGGCTCCGGCTGCAGGAACGGCCGCGAGGGCGTCCGGGAAGTCGTAGGCGGTCGCGATGAAGACGGTGGTTGCTTCGGGTAGCGCAGCAGCGGCGGCTGCGGCTGTGGCGAACCGATTGGAGCCGGCCACCCTGGTGACTGACACCGCGGCGTACTCGGCAAGGGCATCTTCGACCGCGGTCGAGACGGCCGCGGTTCCTCCCAGCACGACGATGTGCTGTGGCATGAGACGTTCCAGCTCCGTCGCGGTGGCAGGCGAAATGCGATTGGGCTCTGTCAAGAGAATGGGCCCGCCGGCGGCCACCGCGGCGGGCCCGCCGACGAGAGCGTCGACGAAGCCGATCCCCGGGGCGATGAACACCGTGTCGATACCTTCGGCGAAGGTCGTTTGCGAGACGGCCACGGCCGTTGCGTAGCGATTGTCCCCGGCGAGCCGCTCGACGGCCGCTTCCGGCAGCAGGTCTGCCACCGTTGTGGCAACCGCGGCATCGACGGCTGCTTCACCGCCGAGGATGTAGACCACGCTCGGATCGAGGCGGAGCAGTTCCGACCGGGTCGGTCCCGGGAGAGCGTCCGGTTCGGTCAGCAGGATCGGGCCGCCGAGGAGGTTGGCGACCGGTCCGGCGGCAACGGCGTCGGGGTGGTTGACGCCGGTCGCCAGGAAGACGACATCGGCCGTCTCGAACGCGAACCGGGAGATGGCAACGGCCGTCGCGTACCGATTGGATCCGGCAAGGCGACGAACGGTGCTGGTTGTGCAGACGGCGAGGCTGTCTTCGATCGCCTGGGAAACGACGGTTGTACCTCCCACGATGACGATGTCGACGGTTGGTGGCGTCTCGGGCGACGGCGGTTCTTCGGCGGGAGGCGGCTCTTCGGGTGGTGGCGGTTCCTCGAACGCGAAGGCTGCATTGCCGATGAGAGATACCACGGTGAGCGCGGCGAAGAAGATCGCAAACCTTCGCATCCGGCGAGAGTAGTGGGGATGGGCCGACATCGTGCGAAACTCCAGGGCATGAACGATGAACGCATCGCATACTGGGATCAGCGCTATTCCGAACGCGGCTACCTGTGGGGAGTCGACCCGAACCAATTTCTCGTCGACGTCGTGCGTGACGACCCTCCGGGCACGGCTCTCGACCTCGGCTGCGGTCAAGGTCGCAACGCCGTGTGGCTGGCCCTCGGTGGCCACGAGGTGACGGCATATGACCTCTCGCCGGTGGCGATCGAACAAGCCAGGCGGCTCGCGCTCGAAGCACGGGTCGAGATTGATTTCGCTGCCGTCGACCTCGACCGGTGGGATCCGGATGGCCGGACGTGGGACCTCGTCGTGCTGTCCTATCTGCAGGTACCCGAGGAACAGCGCCGTGCCATCCACGCCAAAGCGATCGAGGCGCTTGCACCGGGTGGGCGGCTCGTGGTCATTGCCCACCATCTCGACAACCTCGACCATGGCGTCGGCGGTCCGCCACGCCCCGATGTGCTTTTCACCGAGGAGCAACTCCGTGAGGACTTCGCGGGACTCGATATCTCCACCTGCGAGAAGGTGATCCGCCACGTCGAAACCGAGGAGGTATCGGGCGACGCCATCGATGTGCTGCTGGTGGCCGGAAAGCCCTGATGGTCGCGACCGCCGCGGTCCTTCGTTATCTCTCCCGGCTGGCGCCGGTGGGTGCGGAGCAGACGACCAAGGCGGTCACCCGCAGGGGCGACCTCGCCCCGCTCGGCTGGCTCGATCCGCGAGCCATGCTCGGCGTGGGTGATGATGAGCCCCTCACCCTCGACCGCACGGCGCGGCTCGCTCGACTCGTCTCCCTCGACCGGCTGCACTCGGGAGAACACCTACTGCGCCTCGGATGGCTGTGGTTGGCCGGCCACGACGAACTGGCGGAGAAGGACTTCCTGGTGCCGATCGTCTCTGCCCCCGTGTCGCTCCAGCGAACGTTGCGCGGCTACCGGATGACGCTGCAAGGCGACGCCGGCCTGACACCGGGTCTCGTGGCCCATCGGGGTGTCGCTGAGGTACTCGACGACACCATTTCAACCGCGCTGACCGTCGCCGGTCCCCAACCTCCGCAGCAGCCGATCCTTGCCCGCTACACCCAGTTCAAGGCGTGGCTGCGCCAGGTCACCGAAGCCGTGGGGGTGATGAGCCCCGATGTGGTCGATCCTCGCAGCGATCCATGGGAGATGCGGGAGTGGTTGCGACTGGGGATGACGATGGGCCTTTGCGTCTATCTCGCCCGTGACGTCGATCGAGGGACGGTCGGCAGCGACCTGATGAACTGGGCAGGCCTCGACACCGCGGGCACCGCCCTCGGTGCGCTCTACGGGGACGGCGACGGTGCCGAGGGAGCAGACCGGGGAGTCGGGGATGGCGACGTTGCCTCGGCGTTCCCGTTGAACACAGCGCAATGCGAGACGGTCGAGCGGTCGAGATCGGAGCCGATCACCGTGGTCTCTGGGCCGCCCGGCACCGGGAAGAGCCACATCGCCGCCGCCATCGCCGTCGATCAGGTGGCTCGCGGCAATACGGTGCTTCTCGCCACCCAGTCCGATCATGCCGCCGACGTGCTCGCCGACCTGCTCGATCGCCACGACGGGCCGCGTTACGTCCGTTTCGGTAGCCGGGAACATCGCCGCGCCGTCGCCGATGAACTTGCCGGTGGTATGGCCGTACCGTTCTCCGGTACCGAGGTGGACGCCATCGAGGAGGCAGCGGCCACGGCGGCCGACCGAGTCCGATCTGCCTCGAGCCGGATCCGTCGCCTTCTGCAGCGAGAAGTCGACTTCACCAAAGGGCTCCTCGATCGGCAACGCCTCGCCGCGGTGGCGGGACTGGTGGACCTCGACGACGGCATTGATCTCGGTCGCGCCGCCGACCTCCACGAAACGGCATCCACCGCGTCCGGACTGCTCGCCGAGCGGCGCCGGGATCGTGCCGAGGCCAAGCTCCGCGGCATGCTCGGAGCCGACTCGGCGGCGACGCTCGACGATCTGACCGACGCCATCGAATTGGCGCGCGCCGAAGGCCTTGTCAGAGCGGGGATGGCGGGGGGTGGGCTGGCGCTCGAAGCCGATTGGGCCGAACTCCTGGAGGCGGAGGTGCAATGGCGGCGATGCATGGGATCGGCTATTGAGGCCGCCCGGCGGAGCCGCGAGCACCGCAAGCGGGTGTCGACCCAGGCCGTCTCTGGCCTCGCTGCGGCGCTGCGTTCGGGTCGATCGAAGCGCCGCCGCATCCTGCGCGACCTCGACACGGAGGCCCTTCTCGACGTGCTGCCGATGTGGCTCGGCACGCTGCGCGACATCGACGACACCCTTCCCGCCGAGCCCGCCATGTTCGACGTGGTCATCCTCGACGAGGCTTCGCAAATCGATCAGATGAGAGCCGCACCGGCGTTGGCGCGGGCCGGGAGAGCCGTTGTGATCGGGGACCCCCGCCAACTTCGCCACGTCTCGTTCGTGGCGGATGACGCGATCGCTGAGGCCGCTACGGAAGAGGGGATCCCGGGGACCGCGGCGACACAGCTCGATGTGCGTCGCAACTCTTTGTTCGACGCGGCGACCGCCATCGCTCCGGTCACGGAGCTCCTCGAACACTTCCGCTCTGTTCCGCACATCATCGGTTTCTCGGATCATCGCTTCTACGACGACCGGCTGCGGCTCATGACGGTGCATCCGTCCAATGAGCGGCGGGATGCCATCCGGATCGTGAATGTGCAAGGCGATGTTGCCGACGAGGTTCCTGCAGTGTTGGCGGAGGTGCAGCGGGCCCTTGATGCCGGAATCGACGGGATCGGTGTGCTGAGTCCCTTCCGGACGCAGGCCGAGGCCATGGAGGAGGCTTTACTCGAGGGCTTCAGCGACGACGCGCTGGAAAGGGGCAACGTGAAAGTCGGTACGGTGCATGCCTTCCAGGGCAACGAGCGCGAGGTGGTGATCGCCTCGCTTGCGCTGGGATCCCGATCGTTCGTCGAGGATCCGCACCTCTTCAACGTCATGGTGACCAGGGCCCGCCGCGAGATAGTGATCGTGACGTCTGCCGACCTCACCGAAGGTGGTGGGCTGCTGGCGGATTACGCCCGATGGGCCGCGGAGCCTCCCGACCCGTCACGATCGACCCCTCCATCTGAGGGGTGGATCGTCGACCTGGCTGCCGCCGTCGACGCCTACGGGATCCCCGTGGCCGCTAACTACCCGGTGGCCGGGTACTCGGTGGATCTCGCGGTGGGCGCGGGAGCAGACGCCTTCGGCGTGGAGTGCGAAGTGTTCGATGGCGACCCGCAGCGACACATCGAGCGCTACCTGGCGCTTGTCCGTGCCGGTTGGCAGGTCCGCGATGCGTTCCGGAGCCGTTGGCTCGCGGCGCCGGAGGCCGCCGTGGCCGGCCTCGTCGAGGGCATCCTGCACGATCAGTCGGTGCCCACGAACCCGATCCGAGAAGAGGGCCAGTAGCGGGCGACGACCCTCCACTCGACGTCGCGCAACTCGATCGGGCCCAGAGAACGGCTGTCGGCTGTGGATGCGGTGCGGTGGTCCCCCAACACGAAGACGGCATCGCGGGGGACTTCCCATGCGCCGTCGGGTGCCGTGGAACCACCGACCCACGGCTCGGCGAAGGTGATGTCATCGATGTGGATTCGCTCGCCCGCGATGGCGACCCGTTCCCCGGGAAGGCCGACGACCCTCTTGACAAGCGTCAGGCCGGGCCGATCGTCGTGATCGAACACGATGATGGCGCCTCGTTTGGGGACGCCGCGCAGCGGGAGGGCGATCACCCAGTCCCCGGCGTGGAGCGCGGGCTGCATCGAGTCGTTGACGATCTCGAACCGGCGCAACATGTTCTCCGAGTGTAAGCAACCCGTTTTGGCGTAACTGGACACGAATATTCGTGTCCAGTTACGCCAAAACGGGGGATGGGTAGGCTCGAGAGCCGATCGAGGCCGATCGAAGAGGAGGAACCATGCGATTCGTCGACAAGCTGCTGGCGCCGAAGCACCAGGCCCACGCTCACTGCGACCTGTTCTGCGGCGTCTACGACCCCGCCCAGGCGATGATCGAGGCGATGTCGTGCCTGAAGACGGCTCAGAAGTACCACGACTCCGACGACGAGGTGTTTCGGGCCCGTTGCATCAGCATCAAGGAAGAGCGCGCCGAGCTCGTGAAGCACCACCTGTGGGTGTTGTGGACGGATTTCTTCGAGCCGAGGCACGTCGAGGAATTCCCCGGCCTGCACGACCTGTTCTGGAGAGCCACCAAGGCCGCCGGTGCCGCCAAGAAGACCATGGACGTGGCGGCTTCGCAGGAGGTGATCGATCTGATCGAGGAGATCAGCGGCGTGTTCTGGGCTACGGAGAAGGCCAAGACGGCCGGCGTCTACCCGCCCTGCTGAACCGTCACAACAGCTCCATCACATCGTGTTCGTCCGAGGGCGGCGCGGCCGTCGGACGTTCCCGTTTCGGCTGCGGCCGCCGCTGTAGGAGATCCCACAGCGAGGCGCCGAGAGCCACCGCCACCGCGAGAAAGGCGAGGGCGCCGAGGGTCACGGCCAGCAGGTTCACGAGGGTCGTCTGACCAGGGACGTTGGCGCTGATCGCCCACGCCAGCAGGAATCCGACGAATCCACCCACGACGGCCAGCGGGATGGCCCGCCCTGCGCTGTCGAGCACGCCGGCCAGGCCGGCCCTGGCGCTGCGGTCGCGATACCAGATCGTCATGAGGATCACCGTGTAGAGACCCAGCAGGAGCGTCGAGCTGAGGGCGACTCCCTCGATTCCGAACCGACCCGTCAGATAGCTGTAAGTCGGGATGGCGAGCAGAGCCACGCCGGTACCTGCGATCACGGGAGTCCACATCTGCCGCCTCGAGTAGAACGCCCTCGTAATGATCTGGAGTGCCCCCCAGATGGGGATGGCAAATGCATAGAAGAGGAGGGCGGCGGCCGCTGCCTCGCTGTCGGCCTCGCTGAAGGCGAACCTTTCGAACAGCGCGCGGATGACGGGAACGGACATCGCGATGAGCATGCCCGCCCCGCCGATCGACAGCGCCAGCACCCACTTCAGTGACCGGTCGACCGTGCGGTTCAGCTGCGCCGTCTTCCCCTCGGCAAACAGGCGGGCCATGAACGGATAAGCGGCCACGGCGGCGGCTTGGGCGATGACCCCAACGGGTACGAGCATGGTGCGCCTGGCGAACTGGAGCTGTGTTTGAGCGCCATCGGCGACGGTGTCGCCGAACACACTCATGAACGTCTCGTCGAGTGCAACAATCGATTGGCCGATCATCAGCGGGATGGCCAGGACGAGGTACTGCTTCACCGCGGGGTGGAACCACGAGACGCTCCAGTGGAATTGCATCCCCACCCGACGCGCTCCCCACCATTGCAGCGCGAAGTTGCCGACGAACGCGCCGACGAGCGCACCCCAGATGAAGCCTTCGGGGTCGGCGTCGCCGGTGAGCACCACATACAGGACGCCGCCGCCGATGATGCCGATGTTGTAGACGACGGGAGCCGCAGCCGGGATACCGAATACCCCCTTGGCGAACTGCACGGCTGCGAACATCGCACCGACGACGAATGCGAATTGGGCGGGGAGCACGATGCGAGTCAATCGGGTGGTAGACGCCAGCTGCTCGGCGGTGAACTCGGGATAGAGCCACTCGATGACATACGGCGCGGCGACGAACGCCAACACGATCAGCGCCGTGATGCCGACCGCAAGCCACCGCACGATGGCAGTGAACGCCGACCAGCCACCGCTCTCATCGTCGTCGGCCAGGTACTTGGAGAAGATCGGGATGAACGTGATCGTGAGGAAGGCCCCGGCCAGGAGATAGTTGGCGTAGTCGGGGATGCGGAACGCGGCGACGTATTCATCCGTGACCGAATCGGCGCCGAGCATGGCGGCGAAAATGACCTCGCGCAGCACGCCGAGGAGACGGGAGAGGAGGATGCCTCCGCCGACGACGAGGGCGGCAAGGCCGATGCGGCCCGTGCGCAACCGGTCCATGGAACCCAGGGTACGAAGGACGGAGGGTTGCGGCGCGGATTAACCGTTACGTGAGGTGGGCGTTACGCGAGGTCGCGCTTGCGCAACAACCAGGCCGAGAGCAACGTGCCGACGATCAACAGCACTGCCGTCTTCGCCAGAGCGCCGCCGGCACCCCCTGCCAAGCTACCGAGCGCGGCATCAACGACCTCGTCGGCCTCCGCTCCCAGATCCACGATCGGCTTGGCCAGTAGGCCGACGAACGCCGAATACCCGATCCTCCACGGCGAGAGCCAGGCCATCCCCGACAGGGCGACCACGACGCCGTTCTCGATGACGAAGAGGAAGATGAGGCCGATGACCACGGCCCGGTTGGTGATGAACCCGAACGGCACGAAGATCGCGGTGTAGCAGGCGCTGACGATGAAGCCGCCCACCAGCAGTGGCACGATGAGGTTCGTCCTTCCGTTCACCAACGCGTATGCCGTCCCCAGGCTGATCGCACCGATGGCGTTGATGACCGTCGCGGCCAGTACCGCGGCGGCCACCTTGGCCGCCGCGATCTGTATGCGTGAGACCGGTCGCAGCACGATGAACGACAGCGTGTTGTCGCGGCGCTCGGCGCCGAGGGCTCCGGCGGCCACGATCATGGTGACGATCGGCGCGATCAACGGGAAATAGAAGGAGGTCGCAAAGATGATCGCGATCGACGTCTCATCGTCGGCAGGTGCCTGAGCCGCGGCGACGAGGAACAGCACTGTCGGCAAGAGCTCGAGGATTCCGAAACCGATGAGTCGCTTTGGCTTGGCAAGTGCAGCAGCGGACCGTCCGGTGATGGCGAGTGCCGCAGTCATCGGCTGTCGACGAGGTAGCGGAAGACGCTCTCCAATGAGGCGTCTTCGGGTCGGAACATGGTGACGCGAGCATCGACGTCCTTGGCGAGCGGGAGCAGGTCGACGCCGAGCTGGGTCACATCTTCGGTCTCGACGACAAGGCCCCTGTCGGTGACCTGTACCCCGTGAACGATCGAGTCGGTGAGAAGCGCCGCGGCGAGGTCGCGACCGCGGTCTACGTCGACGCGTACCCGATACGGAATGTCGGCCATCGCGCGGCGGATCGCCCCCACGTCACCGGCGGCAGCCAGGCGGCCGTCGACGATTGCGATGACACGGTCGCTGACTCGCTCGACCTCCTCGAGGATGTGGGAGGAAACGATGACCGTGCGACCGTCGCTGCCGAGCCGGCGGAACAGGTCGATGAGACGCACCCGCTGGACCGGATCGGTGCCGTTGAGCGGCTCGTCCAGCACGAGCACCCGGGGATCGTGGACGAGCGCCGCAGCCACCTTGGTCCTCTGCCGCATGCCTTTGGAGAATCCACCGAGCTTGCGATCGGCGACATCAGTGAGTTGCACCGTCTCCAGCACCCGATCCACCGCGGCCTTCGGATCTTCGAGATCGTTGAGTTGGGCTGCATATGCGAGATACGAGCGGGCGGTCATATTGGGGTAGGTGGAGTTCTCCTCGGGGACGAGCCCGACACCGCGGTACACCTGGGGCTTCAACCGCGGCTGCTCTCCGAGCAGGGAGATCGAACCCTCGGACGGCCGAATCAGCCCCGTGAGCATCCGCAGCAGCGTCGTCTTGCCGGCACCATTGGGTCCGAGGAGGCCGGTGATACCGGGCCCGAAACTGCACGACAACTCGGACACCGCCACCTTCTGACCGAACCACTTCGTGACGCCATCGACGACGACGGTGGGATCAGCGACGAAAGCGGGATCGTTGTTGGGTGCGACGTTCACATCAGCCTCCGGTATCTCCAGATGACCGCAGAGAATGAAGCGATGGCGACGATCACGATCACGGTGAGAGAGATCCAGGGCTCGACGCCTGCCCCGGCCGGTGCCGTGGTTCCCGGCCTGACGTCGAAGATCCAGTCGCGGACGTGTTCGGGGAGCCCGTATATCGAGAGAAGAGAGGCGTAGCGAGCTCCCGGCACCTCGGTGAGCTGAGACAGTGCAAAGGACACCGGAATCGTGAGCCACATGACGGCGACATACACCCCCGACGCGACGGTCTTGCGGGATGCGAACGCGGCGATCAGGAGAGCGACGGGAGTGAGTGCGAGCACATAGACCACGCCGGCGGCGATGATGCGCGGAATCTGGTCTGCGCTCTCGGTGAGGCCGCTCCAGAAGCCGTTGGGCGAGAGAGCGGCGAAGCCGACATACATCAAGACCTGGGGGGCGAGGAGGAAACCGAGCACGATGAGCCCTAGTGCGGACGCCCGCGCCCAGACATAGTCGTCGGCACGCATCGGCCGCGACGAGTAGATGGCCAGCACGCCTTCCCTGCGGTCCGGTATGAGCTCCTCGGGTGCCGCCAGCGCCGAGAACAACATCACGATGCTCGCCGTGAGAGCGAAGTAGTCGGCATGGCTCCCGTAGGGGTTCTCGGTGCCCGGGGCGAAGCTGGAGAGCAGGAACGACAGGCCGACGAACACGATGGCGGGAACCACGGCCAACGTGACGAGGATCCAGGGAATGACCTTCTTGCGCGCCCTGCGGCGGATGCCCATCACCCGCTGCATTCCGTCGCGGATCGTTGACCGGATGGCCCCCCTCCGGCCGGTGCGCTCGCCGTCGTAGGGGACGTAACCGAGGTCGTAGACGGCGCCGGTTTGAGCCGAGTCGGTTCCTGGGCTTGTCATCGTGCTGCGTCCGCGGCGAGAAACACGTCCTCCAAGGTGGTCTCCTTCGGCCCGAGGCGCCGGATGCCGACGCCGAGTTCGGCGAGGACGTCGCGCACGAGGAGATACGGGTCACCGTCGGCCATCGTCACCGCGATGGCCGATCCGTCGCTTTCCACATCGGCTCCGCGGCTTGCGAGGGCACCTGCCACATCCTCGAGTCGACTCAACGGCTCCACCTGGACGGTGTCCACGTCGACGTGTGCCGCCAGGGGGCCCGACCGGATGACGTTGCCCTCGTCGAGCATGATGACCCAGTCGCACGTTCTCTCGATGTCGCCCAGCACATGGGACGACACGACGACGTCAATGTCGAACCCGCTGAACCGATCGATGAGCTCAAGCATTCCCTCGCGGCCCTCGGGGTCGAGCCCGGCCGTAGGTTCATCGAGGAATACCAGATCGGGATCGTGGACGATGGCCTGCGCGAGCTTGGCACGCTGCTTCATGCCGGTGGAGAACCCACCGAGTTGGCGGAACCGCTCCTCGTCGAGTCCTACGAGGCCGAGAACATCTGAGGATCGTTGGCGGGCGGCGTGGGGAGGTAGGCCTGCAAGCGTTGCCGCGTAGTACAGGAAGTCGGCCGCCGTCTGGTCGAGGGGGAGGCAGTCCGCCTCGGGCATGTACCCGATTCGAGATCGGATCTCGATCTCGGACTTCTTCGAGTCGAGACCGAACACCTGGGCGGCCCCACGCGTCGGGCGGAGAATGCCGATGAGGATCCGGATCAACGTGGACTTGCCGGCGCCGTTCGCCCCAACCAACCCGATGCGGCCCTGCGGAACGCTGAGGGTCACATCGTGCAGGGCCACAACCGACCCGTAGGCGTGGCTCAGCCCCTCAGTGGAGATGACGTCGGCCATGAGCGGGGACACTAGGAGTCTTTCCGTCCGCAGCTCAGGCGGTGGTACCGTCGCTCGGCCGATCGGGAGATCCTTTGCCACTGCAACGACCGCCGACGAAGTCGCTGTTCACTCGGTACCTGCCGATCGCGGACTGGCTTCCCGACTACGACTGGAGCGAGAGCTTTCGGTGGGACGTCGTCGCCGGCCTCACGGTGTGGGCCCTTCTCGTTCCCGAGGCGATGGCCTATGCCGGCATCGCCGGTGTTCCTCCCCAGGCCGGTCTGTACACCGCTCCGCTTGCGCTCCTCGGCTACGCGATCTTCGGGACCTCGCGCCAGCTCTTCGTCGGACCCAGTTCGACCGTGGCCATCGTGTCCGCTTCGGTGGTGGGCGGTCTGGTGGCATCGGGAACCGTCGAGTTCTGGCAGGCCACATCCTGGCTGGCCATCGTCACCGGGATCGTCCTCGTTCTGCTCGGCCTCGCCCGCATGGGCTGGGTGGCCAACTTCATGTCGCAACCGATGCTCGACGGCTTCCTCGTGGGCCTGGCCATCACGATCGCCGTCGGCCAGCTCGACAAGATGTTCGGGATCGCGGCCGAGGGCGAGAACACCGTTCGAGAGCTCATTGACATCATCACCAGCGTCGGGGAATGGGACTCGGCGACCGTTGTGATCGGCTTCGTGTCGCTGGCGCTTCTCTTCGCGCTGCACCGATACATGCCCAAGGTCCCGGCTGCGCTCGTCGTCGTGGTGTTGGCGATTGCGATCTCTGCGATCTTCGGATTCGACGAGAAAGGCATCCACGTGGTGGGCGAGATCCCGGCAGGCTTGCCGCCGATCGGATTCCCCGACTGGCCCGGCGGGTTGGTCTTCGGTGAGATCGTCGTCGGCGCCCTCGCCGTGATCCTCGTCGGCTACGCCGAGTCCCTGGCCGCGGCCGAACAGTACGCGAAGAAGCACGGCTATGAAGTCGATCCGAACCAGGAGATGATCGGTCTCGGCGTCGCCAACTTCGGCGCCGGAATGTCCCAGGGGTTCGTTGTCGACGGCTCGCTCTCCAAGACTGCGGCGGGGGACGATGCGGGGCAGAGAACTCAGATGGCCGGGATCATCGCCGCCGCCATCACCGTGCTCACGATCCTGTTCCTCACCGGCCTGTTCTTCAGCCTCCCGGAGGCAACGCTCGGAGCGATCGTGGTGCACGCGGTGTGGAAGCTGATCGACTTCTCGAAGCTGCAGCGGATATGGCGGATTCGTCAGTGGGATTTCTGGGCGGCTCTCGCCGCCCTCCTCGGCGTTCTCTTGCTCGGCGTGCTCGGGGGCATCTTGCTCGGTGTGATCCTCTCGCTGCTGATCCTCATCTATCGAGCGAGCTTCCCAACGGCGACCCAACTCGGAGAGATCGAGGTCGACGGACGGCCGACGTACGTGTCTCTCCAGGACACGCAGGCAGCTGTGGGTCCGCCCGGGATCGTCGTTCATCGCTTCGATGCGGACCTGCTCTTCGCCAACGCCGGCGGCTTCGTGGACTCCGTGAAGACCATGCTCTACGACAGCGACCCGCCCGCCGGCGCGGTGGTGATCGACTGTGAGCAGATGTCGGAAATCGACATGACCGGCGCCGCCAGGCTCGGCGAGTTGGTCGAAGAGCTCCAGCGCAGCAGCGTGGACGTACGGCTGGCACGCCTCCATGGCGACGCATATGTCACTCTGGAGCGAATGGGCGTGCTCGACATGATCGGCGCCGACCATATTCACACCACCGTTGCCGAGGCCGTCGATGCCACCGAGGCGGCACGGGCATGATCGGCGGCTACAACTTCTCTCATGTCGATGCCTTTGACTTCCACAGCTCGATGCTTGTCGATCGAACGAGGACCGAGGCGTTTCTCAGAGCCACCCTCGCCACGGTGCGGCCGGGGGATGTCGTCGTCGACATCGGAACCGGAACCGGTGTGCTCGCCATGTTCGCCGCCATCGCAGGTGCGCGCCGCGTCTACGCCATCGAGCGAGACCCGGTGATCGAGCTTGCCCGAGAAGTCGCCGAGGTGAACGGCTACGCGGACCGGATCCAGTTCATCCGTGGCGAATCGACTGAAGTCGAGCTCCCGGAGCGCGGGGACGTGTTGCTCACGGAGACCATCGGGAACGCCGGCTTCGATGAGGGCATCCTTGCCTGGGTGACCGACGCACAGCAGCGTCTCCTGAAGCCGGGGGCGCATATCGTGCCGCAGCGACTCGACCTCTGCGCCACGCTGCTGGAGTTGCCTCTCGACGCGGCCGAGCTCGAGTGTCTGGCAGTTCCCCTGTACTCGTTGGATTTCAGTCCGCTCCGTACCGTTGCCGTCAACAGCCTCGTCTGGGAAGACCTCAGCCCGGTGTCGGTGCTTGGCGAACCGGCGATTGTGGCGAGCGTGCCGTTGCAAGAGCCGCCGGGAGCGATCGACGCCACCGTCGATGTGGCCGCGCGGCGCGATGGCACGGTCCACGCCATCGGCCTCTGGTTCGACGCCGAGTTGGCGAAGGGTGTGGAGTTGACGAACGCACCGCCGACGCCGGCGCCAAGCTGGCATCAGGGGATCCTCATGCTCGATGAGCCCGTGGCGGTGTCTGCCGGCGAGCGCCGCTCGATCCGCCTTCACGTTGCCGGGGACGGCAGTGAGTGGGGCTGGCAGATCGTCGCCCATGGGCGGATGCAGTCCACGGTCTCTGGTCGGCTACCGTTGCCTTCGGCTACACCGTGACGCCAAGGAGCTGACCATGCCAAGAGGCCGCAGAGCCGTGCGCAGGACGCGAAGAAGGCGCAGACGCGTTCGCAGGCGACGCGTGCTGCTGGTCGGGGGCCTCGTTGCCTTCGGTACGTACAAGATGACGACGCGCAACGCCGAGCGCATCGAACAACACACCGGCGTCCCGCCCGAGGAGCTCGACGATCAGGAACTCGAGCAAGCGATGCAGGAGCTCGATATCCCCAAGGAGACGGTGACGAGCGCCGATCAGGAGCAAGGGGGCGCCGCCGCGCCGAGCACGCCACAGCAGGCGTCGCCGGTCGCAGCCTCGTCGGGAACCGACCTCGATCAGCTGGAGAAGCTCGCCGATCTCCACGCCCAGGGCATCCTCACCGACGAGGAGTTCGCTGCCAAGAAGAAGCAGATCCTCGGGCCGTGAGCCGGAACGGCGCCGGTCGATCTGCATAGTCGCGCTACCCACGGGTACCCTGTGCGGCCGAAAGTCGCGAAACGCGAAATAGGGCTCCGTGTTGCGGAGACCGAACCGAAAGGAAGGTACGCAAGTGCCACTATTGGACCTGTTGTTGGCCATGTTCTGGTTCTTCCTCTTCATCATCTGGATCTGGCTGCTGATCACCGTCTTCATCGACATCTTCCGCAGCGATATGTCCGGATGGGCAAAGGCAGCCTGGGTCATCTTCGTGATCCTCCTCCCGCTGTTGGGTGTTTTGGTGTACCTCATCGCCGAGGGCGGCAACATGCAGAAGCGGGCGACAAAGTCGGCCGCAGATCAACAAGCCGCTCAAGCGGCATACATCCAGAGTGTGGCCGGGGGTGGCGATACCACCGCCGACCAGCTCGAGAAGCTGCAGAGCCTGCGCGAATCGGGTGCCCTCACCGACGACGAGTACCAGCAGCAGAAGCAGAAGGTGCTCAACGCCAGCTGATCTGCTGAAACCGATGAACGTGAAGGCCCCCGACAGGTTGTCGGGGGCCTTCACCGCGTAGCGTCGACGTCTGGACATCTGATGGAAACCCTGCTTGTCGTTGTTGCCGCCGTCGTCGCCTCCGGCTTTGCCGTGGAACTCTTCGTCGGCTGGCGGCGCCGTCCTCGCACGCACGCTCTCGTGTGGACCCTGGCGATGGCTGCCTACGCCCTGGCGACGTGGGCGCTCGTCATCGGTCTCTCCTCCGGATGGAGCGAGACGTCCTTCAAGGCCTTCTACTTCCTCGGTGCCATCGCCAACATCCTGCTCCTGGCGACAGGCTCCGTCTTTCTCGTCGTCGGAGATCGCGCCGGCCGCCGGTTCCTCGTCTTTGCCCTCGTTTGGATCGGACTGGGATTGGCACTCGTGGTCATCTCGCCGGTGAGCACACCGATCGCCACCGATGGGATTCCAGAGGGAAGCGAATTGTTCGGCGCCGGGCCCCGGATCATTGCGGCGGTGAGCGGTGCCGTTGGCACCATTGTGCTCGTCGGGCTGGCGCTGTATTCGACGGTGCGCTTCTGGGGCTCGAACCGGCGTTTGGGCCTCGGCAACATCCTCATCGTGCTCGGTGCGCTGGCACCGGCGCTGGGCGGCACGCTGACGGGTCTCGGCGAGTCGAGCGCCCTCGCCGTCTCGCTCTTGCTTGGCGCGTTGCTGCTGTGGTGGGGATACCGGGTGGCGTCAGGGGCGCGCGGTGCGGCGACTCCGCCATCCGCGATAGATGTAGCTGAAGAAGCTTGAACGGGGCTGGGGGCTCGGAGCTGTGGGCTGGGAGCTGGGGGCTGTGGACTCGGGGCTGGGGCCCGGGGAAGTGGTTTCCTCGCGGAGTTCTTTGAGCCGCTCGCGAAGGAAGACGACTTCGGTCTCCGCCCGGGCCGCCCGCTCCCGGGCCTCGGCGAGCTGTTGGCCCGCCTCGTGGAGGTTGCCGAGCTGGGTCAACATCTTGTTCCAGGCGTCGATGGGGACGAGGAGATTTCCTTCATACGCGCGCTCTTCGAGCGCTACCGGCGCATCGCGGCTCGCTTGCTCAGAGGTTTCGTCGTCCACTGTTCTGCCGAGGGTTCTCGCTCTGGTGCGCACTGCCTCGAGGTCGACCATGCGCAGAGCGTCGCCGTTCTCGAGCTGCAAGTAGGAGGGCACCTCGTCCGTCTTTGCCCAGCTGCGCACCGTGCCAACTGGCACGTCGATCGCGGTCGCCGCCTCACGGAGGGTCACCCATTGTCTGGCGTCCGGCTGTCCGGCCTCTGGTCGTTTCTGCGACACTTGGGGGCGTTGCCCGGCGCGGATGGCTTCGGTTTCCCAGCGTGTCGTGGCGTCCATGGACCGATCGTAGCGGCCTGTGATGGCCCCTTCTCGGTCGGGGGTCCCCGCGGGCGCCTACCATTGCCCGGCCCCGAGTGTCCATCACGAGCATGTCAAACGAACCGATCAACACCGACCCCCTAACCACCGGCCCCACCGGCACGGATCCAACCGAGCTGGAGATACGCGGGCTTGTCCGCCGAATCGTCGACGGCGTCCTCGACGAAGCCGACACCACCGAGGAGCCGGACGAACCCGTTGCCGGCGATCTGGCAGTGAGCAATGACTCGCCATCCATTGCCATCGGGGCCGACCACGGCGGCTATCCGCTCAAGGAGCGCCTGGCTTTTCGCCTCCGCGAAGCCGGGTACGAGGTGCGGGATTGCGGAACCGACTCGACCGACTCCGTCGACTACCCGGACTACGCCCACGAGGTGGCACGCTTGGTGGCGGACGGCACGTGTAGCTACGGCATCGCCGTCGATGGAGCAGGTATCGGATCGGCAATGACTGCAAACAAGGTGCCCGGGGTGCGCGCCGCTCTCTGCTACGACCTCTCCACCGCACGCAACAGCCGGGAGCACAACCATGCCAACGTGCTCACCCTCGGAGCATCCCTCATTGGCGACGGGTTGGCTTGGCAGATCGTGCAGGAGTGGCTGGCAGTTCCGTGGGGAGGCGGTCGCCACCAACGCAGGGTGGACAAGATCACCCAGATCGAACGAAGCTACGCGAGGACGGGCTGATGGTTGGGGAGACGATGGATCGAGAGCTGCTCATCGAGCTGGTGACGCGAGAGGTCTTGGCGGCGCTCGCCGAGCGCCACGACGTGTGCAGCACACCGGAGCAGGTGCGCAAGGTGGTTGCCAACGGAGCCGACCGAGTTGCTTTTCACGGCAACGGCTCAGATGTGCCGATCGATCTCGCCCGGTATATCGATCACACCTTGCTCAGGCCGGATGCGACATCCGAGGACATCGACCAACTCTCCGAGGAAGCTGCCGAATACGGGTTCGCCTCGGTGTGCGTGAACCCGACGTGGGTGAAACAAGCTGCCGGCAAGCTCCGCGGAACGGACGTGCGGGTGACGTCGGTCGTCGGGTTTCCGCTCGGCGCCTCCACTCCGGAGATCAAGGCCATGGAGACACGCCGCGCCATCCGCGATGGCGCCCGTGAGATCGACATGGTGATCAACGTCGGTGCACTCAAATCCGGTGACTACGACCTGGTCCAGAGCGATATCGAGAAGGTTGTGGACTCGGCCCATGAGGCGGGCGCCATCGTCAAAGTCATCCTGGAGACGGGCCTCCTCACCGACGAAGAGAAAGTCGTCGGCTCTGCAATCGCCAAGAAGGCCAAGGCCGATTACGTGAAGACCTCGACCGGCTTCGGCCACGGCGGTGCGACGGTCTACGACGTTGCCCTGATGCGAGAGACGGTGGGTCCTGAGATGGGAATCAAGGCGTCCGGGGGAGTGAGGACGACCGAGGATGCTGAAGACATGATTGCCGCCGGGGCAACGAGAATCGGGGCGTCGGCGGGGATACAGATCGTAAGCGGTGCGGAAGGAGAGAAAAGTGGCGACGGGTATTGAGCTGAGGTCGTACGCGTTTCTGGACAGTCTCCAGCCGCAGTATGCCGCCTTCCTCGGGACGATCGCACAGGGATTCCTGCCGCTCGCCGGAGAGGCGTCACTGTTCGTCGAAGTGGCACCGGGGATCGAAATCAACCGGCTCACCGACGTGGCCCTCAAGGCGACTTCGGTGAAGCCGGGGATGCAGATCATCGAGCGCTACTACGGGCTGCTCGAGGTGCACTCGCCACAACAGGCCGAGACCCGGGCTGCAGGTGAAGCCATTCTCGATGCAATCGGGGTGACGGAGAGCGGCCGGCTCAAGCCGAAGGTGCTCTCCAGCCAGATCATTCGCAGGATCGACGACCATCATGCCCAGCTCATCAACCGAACGAGACACGGGCAGATGATCATCCCCGGCCAGACGCTCTACGTCCTGGAATGTGAGCCAGCCGCCTACGCCGCTCTGGCCGCCAACGAGGCCGAGAAGGCGTCCGACATCAACGTGCTCGAGGTTCGAGCCTTTGGTTCCATGGGTCGCGTCTATCTCGGTGGTGAGGAGCGCGATATCGACGTCGGGTGGCAGGCTGCCGTAGCGGCGCTGGAGAGCCTCGACGGAAGAGAGAGCTGAGAACGGGTAGTGGGTACCAAGTACCAAGTACTGACAACCGACTACCGAACAAGGAGGAGCAATGGCAGAAGCCTTGGGCATGATCGAGACCCGCAGCTTTGCTGCGGTGGTGGAAGCGGCCGACGCGATGGTGAAGGCGGCCAAAGTGGAACTGGTCTCGTATGAAGAAACCGGTGGCGGCTATATCACCGCGGTCGTCCGCGGCGATGTTGCCGCGGTGAAGGCCGCCGTCGATGCCGGCGTTCGCGGCGCCGAGAAGGTCGGAGAGGTCATCGCAACGCACGTGATCGCCAGACCGCATCTCAACATCGACCTGGTGCTGCCGCTTGGGCGCAGCGACCAAGCGTCGGCCGAGCTCGGCTGATCCGGGGCATCGACCGGCGGTGAAGCCGGAGAGGATGAGCCTATGAACCTGGGACGCGTCACCGGTACGCTGGTAGCCAGTCGCAAGGAGCCACTCATGGAGGGGCTCACGTTCCTCGTCGTGCGCCAGCTCGATGTCGACAATACGGAGACGGGCGGATATGTCGTCGCCGTGGATGCAGTCGGTGCCGGCGTCGGCGAGGTCGTCATGTATGCCTCGGGAAGCTCGGCGCGCCAGACCGAGGCGACACAGAATCGCCCGGCCGATGCCGTGGTGATGGCCATCGTCGATACGTGGGAGGTCGACGGCGAGACGGTGTACACCAAGTGAGGCCCAATGCCAGGTGAGGACTCATGACGGATGGCGGCATCGTCGACGATCGCGAGATCCAGGCGATCATCGATCGCGTCAAGGCCAGGGTGTCGGCAGCCGAGCAGCGGGCCCGCGCCGGTCCCACGCTGACCGCCGCCACCGAACTTCTCTCCGAGGTGCGACTCGGAGACGGGATCTATCCAACGATCGACGCCGCCGTCGGCGCGGCCACCGTTGCCTACGAGCGCTTCCGTGACATGGGCCTGGAAACGCGCCGCGAGATCGTCGAGTCGATGCGCCAGGCCATGTACCGCGATGGGGAGCGCCTGGCCTACATGGCCCGCGAGGAGACCGGCATCGGCCGCGCCGAGGACAAGGTCGTCAAGAACCTGCTCGTCACCAGAGGTACCCCCGGCCCGGAGGATCTAGAGCCGCAGGTCGTCACCGGGGACAAGGGAATGATGGTCACAGAGTTCGCTCCGTACGGTGTCATCGGTTCGATCTCACCCACCACCAACCCCACCTCGACGATCATCAACAACTCGATCGCGATGATCTCAGCCGGGAACGCGGTGACCTTCAACGTGCACCCGAGCGCCAAGAACGTCTCGGTGGAGAACATCCAGGTACTCAATCGCGCCATCACCACCGTCGGTGGACCTCCGGATCTGATCACCGCCATCCCCGAGCCGACGTTGGAGTCGGCAAAGGCGCTGATGAACCATCCGGATGTGCGCGTGCTTCTCGTGACTGGAGGTCCCGGCGTGGTTCGCGAGGCGTTGCGCACACCCAAAAAGGCCATCACGGCCGGCCCGGGTAACCCGCCGGCGGTGGTGGATCAGACCGCGGACGTCGATCAGGCTGGACGCGACATCGTGCGCGGCGCATCGTTTGACAACAATGTCATCTGCACCGACGAGAAGACGACGATCGTCGTAGACACGGTTGCCGACCGTCTCGTGCAGGCCATGGTCGCCGGAGGTGGATACCGGCTCAAGGAGCACGAGTTGAAGCGCCTCGAGCGGGTGATCTTTCTCGAGATGGGACCGCCGAGCAAACCCGGCGTCATCAACCCGGAATGGATCGGGAAGGATGCGGGCAAGATCCTCGCCGAGATCGGTGTGCAGACGGACGGCGACCTACGGCTCGTCATTGCCGAGGTGCCCAAGGAGCACAGCCTCGTCTGGACCGAGCAGATGATGCCGGTGATGCCCGTTGTGCGGGTCAAGGACGTGGAAACGGCCATCGATCTGGCAGTGAGGTCCGAGCACGGTTTTCGCCATACCGCCTCGATTCACTCAACCAACGTAGAGACGATCACATCGATGGCGCGTGCGATGAACTGCTCGATCTTCGTCGCCAACGGCCCGAACTACGCCGGTTTGGGTCAAGGTGGAGAGGGGTTCACCTCGTTCTCCATTGCCAGTCCAACCGGAGAGGGCCTCACGCGGCCACGGACCTTCTCGCGTATTCGCCGTGTGACGGTGGTTGGGGCGTTGCGAATTGTCTGAACGAGACCCGGCCATCGGCCTCCTCGAATTCGAGTCGATCGCAGTGGGGATCGATGCCGGGGACGCCATGGTCAAGGCCGCACCGGTTGGTTCGATCTATGCCGGGACCGTGCACCCGGGCAAGTACCTCGTCCTGGTGAGTGGCGACACGGCATCGGTGGAGATCGCTCTCGACGTGGCACGTGACGGAGCGCTCGGCGAGCTCTTCCTGCCCGACGTCCATCCTGCCGTTCCCGATGCCATGGTTGCCGGCAATGCCGCCGCCACCGGCGATGAGTCCCTCGGTGTCATCGAGACGACGACGGTGTCGGCAGCGGTGGTTGCAGCAGACGCCGGTATGAAGGCCGCCATGGTGGACCTCGCCGCGATCCGGCTCGCCGACGGGCTCGGCGGAAAGGGCTATGTGCTCTTTGCCGGCACCGTTGCGGAGGTCGAGGCTGCGCTCGAAGCCGCCACCGGTCGCCTCGACGCCGCCGTGGTGGTGGCAACCGCCTTGATCCCACAGCTGCATCCCGAGATGGCCGCCAACCTCGATGCCGACCTCCGTTTCTCCAGGCGCATCGCCCGGCGGGAAAAGGAGCGCTGATGCAGCTTGGTCGTGTACGGGGGACGGTCGTGGCCACGGAGAAATCGCCCGGTCTCGACGGCGTTCGGTTCCTCGTGGTGCAGCCCCTCGACAAGCAGCAGCAACCGGTTGGCATGTCGATCGTTGCCGCGGATGCCGTCAACATGGCCGGCCCGGGGGAGTTGGTGTACTTCGTTTCGGCCCGCGAGGCGGCTGAGGCTCTCGAGGAGCCTTTCGTGCCCGTCGACGAAGCCATCGTTGGGATCGTCGATGCGGTCACCCTCGAGGGCCGGTCGTGAAGATCGCCAGGGTCTCGGGCAACGTGGTATCGACGATCAGCCACCCGTTCTTCGACGCCCGACGTCTTCTCGTCTGCGACGTCCTCGACGACGCGGGCGGCGGCACCGGGCAGTATCTGATCGCGGTCGACACGGTCGAGGCCGGCCCGGGCGACACCGTGCTGCTCATCGACGAGGGCAACTCCTCGCGACAGATCTTCGGTATCGACTCCGGGCCCATTCGGACCACCGTTGTTGGGATCGTCGATGACTGGGGTTAGTTCGAGCATCGGGCGCGCAGCCTCCGTGGTCGTTGCGCTTGCCTTGATGACTGCGGCCTGCAGCAGCGGTCCGTCGACGTGTGAGGAGGTCGCCGACGAGTTCGTGGTCATCGCCCAGGAGCTCCTCGACGATGTCGAGGCACAGGTCGGTGACGCCTCGATCGACGAGATCCTCGGTTCAGACGATGGGCTACCCAACATCGACCGCTTCACAGAGGAGAAGGACCGGCTCGATGCCGCGGCCGACGACCTGGGCTGCTCGGTGACCCAGATGGAGGACCTGGTCGCCGAGCGGGCGGGCCTCCTGACTGCCGAGACACCGATCGGCAACCTGATCATCGAGTTCATCGCCACCGGCGAGCTGTGAACCCCCGTTTTGGCGTAACTGGACACGAATATTCGTGTCCAGTTACGCCAAAACGGGGGATGGATCAGGTCAACAAGGTGGCGGCGGCCGTGTCGAGGAGCCAGAGTACGTCTCCGGCGGCGCCGTCGGTGACGAGGCGGGCCGGCCGGAGTTCAGCGTCTCCGAGGACTTTGCCGACCATGTTCGCTTTGGCAGCGCCGGTGACGAGGAACACCAGCAAGCTCGCCTCCCACAGCAGTGGCATGGTGGCGGTGAGGCGCCAGGTATCCATTGCGGGAACGTGGTTGGCCACATACCCGGGTCGGGTGATCTCGAGTGCCGAGGTTCCGGGGAAGAGCGACGCGGTGTGACCGTCGTCTCCCATCCCGAGCAACACGATGTCGGGCCCCGTCGTTCCGAAGGCGTCGGCAAGCTCGGACTCATAGCGAGCCGCAGACAGCGCGGGGTCGCTGAGGGAGGTGTCCGGTGCCAGGAGTCGGGCGCCGACGGCATCGGTCAACTCGTGACGAGCCATCGAGGTGTTGGACTCGGGATCGTTGTGCGGGACGTACCGTTCATCGGGAAGCCAGCACGTGACCCCGCTCCAATCGAGATCGAGCTGTCTGAGCAGCCAGTATGCCGTTTTCGGGGTGGAGCCACCGGCGAGACCAAGGGTGGTCACTCCGTGCGCCGCCTTGATCTCGCGGGCAATCGTGAGGGCCGCGGTGCGAGCTGCCTCCTGGGCGGTGGGATCGATGTGCACTTCCATGCGGGCACAGGCTAGAAACTGTCCCGTGAGCACGAGAACCCTCAAGGTCCGATTCGACGGCGGGTCGGTGACCGCCAAACTGGAGGGATCACCCGGCGCGGTCGGAATCCTGCTGGCCCACGGCGCCGGCGCCGGCCAGATGCATCCATGGATGCGGCTGATGCGGTCGCTCCTCGGCGACTACTACGCGACGATGACCTTCAACTACCGCTACACCGAGGCAGCGCGGCGTAGCCCCGATCGCAGCGAAACCTTGCTGGCGGTGCACCTGGCGGCCGCCGAGCGCATGATGGGCTACACAGACAGGGTCGTGCTTGCCGGAAAGTCGATGGGCGGCCGCATGGCGTCCCACCTCGTGGGGGAACGGGGATGGCCGGCTGCCGGCCTCATCTACTACGGATACCCCCTGGTGCCGATGGGGAAGGGATCACCTCGTGACACCAGCCACCTGGAGGCCATCGGCAACCCGCAGCTGTTCTTTGCCGGGACCCGCGATCGGCTCGGTCCCCCGGAGTTGATCGATGCCATCGCGTCACGGGTCCCTCGCGGATCACTCGTCGTAGTCGACGACGCTGACCACTCCTTCAAGGTACCCAAGGCGACGGGACGCTCCCAGGAGGACGAGCTCCGCTGGATGGCGGCAGAGACGGCGCAGTGGATCCGCTTGAGGATCGAGTTGGGCGGCGGCCCTCACGCAGGCCAGATGTAACGGCCCCGCTTGACGCGGCCCTTGTGCGTGTCGAGGAGCCATACCGAGCCCTTCCGCCACTCCATGGGTCCATCGAGTTCCACCCCCTCGGCGGCGAGCTTTCCGATCACGTCACCGATCACTTCGCCGTGGGTGCAGACAACGGCCGATTCACCCTCGAGATCCCGGAACATGCTGAGTGCAGTGTCGGCATCACCCTTGACCCCGAGGCGCTTGTCTCGTTCCAGGCGGATGCCATGTCCGATGGCAAGGCCGCGCACCGTGTCGACGCACCGTTTGTAGTGGCTCGAGATCACCCGCGTCACCGGGATCGTCTCGAAGTCGAGATAGAGGCGTTTCGCCTGGCGGACCCCGTGGCGATCGAGTGGCCGGTGCCAGTCCTGGCGCTTCCATTCGGCCTTGTTGGCGGCCCACGCGTGGCGCACCATGTAGATCCGTCCGCTCCGTTTCGATGCGACGAGCTCTGCCGCCCGCTCCAAGACACCACGCTCGCCCTGATAGCTCAGTTGCTTCCGGGCACGGTTCTCGGAAAGCCACCGAATCTCGTCGACCTCGGCATTGGGCTGGAACTTCCCCTTCTTCTCGGCACCGAGCAGCCACCAACGCACGACCTTGGGATTGCCGCGGGGTGTCTCGTACCCGATGGTTCCGATCTCGATCGGTGAATTGCCGACGAACCCCGTCTCCTCTTCCACTTCCCGCAGCGCCGCAGCCAGGAACGGTTCGCCACGGTTGAGCTTGCCCTTGGGAATCGTCCAGTCGTCGTACCGATCGCGGTGGACGAGCAGAAACTCGGGCCCGCCGTCCGCGCTGCGGTGCAAGACGCCGCCGGCCGCCCAGATCGCCTTCTTGGGAGGGTTCGTCGTCGCGCTCATGCAATCGACTGCGCTTGGTCCTGACCTCTGGCGCGCTCGGCTGCGAGCTCTTGCAGCGTCAGATGGGTATCGATGTTGTCTTCGTTGAGTACCTTTCTCCAGGTTCCGTCGGCCTCCATCTCCCAGGCGAGCGCATCGTCGGTCATCTCGACCTCGAGGAGCTGCTCGAGGCGCATCTTGAGCCTCGGATCGGTCACCGGTACCAGAGCTTCGACGCGCTTGTCGAGGTTGCGCGGCATGAGGTCGGCCGACCCGATGTAGTAGACCGCACCATCGGTCGGCCGGCCGAATCGATAGATCCGGGAGTGCTCCAGGAACCTTCCGACGATGGAGCGGACACGGATGTTGTCCGACAATCCGGGCACCCGGGCCCGAATCCCGCACACACCACGGACGATGAGGTCGATGCGACACCCACGCGCCGAAGCGGCGTACAGCTCGTCGATCATCTCCTTGTCGACGATGTGGTTGGCCTTGAACATGATGCTGCCGTCGGTGCCGAGCGATGCCTGCTCGCGGATACGTTCGACGAATCGGGGCCGCAGCGCTTCGGGAGCAACCAGCAGCTTGCGGTAGCTCGTCGGCATGGCGTAGCCGGTGAGGTGATTGAACAGCTCCGAGAGATCGGCCCCGATGTCCTCATCGGCGGTGAAGAGACCGAGGTCCTCGTAGATGCGCGCCGTCTTGGGGTTGTAGTTCCCCGTTCCGATGTGCGAATACCGCTCGATGGTGTTGCCTTCCTTGCGCACCACCAGCAGGGTTTTGGCGTGGGTCTTGAGGCCACTCACGCCGTAGACGACGTGCACACCCGCGGCTTCGAGCATCTTGGCCCAGTTGATGTTCGCCGCTTCGTCGAACCGCGCCTTCAGCTCGACGAGCACGACGACCTGTTTTCCTGCCTCGGCAGCTGTCATGAGGTGCCGCACGACGGCCTCCTCACCTCCGATGGCGGGGTCATCCGGGATGGACGTGCGGTAGAGCGTCTGCTTGATCGCCAACACGTCGGGATCCTCTGCGGCTTGCTGGACGAACGCCCCGGTCGAGGTGGCAAACGACTCATACGGATGGTGGACGAGGATGTCGCCCTTCTTGATCTCCTCGAAGAAGTCGGGGTCGTGATCAGGCCGCTCGGCGAGACGCGGTTGCGTGAACGGGATCCATACGTCGTCCTTGAGGTCGGGTCGGTTGACGCCGTACAACGCCCACAGGCCGCTGAGCCCCAGTGGGGCATCGCGGTGATGCACCTCGTTCCTCGTGAGGGAGAGGCCACGCAACAGCAGGTCGAGCACGTTCTCGGCGATGCCGGCCTCGATCTCGAGGCGGACCGCCCGTGCGGCCCGGAGGCGATAGCGGAGCACGCTCTCCATGGCCTCGAGGAGATCGTCGGCCTCATCTTCTTCGACCGCGATGTCGGCAGACCGGGTGACCTTGAACACATAGCTGTCGATGACGTCGAGGCCGCCGAAGAGCCTGGCGAGGTTGTCACCGACGATCTGCTCGAGGGGAACGAACCGTGCATCGTCTCCCACGCTGATGAAGCGCGGCACGTTGGGTGGGATCTTGACGCGGGCAAACTTGAGGTCGTGTCCGTCCGGCGTGCGTACCAGGACCGCGAGGTTCAATGAGAGGTCGGAAATGAAGGGAAACGGGTGCGACGTGTCGACCGCCAAGGGCGTCAATACCGGGAAGATCTGGCTCTCGAAGACCTCGTTGAGCAATTCGCGTTCATCGGGTGCCACCTCGTCGAACCTGAGGATGTGGATGCCCTGATCGTTGAGCAGAGGGACGATCTCCTTGATGAACAGGGCATCGACACGGCTTTCGATCTCGCGCGTGTGGACACCGATGCGTGAGAGCTGCTCCTCGGGGGATGCACCGTCGAGCGACCGGGCATCGACTCCGGCGCGCAGTTGTTGCTGCAGACCTGCCACCCGGACCTGGAAGAACTCGTCGAGGTTCGACGAGACGATGGCGAGGAACTTCACACGCTCGAGAAGGGGAGTAGACGGATCCTCGGCGAGGGCGAGGACGCGCTCCTGGAAGTCGAGGAGCGACTCCTCTCGATTGAAATAGGGTGGCTCGATGGTGAATTCCACGTGACAGGTCTCCCAGGACGGAGGTAGGTAGATTCTACGGTCACCTATCGGCTCGGAACCCTGGTTCTTTCAGCGACGCGTTCGGTCGAGCTCCTGCACTTTGGCGAGGCGCCTCGCATGACGTTCCTCTCCGGAGAACCCGGACTCCAAGAATGCGGTAGCGATCTCGGCGGCAACGGCAGGTCCGATCACCCTGGCACCCAGCGCCAGGACGTTCATGTCGTCGTGTTCGACGGCCTGATGGGCGGTGTAGACATCATGGACTGTGGCCGACCGGATGCCCTCGATCTTGTTGGCAGCGATGGAAGCGCCCGCCCCCGACCCGCACACGATGATGCCGCGCTCTGCGTCTCCCGAGGCGACGGCACGGGCAACCGCCGCGGCGAAGTCTGGGTAGTCGACCGGCTCGGTCGAGTCCGTCCCGACATCGACGACCTCGTAGCCGGCGGCGCCGAGCAGCACGATCAACTCCTGTTTGAGGGGGAAGCCGGCGTGATCGGCCCCGAGCGCGACGCGCACGTTGCTCCTTGCTCTTCGCGTGGCCTGAGGCTACCCCCGTCGTATGGGCGACGTCGGCGCGTCGGTAGCCTCGCCGCAATGAAACGCCTGCTGCTGGCCGTCGTCGTCGTTGCCGCCTCCTGTGCATCCAACGGGCCGGCGGCACCGGCGCCCGGTTCACCGGACGTGGCGTGCGTGGATGACTTCTGCATCGTGTACCCCGGTGACTGGGAGGCGGCGCCCGGGGTGGGGTACGTGTCGTTCACCCACCCGACGGCGCCGGATCGAGCGATGGCGACGATCTCGATTTTGAACATGGAAGGCGTCGTCGTGAACGCCGGAGGAGTGTGGCCCACGACGCCTGATGAGGTGGCCCGTGCCTTTTGGCAGCTGCTGGAGGAGGCGGAGGTTGCCGATCTCGTCCGTCTCGAGCGTCGCGTCGGTGGTTCCGTTGAGAGCTTCGGCTCTTATCAGGACGGGCGCCTCTGGCATCTGCTCATCCCGGTCGATGCCACGAGGGCCATCGGGGTGGAGGTGCGGGGACCAAACAACAGCTGGGAGACGCATGCCGACGTGTTCTTCAGCAACGTCACCGGTCCATAGCGCACTCTCTCCCTGCCGTTTTGGCGTAACTGGACACGAGTATTCGTGTCCAGTTACGCCAAAACGGACTCAAGACCACGTCGCAAACCGGGCTGTCCCGTAACCTCGTGGCAATGGATGCCATCAGAGCCGTCGGCGGGCGACCACTCGACGGTGAGGTGGCGGTGCTCGGCGCCAAGAACGCCGCCCTCAAACACCTCGTCGCCGCCCTGCTCGCGCCGGGCCGCCATCACCTCAGCAACGTTCCGGGGATTCTCGACGTCGACCTGATGGTGAAGGTCCTGCGTCACGTCGGGGCATCGGTCGAACGCGATGGGACCGAGCTCACGATCGACGTTCCCGACGAACCCACGCCGGAGGCACCGCTGCCATTGGTCCGGCAGATGCGTGCGTCGATCCTCGTCCTCGGGGCTCTCCTGTCGAGAACCGGTGAAGCGCGCATCGCGCTCCCCGGCGGCGATGACTTCGGCTCGCGTCCGATCGACCTACATCTCGCTGGATTGGAGCAGATGGGGGCGCAGCTCGAACTGGTCCACGGCGTCCTCTATGCCAGCGCCCCGGATGGCCTGTCCGGGACCGACATCTTTCTCGAGTTCCCGTCGGTCGGTGCCACCGAGAACCTCCTGCTCGCTGCCTCGCTGGCCGAGGGCACCACAACGATCGGCAACGCGGCGCGCGAACCGGAACTCGAAGATCTCGCGGTGTACCTCTCGAAGATGGGTGCCAAGGTCGAAGGGGCGGGGACCTCGACGATCGTCGTACGCGGCGTGCCCAACCTCACGCCTGCCGACCACCGCGTTGTACCGGATCGCCTCGAAGCCGGCACGTATCTCATGGCCGGAGCCACGAGCCGTGGCAGGGTCACCGTCACGCAGTGCGTTCCCATCCACTTGCGCATGGAGCTGCAGAAACTCGCCGCCGCCGGGTGCACGGTCGACGCCGGGCCGGATTGGGTGACGGTGGGAGGATCCGACAGGCCCGGGGCGGTGGACTTCGCAACGCTGCCGTATCCAGGATTCCACACCGACATGCACCCACAGATGGTGTCGTTTCTCTCCACGGCCGACGGCACGTCGATCATCACCGAGAACGTCTACGCGGCGCGCTTTCGCTACATCGGAGAGCTCAACCGCATGGGCGCCGACATCCATGCCGACGGTCAGCACGTTGTGATCCGCGGTGTGGAAGTGCTGAGCGGTTGCGAGGTCGATGGATGCGATATTCGAGCCGCTGCTGCGCTCACCCTGGCCGGACTCGGCGCCGCCGGCGAAACAGTTGTGACCGAGGCACAGCACATCGATCGCGGTTACGACGGATTCGTGGAGAAGCTCAGGTCGCTCGGTGCCGAGATCGAGCGGGTGGGCGGCTGAGCCATGCGCTCCGCCATCCGAATCCTCGTCGGGATCGTCGTTGTCGGAACGGTGTTGGTCACCGGTCCATCCCCGTCGGCCCAGGTGTCCGAGGGACAAGCTGTCTCGGTTGAGTTGGTCCCCCTCGAGGACACCCGGTTCATGCTGAACGACCGCACCTACGAGGGGACCATCCGGGTGATGGCGGAGCGCGACGGCCTGGTTCTCACCGAGTTGGTCACCCTCGACCAGTACCTCGCCGGTATCAGAGAGGTGCCCTTCACCTGGCCCGAAGCGACGCTTGCCGCCCAGGTCGTGGCGGCGCGAACCTACCTGGCCTACACCCTGCTCGGAGGGCGACGCGGCAACGCTGCCGCCTATGGATACGACATCTGCGCCACGTCCGCCTGTCAGGTTTACGCCGGAACCGGCTTGAGTCGATTGAGCGGCGGCGACCGGTGGGTGAGCGCCGTGGAGCGAACGGCAGGCGAGATCCTCCTTGCTACGGGAAGACCGGCCCAGACCGTCTACTCGGCGTCCGCCGGTCCGCGGACCAGGTCGAATCAGGATATCTGGGGAGGTGAGGCGCTGTCGTATCTGCAAGCGGTTGACTCACCGGAAGAGGGCGTGAGCCCATACGACCAGTGGCGGGTGGAGGTGACGGCAGAGCTGTTCGTCGCGATCCTGAGCGAGGACGGGCACGAGGTCTCCGGGGACCTGGACTCGATCCTCGTGCGTGACCCGGGTGAGGGAAGCGGCCGGGTTACGTTGTGGGTGGACACCGACGGGGGAGCGGTCAGTCTGCCCGCCACCCACCTCAAGGGGGCCTTCAACCGGCACGGCCCCGATCTGGCGCCCGGTGTTCTTCCGGCACGCAGCGAAAACGGGGGCACACTGCCGCAAGCGCTTCCCTCGTACACCTTCGACATCGTGTTCGACGAGGGGGTCGACGTTCCGCTGCCGGAAGCCTTGGTCGCAAGGCTTCCCCGCAGCGATCTGCCTCCGCGGGGGCGGGTCATCGTCGAAGGCAGTGGCTGGGGGCACGGTGTCGGACTGAGCCAATGGGGTGCGCTCGCTCTCGGTCGAACCGGGGCCACCTATGAGGAGATCCTTGCTCACTACTACGGCGGCCTGGTCCCGACGGATGGCGGTGATTATGTGCCGGACGATCTGGTCGTCGGTCTCGGCTGGTCACTCTTCGGAGTCGAGGTGGAAGCCACCGGCCTGTTCGAGCTTCGCATCAACGGTGTCTCCGTAGCCACCCTCAGACCCGGACTGTGGACCCTGCGGCGTTCCTTCGACACGGTGGCAATCGTGGCGCCGCTCGAGCTGGAGGACGCCTTCATGCAAGCCGTCGATGATCGGCTCTGGCCCCGATGAGTGATGAGTTGAGGGATCGAAAGGTTCGTCACCTATGCCTCACGGCCTTCCTACCATCGAGTACCAGTGAGAGGTCCATGTAATGAGCGATGAACAGGGCAGCGTGATCGAGATCGCATCGCCGACCGACACCGACCGTCAGTTCGACGGCGGCGGCGATATCGACCTCGAAGTGTTGGACACGACGCTGGAATACATCCGTCCCGCGTTACAGGCCGACGGCGGAGACCTCATACTTCTCGGCACGAACAACGGGAAGGTCACGATCCAGCTCGTCGGCGCATGCGGCGGGTGTCCCCTGTCGACGATGACCCTCACCGCAGGCATCGAGCGCATCCTCATCGACCGCGTCCCCGGCGTCACCGAGGTCGAGGCGATCTGAGGGCCGGTTCCTCTCTACCCTTTTTGCCGTGTCCGACGTCGACGACCTGATTGCTGCCGCCCGCCGCGGTGACCGCCGTTCGATCGCCCGACTCCTCACCGCTGTGGAGAACGGCACAGACGAGGGATACAAGGCATTGAGCCGCCTCTACGCGGACGGTGCAGACTCCTGGACGGTCGGCGTCACGGGTGCCCCAGGATCCGGCAAGTCGACGCTCGTCGACGCGCTCGTCGCTCTTCTGCGTCGTGGTGGTGCCGGGGTGGCGGTGCTGGCCATCGATCCGTCGAGCCCTTTCACCGGCGGTGCCCTGCTGGGCGACCGGATCCGCATGCAGAGCCATGCTGCCGATCCAGGCGTTTTTGTGCGCTCCATGGCCAACAGGGGTCATCTCGGAGGCATCGCAGAATCCACACCGCGAGCGGTTGCGACACTCGCCGGCTTGGGATTCGGCGAGGTCATCATCGAGACGGTCGGCGTCGGCCAGGCCGAGGTCGACGTGGCATCGGCCGTAGACACCACGCTGGTCGTCGTGAACCCGGGATGGGGAGACGCGGTGCAGGCGGCCAAAGCCGGGCTCCTAGAGATCGCCGATGTGTTCGTCGTGAACAAAGCAGATCGACCGGGAGCAGATGCAACCGCCAGGGAACTCACGGCGATGCTCGATGTTTCTCCACCGACCGATTGGCACCCCCCGATCCTGGAGACGGTGGCAACCGAGCCGAGAGGCGTCGAACACGTGCTCGAAGCGATCGATGATCACCGTAGCTTCCTTGCCGATGGAGACGCCCTGGCAATCCGGCGACGCGCCCAGGCTGCGGCGAGCCTCCGGGCGGCGACCGCCTCGCTGTTGCGAGACACCAGCGAACAAGGTGCGGATGCGAGACTCATCGACGAGGTGGCGAGCCGGTCGATGGACCCCTGGACCGCGGCGAGGACGCTGCTGTACGGCAACTAGCCTCGGCGTACCCACCGACTCGAGGAGGATGACGTGAGTCTTGTCGATTACACCGTCGACGGTGCCGTGGCGACGATCACACTGAATCGGCCACCCGTCAACGCTCTCAACACGGAACTGATCTCCGGCATCGCCGCCGCCGTGGACCAGTCGGACGATCCCGACATTCGCGCCGTGGTCATCACCGGAGAACCCCATTTCGCGGCGGGCGCCGACATCGGGGGTTTCGTCGAGGCATTCGATGCCGGGCCCCAGGAACGCCAGTCGGCCGGCCTGCTCGCCGTCGTTGCCAAGCTCGAATCGCTCCCCAAGCCGACGATCGCAGCAGTGCGGGGTTTCGCTCTCGGTGGAGGCCTCGAGCTGGCAATGGGGGCAGACTTCCGATACCTCGCCGACGACGCCAATGTCGGCCAGCCGGAGATCCGCCTCGGCCTCATCCCCGGCGCAGGCGGCACGCAGCGGCTCGCTCGGATCGTGGGTTATCAGCGCGCCAAGGAAATGAACATGACGGGGCGTCACATTTCTGCCGACGCGGCAGCCGTTCTCGGCCTCGCCGACAAGGTATTGCCGGGCGATGAGTTGCTCGACACCGCGCAGGCCGACGCCGGCGAGTTCGCGGCCGGGCCCACCAAGGCGTATGCCGCGCTCAAACGGGCGATGCGGATCGGATACAACCTGCCGCTCGACGAGGCTCTCGAAGTAGAGCGTGCCGCGTTCGCGGAGGCCTTCGCCACCGATGATGCCCGGATCGGCGTCGACGCCTTCCTCGACAAGGAGAAGCCAACCTTCACGGGCTGTTGAGCACCGGCTGCCAAGTACTGAGTACCAATTACTGAGTCCCAATACCCTCCGGGGGTGCGTTCCAACGTCTCCCCCTGGGTCGGTCGGGCCGTCGGCATCGTCGTGGTGTTGCTCGTCGTCGTGGCCTCCGTATTCGTGTGGCTCCACGCCAACCGGGTACGTAGCGACCTCCTGTTCCCTTCGCCCCATGCCGTGGGTTTCGACCTCGAAGTCATTTCGATCGGCGGGGGCCGCGTTGTGCTGCCGAGGACCTCACAGACAGAGCGCGACGGCGTATGGGGCCTGGAGTCTGATGACGCCTACGCCCAGGTTGGCGAGATCATCAGGATCGACACCGAGGTGGAACGCGCGCTCCACACCCTCATCGGATCCATCGAGGCTGGCGACGCGGTACGTCTCGATGCCGACGCCTTTCCCGGCGACCCCAAGACGGCACACGGGATCGGCTATGAGGACGTTCGCGTCCCCGGCGAGCTCGGTCCCCAGCCGGCTTGGCTCATCGAGGGCCGCCGGGACACATGGGTCGTCTTCCTCCACGGAGAGGGTGTTGACCGTCGAGCGGAGTCGCTTCGCATGGTTCCGGTTTTGGTTGAAGAGGGCTTCTCCGTCATCGTCGCCACGTACCGCAACGATCTGAGCGCCCCTGCATCAGCCGACGGGATGCGTCGCTGGGGCCTGGACGAGTGGAGGGACGTCGAGGCGGCGATGCTCACCGCGGATCGAAAAGGGGCAGAGGACTTCGTGCTCTATGCCCACGGCCTCGGCGCCGAAGTCGCATCGATGTTCCTGCATGAATCGGATCTATCGGGGCGGGTGAGCGCCGTGGTCTTCGACTCGCCGATACTCGACCTCGAACAGCTGGCGGCCGATCACACCTCGCTGATCTCCCCACTTGCCGAAGCCGGGCGGACCCTCGCTGCGATTCGTTTTGGCATCGAGTGGCAATACCTCGATCAGATCGAACGCGCCGCAGCATTCGATGTACCCATGCTGCTGATGCACGGCGCACGGGACCCGGTGGTGCCGTTCTCGTCATCCAAGGCCTTTGCCGATCTCCGGCCCGATTTGGTACGGCTGCAACGATTCGAGCGGGGTGAGCACGGCGATTTGTGGAACAGCAGTCCACAGATATACGAGGACGTCGTGACAGGCTTCCTCGAGGACACCCATCCCGAGGCCTGAGCGTGTCCTCTCGATCACACGGCCTGCGAGACTTCCACCCGTGATCTACCTCGACCACGCCGCCACCACGCCGATGCGGCCGGACGCGGTCGCCGCGATGGAGCCGTTCCTCCGTGCGACATTCGGCAACCCTTCGGGTGTCCACGGCATCTCACGAGATGCCAAGAACGCCCTCGAAGCGGCCCGGGAAGAGGCCGCGACGCTGATCGGCGCCTCCCGACCTCTCGAGATCGTCTTTACCGGTGGAGGGACCGAAGCCGACAACCTCGCCGTTGTCGGTGCCGCGTTGTCTTCGGCGCGTGGTGGAGTCGTGACGGCGGCGGTGGAGCACGCGGCTGTTCTCGAGTCTGCTCGGTTCGTGGGTCGAATGGGCAGGGATGTGAGCTTCATCGGTGTCGACGGTCACGGCCGCCTGGACCCGGTGGAGGTTGCCGACGCCGTCGGTGAGGACACCGCGGTGGTCTCCATCATGGCCGCCAACAATGAGACCGGCGTGCGCCAACCGGTGACCAAGATCGCCGCTGCGGCTCGATCGGTTGCACCGCAGGTGGTGGTCCATACCGACGCGGTGCAGGCTTTCATCTCCGAACCGATCACCGTCGCCGCGACTGGGGCGGATCTCATCTCGCTGGCGGCACACAAATTCGGTGGGCCAAAGGGGGTGGGCATCCTCTACGTCCGCGACGGTGTCGAGCTCGAGGCGGTGATCCACGGCGGCGGCCAGGAGCTGGGGCGGCGGTCGGGCACGCACAACGTCGCGGGGGTCGTCGGGATGGTGGCAGCGATGCGGGGCGCGGTTGCCGAGCGCCAAACGTTCCATGATCGAGTGGGCGCGATTCGCGACGGGTTCGAGGAGGACCTTCGCTCCGGGATTCCGGATCTCGAGATCAACGCCCCGGTCGATGACCGTCTCGTTCAGCACGCTCACGTACGCATCCCCGGCATGGATGCCGAAACGCTGCTCGTTCGCCTCGACCAGGCGGGCGTCGCGGGCGCGGCTGGGTCGGCTTGCCACTCCGGCGCCATTGAGGTGAGTCACGTGCTGACGGCCATGGGCATGAGCGGCGTCGCCGCTGCGGAGTGCGTGCGCTTCTCGTTCGGCTGGTCTTCGACCCCGGACGAGGCCGCAGAGGCCGCCCGGCTCGTGGTCGAAGTCGTTGGGACGCTTCGATGAGAGCGCTGGTGGCGATGAGCGGTGGTGTCGACAGCTCGGTGGCGGCCGCGCTGATGCTCGAAGCCGGCTACGACGTGATCGGCGTAACGCTGAAGCAGTGGGAAGGTGCCGACGGTGCTATGCCCACCGCCGGCTGTTGCACCGTGGGCGACGCCGAGGACGCGCGGCGGGTGGCTGCCCAACTCGATGTGCCGTATTACGTCCTCGACTACGTCGCGGAGTTCACCGCAGCCGTCGTCGACCCGTTTGGGGCCGAGTACCTCGCCGGGCGCACCCCCAACCCCTGCATCGAGTGCAATCGAAAGGTGAGATTCACCGCTCTCCTGGAACGTACCGAGGCCCTCGGGTGCGACGTGCTGGTCACGGGGCACCATGCCAGGACCCGTCACGACGGCGATGGCTGGCATTTGCTCAGTGCGATCGATAGAGCCAAGGACCAGTCCTACGTGCTCCACATGCTCACCCAGGAGCAGCTGTCCAGCATCGAACTCCCCGTCGGGGAGATGACGAAGGAATCGGTCCGTGGGCGCGCTGAGGAGCTCGGACTCAGGACGGCACACAAGCCCGACTCACAGGACCTGTGCTTCGTGGGGCGCGGCGACTACCGGGAGTTCCTGCGCCGCCGGTTCCCGGAGACCGCGGCGCCGGGAGACATCGTCGACACCAAAGGTGTCGTCGTCGGTACACACGACGGCACCGCAGGATTCACGATCGGCCAACGCAAGGGTATCGGCGTGGCTCTCGGCGACCCACGATACGTCGTGGACATCGAGCCATTGACACGTCGCGTCGTCATTGGCCCGAAGGAGGAGCTCGCGGTCGATGAATGCCGCGTAGACGACGTGTCCTTCGTGGCCGGGGCAGAACCAACAGACCCGACCGTCGACGTGAAGGTGCGCTATCGGGCCCGTCCGGTGCCGGCGAATATCGAGCGTGACGGCTCGTCGTGGATCGTGCGATTTGCTACGCCGCAGAACGGTGTTGCCCCCGGCCAGGCTGCCGTGTTCTATCGCGGCGAGGAGGTGCTCGGTGGTGGAACGATCGCCGCCGCTGCTTCGATGCCGATAGGAGCACGCGGTGGATGATGCCGCCAGAGCCACCGAACTGCGCGAGCTGATCAACTACCACAACTACCGCTACCACGTCCTCGATGACCCGGAGATCGCAGATGCGGAGTACGACGCTCTCGTCCGCGAGTTGGGGGCACTCGAGAACTCTCACCCGGAACTCATCGACGAAGATTCGCCGACCCAACGTGTTGGCGGTCCCGTGTCGAATCTCTTCGCTCCGGTCAAGCACCGGGAGCCGATGTTCAGCCTGGACAACGTGGAGGACATGGCGGGACTCGAGGCCTGGCAGGCCCGTCTTGTGCGGGCGCTCGGATTCGAACCATCCGCCTACTCGTGCGAGCTCAAGATCGACGGTCTTGCCGTCTCGCTGACCTATGAACAGGGGCGGCTGACCCGTGGCGCCACTCGCGGCGATGGAACAACCGGCGAGGACATCACGGCCAACGTTCGTGCCATCGACCCGATTCCGCTCGTGCTGCGCGGCGAGGCCCCCGAGATCATGGAGGTACGGGGCGAGATCTACATGCCGGTGTCGGCCTTCGAGGAATTGAACCGGCGTCAGGCTGAATTGGGAGAGAAACCATATGTGAACCCGCGCAACACCGCGGCAGGTTCGGTCCGGCAGAAGGACCCGTCCATTACGGCGTCGCGGCGGCTGAACACCTGGGTGTATCAGCTTGGTTTCCTCCGGGGCGGTCCGACGTTCTCCAGTCACTCGGAGCAGATGGGATGGCTCAAGGACCTGGGCCTGAGGGTGAACCCCGCCAACGCCATCGTCGAGAGCATCGAGCGAGTCGAGGAATACGTGCGCGCCGCCGAAGCCACCCGGCACGCTCGCGACTACGAGACCGATGGCGTCGTCGTGAAGGTCGATGACCTCGCCGAACAGGCAGCCGTCGGGTTCACGGCCAAGGCCCCGCGGTGGGCGATCGCATACAAGCTGCCACCCGAAGAGAAGACCACTACGTTGCGGTCGATCGAGATCAACGTCGGGCGCACCGGGGCCGTCACCCCATACGCGGTGCTCGAGCCGGTATTCGTCGGCGGTGTCACGGTGTCGACGGCGACGTTGCACAACGAGGGTGAGATCCATCGCAAGGACCTGCGACCCGGCGACACGGTGATCGTGCGACGGGCGGGTGATGTCATCCCCGAGGTCGTCGGCCCGGTGTTGTCGCAACGCCTCAAGGGGCGGCGCAAGTGGCACATGCCGCGAACATGCCCGTTTTGCGGGAATCCCATTGTCCTTCCCGAGGGACAGGCCAAGGCGAAGTGCACCGGCGGCTACGCGTGCCCGGGCCGTCTCCGCGAGCACCTCACGCATTTTGTATCTCGTGGCGCCATGGACATCGACGGCATGGGGTACAAGACGGTCGACCTCCTGCTGAGCGAGGGCCTCGTTTCCGACGCCGCGGACATCTTCACGCTCCAACCAGACGACCTGCGCTGCCGAGAAGGATGGGGCGAGGTTTCAGTGAGCAACCTCCTCGGCGCCATCGAAGCTGCCAAGGACCGACCCGTGGCCAACCTCCTCGTCGGCCTCGGCATGGACCACGTCGGTGGCACCGTGGCGCGGCTCTTGGCGCGTCGCTTCGGCAGTATCGACGCCATCGCCGCGGCGACCGAGGAAGACATCAGCGCCATCGAAAGTATCGGCCCGGAGATCGCGGCGTCCGTCGTGAACTGGTTCGCCGCCCCGGAAAACCGCGACCTCATCGAGAAGCTGCGCACCGCCGGAGTTCGTCTCGAGGATCCCGTGGACGGCACGAAGGCATCGGACCTGCTGGGGGAAGTCTCAGTCGTGCTCACCGGATCGCTCGACGCCTATAGCCGCGACGAGGCGAAGGCTGCGGTCGAGGCCAGGGGTGGCAAGGTCACCGGGTCGGTCTCCCGCATGACGACGGTGGTCGTCGCCGGTGCATCGCCCGGCTCCAAGCTGGCGAAGGCGGAGTCCCTCGGCGTCCCCGTGATCGATGAGGATGGCTTCGCCCGTCTTCTCGCCGAGGGGACCGGCGTCCTAGGCGAGGAGGCCTGAGACGGCGACGACGAGGGCGACGACGACGATCGCCCAGCCGATCCATTGTGGAATGGCCAGCTCATCGAGTGTGGGTGTGAGCAGCCCGATGCTGACGAAGATGACCAGCGCTGGAGCGACGGCGTAGGAAAAGACGTTGTCCACGCCGAAGAGGTCCGTGATCGCCAATGTCGTGAGGGCGGCGACGAGGGCGAGCGCCACCGAGACGCGATACGTGCGCAGCCCGTGCAGCGATGCTCGTACCCGACGCCACAGGAATCCGGAGAAGCCGCCGATGAGCAAGGCGACGACGGTGATCGATGCGGTGTTGGCGACGGTTTGGTTGGGGCTGTCGAGGGGAATCGAGATCAGCGAGGCCGCCACCGCGCCCACGGCACCGGCGACAAGACCGGCGAGGATCGGGCTCCAACTGTCCGGGCTGTATTCGTAGCTACTCATCGGCCTCTCTCTTGTCCGTTTTGGCGTAACTGGACACGAATATTCGTGTCCAGTTACGCCAAAACGGTGGGGGGATCATGCGGTGCGGAAGGTCCAGCGCATCGAGCCGGGGTCGGGAATCCCGGAGACGGTGTCCCACACGATATCGACGATGACGAAGCCCGGCGGCCACTCCTCGAAGGCCTTGCCGGGACCCGGGATGAACACGTGGATTCCGGTCGGCTCCGAATAGCCGACGTCGTTGTCGGGAATGGCGACGTCGTTCGCCGTGATGTGGGCACGGTAGCCCGGCAGCATCTGCACAAGGAGTTCGGTCTGGCGGAGCACGAACTCACCATCGGCGGGAGACACCCGCTGGACCTGGTCGGGCAGCGATGTCGCCTGCCCCGACGGCAGCACCAGCACGGTCGCCACCACCACGCCGACGAAGAGGAGGCCGAGTAGCAACAAGGTCACTCGATAGCGCGTAGTTCCTGCTGCCATGGGCGCCGAGGCTAATTCCAGCGCTCGGGGTAGCAGGTACCCGTACCCTTCCGTGATGCGCCTCAATCCCGTCCTCACCGAGTTCGGCGAGTATCCAATCGCCACGCTGCAACGCCGGGTGGCCGACCGCCGCGCCGCCGGACTCCCGGTCATCGACTTCTCCGTCGGCGACCCACAGGAGCCCACCCCGGCATTCATCGCCGAGGCGTTGCGGGCCGCCGTCCCTGCCGTTTCGCAATACCCGCCGACGGCGGGGACGCCTAAGCTGCGGTCGGCCGTTGCCGACTATGTCGAGCGACGATTTGCTGTGGCGATCGATCCGGCGACCCAGGTGATCCCAACCAGCGGGTCGAAGGAGGCCATCTTCTCCACACCACTGGCGTTCGTCGACCGAGATGCAGGTGCCGCGGTCGCCTTTCCCTCGCCCGGCTATCCGGTGTACGGGCGAGGAGCGCGTTTCGCCGGAGCCGCCTTGGCCCCGATCGTCCTCGGCAGCGACTTCATCCTGAACGCGGCCTCGCTCCCGGACGACGTGTGGACCGAGTCCGCGTTGTTGTGGATCTGCACGCCCCACAACCCGTCGGGTGCCGTCACCACGACGAACGATCTCGAAGGTCTCTGGGATGCCGCACTGGGGAGCGACACCCTGCTGTGCTCGGACGAGTGTTACGCCGACGTCTACGAGGAAAAGGTGTTTCCTTCGGGGCCGCCGTCGTTGCTCCAGGTGACGGGGGCAGAGGCCGAGGGAGTGCTCGTGTATCTGAGCCTGTCCAAGCGGTCGGGAATGACCGGATATCGGTCCGGTGCCGTGGTCGGCGACGCCGAAGCCATCGCCGCGCTGAAGATGCTACGCACGACGACGGGCACGGCTTCCCCAGAGTTTGTCCAGCAAGCCGCCGTTGCCGCCTGGGGAGACGACGAGCACGCCGCCGAGCGCCGGGCCGTCTTCGCCGCCAAGCGGGCGATACTGCGATCGGCGCTGTCGGACGTGGGCCTCGATGTCGTGGCCTCCAATGCCGGTCTCTACATGTGGGTCGATGTGTCGGATGACCTCGAGTTCACCGACCGCCTTCTCGAGGCCGGCATCGTCGTGTCGCCCGGGAGCTTCTTCGGCGCCGGGGGAGAAGGGCACGTCCGGCTGGCTCTCGTCCCCACGGTCGAGGAGTGCCATCATGCAGCCGACCAACTGCGGAGGGTGCTGGCATCGTGACCGACGGGGACCGGGCAACGGTCGAAGCGGCGTTTGCCGACCTCGACCTGCTGGCGGGCGCTGCCGACGGCGTGGAACGCACCATTGCCGCGCTCGACCGCGGAGAGGTCCGTGTTGCGGAGAAGATCGACGGCGAGTGGATCGTCAATGCCTGGGTCAAGGAGGCGATTCTCCTCTATTTCCGTCTCACCACCACCGAGACGATGCAGGCCGGCCCCTTCGAGTACCACGACAAGATCCCGACCAAGAAGGATCTTTCAGGCCAGGGCATCCGTGTCGTGCCTCCTGGCACGGTGCGTTATGGCGCCTTCTGTGAGCCGGGTGTCATCGTGATGCCCGGGTATGTGAACATCGGGGCGTTCGTCGGATCGGGGACCATGGTCGATACCTGGGCGACGGTTGGTTCGTGCGCACAGATCGGGCGCAACGTGCATCTCTCGGGCGGCGTCGGCATCGGTGGGGTGCTGGAGCCGCCTGGTGCGAGACCTGTGATCGTCGAGGACGGCGCCTTCATCGGCAGCCGCTCCATCGTGGTCGAAGGAGTCGTGGTGGAGGAGGGCGCGGTCCTCGGCGCCAACACCACCATCTCAGCATCCATCCCCATCATCGACGTAACCGGCGGCGAGCCGATCGAGATCAGAGGCCGCGTCCCGGCCAATGCCGTCGTCGTGCCCGGCACGAGGGTGAAGGAGTTTCCGGCAGGGGAATATGCCCTGCAGACACCGCTCCTCATCGGCTACCGCACGGAATCCACGGATGCGCGCACGTCGCTCAACGATGCACTACGGACCTTCGGGGTCCAGGTGTGAGCATCACCGACACCCTGGCCGAGCTGATCGACATCCCGTCGGTCACCGGTGACGAGGAGGAGATCGCCACCGCCATCGAGTTCCGGTTCCGCGGCCGTTTTCCCACACAGCGGATCGGCAACTCGGTGATCGTCGGCGCACCGGCGGACGACCGTGCCTTCGTCGCGCTCTACGGGCATACCGACACGGTCCCCGAGCAAGGCAACCGGCCACACCGCATCGAGAACGGCCGGATGGCGGGGCTGGGCGCCAGCGACATGAAGGCCGGCATCGCGGTGATGATCCACCTCCTCGAGGATCAGGGAGACGCTCCACTTGGGCTCGTCGGGGTGTTCTACGACAAGGAGGAAGGCCCCGCCGTGGAAAACGGCCTCGAAGGTGTTCTCAACGAGGTTTCCTGGTTGGCCGGGGCGGAGCTGTCCGTCGTGCTCGAGCCCACCGATCTCCATCTCGAGATGGGCTGCAACGGGGTCATCAACGCCGATGTCGTCTTCGCCGGTCATGCCGCTCACAGCGCACGGCCCTGGCTCGGTGAGAACGCAGTCACCAAAGCCGGGCGATGGCTGGCGGACATGCATGAGCGGGAGCCCGAGGTATTCGAGGTCGGCGGTCTCGACTTCCGTGAGGTCTTCTCGGTGACCAAGGCCGAGGGCGGCATCGCCAACAACGTGCTGCCTTCTACGTTCGTCGTCAATCTCAATCATCGCTTTCCTCCGTTGTTCGACGTCGATGAAGCCGAAGCCAGGTTGCGGTCGGCCGCAGCGGCGGCGGACGAGATCGTTGTCAAGGACCGCGCTCCCGGCGCCGGGGTACCGGCCGACAACGCGCACCTACAGCGTCTTGCCGCCCTCGTTGGAAGCGAGGTGAGGTCCAAGCAAGGGTGGACCGATGTGGCCCGACTCAGCGCTCGCGGCATCCCCGCCGTCAACTACGGCCCCGGTGAGGTGGCACAAGCCCATCAGGCATCGGAATCCGTGGCGATCGACAACCTGGCGGTTGCTCACGACGTCCTCGTCGAGTTGGTCCAGGGCTGATGAGCCCATGGATGGATGCCGACGCCTACGACGGCTTCGCCGAGGCATACTCCCACCGCTGGTCGGGATGGGTCGAGCGCATGCTGCCGTAGCTCGACACGCTGGGAATCGCAGAGCTCGTACCGGGAGATCGCTCCTCGACCTCTGCTGCGGCACAGGGACGCTTGCAGGCTTGATGTGCGACCGGGGCATCGATGTCGTAGGCATCGACGGGTCGCCGGAGATGCCCGGAGACACGAATCGGCATCATGGATATCACGACCATGACCTCAGGTGACGGTGGCTGGCAGCGTTGCGATGTGCATCTCGTAGAGAAGGCACACGACATCGCCGAGGTTGCCGCGACACTCACCGCCGTCGGGTTCACCGATGTCGAGGTACGGACCCCACCGCAGATGGCGTATCCCCGGAGTCCGGTCGGGTATTCATCACCTGCAGGAATCCGTCCACCGATCGGTAGCATCCCGTCCCGATGCCTGTAGAAATCGATATTGCCCGCGTTGCCAAGCTGGCCAGGATCGCCCTCGATGACGACGAACTCGAGTCGTTTGGCCATCAGCTGTCCGACATTCTCGAGCATGCGGCGCGGGTCCAGGCACTGCCCACTGAGGGTGTGGAGCCGACGTCCCATCCGCTGCCCATGGTCAACGCCTTCCGGCCCGACGTGGTGACCGGGAGTCTCGACCATGCTGAGGTGCTGGAAATGGCGCCCGAGACCGAGGGCGGGTTTTTCCGCGTGCCCAGGATCCTGGACGAGCAGTGAGCAGTCTCGCCGATCTGGACATCGCTGAGGCTGCTGCTGGGCTGCGCCGGGGTGATCACGCCGCGGTGGACCTGCTCGAAGCGGTGCTGCGGAGGGCGACGATCACGGAGGCACATCTTCACGCCTACCTGACCATCGACCATGACGGCGCCCGAGCCGCCGCCGAACAAGCGGACCGCGATCTGGCATCCGGGGTCGACAAAGGACCTCTACACGGCATTCCTCTGGCCCTCAAGGACAACATGTGCACCCGCGGCATAGAAACAACCGCGGCGTCGCAGATCCTCGCCGGCTACCGGCCTCCGTACGACGGCACGGCCGTCGCCCGCCTGCGAGTGGCAGGGGCGACACTCGTCGGCAAGACGAACCTCGACGAGTTCGCCATGGGGTCATCGACCGAGAACTCGGCATACGGGCCCACACGGAATCCTTGGAACACCGACACCGTGCCCGGTGGATCCTCTGGAGGCTCATCGGCGGCGGTGGCGGTGGGCTCGGCCTACGGCGGCTTCGGCTCCGATACCGGCGGCTCGATCCGTCAGCCCGCCTCGCTGACGGGGATCGTCGGTGTGAAGCCGACATACGGCCTGGTGTCTCGCTACGGGCTGATCGCCTTTGCCTCTTCGCTCGACCAGATCGGCCCGCTGGCTCGAACCGTCGGCGACGCCGCCGTGCTCCTGGAGGCTGTGGCCGGCTGGGATCCGCTCGATGCGACGAGCTACCGGGGTGACGTGCCCGCCATCACCGGCGGCCTCGACGCCGGTGTCGAAGGGGTGCGGGTGGGTGTCGTCACCGAACTGATGGGGGAGGGCATCGACGAAGAGGTCCGGGCCGCCACGCGGGCAATGATCGACCGGCTGGCCGACGCCGGCGCCATCGTCACCGAGGCCTCACTCCCGGCGACGGAGTATGCACTCTCCGCCTACTACCTGATTGCCCCTGCCGAGTGCTCGGCCAATCTGGCGCGGTTCGACGGCGTCCGCTATGGACTCCGCATCGAGGGCGACACCACCGAGGAGATGATGGCGAGATCCCGAGCTGCCGGCTTCGGGCCCGAGGTCATCCGTCGGGTTCTCCTCGGGACATATGCACTGAGCGCCGGTTACTACGACGCCTTCTACGGTCAGGCTCAGCGGGTTCGCACGTTGGTACGCCGCGACTTCGCGGCTGCATACGACAACGTCGATGTCCTCGTCAGCCCAACGAGCCCGACGACCGCCTTCCCGCTCGGTGAACGCACCGACGACCCCATCGCGATGTACTACGCCGATGTGTGCACCATCCCTTCGAACCTCTCCGGCGATCCCGCTATCTCGCTGCCGACGGGACTCGATTCGGCGGGGCTTCCGATCGGCTTCCAGGTGATGGCCCCGGCCCTTGGCGAGGAGACGATGTTCCGCGTCGCGGCCGAGGTGGAGCGCCTCGCCGGTTTCGCCGCCCGGCCGTTCCTGGCCACCGACGAGGTGATCTCGGCATGAAGTGGGAAGCCGTGATCGGCCTGGAAACGCATGTCGAGCTGCAGACCGCATCGAAGATGTTCTGCGGCTGTCCCGTGGACTTCGGCGATGAACCGAATACTGCGGTGTGCCCGGTGTGTCTCGGGCTTCCGGGTGCATTACCGGTGGCCAACGAGGAAGCGATCGAGGGGATTCTCAGCATTGGCGCCGCGTTGGACTGCACGCTGACCGAGTCGTCGCTCTTCTACCGCAAGAACTACTTCTACCCGGACCTCCCGAAGAACTACCAGATCTCGCAGTACACGTTCCCGCTGTGCATCGAAGGCCACCTCGACGTCGACGTCGACGGCACCTCGACCCGGGTCGGGATCACCCGGGTGCACATGGAGGAGGACACCGGAAAGAGCACACATGTGGGTGACGGAGGCCGCATTCACGCCGCCGAGCACACACTGCTCGACTTCAACCGGGCCGGCGTGCCGCTCGTGGAGATCGTCACCGAACCCGACATCCGCTCAGCAGACGAAGCGAGGGCCTACGGCCTCGAGCTGCAGCGCATCGTCCGCACGCTCGGGGTCTCGGACGCCAAGCTCGAGGAGGGGTCGATGCGGTTCGACGCCAACGTGTCGATACGGCCTGTTGGAAGCACCGAGCTCGGTACCCGCACCGAGGTGAAGAACGTCAACTCGCTGCGTTCCATGCAGCGTGCGATCGCCTTCGAGATCGAACGGCAGATCGATGTGATGGAATCCGGGGGAACCGTCGTTCTGGAAACGCGGCACTGGAACGAGGATCGCGGTGCCACGACCACCATGCGTACGAAGGAGGAATCCGAGGATTACCGGTACTTCCAGGAGCCGGATCTCCTCCCGCTCTTCATCGATGAGGAGTGGCAGGAGCGGGTCCGCGCCCGCTTGCCCGCGCTCCCCGCGGAACGCCGGGCCCGCTACCGGGCGGCCGGCGCGGATGCCACAACTGCAGCCATCCTCGTCGATGCGGAGGGATTGGGCCCGTTGTTCGAGGCCGCCGTCGCCGCCGGAGCCGATCCGCGCACGACGGGGATCTGGCTCACCGGCGAGGTGGTGTCCTACACCCGACGCGAGAACAAGGCTGTTGCCGATACCGCGCTCACCGCCGAGCATCTCGTGGAGCTGGCTGCGATGGTGAGCGACGGCCGCCTGTCGGCGACGGCGGCAAAGGAAGTGCTCATTGCGGTCATGGACGGCGAGGGCTCTCCGATAGCCGTTGCCGACGCCAGGGATCTGGTCCAGGTCTCGGACGAGGCCGAGATCGAGCGGGAGGTCGATGCGGTGATCGTCCAGCACCCGGATGCCTTTGCCACGATCGAATCCGGCGACATGAAGCCCTTCGGCTTCCTCGTCGGTCAGGTGATGCGGGCGACGGGCGGCAGAGCCGATCCCAACGTCGTTCAGGAGTTGCTGCGCCGCAAGGCCGGAGCCTGATCGGTTGCCCGTCGTCTTCGACTGCGACGGCGTCCTCGTTGACACGGAGCCCTTGGCGGCTCTGGCCTGGGGAGCATGGACGGGACGGCACGGATACTCCGTGACCGAAGACGACGTCCTGGCATGCACCGGTCTCACCGAGCAAGACACCTACGCCTACCTGTGTAAACGGGTGAACCTCCCTCCGTGGGAAGAGACGATCGCGGCAGTGGACCAGGTGCGCTGGCCTCTGCTCGAATCGGAGATGCAGGCCTTTCCGGATGCGGTAAAGACCGTGAGGGAGCTGGCGATGAACGGCGTCCCTCTTGCCGTTGCCAGTTCATCACGGATCGCTTCTGTGCGGAGGAAACTCGACCTCGTGGACCTGGCGCGCTTCTTCGACGTGTTCGTCGGCGGCGACGAGGTCGCCAGCGGCAAGCCGGCTCCCGATGTCTACCTTCTCGCCGCGGGGCGCCTCGGCGTCGAGCCAGCCTCGTGTCTTGCCGTCGAGGACGCGCCCGCCGGCGTGGCGGCGGCCAACGCAGCGGGCATGCGCGTCGTGGCCGTCAACCGGGAGGGGCAGGTGCTTGCAGGAGCCACCACCGTCAGCTCCCTCGATGCCGCGCTCTTGCAACTGTGGCTCTGAGCGCCCCTAGTACTCGCCATCTGACAGGGCTCGAATGTGGCGCTCCACGGCCACCCACATCGTCCTGGACAACGGGTGCACGACGATCGGGGTGATCACCATCGCGGCGACCGTGATCACCCACAGCGCATCCCACGGTACGTCGGGCCAGGTGACGACCATCGTGCCGATGAACGTCCCGAAGAACACCACCATCGCGATCGCGATGTTGATCGACATCGAGCCCAGCCAGTAGCCCGGCTCTCGCTCGAAGTGCAGGCCGCACCGGGGACAGTCGGGGACCATCGACACCCACCATGTGAAGAGATGCCCCGAGCCGCAGCGGGCGCAACGCAGGGTCGCCCCGCGCCACAGCGCCGTCGGGAGAGGCGGGTGCTCCATCTACCGAGGGTAGGAAGCTCGACCGGCAGACAACGTCGGATCAGGCGATGAGCTCCCTACCATTCCGCGCCATGAGCCAACCCAAGGTCGTGGTGGCAGAGTCCATCGCCGACGCTGGTATCGCGATCCTCAGCGAGCCCTGCGATGTTGACATCGCGGTCGGGGCCGACCGCGATGAGCTCCTGTCGCGGCTCGGCGACGCCTCGGGGTTGATCGTTCGCTCGACGACATCCGTCGACCGGGAGATGATCGAGGCCGCTCCCAAGCTGGAGGTGATCGGCCGGGCCGGTATCGGCGTGGACAACATCGATCTCGATGCCGCCACCGAGCACGGCGTGCTCGTCGTCAACGCGCCAAACGCCAACACGATCTCGGCGGCAGAGCACACGCTGGCGCTGCTGCTGGCACAAGCGAGGCGGGTACCCGAGGCCGACTCGTTGCTTCGGGCCGGAACGTGGGATCGCAAGCGATTCCAAGGAGTGGAGCTCCACGACAAGACGCTCGGCGTGTTGGGCCTCGGCAAGATCGGCACTCTGGTCGCGCAACGCGCCTCCGCATTCGGGATGCGGATCATCGGCTACGACCCGTTCGTCTCTGCCGAGCGTGCCCGGCGTCTCGGCGTGGAGCTCGTCGATCTGGGCACCCTGTTCGCCGAGTCCGAGTTCATCACTATCCATCTCCCGATGACTCGCGAAACCCGGCATCTCGTGGACGCCGACGCCATCGCCAAGATGCGCGATGGTGTGCGCATCGTGAACGTGGCGCGGGGCGGCATCGTCGACGAAGGCGCCCTGGCCGACGCTATTCGATCCGGCAAGGTGGCCGGAGCCGCCATCGACGTGTTCGAGGAGGAACCCACCACCAAGAGCCCGCTCTTCGGGCTCGATGAGGTCGTTGTGACACCGCACCTCGGTGCGTCGACCATCGAGGCACAGGACAAGGCGGGTATTGCCGTGGCCCAGGCAGTGGCAGACGCTCTGCGCGGCGAGTTGGTGCTCTCGGCCGTGAACCTTCAGTTGGGTCCCGACGTATCGGAGCAGATCCGGCCCTACCTCCCGCTGGCGGAGCAGCTTGGGGCCATCTTCTGTGCCTTCTCGCACGGGCTTCCGACCGAGCTGACGGTGTGTGCTCAGGGACGTCTTGCCGATGAGCCGGTCCGGCCGTTGGCGCTCGCCGCGTTGCGGGGTGCCCTCGCCTCGGTGTCGGACAGCCCGGTTTCCTATGTCAATGCGCCGGTCATTGCCGAGCGCCGCGGCGTGCGGGTCGTCGAGGAGGCGCAACCCGAAGCCGTGGACTTCCACTCGATCGTTCGTCTCAGCGGCGTTGTCGACGGTGTGGCGCGCACCGTGGCCGGCACATACATGGCGCGAAAAGGTCCGGTGCTCATCGACGTGGACGGCTACGAGATGGAGGTACCGATCACCGAGCATCTGCTGCTCGTCCGCAACGAGGACGTGCCCGGGGTCATCGGCCGCATCGGCTTGTTCCTCGGGGATCACGGCGTCAATATCTCAAACATGGTCGTCGGACGCGATCCCCGAGGCGCGGCGGCGATGATGGGCTTGGCCATCGATCGGCCGCTGTCGGATACCGAGATCGAAGAGCTTCTCGCCGTGGAAGGGATCAACGCCGCCCGCTACATCGACCTCAGTTGATCCCCGACCGCATTCCAGCCCCCGTTCTGGCTCCAACCCCCGTTTTGGCGTAACTGGACACGAATATTCGTGTCCAGTTACGCCAAAACGGGGGTTCTATCCGAGGAGGGCGTAGGTGGCCCAGCCGGCGGCGAGGCCGTAGAGGCCGGCGACGACGTCATCCATCGTGATGCCCACTGCGCCGTGGAGGTCCTCAGCCGCGCCGACGCCCGGGAGCACTTTGAAGATGTCGGCGAGCCTGGCAACGACGAGGGCGACGAGCCAGGGCCAGCCGGTGAGCCCGATGAGGGCAACCAGGGTCCCGGCGACCTCGTCGATGCACACCCAGCCGGGATCCTTCCCGTCGACCGCAAACGGCGCAGCGGACCACAGGGAGAGGCCGAGAGCGACGAGGAACGCGATCACGCCGGTCCACCACGGGGTACCCCACAACGCCACAGAAATCAACGCGGCGAGCGCCGCACCGAACGTCCCGGCGCCGCTGTCGCTTCCCCAGAGGCGGCGGGGGATGAATCCGACATAGACGCCGGAGGCGATGAGCTTGTGCATCAAGACACTTTCTAGTCTGTACAACCCGAAGACCCATGCCAAGGAGCGCCATGCGACCGGACCAACTCGGTGATTATGCAACACCCTCGGACCCGCGGATCCATCCCGACGGGTCGCGGGCGGCCTTCGTGGTCACCCGCATGGATCTCGACAAGGACCGCTATGACAAGCGAATCTGGCTGTGGGACGGCGAGACGGCTCGAGCCTTCACGGCAGGTCCGGGCGATGTGTCGCCGCGATGGTCCCCGGACGGAGGTCGACTGGCCTTCCTCCGCGCCAGCGGTGAGAAGAGGGCACCCGCCCAGGTGGCCGTCCTCTCGGTCGACGGCGGCGAGGCAGAGATGGTCACGGAACTCGAGGGCGGTGTCGTCGAGCTGGCATGGTCGCCGGACGGAACACGGCTGGCCGTCGTTGCCTGGGAGTACCTCGACGGCTGGCAGGGCCTCACCCAGGAGGAGCGCGAAGCCAAGCCGAAGCGGATCACCAGGCTTCCATTCCGCTTCGACAACATCGGCCGACTCGACCACCGGCGTCGCCACGTCTTCATCGTCGATCCTGCCGGAAACGAGCCACCCGTCCCCGTCACATCGGGTGACTACCACGACACCGAGGTCGTGTGGCATCCGAGCGGCGCTCGCCTGGCCTTCACATCGGCGCGTCACGGCGATCGGGGCCTCGACGGCGGCACCCAGATCTGGGAAGTTGCGGTGGACGGGGGCACACCGACCGCTGCGACGGAGGTCGGGCTGTGGGAGCTTCCGACATACGACCGTGACGGAACGCTGCATTTCATCGGCCGTCCCGAGCTCTGGTCACACCCGAGCATCTATCCGTTGTGGCGACGGGAGGACGACGGGTTGCTCACCGACCTCACGGGAGACCTCGATCGCAACATCCACCCGTTTGCACCACCGGTAACCCCGGCCGGTCCCCGCTGGCTCGAGGACGGCTCGTTCGTCGTGACCCTGGAAGACCGGGGGGCGATCTCGGCCGTGAACCTGAGTCCGGATGGCGTCAAGGAGACGGTCATCGATGGACGGCGAATGGTAACGGGCATCGACCCACGCCCGGATGGATCGACCGCAGTGTTCGTCGCCTCGGAACCCACGAATCCTGGAGAGGTCTACTGGTGGGACGGGGAGAAGGAGACACGGCTCACCCACCTCAACGATGCGTTCCGCGCCGAGACCCACCTCGTCGAGCCGCAGCCGTTTACCATCGAGCACGACGGTGTGGAGGTCGAAGGCTGGGTGTACCTCCCCGCGGGCGATGGGCCGGTTCCTTTGCTCCTCAACATCCACGGTGGACCTGCAGCGCAGTACGGCTACGGCTTCTTCGACGAGTTCCAGGTGTACGCCGGCGCCGGGTATGGCGTCGTAGCCTCCAACCCACGTGGTTCTACCGGCTACGGGCTCGACCACGTGCGCGCCGTCGTTGGCCGTTGGCAGGACCCAGCTCCGCCAGACCTGAGGGATCTGGTTGCCGCGCCGGACTCTGCGGCCGCCGCGTACCCGCGGCTCGACACGTCTCGGATGGGCGTGATGGGCGGCTCCTATGGCGGCTTTGCCACCGTGCGGCTGCTGGCCGCCGACCACCGATACGCCTCGGCCGTTGCCGAGCGGGGCCTCTTCGTCTGGACGTCATTCGCCGCAACATCCGACATCGGCCCCTTCTTCGACCGCTGTTACCTCGGGGCGCAACCACCCGAGGACTGGGAGGCCCTCTGGGAGGCCAGCCCCTTGAGCTGCGCCCACAACATCACAACGCCCACAATGGTCTTGCACTCGGAAGGGGACTGGCGATGTCCTCTGGAACAGGCCGAGCAGTTGTTCTCGCTGCTCTTCCGCGCCGGTGTCGACACCGAGTTGGTTGTCTTTCCTGCACCGGAGGGCCACGAACTCTCGCGCTCGGGTGCCCCGCGGCTGCGCCAAGAGCGATTCGAGCTGATCCTCGACTGGCAGGAGCGCCATCTCCTCTGACGACCTCACGGTGGCCGGAGGCGCGATTCGTGGCAGAATCACCCCATGCAATCCACCGAGCTCATCTGGATGGACGGCAGCCTCGTGCCCTGGGCCGAGGCGAACGTCCACGTCCTCTCCCACGGACTCCACTATGGGACCGGGGCATTCGAGGGCATCCGTGCGTACGAGACCGCCCGAGGGCCTGCCGTATTCCGCCTGACCGACCACATGGCTCGTCTCATCCGCTCGTGCAAGGCAATCGGGCTCCCCATCGATTGGTCACTCGACGATCTGGTGAAGGCGGGCAAGGAGATCCTGGCCGTCAACGGATTGATGTCCGGGTATATCAGGCCCATCGTCTTCTACGGAACCGGCAGCATCGGCCTCAATCCGGCGGGAGCACGCCTCCACACGGTGATCGCGACCTGGGAGTGGGGGGCATACCTCGGCGAGGAAGGGCTGCGCGATGGGATTCGGATCGCGACATCGTCATGGCGGCGCATCGACAACCGGTCGATGATGCCGAATGCGAAGGCGACGGGTCCCTACATCAACAGTGTCATCGCCAAGCAGGAAGCACTGCGCGCGGGGTACGACGAGGCGCTGATGCTCAATGGTGACGGTCAGGTCGCCGAGGGGAGCGGAGAGAACCTCTTTCTCGTTCGCGGCGGTGTCGTGTACACACCGCCGGTGGCAGCCGGTGTCCTCGACGGCATCACGCGGGACTCGGTGGTGACGTTGCTGACCGACGATGGCTTCGTAGTGAGCGAAGCAACCCTGTCGCGCACCGACGTCTACTACGCCGATGAAGCCTTCTTCACGGGAACCGCGGCCGAGGTCACACCCATCAGGGAGGTGGACGACCGCCCCATCGGTGAGGGACGTCCCGGTCCGGTCACGCGGCGCGCCCAGGAGCTGTTCATGGGGACGGTGACCGGTGATCTCGATACCCACCCGGAGTGGCTGGAGCACATTTGACCTTGCGGATCTGAGCATCCCTAGCATCGCACCGATGGGCCAACAGCCGAACATCGAACTCGAGATCTCTTCTCTGCCGCGCCCGCGACTGCGGCCGGCGCCGGCTCGGCGCTGGAGACCCGATCGCCCGGGTGACCTCGACGGTCCCCTTGACGTTCCATGGGGCGGTGCCTTCGGAACGACCGGACCGGATGCCGGTTATGCCCTGAGGCTCATTCGCGACCGTGGGCTCACCGTTCCTCCCGGGGAGGACCCGTATGCAGTCGAGCAAGTCGTTGCTGCCGTGACGATGGCTCGTGCCTCCTACAACAGCCGGGCGCCGATCGGCGAGGACGTCGACGTTGCCCTCACAGTCCTCGGGCTCAACACCGAAGCGCTCTCCGAATCGGCGATCGCTGATCTCGGTGCCGATCGGGCCAAGTTGACGGCAGGAGCAGCCCACGATGCGGCCAAGGTCCGCGTCGCCGCGGAACCAATACCCAATAACCTGTTGTCGGCCGACCTCGACACGGTGATCGCTCGGCTCGAGGACGGCCAGCGGCTCGACCTATGAAGATCGTACGCGTCGACACGGAAGTCGACGACATCGTCTACGGCGCGGTAGATCCCGAAGGCATCCGTCTCTATCGAGGATCGCCGTTCATAGCATGGGAGCCAACCGAGACCATCGTCCCATGGCAGCAGGCACGCCTCCTCGCCCCGGTCATCCCGACGAAGATCATCGCCCTTGCACGCAATTACGAAGATCACGCCGAAGAGCTCGGCAACGAAGTCCCGAGCACCCCTCTCATCTTCATGAAGCCCCCAACCTCAGTGATCGGCCCGCTCCAAGCGATCCGCCTCCCCGCCCTCTCCGACGATGTGCAACACGAGGCCGAACTCGCGGTCGTGATCGGCAAGGTGGCGCGAAACATTCCGATCGAGGACACCGGTGGTGTCATCCTCGGCTACACCGCGGCCAACGACGTTACGGCCAGGGACTTGCGCCGCATCGACGGAGCGTGGACCCGTGCCAAGGGCTTCGACACATTCTGCCCGCTGGGCCCCGCGATCGACACCGACCTCGACCCGCTCGAGGGTCTCTCGATCGTGTGCCGCGTGAACGGTGACGTGCGCCAGGCGGGGTCGACGGCGGACCTGGTCTTCGGCGTCGGTGAGATCGTTTCGTTCGTCTCGTCGGTGATGACGCTGTTGCCCGGTGACGTCATTCTCACCGGGACCCCTGCCGGCGTTGGCCGTATCGAAGACGGCGATCGCGTTGAGGTCGAGATCGAGGGCATCGGCGTGTTGATGAATCCGGTGGTGGCCCCGTGATCTCCCGGGTGCGATTCGCGCCGTCTCCGACGGGCTACCTCCACGTTGGAGGGGCGAGAACCGCTCTCTACAACTGGCTCTTCGCCAGGTCCCAGGGTGGGACTCTCATCTTGCGCAGTGATGACACCGATCGGGAGCGCAGTTCGTCCGAGTATGCCGATGACATCCTGTCGAGCTTGGAATGGCTCGGCATCGATTGGGACGAAGGGATCGCGGCGGGCGGAGACCACGGTACCTATCGCCAGAGCGACCGGTTCGCCCGCTATCGGGAGGTGGCCGAGGAGCTCGTCGCCGGTGGCCACGCCTATCGCAGCTTCGTTACGAACGATGAACTCGATCGATTCCGCGAGGAAGCGAGGAGCACCGGCGCCACCCCCGCGTACGACGGGCGGTTGGAGCCGACCGCCGAGGAGGCCGAGGCACGTGGCATGGCGGGGGAGCGGCCGACGGTCCGGTTCCGAGTTCCCCGCCCGGGGGAGACGGTGTTCGAAGACATCGTGCGCGGTGAGGTCCGATTCGACAACGCCCAGGTCGACGACTTCGTCATCCTGCGCTCCGACGGCTCGCCCACGTACCACCTTGCTTCGACGGTCGACGACGTCGACTACGCCATCACCCACGTGGTCCGCGGCGAAGATCTGCTGTCGTCGACGCCAAAGCACATCCTGCTGACCCGGGCCATGGGAGCCGAGCCCGCCACCTATGCCCACCTGTCGCTGTTGATAGGACCGGACGGTAAGAAGCTGTCGAAACGTCACGGCCATACCGCGATCCAGGCATACCGGGACGCCGGATACCTGCCAGAGGCGATGACCAACTACCTGGCACTCCTTGGATGGTCGCCTGGTGATGATGAAACCGTGGTAGCACGAGACGAGATGGTCAAACGCTTCGATTTGAATTCTGTCTCCAAGAATCCCGCCATCTTCGATACCGCCAAGTTGGAATGGTTGAATGGTGTCTATCTCCGTCAGCTCGACATCGATGATCTCGTGAGCCGGGTGGAGCCGCTGATCGAGGGCGACCTGGGGCGGGTCCTCACGGAGACCGAGCGCGACGAGCTGCGACTCATAGCACCGCACGTGCAGGAGCGAGCGAAGCTGCTCACCGAGGTTCCGGGACAGGTTCGCTTCCTCTTCGTGGACGGTGTCAGCTTCGATGAAGCCTCCTGGGACAAGGTGATGACTACCGATGAGGCCCCGCTTGCCCTCGAGGGAGCCGCAGTCGCTATCGCCGCAGTGGACCCCTGGTCGACCGACGCGATCGATGCTGGCCTCCGCGCCATGCTGGCCGAACACGAGCTGTCGGCGCGCAAGGGCCTGCAGCCGATCAGGGTGGCGATCTCGGGGTCCACGGTGAGTCCACCGCTGTTCGAATCGATCGAGGTCCTGGGCCGGGAGCGGACATTGGCCAGAATCGCGGCGGCCCGCGAGCGTCTCCATCGAGTCGCGCGTGCCTAAAGGTCAACTGGTGCGTCCCGTAAGCACGAGCGATGGGGCTTGGGAGCTCTTGGAGTATCCGGCTCCTCGGCCGTATTCTTCCGCCGCCCTTCGGGGGTGGTGTAATAGGTAACACAGCGGGTTCTGGTCCCGTCGTTGGGGGTTCGAGTCCTCCCCCCCGAGCTGCGGCCCCGTCGTCTAGTGGCCTAGGACGCTGGCCTCTCAAGCCAGTAACGCCGGTTCAAATCCGGTCGGGGCTACCGCACAGAACCCCTTGCACGTCAAGGGGTTCTGGCATTTGGCGTCTTATCGGGGGAGTGGGGTCAGGCCGTTTTGGTCCGCCCCTGGTCCGTTGGGGAACGGAGTCCCAACGCTGCGGCCCGTATCCGCCCGTCGTCGAGACGGGTGTATACCTCGGCCGTCAAACGGATATCGGCGTGCCGCATGTACCGCGACGCATCCCTGCCGCCACATGGACATCGGCGTGAGTATCAACTCCACCCGTGACTCGTACGATTGACATGGCCGCCCCTTTCTGTCGCTTCAAGGCGAAGGGGTGGCATGCACCACCGGGACGGCGGAACGAGACCCAACCGAGCTGGGCTATCAGCTCAACCGGTGCACCACCGCCCGACCGGTGCGTGCCACACCAGCCACATCATCCCTCCCAGCCGGTTGTTGTGGGCGAGTGATTTCCACTGTCACGACCGAGGCGAAGGCGCGTCCCCGCGCCGCCAGTTGAGGACGCGCAGGGCTCGAAGCGTGTTCCATCTGCCGGGCACCCTCCCTGGTTCGAGAGC
>Ga0255055_10000038_pt1 | contig 91879 bp, 89 predicted proteins | sample JV7_2_27_MG_FD_188633 | JGI IMG/M metagenome (GOLD analysis project Ga0255055, IMG submission 188633) | Seawater microbial communities from Jervis Inlet, British Columbia, Canada - JV7_2_27 | ecosystem: Environmental > Aquatic > Marine > Inlet | place: Canada: British Columbia | collected... | reverse complement strand
ACCGTGGTCCATACGAAGAACCGTTGTCCTCGTGTGCGCGGCGGTCGGGCCGTGTCTCCAGCCTGCAAAGGGAGCTCCCGAGACCGTCGCGCCGAGGTTCGGCCGTACACCACGAGGAGCACACCGACCCCCACGAGTTGCAGCACCGCGAGGGCGGCGGCGACGTCGAGTCGCAGGAATGCGGTGGTCTGGCGCCAGATCTCCACCTCCAGCGTGGTGTGCGCCAGATCGCCCAGGATGAGGACCACGCCGAAGGATGTGAACGAAAGCAGAAAAATCAATGAGGCCGACGCAAGGACCGCGGGGCGCAGCAGTGGAAACGTCACCCTCGTGAATGTTCGCCAGGGGGACGCCCCGAGCACCCGGGCCGCCTCTTCGAGGCGGGGGTCGATCTGTTCCCAGAAGGACCCCACGCCGCGTACCACGATGGCGTAGTTGTAGAAGACGTGAGCGATGAGGATTGCCCACACGGTTCCACGAAGGTCGATGCCGAGCGCCCCATTCGGCCCGATGAGTGTGAGAAAGGCGGTTCCGACGACGAGCGTTGGGAGCACGAATGGAACGATGGACAGCCCGCGTAGGAGCGCACGTCCCCGGAAACGGAACCTGGCAAAGACGTAGGCGGTGGGCATGCCGACCGCCAGGGTGAGCAGCGTCGACACCAGGGCCTGCCACACCGTGAACCAGGCAACACCACGGAGCGACGGTGAGGTCAAGACGTCGAGGAAGGGGTCGAATGAGAGGGTGCCGGTGGCAGTGAGACCACGCCAGAAGATGGCCGTGAGCGGATACACGAAGAAGTAGCTGATGAACGCGACCGGCAGGCCAAGGAGGGCTGCAGTCGCCCCGGGCGTGAGGCGGCGTCGGCTCATCGAGCCAGCTCGGTCCACTCCTCGATCCACCGCTCCCGGTTCTCCTCGATGCGGGCCGGCTCCATCACGATGGGATCGATGGGCGGCGTTACGTGGGCGATGAAGACGTCGGGGAGGGCAGCCTCGCGGTTGGCGGGGAACACGAACATGTTCAGGGGGATGTCTTGCTGGAACGTCGGCGACAGCATGAAATCGATGAGTTTGCGAGCGAACGCCTCATTCTTCGTGCCTGCGAGCACCCCGGCGTATTCGATCTGGCGGAAGCAGCCGACGGCGATGACGCCGGTCGGCGACTCGTCGAGTTCGCCGAAGTACACCTCCGCCGGCGGTGAGGAGGCGTAGGAGACGACGAGAGGCCGGCTGCCTTCACCCGATCCACCCGAGAACACCGTGTAGTAGGCCTCGGACCAGCCCGAGGTCACGTGGACGTCGTTGGCGAAGAGGTCGGTCCAGTAATCCTTCCAGTTGTAGTCGTCGCCTTCGCCGAACGTGCCGATCGTGGAGAGCAAGAACGCGAGTCCCGGTGATGATGTGGCCGGGTTCTGGACCACGAACCGACCGGCATAGACGGGATCGGCGAGATCCGCGAGTTGCGCAGGGATCGGAATCACCGACTCATCGAATGCGGCTCGGTCGTAGTTGACGCAGACGTCGCCGTAATCAATCGGCGTGACCATGTCGCCCTCGACATGGAACGTGACGTCCACGGTGTCGAGAGCCGGGGAACGATAACGCGAGAACACACCGGCGGCGACGGCCCGCGACAGGAAGGTGTTGTCGACCCCGAAGAGCACGTCGGCGATGGGATTGTCCGCGGTGAGGATCGCCTGGTTGACCATCGTGCCGGCGTCTCCGGAGCGGAGCACACGCACCGCGACCCCGGTCTCCTCCGTGAAGGCGGCAAGCGTGGCGTCGGAGACGGCGAAGGAGTCGTGGGTCAGCAGAACGATCTCGGCTGGTTGGCTGTCAGCGGAAGTGCACGACGCGACGATTGAAACCGTCGCGAGGGCGAGGGCCATGGAGCGGATCATGCGGTCACCGTGGAGTGGATCGTGAGCAGGACTCCGGAGCGAAGCGACACCGAGGCCTCAGTGTCCGCCAATTCGTTGCTCACGCCACGCGTTGATCCGGGCGCGAGATCGTCGTCGTCGAGCGGCCAGCGCAGACCTGTGGTGGAGATACCGAGAGCGGCACCGGCAATGGGAATGAGGGAAATGAGGTCCCCGATGTGGCCGATGACCTGGACCTGGCGGGTCGGGATGACAGGGCGGACGATCGCGGTTGCCGAATGCCACTCCAGCTCCACATCGCAGAATTCGGTAGCTCCGAGGAGGAGGGCGTTGGCGATGAGGTGGTCGAAGCGGCCTCCCCAGCCGCCGAAGATGATCACCCGGTCGGCACCCGAACCCATCGCGGCACGGAGGGCTAGCTCGAGGTCGGTGGCGTCTTTGTCGCTGGGGTGCTCCTCTATCGGCACGCCGGCGCGGTGGGCGGCGGCGAGGTCGTCGGGCGAGATGCTGTCGAGGTCGCCGATGAGCAGGTCGACGTGCATGCCCAGCTTGGTGGCGATGTGCATGCCCGAGTCGGCGGCCACGACGAACCAAGGCTGGACGGTGATGGGTCGGGGGAGGGTCCCGTCTCCTCCGGCAAGAACAATGGCGGTTCGTGGCTCCACGCGCTTCCTCCGCTGGCATTACCCAGGTCAGGTTCCGCGGGTCGGTGGCGTCCACGGGCGGTGCCCGGACCGGCCACCCTCTCAGCTCGGCGTTCCCGAGCTCCCCGGGGTGGTGTGTTGGTAGCGATCATGGTAGTGGGTATTCGGTAGTGGGAGCGGGGCCTTGACATCTGTACCTTGATGTGACATCATAGTGACAGCATTATGACATCATATATCGGAATCATGGGTCGGAATGGTGAGAGCAAGGAGAGAGCGATGATGTGGTACAACGGTTCCCGGCTGATCGAGGGATTGATGGAGGAGAAACGTCTCAGGCGGCAAGGCCGGCGTCGTGGCATGCTGCGGCTGATCCACGACCGCGGACAGCGGTGAGCGAGGCGAGGACGGACGTCATGGACATCGATGGAGTCGTTGCTCAGATTGAAGCGGCGCTGGAGACTCAACTAAGGCTCGCCGTCGAGGACGAGGTGGTGGTCGAGGCCGCCGAATTGCTGTGGAGCACCCTGCAACCGGCCATCCAAGAGGCCTTCGGCGGGGTGGCAGAACAGGCTGCCGTCGAGGTATCTGCGCAGTTGCCGGACTACACCGTCGAGGTGGTTCTCAGTGATGGGGAGCCCTCGCTCGTCGTGCGTGATCATCGTGACGCCGTCACCGTCAGCACGGACGATCTCGAGGCTCGGCTGACGGTCCGTCTACCGGGCGAGCTGAAGCAATACCTCGAGATGGCGGCAGGCGAGGAAGGCGACTCCGTGAACACCTACGTGGTGAAGACGCTGTCGTCGCGGAAGAAGTCGAAGAGCTCGAGCGGGAAGTTCAAGGGGACGATCCACACATGAGCAAACTCGAGTACTCGTTCGAGGTGCACGGACGACCCGAGGTCGAGGTGTCGATTCCTTCGGGTGACGTATCCGTTCACGAGGTGGAGGGAGAAGCGATCGACGTCGTGGTATCCGGGCGAGAACGTGATCTGGCCGAGATCGAAGTCGATCAGATCGGCAACAGAGTCACGATCCAATGGCGAAGTTCGGGGCGGAGAAGGTTCAGCCGTCGAGCCGACGTCTCCATCGGTATGCCCCCACGTGGCCACGCGATGCTCAAGACGGCGTCGGGAGACGTCAAGGTCGAGGTGCCGATGGCGTCAGTGGACGTCAGAGTTGCCTCAGGTGACGTCAGAGTCGGCCCCGTGACTGGCTCCGTTCGCGTCAAGTCGGCGTCCGGCGACGTCCGCGTCGATTCCGCCGGCGAGGCCCAGATCAGCACAGCATCCGGCGATATCCGCGTGGAATCGATCGAGGACGATCTCACGGCCAAGACGGCATCGGGCAATATTCACGTGGGCGTGGTCGGTGGGGACGTCACGATGAAGTCGGCGGCGGGCGATCTCACGATCGGTCGGGTCGACGGGGACTCGGTGACCGCAACGACCGTTTCCGGCAACGTCCGGCTCGGTCTTCCGCCCGGCCTGAAGGTCGAAGCGAACCTCCGTGCCCTTTCGGGGACGATCCGCAACGAACTTCCCGAGGGGTCGGGTGAGGTGCGCAAGCACGTTCGCCTGGCGGCGAAGGCCCTTTCCGGAGACATCGTCCTGCGTGCGGCGGACTCGGTCTCTTGACCGTCTTGCGATCAGAGTGTGTAGACCGATAGCTTCGCCCCATGACCTTCGATGTGGCGGAGTTGATCGCGGCCCGAAAATGGCCGGCTGATCGTAGCGATCGACCGTTGATCATCGGCATCGCGGGTGGATCAGGCTCCGGAAAGACCACCATCGCCGAGTCTGTGGTGGAGATCGTCGGCCCCGACCTCGTCGAGCTCGTCACCCACGATGCGTACTACCGCGACCAGGCGCAACTCACGTTCGAGGAGCGAACGCGGATCAATTATGACCATCCAGATTCACTCGAGAGCGAGCTCCTCGCCGAGCATCTGTCCGAATTGCGCTCCGGCCGCGCCGTCGAGCGTCCGGTGTACAACTTCACCACCCACATGCGCACCGACGCGACGGTGCGCGTCGAACCGGAAGCCGTCGTCATCGTCGAGGGGATCCTGATCCTTGCCGAGGCGGAGCTGCGCAAGCTCCTCGACCTCAGCATCTACATCGACACCGACGCCGACCTGCGGCTGATTCGGCGCCTGCAACGCGACATCGTCGAGCGGGGGAGAACCATCGACTCGGTGCTCAGCCAGTACGAGTCCACGGTGCGTCCGATGCACCTGCAATTCGTGGAACCGTCGAAACGCTACGCCGACATCATTGTTCCCGAGGGTTACAACCCCAGGGCGGTTGGCACGGTCAGCTCGATGATCCGGCACGTCCTTGCCGAGCGGAATTGAAGCGGGCGAGGAGTTTCTCGGTGACCGGGATCGAGCCGTATTCGGCGAACAGGGCGTGTCCACTCGCCGAGGCGTGGAACTGATCGCCGGAGAACGTGGAGATGTCGTACTCGAACGGGGTGTAGCCCGGGCCCCACGTCACGGACTTCATCACGCCCTCGTAGGCGGCGGCGACCCGGGCGATGCCATGGTCGAAGCTGCGTCCCCGCACCCTCAGCACACCGCGCACGATTGCGGGTAAGCGCGGGATCGTCCCGAGATCGCCGACTCCCGAGCAGGCGATGAGCTCCACCTCGTGGTGGAGTCGACCGATCAACTCGCTAAACGCCCGCTCGAAGGTGGCAAGCGGTGTGCCACGCATCACGTCATTGCCGCCGACGGCGACGTACACGAGGTCGGGTTCAGTGGAGAGCGCGTTCTCGATCTGGCCGTCGACGACGTCGGCAACCCTGCTGCCGCCTTCGGCGACACTGATGAGCTGGATGTGGAACCGTTCGGAGAGGTGGATTGCGGTCCGCCGTGCCCAGCAGGCATCGAGAGGATCGCAGCCCGGCGCCGTCACGACCGAATCGCCGAGGAGCGTGATCCGCAACGGCGGCAGATCGGGATGCCCGAAAGTCCCCGACGGGTCCTGGTCGGGGAAGTACGGCAGATCGGGACGCCGGATGGCATGGACCATTTGGCCGAAGAGAATCCCGGAGACGGCGAGCGGGGGGCGGACCGCCCTCCACATCGTGCCCAGCCCGTTCACCAAGTTCTCCTCATCGAATCGTGGCTCATCGAGTCAAGGAGATGCTAAGACGTCAGTTCACAGGTTCAGACGGCGGGCAATTCGAGTGGGTAGGCGGTGTGTGTGCCCGGGATTCCCTTGAGCCGGAGCACAACGGGGTCGCCGAATACGAGGCCCGGCGTTCGGTCCGCCAGCCCGCGTACGACGTCCGAGACCAGCACTTGGCCTCCTGCGGCGCAAGCCGCGATCCGAGCGGTCTTGTTCACCATCTGACCGAAGTAATCGCCATCAGTATGCATGGCATCGCCGGTGTGGACCCCGACCCTGACCTTGAACGGTCCCGCAGATTCTTGGCGCGCCACGGAGCGTTGGATCTCGACCGCCGATCGAGCCGCGTCGCGTGCAGACTCGAATGCCAACATGGCGCCGTCGCCCATCGTCTTGACCACGATCCCGCCCTGGGCATTGGCTACGTGATGTAACTCGCCGAAGTGGCGTTGCACCACATCGCCCCACACCGCATCCCCGAATTCCACCCCACGCCTGGTGGACTCCTCGATGTCGCTGAAGAGCAACGTCACCGTGGTGGTCTTGAATCTCGCCCGCAGCACACTCTGCACGTCGACATCCAAAGACGCCAACAGTTCATTGAGGCTGGTGGGCAACTCGACACCAGAGGTCTCGACGGTCGGCTGCGGTACCGACGCATGCCACTGCACCACTCGCCAAACACCCTCGTCGAGATGGAACACGGCGGTGACGCGGGGGTGAGCGACCATCCCATTGGCAAACGCAGCCGTGGTATCAGCCGCCGCCCAGCCAACCGATCCCTCCTCGTACGCGTCCAGGTGATGGATCGTCCACCGAAACTCCGGCGTCTCCTTCACCTGCGCCGCGAAGACCTCATAGGCCTCCACCCCATAGAGCCATTCCCGGGCGTCAGACCCCACCACGAGCGTCTCATCGGTCCGTGCGACCAGGCTCCGCACCGTTGCGACATCTCGGCTCTCGAAGGCAACGACGAGCCTTCTCATGACCGCAGCGAGCTCGCTCGACCGTCGGACCATCGCCTCCCACCTGGGTGAGGGTCGATGATCCCACGGCTTATCGGAAGGCGCCAACCGCGGAAAGCCGTTGTCACACGTTGAAACGGAAGTGGATCACGTCACCCTCGCGGACGACGTAATCCTTTCCCTCGGATCGCATCCGGCCGGCTTCCTTGGCCGGCAACTCGCCACCGAGCGCGACAAAATCCTCGCAGGTGATGACATCGGCGCGTATGAATCCGCGCTCGAAGTCGGTGTGGATCTGGCCGGCCGCCTGAGGAGCGGTGGCGCCCTTGCGCACCGTCCATGCCCTGGCCTGTTTAGGGCCGGCGGTGAAGAACGTCAGCAAACCGAGAAGGTGATAGGCGGCGTGGACGACCCTGTCGAGGCCCGGCTCCTCGAGCCCGTACTCGGCGAGGAGCTCCCCGCGGTCGTCCTCGTCGAGAAGTGCCAGCTCGGCCTCGATCGCTCCCGAGAACACGACAACGTCTGCTCCCTCGGCGGTGGCGATCTCCTCGATGGCGGCCACCTCGGGACTGTTGTGATCGTGTAGGGCGTCTTCGGCCACGTTGGCGATGTACATCATGGGCTTGGCGGTCAACAGCCACAGGTCGCGCACCTTCGGCTGCTCCACGGGGGTGACCGACATCGACCTCACCGGCTTGCCGGCTCCGAGATGTTCCTCGATGCGCTCGAGGAGGGCCAAGGCAGCCTGCGCGTCCTTCTCGCCCGCTCGGGCTCGCCGCTGCTGCTTGTCGATGCCGCGAGCGACCGATTCGAGGTCGGCGAGGGCAAGCTCTGTGTTGATCGTTTCGATGTCGGCCACGGGGTCGACGTCACCGGCGACGTGGGCAACATTCGGATCGTCGAAACAACGCACGATGTGCGCAACGGCATCGGTCTCACGGATGTGGTGGAGAAACTTGTTTCCCAGCCCCTCGCCCTGCGAGGCTCCCGCGACGAGTCCGGCGATGTCGGTGAACTCCACGATCGTCGGGACGACCTCTTCCGGCTGGACGATGGCGGCGATAGCGTTGAGACGCGGATCCGGCACCGGAGCGATGCCCACGTTGGGATCGATGGTGCAGAACGGGTAGTTCTCGGCGGCGATCTCGGCTCGTGTGAGCGCGTTGAACAAGGTCGACTTGCCGACGTTGGGGAGACCGACGATGCCGCAGGTGATACCCATGGCGGCAGGAGCATACGGTGCCCCGTCATGAGTCGACCGTGCGGCACCTTCCGCCGTCGGCCAGACTCCCACCATGGATGAAGCCGCTGCGGACAGGCTGGCGACCCTCATCGAATCGAGCGATCTCGCCGGGCTGGTACGGCTCGTGGATGCCGAGGCACGAGACCGCCGTTGGGAGGCGCTCGTCGACATTGCCGAGCGTTGCCGGGAGGCGGTCGAGCGCGGGAAGCAGGTGTGGGCCATCGCGCATTACGCCGAGTACCGGCTGGCGCTCGAAGCACCGGCTGCCTATGCCGGCGCCGTCGTCGGAGACGAGGGCGCCGGGCTCTCGCTCGGGCCGTTGTGGGAGGTCGCCGCCACGACCCACACGTGGGACGATCTCGAGCCTCATCTCGGGGCGCCGGCGAGTCGCGCACTGGTAGCCCACGAACGTGTGCTCCACGGCGAAGCGGTGGATCCCTCGACGATCGACCCCAGGGTCGTCGACCTTCCGCTATCGGTCATGTCTTGGGAGCCGGCATACGCCACAGCGGTGTACCGCGTCGACGGTGCCGATTTCCCGCAGAATCCAGGTCCGAGCCTGGAGTGGGTCACCCTGCCGCCGTCCGGCAGGCCCGCCGAGGAAGACGATGCGGTGCACGCACTGCTCGACCTGGTGCGCCCCTGGTCGGACGAGTCGTCGGGACGAGCCGTGGCTGTGGCCGTCGAAGGCAACGCCCTCGAGGCGGTGGCAGCGCTCGGTCCGCGCCGGGCGAGAGTGTCCGAAGCCACTCTCGAGCAGGCCCTGGCGGCGATGGCGTGGGCCGGGGCGAGCGGAGGTGCCTTCGGGAGACGACGGGGGGGTCCCGTGGGAAGGTCCGGAGCATGGTGGGTGCTCACCGCCCTTCTCGGCTATGACGAGCCGCCGACGGAGCGAGAGTGGGGCACCGAAGGCCGCGATCTCGAGTGGGTGCTGTGGGATCCGGGCGACCAGGTCGGCGGGTGGAGCCTGCATCTGGCCATAGCCGATCCCGACGACGGTTTGGCGTGGGCAATGTCCGCAGTAGACATGCGGTGAACCTTTTCGCGACCCTAGTGACGTAGGTCATCTAGCGTTCAGTCGTGTAGGACGGGGGGTCGTGCGGTGGCCGAGGTTCGAATCGAACCCGAAGAGCCTGCTGTGCCGCGCGGTCGCGGGAAGAGCAGGGTGCTGGCAGCCGTGCTCTCGGCGCTCATCCCAGGGGTCGGCCAATGGTACGCAGGCCGTCCGCTGCGCGGGTTTCTCTTCTTCGCTCCGCACCTTCTGCTGATCGGTGGGGCGCTGGCCGGGTATCAACGCGGGCCGATCGGCATCCTCGAACTGGCCGTGCAGCCCGACCTCCTCCGTGGCTTCATCCTCGCCGATGCCTTTGCTCTGATCTGGCGAGCCTGGGCTGCCGTCGACGCCTGGATGATCGCAGCTCCTGAGCATGCGCCATCGGCGTTATCGAGGGTCGCGCTCGGGGTCGTCGTGGTGGCGCTTGCTGCTCCGCATGCTTTGGCCGGGGCCTATGCGGTGCGCGGGATCACCCTCGTCGAGACGGTCTTTGCCGGTGAAGCGACCGAAGTCACTCCGACGACGGTTGCGGCGACCGGCCCGACCACCACCACCCTTCCTCCCGAGGCGACGCCGGACCCCCAGATCGCCATCCAAGCAATGGTGCCGGACGAGCAGTCCTCACGAAACCTCATCTTCAACGAAGACCTCGGCGATCCTGAAGCGGTGGCCGTGTTGGCGGACGTGCTGGCACCGCCATCTCTCGTCGACGCGCCATTCGTGGAGTTCGAGGAGCGAGTCGGCCTAGGCCGGCTGACCGTGCTCCTGGTCGGCGGCGATGCCGGTCCCGGTCGGACGGGTCTCCGCACGGACACGATGATGGTCGCCACCATCGATACGGAGACCGGAGAGGCGGCGATCTTCGGCCTGCCGCGCAACTTCAAGTACGTCCCACTGCCCAAGAAGATGCAGGCAACCTGGGTAGAGGAGGAACAGGAAGCCCGTAGCGACTGGTGGACGGATGTCGACGGCGACGGTTTCTACGACCAATGGGTCGACCTCGACGGAGACGGCATCCCCGATGAGCCTCCGTTCGAGTCGTGCAAATGTTATGTCGAGATGCTCAACAGCATCTATGGCAGGACCCAGAGCTGGGATCGAACGTATCCGGGATCGCCGGACCCCGGCATGTCTGCGTTGCGCGACGTGATCTCGAACCTCCTCGACCTCCACATCGACTACTTCGTGCTCGTCGACATGGCCGCGTTCGTGAAGGGCATCGATGCGATCGGCGGCGTCGACGTGATGGTGCAAGAGCCGCTGCACGTCATGGTATCTGCACCTTGGGAGGGTGCTGAGAAGGCCAAGGTGAACGTCGAGGAAGGCATGAACCACCTGACCGGCTTGGAGGCGCTCGCGTACTCACGATGGCGATGGGGGTCCTCCGATTACGCTCGTATGCAGCGACAGCGGTGCTTGGTGCGGGCAGCCGCCGCCCAGGCCGACCCGATCACCCTCCTCACGGCGTTTCCGACGATTGCAACGGTGATCGAGGACCACGTCGTCACCGACGTCCCGGCGAGCTTCCTTCCGGAGTTGGTCAGGATCGTTGGCAAGATCGACTTCTCCGACATCGGAACGGTCGGGTTCGTTCCCCCGACGTACAGCCTCGACCGAGCTCCTGGTGGGTACCCGATCCCGAACGTCGACAGGATCCGCTGGAAGGTGCGAAAGGTGCTCGAGGAAGGGGTCGTCGCGCAGTCGAAGACCGGTGACAGCGAGTGCGGCATCTGAGCCTCTCGCACCCGCTCTCAGACGTGGGGTAGCACCTCTTCGGCGAGAAGATCCATCAGCTCGACCTGTCTGGCGAAACTCAGGGTGGAGAAGTGCGACCGCGCCATGAACCGGATCGGCACCCCGGCCTGCTCCTTGACTTCGTTGAGGTGGTCGATGATCTGCTGGGAGCTTCCAATGAGGGCCGCCTTCTGCATCATCGCTGTGGTCTTCTCGTCGAGCGCAGGTGTTGGGACGATCGCGCCGGACCGTGATGCCGACGCTTCCATGTCCGAGTACTTCCAACGCTGATGCCACACGTGGGAAAGCCCCTCGTCGGGGTCGTCGGTCGGGAAGATCGGTGCGTAGTAGATCCAGATGAAGCCATCCGGGTCACGGTCGGCTCGAGCCAATTCCTCGCGTGCTACCTGGATCTGGTGCAAGAAGCGAGTCGACGAGGCATTGGAGAAGAACCCGTCGGCGAAGCGAGCGGCACGGCGGACCGCACCGTCGACGGTGCCACCGACGATCACCGGGATGGCGGCATCGGGTGTTGGTCGCACCCCGATCTCGGGAAACGTGTAGATGTCCCCTTGCCAGCGGAACGGCTCTCCGGTCCATGCCATGGGGAGGATCTGCAGGATCTCGTCCATAGCGCGTCCCCGCTTCGTGATGTCCGCGCCCAGCGCCTCGAATTCGATATCAGACCATCCGAGACCGAGGCCGAGCTCGAGCCGCCCCTCGCTGAGAAGGGCAACCGTTGCCGCGTCCTCGGCGAGGCGCAATGGGTGGTAGAGGGGAGCCAGTACGACGCCGGTGCCGATGGTGATCGTGCTCGTGGCTTGGGCCATGGCAGCGCTGGTCACGAGCAAGCTCGGCATGTAGCCGTCGTCGACGAAGTGGTGCTCGGTGGTCCAAACCGATTCGAAACCGACCTTCTCGGCATGGACCGTGAGATCGATCATCTCCTGGTAGACGTCGGACCAGCTGCGGGTGTCGCCCGGGGCTCGCTGGCCGGAGAGGAGGCCGAATCCGAGGGCCACGCGCTATGACGCGAGGCGGGAGCGGGCTGCCTCCGCGTCGTCCACGGTCATTGCCAGGTGCAATCCCTCTGCGCTGGAGTGGAGCAGATAGATCGTGTCGATGTTGATTCCGGCTGCGGCGAGGTCCTCCGTCACCGAGGCGAGACTGCCGGGCCGATTGGGGAGGAAGGTGTCGAGCACGGGACGTTCCTGGAAGCGTACGCCGGCATCCTGCAGGACATGGCGGGCGGCCTCGTCGTCGTCCACCATGAAGCGGAGGAGGCTCTCCCCATCGATGGCCATCGCGGCGAGGGTCTCGATGTTGACGCCCGCGTCGGCGAGACGGCGGGCGAGGGTGGCGAGCTGTCCAGGCCGGTTGGCGAGTGTGATCGAGAACTCCGTCATGCCCACATCCTACGCGGCGTGAACGGCTGCCGGGCCGAAGTCAGACGTTGGTGCCGTTGCCGACGAACTCGGGATCGTCGACGGCGATGGCAAAGCGGAGTTCGTCGTCATCGGAGGTGAGCAGATAGAGGCCCTCGATGTTGGTGCCGTTGGCAGCGAGCGCATCGGCGAGGTCGGCGAGCGCCCCGGGCTTGTCGCGAAGCGTGGCGCTCACCACCCGGCGTTCCTCGTAGGAAACACCGATGGAGGCGAGGACCTTGCGCGCGTGTTCGTCGTCGTCGACGACGAGACGAACGATGCCCTCGTCGCCGAGCGTCACGGCGGAGAGGGTGCGGATGTTGATGTTCGCCGCGGCGAGCTCGCGCGCGAGTTGCGCGAGCTGGCCGGGACGATTGGGCAGGTCGACAGAGAACTCGATCATGGAGTAATCGTACGCGTACCGCGGGCGCTGTGCCGACGACGACCTCTCAGCGGCCGGTCGAGGCGGCGAGGAGGAGCTGCCCCGCGTAGTAGAGAGGCAATCCCCATGCCCGATTGACGAACCCGCGAGCAACGAAGCGGTTCCGCGCAACGGCGATGTCCGACACGAAGAAGCTCGTTGCCCCCACGACGATTCGCGCATCGAAGTCCCGTCCAGCGGTGCCGAAGGCCATTGCAATCATGGCCGAGATCACAATGATGTAGACGGCCACGGGGATCTGCAGCAGCGGCTCGACGTGGGGTCGCAGCCATCGCCAGATGCCGATGGCGATCAAGCCGGCAGCCACCGCGGCGACCGTCGCTATGGCCGTGTCGGTGCCGCGGATTGCAAAGGCGAAGATGTAGGCGACGTGGCCGGCGAGGAACGCGATGAGCCCGCCGAGGAAAGCCCGCCGGGTCGAGAAGGTGAGGAAGAGATCGCCGAACCATGACAGGACGAGCGCGATGAGTACGGCGCGGCCGTACGGCGTCGAGGCTGCGTTTGCCGAGAGGGCGACGGCGATGAATCCGGTGGAGGCGACCATCTTGGCGGATCGTCCCCAGGACGCGTCGTGAGCCTCAGCCCACAGGAGAGCGACGACGGCGAATGCGGTGAGTGTGGCGAAGAGCGCGATCACGGTGTCGGGTGTGGCGATCGGGGCATCGGCGGCGGATGGTACGTGAGACCGGGGTGGCGGGTTCGTCCCAACGGATCGAACATATGTTCGACTAAGGTGGAGTGGGTGACCCGTTACGCCGAACTGCATTGCCACACCAATTACAGCTTCCTCGATGGAGCCTCCCACCCCCATGAACTGATCGAGCGGGCAGCCGATCTCGGCTATACGGCCTTGGCCGTCACCGATCACGATGGCTTCCGCGGAGTGGTCAGGGTCCACCACGCAGCCAAGGCGCTGGGCATGCCGGTGGTGTACGGCACCGAAGTTGGGATGCCTCGGGAATCGGATTCCTCCATCCCGCCGCGCTCTGCATCTTCTCCGCCTCTGCCGAAGGAGGATGCCAAGCCGCGGCGGGGGCGAATCCGTCGCCATCACGGCCAGAAGCCCGAGACCAAGCCCGAAACCGACCATCTCGTGCTCCTTGCCCCCGACCCGGTCGGGTACGCGGCGCTGGGAAGGTTCGTCACCAGAGGCCAGTACCGCGGGAGAAAGGACGTCCCTGCGTACGACTGTGGCGAACTGGCCGAGGCGTCACGCGACGGCGACCTCGTGGCTCTGACCGGATGCAGGCAGGGTGCGGTGTCACGTGCGGCGCAGCTGGGCGATCTGGCCGGCGCAATGCGTGCCGTGTCGCGCCTGCGTGAGCTGTTTCCCGACAGGCTGCATGTGGAGCTCTGGCACCACGGCCTGCCCGAAGACGACCTCCGCAACGATGTGCTCGCCGAGGCGGCGGCACGCCTCGGTCTGCCCACCGTCGCGACGAACAACGTCCACTACGCCCATCGCCGCGACGCCGATCTGTCGGAGGTGCTCGCCGCCATCGGGGGGCGCCGCAACCTCGATGAAGCCGACGGGTTTCGCCCGGCTACCGATCTCCGCCATCTCCGTGCCCCCGATGTCATGGCGGAGCGCTTTGCCCGCTACCCCGGAGCGGTCGAACGTGCCGCAGACCTCGGCGCTGCCCTTGCCTTCGATCTCGACCTCCTTGCTCCCGAGCTACCCGATTATCCGATGCCCGCTTCGTTCACAACGGAGGACGAGTTCCTCCGTCATCTCGTTCTGGAGGGAGCACGTCGCGTGTATCCGGGAGAGGGAGATGGTTCGATCGCGCCGCAGGCCCTGGCCCGTCTCGAGCACGAGCTGTCGGTGATCGAGGAGCTCGGGTTTGCCGGCTTCTTCCTCGTTGCGTACGACATCGTGCGGTTTGCCAGGGAGCGGGACATCTACTGCCAGATCCGTGGCTCGGGCGCCGACTCGGCGGTGTCGCGCTGTATCGAGCTGACACGGGTCGATCCCATCAGATTGCAGTTGCCCTTCGAGCGCTTCCTTTCGGAAGAGCGAGGTCGACCGCCGGACATCGACATCGACTTCGAATCCGAACGTCGTGAGGAGGTGATCCAGTATTGCTATGAGCGATACGGGAGAGAACGGGCGGCCATGGTCTCGAACGTCATCACCTATAGAGCACGGTCGGTGCTGCAGGATGTCGGCAAGGCGTTTGGGCTGACCCAGGCCCAGGTGAACGGATTGACCCGCTACCTCGACACCCGTAGCCCCAAAGCGTTGCATGAAGAGCTCGATCTGCCCGACGGGCTCACCGCGGACCTGATCTACGACGCATGCCGTCGCCTCGACGGCTTTCCCCGCCATCTCGGGATCCACTCCGGGGGGATGGTGGTCTCCCAGCGACCGTTGTGGGAGGTGGTGCCGCTCGAGTGGGGCCGGATGGAGGATCGGTCGGTGTTGCAATGGGACAAGAACGACTGCGCCGTCATGGGTGTGGTCAAGTTCGATCTGCTCGCCCTCGGCGCCCTCAACGCACTGCACCTCTCCGTCGATGCCATTAGCGAAGCGCACGGGGTCGAGATCGACCTGGCCTCCATTCCGCAGGAGCCGGTGGTGTACGACATGCTCACCCGGGCGGACACGGTTGGGGTGTTCCAGGTGGAATCGAGAGCGCAGATGGCCACGTTGCCGCGGATGAAGCCGCGTACCTTCTACGACCTGGCCATCGAGGTGGCGCTCATCCGGCCGGGCCCCATCCAGGGACATTCGGTTCACCCGTTCCTCCGCAGGCGTAACGGGGAAGAGGAGGTGCGTTACCCCCATCCCGATGCCGAGCCGGTCTTGAAGAAGACCCTCGGTGTTCCTGTGTTCCAGGAGCAGCTGATGGAGTTGGCGCGTGTCTGTGCTGGGTTCACCCCCGGCCAGTCCGACCGGCTGCGCCAGGCGATGACCCACAAGCGTTCCGAAGAGGAGATGGCCAAGCTGAGCGGCGAGGTGTTCGCCGGTATGACAGCGAGGGGCATCGTCGGTGAGCCGGCGAAGGAGATTTGGGAGAAGCTGCAGGGCTTCGCCTCGTTCGGGTTTCCTGAGTCCCACTCTGTCTCGTTCGCGTACATCGTGTACGCGACGTCGTGGCTGAAATACCACTGGCCCGCCGAGTTCTTCTGCGGCCTGCTCAACGCGCAGCCGATGGGCTTCTATTCACCGAATTCCCTCGTCCAGGACGCGATGCATCACGGGGTGGTCGTTCTCCCGGTGGACGTCAACGTCTCGGCGTATGACTGCACCATCGAGCCGTACCCCTGTGAGATAGATGAGATGGCCACGTATCTCGACATGACGTGGAGGCGGGGAAGGGGCGCCATCGACGATCCGGTCCGATCTTCCGTTGCCGTCCGTCTCGGGTTTCGCTACGTCCGCAACCTCGGCGAGGCAGAGATCACACGCATCGAAGCCGCTCGACTGGTCGGTGGCCCGTTCGAGTCCGCCGAGGACCTGGCGCAGCGCACCGGCCTTCCACTCGACGCCTACGAGGGTCTTGCCGCGGCGGGAGCTCTGGAACCGATGGGGATGGGACGACGCCAGGGCATGTGGGCTGCAGGATCGCTGGCCGACCTCGGACCGGACCGACTGGCGTTGCCGATGGGGACGGTGGCACCACTGTTGCCGGAGATGCCACCGGTGTTGGAGATGGATGCCGACCTGTGGTCCACCGGAATCTCCTTCGTGCACCCCGTCTCGTTCCTCCGCCAGCGACTGGACGCCGAGGGATGCCTCCGTATTGCCGACGCATTGCGACTTCGCACGCACGGGACCCGCGCCAAGGTCGGAGGTGTGATCACTCACCGCCAGCGGCCCGGAACGGCCAACGGCGTCCGTTTCTTGAATCTCGAGGACGAGACCGGGCTGTTGAACGTGGTCGTGCTCCCACCGGTATGGGATGCGAATTACGAGACAGCCCGCAAGGCCGTTGGGGCCGTCATCGATGGGGTCCTCGAATTCCGCGATGGAGTGACCAATCTCGTTGCCCACCGTTTCACCGAGTGGCCCGTCACGGCACCGCCCTCCCGAGATTTCCGTTGAGACATGCCACACCCCCACTGAGACTTTCCATTGGTGGCTCAACTTTCGTCGTGGCTGGGGCCGATACACCCACGTGGACGGCACACGATGGCGCGAACGGATGGAGGGTGTACATGTCCCAGATCTTCGACGGTGACCTGCTGCTGCCGGGCGAAGCCGGTCCGGGCCTGAGCGCGACGTTCGAACTCGACGGCGGCACGATCACCATGACCGTAGGCGATGATCACCTCGGGTCGTGGCAGAGCAGCGCTGTGTTGGTGCAGCGCGACCGCAACGGGGCCTTCCTCATGACCCTCGGTGGCGAGGACCTCTATTTCACCCCGCAGTCACCCGCCGAGTTCGCCACCGCCGTCACTGTGCCGCTCCAGGCGGAAGCTCCCAAGCCCGAGTCGAAGAGAGAGCGGAAGAAGAGACGGCGGGAGGAAGAGAAGGAATCCGGGGCCGGCGACCAACCGGTTCGCGAGGTGCAGCCGCCGCGACCGTCGAGCAACGAGGACGACATCATCACAGGCTCGATGTTCGCCGGCATCGTCGTCCTGGCAGTGGTGTTGGTGATCGCCGCCCTCGGCGTGATCATGTTCGTCTAATCCCCTTGTTGGGTGAGCGTTTCGATCACGAGGAGCGCTCGGTCGATGTCGTCGGCATCGATGCCGAGGTGGGTGACGGCCCTGATCTGGTTCCCGCCGGAGGGGTCGAGGAGCACACCGTCGCCGGCCGCGTCGGCACAGAGCCTCCCCGCATCGATGTTGGTCGTTGTGAAGTAGACCATGTTGGTCTCGACGCTTGCGGGATCCACCTCGATCTCCTGAATCTCGGCAAGTCCCGCGGCGAGCCTCGCTGCTATGGCGTGATCCAACGCCAGGCGCTCCCGATGGTTGTCGACGGCATACAGCGCCGCGGCGGCCATCATCCCTGCCTGGCGAAACCCACCTCCATACATCTGCTTGAAGCGTCTCGCGCCATCGACCACCTCCCGGCGGCCCGCCAGGGCCGATCCCATCGGTGCCGCGAGGCCCTTGGAGAAACAAACGGCAACGGTGTCGAAGTCGGCAGCCCACATCGCCTCATCGATCCCCGAAGCGGCGGCGGCATTCCACAGCCTGGCCCCGTCGAGATGGGTGGGGATGTCGTTGGCGTGGGCGGCAGCTGTGACGGCATCGATGCGTCCCTTGGGCCAGACGGTGCCTCCGGCCGCGTTGTGGGTGTTCTCGCAGGCCACGAGTGACACCGGTTGGTACAGCGACGATGGCATCGACGCCGGGATCGCGGGGATCATGGCGACGACGTCGTCGGCGGTAAACGTCCCACGCTCACCATCGATCTGACGGACGGTTACACCCGCGAGCGCATTTGCCGCACCGAGTTCGTGATGGTCGATGTGTGCGTCGCGGCCGGCCAGCACGACATCACCATGACGGGTGTGCACACGTATGGCGATCTGGTTGGCGAGTGTCCCCGTGGGCGTGTAGACGGCGTCTTCTTTGCCGAGAATCCCGGCAACGCGTTCTTCGAGGGCGCGGACCGTCGGATCATCGTGGTAGACGTCATCGCCGACTGCAGCGTCGGCGATGACCCGTCTCATCGCCGCCGTGGGGATCGTCACGGTGTCGCTGCGCAGGTCCACCGTCACTGGGGGATCCTGTTCGCGAACAAGCGGGGATGCACGAGGTAGGCGAGCGTGCCCGGCGCCTGTGCCGCCTGAGACCACTCCGTGATCGGCAGATCGATGGCGGCGACGGTTGCCGTCTTCACCGTAACCCTGGCACCGGTGAGGGTGGCGACGAGCGTCGACCAGGTGGGCTCGTGTCCCACGAGCATGAGACGTTCCTGGTTCGTTCCGTGGAGTCCGGCAATCAGCAGCGCCTCATCGGGACTCGCGCCGTACAGCCGTGGTTCCAGTTCGAGAGGGCCGGACCATCCGCCGGCAATCCGGGCAAGTTCGGCTGTCGATCGGGCGCGGACGGCCGTTGAGGAGACGACCAGGTCGGGGGCCTCTCCGGCGTCGCGAAGGAGAACACCCATGGCCCCGGCACTCTTCTCGCCGCGCGGCGCCAGAGGACGCTCGTGGTCGGAATCGTAAGCGGCATCCCAGTTGGACTTGCCATGGCGCATGAGGAGGAGGCGAAGCACGCGGCGAGATTAGGAGCTTGTCCGGTGGAGCCTGTGCATGACAAATTCGATCGCGCCGGTGAGCCGCTCGATGTCGCCGGGGTCGATGGCAGGGAACGTGGCGATCCGGAGCTGATTGCGGCCGAGCTTCCGATACCCGCCGATGTCGAAGATGCCGTTGGCTGCCAGCAACGCGGCGACGGCATCGGCATCGACCGCTGGATCCAGGTCGATCGTGACCGTGGTCGTGCTGCGCAGAGCGACGTCGGTGACAAACGGCGTTGCCACCTCGGATCGCTCAGCCCATCCGTAGAGATGTGCCGCCGACCGACGGGACCGCGCCGCGGCCCAGGCAAGGCCCCCCTGGTCGGCCATCCACCTCAACTGGTCGCGGAGGAGGAAGAGGGTGGCGAGAGCGGGGGTGTTGTACGTCTGGTTCAGCCGGCTGTTGTCGACGGCGATCTGCAAGGCGATCGACGGCGGAGACCACCGCGAGGCGTTGAGATCTGCGATGCGGTCGATCGCGGCAGGGGACAGCAACGCGAGCCACAATCCACCATCCGAGCCGAAGGCCTTCTGCGGCGCGAAGTAATAGGCGTCGAAAGCGGTGGGATCGACGGTGACCGCCCCCGCTGCCGATGTGGCATCGACCAGCACCAGGGTGTTGGGCCGGAGCGGTCGCGCGATCTGCACCATGACGCCCGTCGAGGTCTCGTTGTGGATGAGCGCGAACGTGTCGACGTCGACACTCGGGTCGGGCACGGATGCCGAGGCGGGCTCCGCTTCGCGGACGTCCGGACTTGCGAGGTGGGGGGCTCCCGTGACGGCCGTGGCGAACTTGGCTGAAAACTCACCGTAGGTCGTGTGCTGGCTGCGGTGGATGATGAGCCCGAAGATGGCAGCGTCCCAGAAGACCGTGGTGCCACCGACGCCGAGCACCACCTCGTAGCCGTCGGGCAGCGCGTAGAGCTCGGTGAGACCGGCGCGGATGTCGGCGACGACATTCTTTACGGGAGGTCTGCGGTGGCTGGTTCCGAGGTAGGTGGGAGCATCAGCGGCGAGGGCATCGACGGCTTCCTGGCGCACGAGGGATGGGCCGGATCCAAACCGCCCATCGACCGGTAACAGGTCGGCCGGAATGGCAACGGTGGGCTGCTCGTTCGGTATCGTGCGCCTCGCTGATCGACGGGCGGAGGGTATACCCGATGACGGACCGCGATTCCATCTCACGACGTGCCGCCGCGATCGCTCCGTCGGCAACCATGGCGATCACCGCTAAGGCCGCCGAGTTACGGGCGCAGGGCCGACCCGTCATCGGCTTTGGAGCGGGAGAACCCGACTTCGCCACACCGGACTACATCGTCGAGTCGGCGATCGCTGCGGCGCGGGATCCGAAGAACCACCACTACAGCCCGGCGCCGGGGCTTCCCGAGTTGCGTGAAGCCGTTGCCGTCAAGACCGCCCGCGACTCCGGATTCGACGTGGACGCATCGAGTGTCGTCATCACGAATGGCGGAAAACAGGGCGTGTACCTGACGTGTCAGGTGTTGATCGATCCCGGCGACGAGGTGCTTGTCCCTTCGCCGTACTGGGTGACGTATCCGTCTGCTGTGGAGCTGGCCGGCGGTGTCCCGGTGACTGTGCCAACGACGGCGGAGAGCGGGTTCACAGTGGGTTTGGACCAGCTGGATGCCCTCACCACCGATCGTACCAAGATGCTCATCTTCGTCTCGCCATCGAATCCGACCGGTGCCGTCTACACGCCGCAGCAAGTGGCCGCGGTCGGAAAATGGGCGGCAGAGCGGGGGATCTGGGTACTCACCGACGAGATCTACGAGCACCTCATCTATGGGGACGTTGAGTTCTCCTCGATCCCGGTGGCGGCGCCCGAGGCGAGAGCTCGCGCCGTTGTGGTCAACGGTGTGGCCAAGACATACGCGATGACCGGATGGCGGGTCGGTTGGCTCATCGGGCCCGGGGAGGTGGCCGGCGCTGCATCCCGGATCCAGAGCCACCTGTCGTCCAATGTGGCCAACGTTTCGCAGCGGGCTGCGCTGACGGCGGTGAGTGGGTCGCTGGACGCGGTGGTGCAGATGCGTGCCGTCTTCGATCGGCGCCGCAAGACCATGGTGGGCATGCTCGACGCGACACCCGGCGTGTCGTGTCTCGAGCCGGATGGTGCGTTCTATGTGTTTCCCGATATGACGGGCCTCTTGGGGCTGAGCCTCAATGGTCGCTCGGCAGCCACGACGCTGGAGCTCTGCGAGATCCTCCTCGACGAGGCGGAGATCGCGTTTGTACCGGGTGAGGCGTTCGGGGCGCCCGGGCACGTGCGGATCTCGTTCGCGCTCGGCGACGACGACCTGGTCGAGGGACTCACCCGGTTGCAACGCCTGGTGGCTTCGGCTTCCTAACTCTCCAGGTTGTCTACCGCGCGCTGCCAGGCCGCGTCGCTCGGTTCGATGAGCTCCATGTGGCCGACGCCCTCGAGCTCGACGAGCGTCGAATCGTCGCCTGCGGCCGTGGCGGCGTCGACGTAGGTCCGCGCCAGTGTCACGGAAGCCTGCTCGTCATCGGTGCCATGGACCAGCACTGTTCTGGCTCCGGTTGGCAGATTCCGGATGGGGTCGGCGACGTCGTACCGATTCGAACCATCGCCGGGCTTGCGGCGCAGAAAGTCCTCGACGGCACCGTCGCCGTCGCCCAGTTCGTAACTGCGGGTGAGGTCGGCCACTCCGGCCAATGAGATCACCTCACCGACGGTGACGGCGGGATCGGCCCCAGGTTGGCCGGAGGCGACGCGGCCCCTTCCCGCCGACCAGAGAGCAAGATGACCACCCGCGGAATGCCCGATCGCTGCCACGCGATCCAGGTCCAGGCGGTGGCCGGGAGCGAAGGTTGCCAACGCATCGACGCCGAGTGCCACGTCCTCGAGAGTTGTCGGCCACCCACCACCCGTTCCGACGCGCCGGTACTCGAGGTTCCACGATGCCCAGCCGCGTGTCGCCAGGTCGATGGCGACGAGATCCATGAGATCCCGCTTCCATTGATCGCGCCAATAGCCGCCGTGGAGCACGACGGCTACGGGATGGGGACCATCGCCGCCCGGCAGGCGGAGGTCGCCGACCTGGTCTTCCTCTTCTCCGTAACGGATCGACTCGACCGGCCATGCCGCGTGGGCGACCAGGTGACGGAGGGCCCACCGGTAGCCGTCGATGCCCCGGCCGTAGATCGACGCCACGCATGCGGGTGCAATCACCGAGTGGCGGCGCCACGACTCGCGGCGCTTGATGTTCGAGATGTGGACCTCGACGGTCGGTAAGCCGATCGCCTCGACGGCGTCGTGGATCGCGTAGCTGTAGTGCGTCAAGGCCCCGGGATTGATCACGACGCCGTCGACAGTCCCCATGGCCTCATGGAGGCGATCGATGATTGCCCCTTCGTGGTTGGACTGGAAGCCGGCAACCGCAACGTCGAGATCCGAGCCCCAGAGGTAGAGCTGGTCCTCGAGGCCGCGCAAGGTGGTGTTGCCGTAGACGTCTGGGCGGCGAGTACCGAGCAGGTTGAGGTTCGGTCCGTTGATCACGAGCAGGCGGTTCATACCGGGAGGGTAGGGCCTGGAGACCCGGTCCCGGAGCCGCCGGATGCGCCGGTCGCGACGTGATCGCCTCGCAGTGCCTCTGCTCGCGCGAGCGTTTCCTCCGTCAACGCGCCGGGCGCGAGCTCGCCCATTCTCGCCAGCTCGGCGATGATGGCGCCGGCCGCGTCCTGCGGAGCGATGGCCTGGTCGATGTCCTCCAGTGCCCCCGTCACATCGGGGTCGAAGGCGATCCCGAGAGAGGTGTATACGGGCGTGAGAACCTCGTTGACCAACGCCGAATCGCGAACCACCACCACACCGCCGATGTGCACGGCACCCCGTCTCAAGCGCTGGCCGACGCCCATCAGCTTGATCCGGCCCCGGTGATGGACGCTGTAGCGGCCCGGGCAGTATTCGCCCGCTACCTCGCCGATTGCGCTGTCAACGCCCAACCGGGCGAAGGCGCGCACGATCAACCCCGAGATGAGCTCGAATCGGGATTGAACCCCCGGGATGGCGTCGGGCTCCGGGATCGTCCACGAGAAAGAGAGGGTGCCTTCGTGAAACACAGCGGCGCGTCCGCCCGCCAGCCGCTCCTCGGGGGAGAAGCCTGCGGCGCGCGCTGCGGCTACGGCCTCGGGGTAGCCGTCGCTCAGGACGTCGTGCTTGCCGAAAGCCACGACACGGCCCGGTGTATGGATACGGAACGTCTCCGGGGTCGAACCGGACGCCGCCTCGGCAAAGAGGGCGTGTGACACGGCAATGTCGAGGCCGTCGCGGTCGGAGTAGCCCTCGCGGAGCAATGTGATGGTTCGCGCAGCCATGGCGATTTCGCCGTTACCCTTTTTCGTGAGGGCCAGAGGCTAAGAGGCTCAGTGGATAGGACACGATCGGACGCGACTCATGATGAAACGATTGCTCCGGCCGGCGGTCGTCCTCTTGGTTGTACTCGCCGCATGTGGCGAGTCGGGTCCCCTCGACGGCATCGGCAACGCTTCGCGAGATCTCGTGGTCGGAGACACGACGACTTCGTCCACCGTCACCGTGATCAGTGCCGGCATCGTCGGGGAAGGTCTCGTCGGGTCCGGCGAGGTGTTGTGGCTCAACGACGAGATTCTCGAGGAGGCCACCGGGTCGGCGGAAGCTGTCATCGAGAGCGTGTGGGGGAGGCGGTCGGGTAGTCGGTTTGTGCAGGCCAGCCGTGCCGAGATCGCCTCGGCGCTGCCCACTCTTCAGTTTCCGGCGCTTCTCGCCGTGGGCACTCGGTGGGTGACGAGCCAACTCGTGTACGACCTCGACTCCGCCAAGCTCGACTCGGACACGGCGGCCGCCTTCGGTATGTGGCGGGTAGAGCCGTACACGGTGACCGAGGGTCGCCTCATGGTGTTGAGGGTCGGCTTCGCTCCCGACGGCGTCCCCCCCGAGCGTTCCGACGTGACGCCGATCGCGGTGCCCGACGGTCTCACGCTCATCTGGACCGATGCTGGTCTTCGCTATGAGCTGTTCTGTCGGTCGAACCTCTCCGAGGAGCTGTGTTTTGCGGTCTCCGACTCGTTCACCGCTCTCGGAGGCGTGTTGCCCGGCGAGCAATGAGACCATCCCCACCGACAACGTGCGTGCCTAAAGGACGCCCCAGCAGACCTTTAGGCACGCACGATTGGGGAACGGGGTACCGTCCCGGCACCTGATGTTCCACGGCAGCGGCTGGTACTCGTACGTTCGCTATGACGAGGAGCAGGATCGACCCGAACTCGATCGTGCTTTGCTCCGCCGCGTCCTGACCTATGCCAGGCCGTATCGACTGCAATTGGTGATCGTCCTGGCGACCGTCGTCGTGATCTCGCTTTTCTCGTTGCTGCCTCCACTGCTCATGCGGACGCTCATCGACGACGCCATCCCCGAGGAAGACGTGAAAATGGTCACGATCCTCGGCTTGGCAATGGTGGCCGTTCCTCTGATCAACGGTGTGGTCGGTGTCGTTCAGCGCTGGGCGTCGGCGTCGATGGGTGAGGGCATCATCTTCGATCTCCGCCGTCAACTCTTCCGCCACCTGCAGTCGATGAGCCTGGCGTTCTACACGAACACGAAGACGGGTGAGCTCATGTCCCGGCTCAACAGCGACGTCGTCGGGGCGCAGCAGTTCGTGACGAGCACGTTCGTGACCCTCGCCGCCAACATCTTCACGGTTGTGGCGACGCTGATCGTCATGGTGGGCCTCGAGTGGCGCCTGACGTTGCTTGCCGTGTCGATCCTCCCGGTCTTCATCATCACGTCACGCCAGGTCGGGAAGCGGCTCCGGGTGGTGAGGCGCCATCAGATGGAGGAGAACGCCGCGATGAACTCCATCATGCAGGAGACCCTGAGCGTCTCGGGGGCGCTGCTGGTCAAGCTTTTTGGTCGATCGGATGACGAACAGGGCCGTTTTGACGACCGGGCCCGCCATGTTGCCGATCTAGGGATCAAGCAGGCCACCATCGGCCGCTGGTTCTTCATGGCGCTCGGCGTGGCGAGTGCACTGGGGACGGCCCTCGTCTTTTGGGCCGGCGCAATGATGGTCATCAACGGCGCCATCACCGTCGGCACCATCGTTGCGATGTCGGCATACCTCGTCGGCCTCTATGGGCCGTTGTCGGCGCTCTCGAACGCACGCGTCGAGTTCGCGACGTCGCTCGTCTCGTTCGAGCGGGTATTCGAGGTGCTCGACATGGCTCCAGACGTCGCGGAACCGGCGGATCCCGCAGCGCTCGAGCCGGTGAGGGGAGGTGTCGAGTTCGACGACGTGTGGTTTTCATACGGTGTGGGTTCCGAGGGTCTCGGTTCGGTTCGCCGCTACGGATGGGGCGGCATGACACAGGAAGATGATCCGACGTCCCGCATCACTGCGGGCGGGTGGGCGTTGCGCGGCATCTCGTTCTCGACCGCTCCAGGTGAGACGGTCGCCCTCGTCGGACCAAGCGGCGCAGGCAAGACCACGATGACGTATCTCGTCCCGCGCTTGTACGACGCCGGCAGGGGAGTGGTTCGCATCGACGGTGTGGATGTACGCGACCTGTCGTTCGACACCATCGCCTCAGCCATCGGTGTCGTGACCCAGGAGTCGTATCTGTTCCACGATACGATCGAGGCGAATCTCCGCTACGCCAGGCCCGAGGCGACGCACGACGAGATCGTGGCAGCCGCGCAAGCGGCCAACATCGCCGAGTTCATCGCCGGCCTGCCCAACGGCTACGACACGATGGTCGGCGAGCGCGGCTACCGGCTTTCGGGTGGTGAGAAGCAGCGCGTGGCGATTGCACGGGTGCTGCTCAAGGACCCTGCGATCCTCATCCTCGACGAGGCGACCTCGCATCTCGACGCGCAGTCGGAAGCCCTGATCCAGGATGCGCTGGATCGCGTGATGGTGGGCCGAACCTCTCTCGTGATCGCTCACCGCCTCTCGACGATCCTCAATGCCGACCGGATCTTTGTCGTGGATGGCGGCAAGCTCGTCGAGTCGGGAAAGCACGACGAGTTGATGGATCAGGGCGGCCTGTATGCCCGGCTCTACGAAACCCAGTTCCGCCGCGCCGAGGCAACCCCGGCTGGCTGATCGGCCATTCATGGCGTTTTCGGTCCCCGGGGATACCCTCTTTGGATGCGCTCTCTCGTCGGTCTCCTGCTCGCCATCGTGCTCGCCGGCTGCGGGCCAACTCCTCTGAGTCTGGACGACTACGCAGACTCGGTGGAGAGCCTGGGCCGGACCTATGAGGACATCTCGACAGGACTGCAGCGAACGCTCCACGACGACCTCCAGTTCGAGATCGACGACATATTGAAAGAGGTCGATCAGAACGACCCCGCGGCCGTGGAGGCGCTGGCCGAGGAGGCGCTCGTTCTCACTGTGGCGCGCACGACGGCTTTCTTCGCGGGGCTCGGAGACGGACTGCACGTGTATCGCTCGGCCCTGGGTGAGCTGGTTCCCCCTCGTAGCGTCGAGGCGGAACACGACGAGTTCATCGACGCCATGGGTGGTGTCCTTGCGGGGCTCCCTGGGCTGCTCGCCGCATTGGCGGACATCGATGACTTCGACGGGTTGGATGTCGCGGTGAACGGGTCGGTCTTCACCGATGCCGGGCCCCGTCTCGTCGCGGCCTGCGGACGACTCGAGCAACGGCTCATCGACCGAGGGACTGCGGTGAACCTGCGCTGCCCGGCGTAGCCTGTGCGTCATGAGTAGCGAGAACCCCACCGTATCGGATTCCGAGCAGACCGAGCCCAAATGGGATCCCTATCGCGCCGTGGTGCGACTCATTGCGGGAGGGGTCTCTCTGGGTGCGGAGGGCTTGCGGGCTGCGGACGCTGCGGCCGGTGCCGAAGAAGGTTCGGCCGCCGATGCGGTCGGATTCAGTGCGACCCTGGAGTCGGCTACGGCCCTGATCGTCGGTGTGGCAGTGGAGACCCCGGACCGGATCGTATCCCTCTTCGACACCGCCGATCGTGTGATGGCGCCGGTCCGCACGGCCGCCCGCCCGGTCGTCGGCGCTCTCCGTCAGTCCTTTGTCGGCAGAGTGGTGGGTGAGTTGGGCACGAACACAGCCGCAGAGGCCGCCAGGCTTGCCGCCGTTGGTCGAGCCGAGATCAACCAGGGGCGCCGTCTCGCCATCACCGCCTACAACGAAGCGGTCGACGGCTTCATCGAACAGCTCTCGGGGCGGCAGTCACTCGACGATCTCGTCTCGGACCAGACACTCGGCGTCGGCAAGGGCGCAGTCGAGGAGGTTCGTGAGACCGGCGCCGCCGCCGACTGGCTCAGTGAGTCGATGTTTCGACGAGTGTTGCGACGCCCGCCGCGGTCGATGCCTCCAAAGCCGTCACCGGCAACATGACCGACGGCAGCTCCGCCCCCGAGCGTCCCGTGCTCCAACAGCTTCAGGGAACAACGGCGGGGTTCGTGACCCGGCTCTTGGCGTACCTGCTCGACGTCGTCATCCTCACAGCGATCATCGCATTCGGCGGCTGGGTCGCGCTGTTGCTCGATGATCTCTTCAAGGACGCAGGGTTCGATCTACCGACGTCGTCGGCGGCGGTCTTTGCCGCATTGACGGTGTGGGTCATTGGCGGCTACTACGTCATCTCGTGGTCGCTCACCGGCCGAACAGTTGGCAAGGCCGTTCTCGGAGTAAAGGTGGTCATGCCGAATGGCAGGCCACCTTCGATCGGGCGGTCGTTCCTTCGGCTCTTTGGATATGCCGTCTCGACGCTGGCCTTGTTCGCCGGGTACTTCTGGATCCTCGTCGACGAGAATCGCAAGGGGTGGCACGACCATATCGCGGGGACCTGGGTGGTCTACGACTGGAACCGGCGGAAGAAGGGTGAGATCTACGAAACGATGGTCGATTCATGAAGTCTGCGGTCGCCATGGTTGTCTTCCTGTCGATGCTTACGGCGGCCTGCTCGGCCTCCGAGCCAGCAGAAGAGCTGCCGGCAGAAGAGCTGCCGGCGGAGAGTGGCTGCGCCGACGTGACCGCAGTGGAGGTGCACGCCGAGGGAGATGGGACTCATCGCTTCGCGGTCACCGTTCTCTCGCCAGACACGGGCTGGGACAAGTACGCCGACGCCTGGCATGTTTCCGACACCGGTGGGACAGTGCTCGGAGAACGGATCCTCGCCCACCCGCATGTCGATGAACAGCCGTTTACGCGTTCGCTGAGCGGCGTCGTCGTGCCCGACGGTGTGACTGACGTGGTCGTCACCGCCCGCGACTCGGTCGTGGGATCGTGTGGCGCATCACTCACCGTTGCCATCCCCTGAACGACCGATCAGGTCGCCGGCCTGCCCTCTTTGCCGAGGCGCTCGGCAAAATACGATGTGTACTTGAAGCCGGAGTCGGGTGAGATCGCCACCCCGGGACCATCCGGCCCGATCACGGTGGCGCCGTAGACGATGGCACCCGTCGATGGACCGGCCATCAGGGCCTCCTCGCGCCACAGGCGGGTGGTCATGTCGTAGGCGGGCTCGTCGTCGACGCGCACCACGTCGTCGATCACCGAGCGATCGAGGAGACCGGGCTCCTTGGACTCGCCGAAGCTCTTGAGGCCGGGGAGTCGATGGCCCGGCTGCGGCTCGATGGCGATGATCCGTATCGACGGATCCTTCTCCTTGAGGAAGCGACCGACCCCGCTGAGGGTGCCGCAGGTACCGAACCCGGCAGCGAACCAACGGATCCGCCCATCGGTCTGACGCCAGATCTCGGGGCCGGTGGTTTCGTAGTGGGCCCTGAGATTGTCGGGATTGTCGTACTGATTCGGCATCACGTAGCGCCGTCCGCCCTCGGAGGCGGCGAGCGACCGGGCCAGTGCTATCGCACCGTCCTTGGGGTGGTCGACCGGGCAGACATCGTCGGGTGTCTCCCAGACTTCGGCGCCGAGTAGCCGCAGGATGACCTTCTTCTCCTCCGGGACACCGTCCGGGATGGTGACGGTGACCCTGATGTCCTCGAGATTGGCGAGAGCAGTGAGGGCGATCGCAGTGTTGCCCGATGAAGCCTCCACGATCTCACGCCCGGCGAGTTCGCCCCGCTCGATGAGCCCCTGGAGGAGGTATGTGGCGGCGCGGTCCTTGATCGAACCGAACGGGTTGAGCCACTCCAGCTTGAGGTAGAGCTCGAGTCCGTCTGGCACGACGCGAGACACCGCCACCAGGGGGGTCGGGTTGTCGATGTCGGGAAGCAGCTCGCGTACGTCCTGATAGCGGCGTGCTGCCGGGTCGCTACCGAGATCCGTCGTCAGTGTGGTCATGATCGGGGTCCTCCAGCATGCAAGAAACCCGCCTCGGCGGTACCGGGCGGGTTCGGGAATGGGTCTTCGACTGTCGGGGTCGGATCTAGACGGGTCCCTCACCGCGCGGCGCATCGGCACAACAACAGGTGCACCGACAATCCGCAGGAGCAAGCAAACGCGTCATCGCGTGGAATCTTAAGCGCGACTCGGCGGTCGTCAACTAGATTGTTGGCAACCAGATTGTCGGTCATCCGTCACCGTCTTCGTCGCCTTTGTGTGGGCGGGGCACGACCAACACGGGTTTCCCCGATTCGATCATGACTCGAGCCGAGACGCTCTCCCAAGCGTCGCGGTCGAAGATCTGGCGCGTTGCCCCGAGTATCACCACATCGACATCGAGCTGCCGTGCTGCTTCCGAGATCGCGGCGGCAGGGTCGGATCCCTCCAGGTAATGGATCTCGCACGAGATCGAGGCCGACTGTAAGGCAAGCAGCACGGGCTCGGTGAGGCGCCGCGCCCGTTCCTCGACGTAGCGTTCGACCAGCTGCTCTCTCGTCGACGGTGAATCGCCGTGAAGCGGGTGCCACTCGCCTGTTTCGAGCGACTCGATGAAGTCGTGAGGTACCTCGATCACGGTCGACAAGGTGACCCTCCCGGTGGTGCCGAGGAGGTGCCTGGTGAACTCCACAACGGGCTCCGGGCTCAACACCCCGGTCGTCGCGATGAGGACGTGCATCTGCGCATGGTAGGGATGAACCATGCGGGCAGCGATCGGTAGGCTCGCGTCGAAGCCGACTGGAGGCGTTGCATGGCGACCGATGCCGAAACCCTCAATCGAGTGCTGTGGAAGATCCCGAACGTGTTGTGTCTCGTGGGCTCCCGAGCGGGGGACGGGTGGAATGCGATGACGACTTCGTGGGTGACGCAAGTAGCGATGGAGCCGGTCCTCGTTGCGGTCTCCGTCGACGCTTCGGCGGTGACGAACCGCCTTATCCGTGATGGCGGGTCCTTCAGCATCAACCTCTGGGACAGAGCCGACACGAGGCCGTTCGTCAAGTTCTCCAAGCCGGCTGTGAAGGATGGTGCGACGCTCAATGGACGGCCGGTGCGCGAGGGGCTGACCGGTGTTCCCGTGTTCGAGGAGGCCGTTGCCTGGATCGAGTGCAGCGTATGGCAAACGATCGAATGCGGCACCCATGATGTGTTCATCGGTGAGGTCGTCGATGCAGGGTTTCGCGCCAACGTGGACGATCCCGAAGTTGCCAGAATGGAGGACACGCGGATGAAGTACGGCGGTGTCAAGCGCGGGGGCCACTGACGTGGACGTCAGGTTCGACGGCAGGGTTGGCCTCGTCACCGGGGGGAGCAGGGGCATCGGTGAGGCCGTTGCCGCCGAATTCCTCGCGTCGGGCGCGGCGGGCGTGGTCATCACGAGTCGCAAGGCTGCCAATCTCGACGAGGCGGTGGAGCGCATTGGTGAACCGGGCCGCCTGATGGCGATCGAAGCGCGCGCCGACGACGCCGAGGCGGCGAGCGCCGCGGTCGCGGCCGCCGTCGAGCGGTTCGGAGCGCTCGATATCCTGGTCAACAATGCCGGCACAAACCCGGCGCCGGGGGCGCTCGCTGATGTCGATCTCGGAGCGGTCGAGAAGACGTGGGCCGTCAACCAGCTCGGGCCGTTGCTGTGGGCCCGCGCAGCATGGCATCACTGGATGGAGGAGCACGGGGGAGTGATCATCAACGTTGCTTCGGTGGGAGGCCTCGAGCCGGGCCCGGTTCTCGGCGCCTACAACGTCTCCAAGGCGGCAGTCGTGCACTTGACCCGTCAACTCGCCCTCGAGATGGCGCCGGGGGTGCGCGTCAATGCCGTGGCTCCGTCTGTCGTGCGCACGCGGCTCTCGCGCCTGCTGTGGGACGGTGTCGAAGAGCACACGGCTGCTGCACATCCCCTCGGTCGGATTGGAGAGCCTGTGGATGTCGCCGCCGCCATTTCCTTCCTGGCGTCGGACCAGGCGGGTTGGATCACCGGGGTGGTTCTTCCCGTCGACGGAGGCGCCACCGGGGCCGCCAGCTCGGTCGGGTTGGGTTAGGAGGGGTCGTAGCCGGGGTATCCGGCAGCCTCCCAGGCGGTGAAGGCTTCGTCGTTGTCGATGTCGTGACCGGCGGCGACTGCGAGGACATAGCGATAGTTCAGGAAGTCGGCGTAGGCCTGCAGGGGATCGGCTTCGGGATGTCTCTCTCGGATCTGGGCGATCAGAGGCTCGAACACCGTCGCCCGCCACTTCATCGTTGCGACCGCCTTGCCGGTGGCCGAGACGCCGCCGAATTTGTGCTCGTGGTAGGAGAGATCGGCCAGAATCTGCTTGGCCTGGCCCTCGGCGGCGTCGATGCCGGTGAGCTCGCGCAGCCGGTGCGAGTTGTAGGTGCGTCCACCGACCGCCACCGACAGCCCGACGCGGTCGCTCCCATCCCCTCGAGGTTGCAGAGTCACATCGTCGACCTCGAAGCCGAGATCGTTGAGCCTGGCAACCCGTTCTGCGATTCGGAAGCTCTCGTCGGGACCGATGATCAGGTCGGTGGTCAATTCATCCCACAGTGACCGATATCGGGTCGAGATGTCTTCGCCGAGAGCGAGGTCGGAGCGATCGAGGTCGAGGCCCTGTTCGGCTGCCACGTCGGCCATTCCGCCCGCCACGTTGTACTCCATGATCGCCAGATCTTCCTCGCGCTGGCCGGAGCTCAATGTGCTGTGGAGCCGAGCCGTTTCGGCGTCGACCATGACGGCGGCGATCGATGCCGCGTCATATCGGTAGAGCACGTTGGAGAGCGAGCAGTCCCCCCAGTAGCAACCCGCGAGGTGGAGCTCGACGAGCAGGCCGGCAAACGCGTCGAGCATCTGATTGCGTCTGCCGCCGAAACCGCCTCCCGTCACGAGCTCTCGATAGGGGAAGGCGTGCTCCACGTAGCGCGTGATCACGGCTCCTGATCCCTCCGTATCGGGATCGAGCCATCGCCGCTCCACGAGTCCGGCGGGGCGGGCGGTGCGCGTTGTGCGATCGGCGAGCATCCGCAGCATCTCGTATTCGTGTCGTGCGGCTCGCTGCGGCAATTCCTTGATGGCGTAGACACCCACGGGATAGGCGACGAACACCACCGGATGGCGGTGTATCCCCTCGGGCATTTCCACACGGCGGCCACCCTGCCATTCGTCGATCGGCCTCCCCCATTCGAGGTCGAGAAAACCCGGGTTGCCCGGCCTGATGAGCATCATCGGAGTCGCCATGCCCCGCACTATCCCTGAGAGGAGTCGTGTTCTCTCGCCTCCGCCAGTGACGCCTCGACTTCGGCGATGCGGGTCTCGAGGAACTCGCGTTCGGGTTTCTGCTTCTCCTCGATGTCCCTGTTGATCTGGTGCGAGTAGGCGCCGGGATCGTTGATCCAGCGGTAGTTGCCCTTTTCGGGCCACGACTTGCCGATCAGCTGCCCGTTGAGCTCGGCAAGTCGTTTCGTGAGGTGGTTGAGCTCGTACTCGAGGATGGATTCCTGTCTGCTGGTGTTGGCTGCGTACTTCGCCGCCTTACGCAACTCGGCACGCCGCGCCAGGAGGGGGACCCGTTCGGGATCCCCGTTTGGTATCTCGTCGAGGCATTGGGCGAGGTCACGCAGCTCTGCGAGGACCTGGTCGATGCTCAGCTCGTCGGCGATGGGCGCAGCCCCTTTCCCGTCCGGTCGAAGGTGAACCCCTTGTAGCCATCGACGAACCCGGCCGTGCGGAGTGCCGGGGCGAGATCCGACGAAGGGACCGAAAGGCCGTCGACGGTTTCGACCGTCATCCTGCGGTATCGCGTCGCGATCTGAACGAGTGCGTCGGCGACGTCTTCGGGGTCCGAGTCGAAGGTGATGACCGATCGGCCGCCGCGCTCCACGAAACAGACCAGACGGCCGTCACGAAGCGCCACATGAGCACCGGCACGGCGAGCCGGGCGCCCGGTGTCGGTCTGCGGCCATGGGATGGTCGCTCCGTACGGATTGGCCGGGTCGGCGGCAGCCAGGACCACGGTGCCGGTCTCTGCCGGCGCCCTGAGTCGGTCGACGGCGCCGGGGAGAGCGAATTGGGCGCCTCCCAGCCCTTCGATGAAGTAGCCGCGCCGCACGTGCCCGACGTCCTCCATTGCCGACAGCACCGGATACAGGCCCGAGAATCCGCCCGGAACACGCTCTGCCAACACCGCATCACGGGTGACAACGCCGTGACGCTCGAGGAGCGTGTCCACCCGCGCCTTGGCCGACGCCTCCGGCGCAGAGTCCTGGAGGAGAGACGACGCCGGATACCAGCGGCCACTGCCTGAAGGAGGCGTCGCCGCGGAGAGCGTCCGCGGCCGTCTGGAGCCGCGCGACCGCGTCCGCCCCCACAGGAATGCGCGAAGGGGAGCGAGGGTGTCGTTGGTGACTTCTCCCGCCCATACGAGATCCCACAACGCGTCGAGGACCATCTCGGGATCCCCGCCGCCTGCTGCCTCGTAGAGATCCCGGAAGAAACACGCACCATGCTCGGCGAGATGGTCGCGGAGGGCGTCGGACAGCAGGCCATCGGGGGGTTCGATGTCCAGATCCCAAGCGAGCTCCGGAACCCGGTCTCGCAGATAGAGACCGATCCTTCCATCGCGGGGACCAAGGGCGCCGCGGCCGAGCCACACGAGGTCACCGGTGGCGAGTAGATCGTCGAGCCGGGTTGGTTCATAGGCGAGCCGGGAAGGCAGGACGTCGGTCTCGAGGATGCTCGCAGGTATGGAAACACCCTGGAGTTGGTGCACGACTTCGTGGATGCGGTCTGGGCGCTGGCTGTCCGAGCCGATGCCCTGCCACGCCGGAAGGAAGCGGGCCAGAGTCGTTGGGTCGACGGCCTCGACCTCGTGGCGCAAGGCGGCGAGAGTTCTCCGCCGTAGCCGGCGCAGCACGTCGGCATCCACCCACTCTTGACCCTGGCGTCCCGGGCGGTAGCCGCCGGACAACACCCGACCGGCGGTCTCCAGTCGGGCGAGAACCTCCGCAAGGACCGACGGGGGGAGGGAGAGCGAACCGGCAGCCTCGGCGGTGGTGAACGGGCCGTGCGTCCTGGCATAGCGACCGACGATGTCGCCGAGCGGGTCGTCCACCGGCTCGAGGAGCGAATCCGCAACACCCGGCGGCGGAGCAACGCCCAGGCCATCGCGCAAACGCGACACGTCTTCGGCGGCGGTGAACTTGCGTTGCCCATCTTGGTGCACTGCGAAGACACGCCGCCGTGCCACCAGCTCATCGAGCCACCTCTCGACCTCGTCGACCTCCCCGGCGCGATCGGCGATGTCCACGGTGGTGAGGGGACCGAGATCGCGGAGCAGGTCGTGGACGCCATCGGCACTTCGCGCCTTGCGTTCCGGGACGAGGTGCTGCAGCTCTCGTTCGACCTCATCGATCACGTCGGTGTCGAGGAGCCCGCGGAGTTCAGGATCGCCGAGCAGCTCGGCGAGCAGTGAGCGGTCGAGCGTGAGGGCTGCCGCCCGTTTCTCCGCGAGCGGAGCGTCGTACTCGTACATGAACGAGGCGAGGAAGTCGAAGGTGAGGGACGTAGCGAAGGGACTCGGCGAGGCCACATCCACGTCGACGATGCGCGTGGTGCGCTTCTGCACGTCGCGGAGGAGCTCGATGAGGGCCGGCACATCGAAGTAGTCCTGGAGCACCTCGCGATAAGTCTCCAGGATGATCGGGAACGAGCCGTACTGTTTGGCGACTTCGAGCAGGTCGACCGCCTTGCGCCGTTGCAGCCACAGCGGAGTGCGGCTTCCCGGCCTGCGTCGGGGGAGGAGGAGAGCGCGGCCTGCGGCCTCCCGGAACCGGGAGGTGAAGAGCGCAGTGTTGGCCACCTCGGCGAGCATGAGGTCCTCGACCTCGTCGGGATCGAGCATCAGCTCGGAGGTGCTGGGGGGCTCGTCGACGTCGGGGAAGCGAAAGAGGATCCCATCGTCGGTCCAGATGAGATCGACGTCGGTTCCGCTGTCGTCGCGGTACCGCCGCCGGGCCGCCATTGCCCACGGCGCGTGCACGCGGGCGCCGAACGGGGAAAGCAGCGCGATCCGCCAGTCTCCGATCTCGTCACGGAACCGCTGCACCACGATGGTGCGATCTGTGGGGAGCGTTCCGGTCGCCTCGCGCTCTTCATTCAGGAAGGCGGCGAGATTGGATGCGGCCATCTCGTCGAGCCGGTAGCGGTCCCGGAGCACCGTCTTGGCAGATTCGGGATCCATGCCTCCGATCTCGCGAGTGAACGCGCCGACCGCCTTACCGAGTTCGACAGGTCGTCCTGGAGCGTCTCCATGCCAGAACGGCATGCGAGCCGCCGATTCGCCGGGTGCCGGCGTCACGGTGACGCGGTCCATGTCGATGTCGGCGATCCGCCAGGTCGTCGACCCGAGAACGAAGAGGTCTCCGGGTCGGCTCTCGTACACCATCTCCTCGTCGAGCTCTCCAACCCTGCCCCCGTCGGGGAGACGCACGGTGTACAGGCCACGGTCGGGGATGGTTCCCGGATTGGTCACTGCGAGGACCTTGGCGTTGTCGCGGGCCTCGATGGTGCCCTCGATGCGATCCCACACGAGCCGGGGACGGAGCTCGGCGAACTCGTCCGATGGAAAACGGCCGGAGAGCATGTCGAGGACGGCCTCGAAGCTCGCCAGGGGCAGGTCGCGGTAGGGCTCGGAGCGGCGGACGAGGGCATAGAGGTCGTCGGTGACCCAGCGGTCGACGGCGACGGAGGCCACGATCTGTTGGGCCAACACGTCGAGGGGATGACGCGGGATCTTCGTGGCCTCGATGGCTCCTTGATGCATACGATCCACGACGACCGCGGTTTCGAGCAGGTCGCCGCGGTGTTTGGGGAACACCTTGGCGACGGAGGGCGCTCCGACGTGGTGACCTGCCCGGCCGACCCGCTGCAGACCACGCGCCACAGACGTTGGGGACTCGACGAGCACGACGAGGTCGACGGCCGCCATGTCGATGCCGAGCTCGAGAGTCGAGGTCGCGACCACGCCACGGAGCTCGCCGCGCTTCAGACGATCCTCGATCTCGAGCCGACGCTCGCGGGAGACCGAACCATGGTGTGACTGGACGAGCTCTTCGCCGGCGAGCCGGTTGATCTCCGCGGCGAGGCGTTCGGCAAGGCCGCGGCTGTTGACGAACAGGATCGTGGAGCGATGATCGAGGACGAGTTGAAGCAACCGGGGGTAGACCGCAGGCCAGATACTCCGTTTCGTCGGGTCGACACCGGCCGAGGGGCCGGGTGCGGTGTCTTCCGGGTGCGTCATGTCGGCGACGGGCACCACGATCTCGACGTCGATCTCCTTGTCGCGAGGGGCATCGACGATCGAGACGGGCCTGGGCTGCCAAACCGTTCCGTCGAACTCACCGCCGCCGAGAAACTCGCCGATCCGCTCGAGAGGACGCTGGGTCGCCGAAAGGCCGATGCGCTGCGGAGGCTCCAAGCAGAGCTCGGTGAGGCGCTCGAGGCTGATTGCGAGGTGGGAGCCCCGCTTGGTGCCGGCCAGCGAGTGGATCTCATCGATGATCACCCACTGCACGGAGCGCAGCATCTCGCGCGCCTGGGATGTGAGCATGAGGTAGAGGCTCTCAGGTGTCGTGATGAGGATGTCCGGAGGGTGTCGCACCATGGCCCGGCGTTCGGATGCCGGCGTGTCTCCCGTGCGCATTGCGGTGGAGATCTCGAGAGGATCGGAGCCGAGGTGCTCGGCGGCGAGGCGGATGCCGGTGAGCGGCGCTCGGAGATTGCGGTCGATGTCGTAGGCCAGTGCCTTGAGAGGCGAGATGTAAAGGACGCGACACCGTTCGCGCTCCGGCGGATTGTCGGCCCCTGCCAGTTGGTCGATCGTCCAGAGGAATGCGGCGAGGGTCTTTCCCGAACCGGTGGGGGCGTGGATGAGAGTGTGCCGGCCGGAGGCGATCGCGTCCCATCCCCCTTCCTGGGCCGGGGTCGGCTCCGGGAACGTCTGAGTGAACCAACGACGGGTTGCGTTCCCAAAACGGTCCAAAGCCGTGACGCGGTCGCGGTCCATGGTCATGGTTGGAGCGTACCGAGGGAAAGAGACGGATTCTGCAGGCAGTGTGGTCTGCCAACCCTCATGTCGTGGTTGAGGCTTTGCCGGATCCTTGTGGATCAAGGCTCTTCATCCCATCCCTCAACCGGGAGTCGAGCTGGGCCCAAATGACAAAACCGACTTACCCGCGCCGTTCGTGGGTAAGACGCCAACCTTCATCCGCGGGACGTTGCTGCCGCCACGAAAGCCGCCGCCCGCCCGGGATCGATCGGCTGCGAGGGATCCCCGCCGGCCTTGAGCGAGCTGCCGACGATGACGCCCTGAGCAACCTGCAGCAGGCGTCGAGCCGATTCCGCCGTCGCACCGGAGCCGACGTACACGGGCAGATCGATGCCTGCAGCGACGGTTTCGAGATCTCCTCCCGAGGTGGCGGTGCCGGTTCCCGAGCCGGACACGACTACGGCGTCGGCGCCGCCTCTCTCTGCGAGGTCGCGGGCCGCATCCTCGAGAGTGAGCCCTGCCGGGGCAACGGCGTGTTTCACCATCACGTCGGCCAGCACCGCCACTTCCGGGCACAGCCGGTTCCGCATCCGAGAGACTTCAGCTGCGCGGCCCACGATCGGACCCTGGTCCGTGAACATGGTTCCGGAGAGCACGTTGACACGGATGAACGAGGAACCGGTTGCTGCGGCAACGGCGAGTGCCGCCTGGGCGTCGTTGCGGAGCACGTTGACACCCGTCTGTAAGCCGCACTGCTCGACGACGGCACCCACCGCTCTCGTCATTGCGGCAACGGTTTCCACGGGCACGTCTTCGGCGAAGAATGGAGCGTCCCCGAAGTTCTCGACCATGAGACCGTCGAAGCCTGCAGCTACTAGCGTTCGTCCGTCGGTGACGGCCCGGTCGACGACTCGCTCGAGATCCCCGCCGAATCCGGGTGATCCGGGGAGAGGTCCGAGATGGATCATCCCGATGAGGCGGAGGCCGAATCCGGGGGAATGCTCCACCAGATCAGTAGGCGCGGGCGACCTTCAAGGCCGTCTCTGCGTAGTCACCGACTGCGGTGAGACCGGTGTCGGTGGCCGCCTGGCGGAGCACGACGACCCGGCACCAGTCACCCGCCATGCCCTTGATCACCTGGTCGGTGTCTTCTGGCCCGAATCTCCACGTTGCGTACTTGGGTCCCATGAGTTCGACACGGATCCCCTGTTTGGGGAAGTCTTCGCCGCTCTGGGCGAACGCAAAGGGGAGCGACCGTTGACCGAGCCAGGCGATGTGGCGCATCCGATCGGTGTCCGCCAGCGGGTCCTCCTCGTCTTCTTCGAGATCATCCTCGGGGATGGGCGTGATGCGTCCGAGGATCGCGGCCTTGACGTCGAGACCGTGTGCCCAGGTCTCCATGAGGCGGAGGGTTGCGAAGCTCCTGGCGCTCATGTCGCCGTGGAGCCAGGGCACCCGGTCGCCGGCCTCTCTCCGGGAGAGTTCATCGACGACGTCCGCTCGCGCGAAGCGCCACTGCTCGATGACCTCCTGGTGGCGGCGGCGGCGGTACTGGGCGACGCCGCTCTCCGTCCATGCATCGAAGTCGCTGAGGTCCTCGCGGTCGATCCGCGACTGACCCTCCACCAGGACCTCGGCGGCGAACCGCTCCAGGGAAGCGAGGTGGCTGACCTGATCCTGGATCGTCCACCCAGGCGCAGGTGTCTTCTTCTTCCACTCGCGGTCGGAGATGCTCTGGAGGAACTGGTCCAGGTGCTGCTCTTCGGCCACGAGGTCCGACAGAATCTCGCGCATAGCCCGATTCTAGGGTTGGCTGCGTGCTGGAAACCTCAGACGGGTGGGTTGGAGGCCGCCCGGTTGAGTGTATCGACGAGTTGTCTGAGACGCCCGTAGTGTCTCCGGTCGAAGTGGAGGCGTACCCGGGGGAGATCGACGTGGTCCTCCGTCAGGATCTCGGCCTCGGTTGCCGTGATCCTCTCGATCCTGCCCGACACGACGATGTCGGAGAAATCCTCGTTCAATTGCTCCATCGTCTCATCTGATGGTTCGTGTTTGAGGCGGAGGACGAGCCTGCCGTCGACGTAGCGTTGCGACTGGTAGTTGCCGTAGAAGCGCAGGATTTCGTCGGTTGCCTCCTCGACGTCGGTGGTGATCTTGAAGAGATGGAAGTCGTCCGGCGAGATCATGCCCAGGTCGGCGAGCACCGTCACGAACCGCCGCCAGCTCTCCCAGTAACCCGTGCCGTCCGCCTCGAGCATGATGATCGGGTGGAGTTCGGATTTGCCCGTCTGGATCAGCGTGAGGAGTTCGAATGTCTCGTCCTGAGTGCCGAATCCTCCCGGGAACAGGACGAAGGCGTCGGATTCCTTGACGAAGATCAGCTTCCGTGTGAAGAAGTACTTGAAGTTGATGAGCCGGCTCTCGTGTACATACGGGTTTGCCTCGGCCTCGAACGGGAGGCGGATGTTCACGCCGAAGCTGAAGTCGGACCCCGCCCCGAGATTGCCGGCTTCCATGATCCCAGGACCCGCTCCGGTGACGACCATCCATCCGTGGTCGTCGGCCATGCGGTTAGCGAAGTCCGAGGCGAGTCGATAGTTGGCTTCATCAGGGAGCGTGCGGGCTGAGCCGTAGATCGTGACCTTGGGGACCGATCGGTACTTCTGGAACACGAGGAGCGAGTACCGCATCTCCTTGAGGGTGCTGTTGATCAGCTTCAGATCCCCCCGATCGGTTCGGTCGCGCACGACTTTGAGCGCGCTGACGATCATCTCGCGGACGAGATCGACGTCCTGTTTCTGGTCGGTGTCGGCTGCGAGCGCCACGAGTTCTTCGATGCGCCGATCGAGGTCCGGGTCACCCATGTCGTATGCCATGAGGTCTACGCCTCCCTCTCGGTGTCTGGCTTCTCGGTGTGTGGCCTCTCGGTGTCTGGCTGATCGCGGGGGACGATCTCCTTGATCTTTCGCGCCGGGGCGCCACCTACCACCCAGCGATCCGGGATATCCGAGGTGACGACGCTGTTAGAGGCGACGATGACGCGATCGCCGATCGTGATTCCCGGCATCACCACCGATCGGAACCCGATGACGGAGTTCGACCCGATGGTGATCGGCGCCATCGTGCGGCCGCCGAAGGGCAACGGCTTGGAGAAGTCGTTGAGGATGTGGCCGTGGGTGGTGAGGATGGCTCCGGCGGCGATCATGGTGTGGTCGCCGACGGTAATCGGGCCGCGATCGTCGATGGTCGAGCCCCGGTTCACGAACACCCCGTTGCCGAGCGAGGTGTTCTTGCCGGACAAGATGTAAACGTCGTGGTGGAAGATGACCTCCTCCCCGATGTGCTTGAAGATCTTCGCGGCCAGCAGGCGCCGCACCTTGATGGCGTAGTCCGGCATCATCGATGCGGGCGTGCGGTCGAACATGCGCCACACGTTCAGGTAGTACCCGTGCTCGTCGGTGGCGAGATCGGCGTCCCCGCCCCCGAATGGGTCTGCGGCGATGGACAGTTGCCCGGTGGCGAGGAGGCGGCTCACGAGTTTGCCGGAAGCGGTGAGGAACTCACCCGCACCGCCCACGAACGAACCGTCTTCGACGGAGGCCTCGAGCGAGGCCAGTACGTCTTCCTCCGTGCGGCCCGGTTCCGTCACGTTACGATCTCCTCGAGCCAGGCGTTCAGCACGTCGCCGAGGCGATCCTTGTCGTAATGCTCGACTGCTCGCCTTCGGCCTGCCGCCGCCATGGAAGCAGCGCCGACCGGATCGCCGAGCGTCATCGCGATGGCGGCACCCAGCGCCTGCGGATCGCGCTCCGTCAAGATGCCGGCGCCGTCGGTGATGATGGAATCGACACCGCCGCCGCGATAGGCAACCGGCACCGTTCCGCCGCCCATTGCCTCGACATAGATGATGCCGAAGTGCTCTCGCTTCTCCGGCGCCGCCGTGAGTACCGTCGCCGCATTGATGAGTTCGGCCTTGTCCGCCGCCGGCACAAAGCCCAGGAACCGGCCGCGCTCCCCGAGGGCGGCCTCGAGGTCGCGGCGGAGGGGGCCGTCACCGGTGAAGATCGTCGGTGCCAGGTCCGCATAGAGTTCTGTCGCCGCCACGACGTTCTGTGGGCCCTTCAGCATCGTCAGGGCACCTGGGGAAATGACATATTGCTCCGGGAGATCGTAGGTGTCGCGGATCTTGCCGACATGCGACGGATCGAACTCGACGAGATCGATGCCGACAGGGAGGACTAGGAAGCGGTCTTCAGGGACGGGAACGAGGCTGCGGATCAGCTCATCGCGTACATAGTGAGTTGTGACGAGCAGCCCGGCGGCGCCGAGGATCGACGCCTCGATGCGGTCCCATACCTCGTCCGCATAGCCGCCGGTGTGGCGGGGCTCGATGCCCGTGCCGTGGAGGAACAGGACGTACGGCGTCTCGGTGCGCGTGGCGTAGTCGTGGGCGGCAATGGCGGTGAGGTTGGCGTGGTGGGCGTAGACGAGATCGAGCGGTCCCAGGGAGTCGAGGGCCGCTGTGTAGGCGGGGAGGTAGGACTCGGCCGTCGCGGCATCCATCGCGGACACCGCCTGCTGATCGGTGCCGCCGGCCGGGAGGTACTCGTGAGTGGGGAGCGGTGCATCGCCGATGAGGACGTCGACGTTGCGAACACCCTCAACGTTGCCGGTGTTGGCGGCGTGGATGAACGCCACGTCGTGGCCGTGACGCAGCAGCTCGCGGGCGTGCTGTCTGGCGACCTCACCGCTGCCGCGGCCCTGGTTGAGCAAGATGATGGCGATTCTCATTACACCGGATCCGTGAGGGACCCGCAGAGTACTGGCACGCACCGCCGCGGCTCTCCGCGCGTACTGGGACGGAAGTCACTGGTTGGCAAGAGTCGTTCTGGATAGCCTGGCGGGGCTGGTGAGAGGAGGGCCATGGCTGCTCCCGTGGGGCCCGTGTCCGGCGGATGGCGGAGATGGGTGCCCGGTGTCGACGTCATCCGATCGTACCAAGGCGCCTGGCTTCGTTCGGATCTGAGCGCCGGCCTCGTGTTGACGGCTCTGCTGGTTCCGCAGGGTATGGCATACGCCGAGCTGGCGGGCTTGCCGCCCGTCACCGGCCTCTATACGACGGCCATCGGGCTCTTCGCATATGCGCTCTTCGGTCCATCGCGGATCCTCGTGCTCGGGCCGGATTCATCGCTGGCGCCCATCATCGCCGCGGTCGTGCTGCCGCTCGTCATCGGCGACTCTCCTCAGGAGGCCGTCGCCTATGCCGCGGTGCTGGCGTTGATGACCGGTGTGATCTCGGTTGCTGCCGGCCTGTTGCGGTTGGGTGCCATCACCGATCTGCTCTCGATGCCGGTGCGGATCGGCTACCTCAACGGCATCGCGGTGATCGTGCTCATCAGTCAGCTCCCGAAGCTCTTTGGGTTCAGCGTCGAAGCCGAAGGCGCCGTCGATGCCTTTCGCGCCTTTCTCGATGGCCTTGCATCCGGTCTGACGAACTGGGCGGCGCTCCTCACCGGCCTCGTCGGCCTGGCTGTGATGATCGTCTCGCGTCGCTGGTTCCCGCGGTTTCCCGGAGTCCTCGTTGCCGTCGTCGGAGCCATCGTTGTGGTGACGGTGCTGGGTCTCGCCGACGAGATGCCGGTCGTGGGATCCCTTCCGAGCGGCTTTCCTGCTCCCTCTCTGCCACGGGTTGCCCTGGATGATCTCGGACCGCTCCTCGCGGGCGCCTTTGCCATCGCCCTGGTCTCATTCGCCGACACGGCCTCGCTGTCGAGGAGCTTCTCAGCACGCATCGGCCAGCGGGTCGATCCCAACCAGGAGGTCGCCGCCCTCGGGGTCGCCAACCTCTCGGTCGGCTTCTTCCAGGGCTTTCCGATCAGCGCCAGCAGCTCGCGGACGAGCGTTGCCGATCTCGTCGGCTCGAAGACCCAGCTCACCGGGGTCATCGGCGGCGTGGCCATCATCGTTCTCCTCGTGTTCGTGAACGACCTGTTCGCCAACCTCCCGTCCTCGATCCTCGCCGCCGTGGTGATCGTGGCGTCGTTTGCATTGTTCGACCTGAAGACGGTGCGGTGGCTGGCCCGGGTGCGGCGGTCGGACTTCGCGCTGTCCGCCGTAGCGATGCTCGCCGTGGTGGTGATCGGCATCCTGGAGGGTCTCGCCATCGCCGTCGTGCTCTCCATCGCGGTCTTCGTGTGGAGGACGTGGCGGCCGTACTCCGCGACCCTGGGCCGGGTGGAAGGCAGGAAGGGCTATCACGACGTCGAGCGGCATCCCGATGCGGCGCGTGTCCCCGGTTTGGTCCTCTTCCGCTTCGACGCTCCGCTGTTCTTCGCCAATGCCTCCTACTTCGAGGACCAGGTGGAGCTGGCGATCGAGGACGAGCCGACACCGACGCGCCGGTTCGTGGTTGCTGCAGAGCCCATGACCGACGTCGACTCGACGGGTGCCGAGGCGTTGACGAGGGTCCTCGACACGCTCGATCGCAAGGGGATCGAGTTCGGCTTTGCCGAGCTGAAGGGCCCGACGAAGGATCGATTGGGCAAGTACGGCCTCTACAACCGGATCGGCAGCGACCGCTTCTATCCGACCATCGGCGCCGCGGTGAGCGACTACGTTCGCCAGACCGGCGTGGAGTGGAAGGGGTGAGCCGGCGCGGCAGCGGGGTGGCCGCGAGCCGGCCACCCCGCCATCGTCGGGCATCGATTGCTACGGAGTGCCGGATCCCGCGAGGGACGCGACAAACTCTTTCGTGTATTGCTCCCAGAGAGCGATCGATTCCGCAGTTAGGATTGGTGCCTGGTTGGCGCTGGCATCGTCGATCATCGATGTGGTTTCGTGGTTGCTTCTCAGCCATCTCCTGAACACGTCGTTTGCTTGCGGTCCGTATTCTCTGGGATCGAAGTTGTTCTTCATCTCCTGGATTCGACCGTCCGCAATCACGAAGTCGTAGCTGCTTCCGGTGAACGGGCCGACACCGAGAGTATCGGACCAGGCGTTGCCGAAGATGTATGTGCACGAAACCTCGACCGCGAGCCCGATCGGGGTCTCGCTGCATGCGGTAACGGTCTCAAATATGCCGATGGCGGCTTGCCAGTCCAGCCACGCGCCGTATTCCTCGACGGTGGCTACAACACTGTGGTCGATCACCGCATCGGTCGCCAGCAATTCGCCGGCCGTCGCGGCATCGCCCTCGATGAACAACTCGGCAATCCCTTGCGGTGTGTCCACCACATCGGGCTCGCCGCTTCGGGTGAGCAAAATGATTGCCGCCGCGGCGAGGATCATCACCACCGCGACCACCAGTGCCGGCATCGCCCTCCTCCACAGTGGCGTCGGCGCCTTCTCGGTGGTGAGCGGTTCGAGTTCGGTCTTCATGTCCATGCTCCTCTTCGTCGTCGCGTCCAAGAAGGCCGCACCGTCGACCACGAAGCGTTGGAACGAATCGGGGTCGGGAACCGGGTTGGCTGCGCGCAGTGCGCTCACTGCAGCGTCGACATCGATCATGACGGTCTTCCTCCTTTCTCGACGGACACGGGAGAGGACGGAGGCTCGTGCACAGAAGGAGAGAGGGAGCGGGCGAGCCGCTTCTTGGCGCGATGGAGGCGCTGCTCTGCCGCGGATGTGGAACAACCAACGACAACGCCGATCTCGCTCGCAGGGAGCTCTTCCCAGATGGCGAGGCGCAGCACCTCTTGATCTCCGGGACGCAACCGGCCGAGCGCGGTGAGTACGGCAGCATCACGCTCACGGCTCACCACGATGACGTCGGCCGGCTCTGCCGACTTGCTCGACAACCGCCAAGACGCATCACCAGAGCGAATCGCCGCCTACTGCTCTTCCGGCGGTTCCGGATCGAGCCATGGGCGACGCGGTACAGCCAGGGAAGAGGCGCCTCGTCGTCGAAGTTGTCGACGTGGCGCCACAACACGACGAACACCTCGTTGGCGACGTCCTCTGCATCGGAGCGGTCCACCCGGCGGGCGCAATACGCCAGCACGGCCGGGTAATGCGTTTCGTAGATCCGGGTGAACCGCTCGTCTGTGGTGGGAGCCACTGTGCCTCTCCCTGTCTCCCTCATCCACTATCCGTACAGCACCATCTGAATCCTGACAGGAAACTCGACAGCGAGTCAGTCGGCGTTGAGTTTCTGGCCGATTTCGGCGAGGGAGCGCCGGGTCGCCCAGGTCAGCAGTCTGCTCCCGCCGATGGCAGCACCCATCGTCACGATGCGGCCCTTCAGGTTCGACGGTGACCGGTCCCACGTCACTGCCACGTGGCTGCCGCCGTCATCGAGTGGCGTGATGTCCATGGCGATGTGGCTACCGGGAGCGCAGAAGTTCGACTCGACCGCCGTCCAGGTGATCTTCGTGGGGTGTGACCAGTCGTAGAGCTCACGCGACCAGACTTTTGGACGAGGGCTCCCCTCGGTCACCTCCGCCGATGTCTCGTGCACCCAGTGGACCTGGTAGGTGTCGGGATCCAACTGGGACCACAAGTCGAGGCGCCGATCGGTGAAGTCGAGCAGTGCTTCTCGAATCACCTCGGGCGAGACATCGGTGTCGAGTTCGACATGAATCGTGGTTCTCATGAGTGGCCCTTTCGCGGCAGCCGATCTCGATCCCGGGGTCTCATCCAACCCGAAGACCGCAACGACAACGTTACGGAACGGTCCCGACGTCGGTTTGTGGCGTTGCTTGAATGAAGAGGTGTTCATCCCGATTGCCACACAGCGGCTCGTGCTGAGACCGGTCCGAAGAGAGGATGCCGCGAGCGTCGCTACCCGACGGAGCGATCCGGCTACCGCTACCTACCAGTCCTGGGAAGTTCCGTATCCGTTGCCGGCGGCCGAGGCGCTCATCGCCGAGGTCATGGAAATGGGAGGTCCGGAGTCCGACGAGTGGTACATGATCGCCATCGCCGATCCTGGCAGCAACGAGATGTTGGGGGATCTCGCTCTGCATCTCACTTGGCAGGGCCGGACCGCGGAGCTCGGGTATACCCTCGACCCGCAGGCCCGCGGCAAGGGATATGCCGCGGAGGCGGTCGACGGACTCCTCGACTACCTCTTCGATACGCTCGGTGTCACCCGGGTCGAAGCCGACCTCCACCCCGACAACATCTCCTCTGCCCGGGTCCTCGAGCGTACGGGCTTCAGGTATGAGGGTCTCACCCGATCCGATTACTGGGTCGGTAACGAGGTGTCCGACTCTTCCCACTATGCGATGCTGCGCACCGATTTGGAGGCTTGGCGATCCCGGCCGAGGATGGTTCCAGAACACGTTCGCCTCGTGGAGGTTGGAGCGCACAACGAACGGGATGTGTACCGGCTGAAGACGCACAAGACCCAGGAGGCGTTTGTGGCCCCGATGGAGGCGTCCTTTGCGGACGCGCTCTTTCCCGAGGTCGTCGATGGGGCACCGGTCGTGCCGTGGATGCGGGCCGTGGACGCCGATGGCGTTCTGGTTGGTTTCGTCATGGTGGCCCTTGCTACGGAACACCATCCAGAGCCGTACCTGTGGCGCCTCCTCATCGACCGCCTCCACCAGCGCCGCGGTATCGGACGTCGAGTGCTCGATCTGCTCGTCGACCAGGTCCGGGAGTGGGGCGACGACGCGTTGTTGACGAGCTGGACCACGGGACCTGGCTCGCCAGGACCGTTCTACGTGGCGTACGGCTTCGAGCCGACCGGTCGGATGATTGACGGCGAAACCGAAGGTCGTCTCCCGGTCGCGTCGCTTCTGTCATGATCGCACCAGACGACGCCGACGGGTGGAGGGTTGAGTGAGTTCAAACGCTGAGACGATCGAGGCCTTCTACCGGGCGTTCCAGGAGCGGGACCACGCCGCAATGGCTGCCTGCTACCACCCGGATGTCCACTTCTCCGATCCGGTCTTCACCGACCTCCATGGAGACGAGGCGGGAGCCATGTGGCATATGCTGTGCGACCAGGGCGCCGACCTCGATGTGAGTTTCGGCGATGTCACCGCCGAAGGAGACGCCGGCACGGCTCACTGGGAGGCGCGCTACACCTTCTCACCAACCGGCCGTTTCGTCCACAACCGGGTCGACGCGTCCTTCGTGTTCGAGGACGGCAGGATCGTCCGTCACGTCGATGACTTCGACCTGTGGCGCTGGACGCGGATGGCGCTCGGAACCACGGGTCTGGTGACGGGTTGGAGCAGCCTGACGCAGAACAAGGTCCGCGAGACGGCCCGGCGCGGACTACAGCGATTCATGGACGAGCACGACGAGTCCACCAGCGACGGCGACTGACAACCATCAGGCGTTCCGGCACCGTGCGGCGAGTGTCACAATGCGGGTCATGGAATTGGGCCTCACGAGCTTCGCCGAGACGCATCCCGACCCGGTGAGCGGGGAGGCGTTGAGTCACGGCGAGCGGTTGCGTAACGTCATCGCGGAGATCGAGATGGCTGAGGAGGTGGGGCTCGACGTCTACGGGCTCGGTGAGCACCACAGAGTGGACATGGCCGCATCTGCTCCCGCCATCACGCTCGCCGCGGCGGCGGCCCGCACGGAGAGGATCCGGCTCAGCTCGGCCGTGATCGTTCTCAGTTCTGCGGACCCGGTCCGGACATTCCAGGACTTCGCAACCCTTGACCTGATCTCGGCGGGACGAGCAGAGTTGATGGTGGGCCGGGGATCGTTCATCGAGTCCTTCCCGCTCTTCGGCTACTCGCTGAACGATTACGACGAGCTGTTCACCGAGAAGCTGGATCTGTTGCTGGCCCTGAGGGACTCGGAGCGGGTCATGTGGAGCGGGCGATTCCGTGCCACACTGGACGACCGCCCCGTCTACCCCCGACCTCAACAGGATCCACTCCCGGTCTGGATCGCGGTCGGCGGGACCCCGGCCTCCATCGTCCGGGCTGGCCGACTCGGGTTGCCGGTGGCGCTTGCCATCATCGGAGGTGACCCTGCCAGGTTCAGCGTGCTCGCAGACCTCTACCGGCGGACTCTCGTCGATTCGGGTCACGACCCCGAGGCCGTCCCGCTGGCGGTCCACGGGCTCGGGTACATCGGCGACACCAATGAAGGAGCCGCCGAGGAGATCTATCCGTCGTTCTCCGCGGCCATGACACGCCTGGGTGAGGAGCGGGGCTGGCCCCCGATGACCCGGGACCAGTTCGACTGGATGCGAAGCTCGGAGGGTTCCCTCGTCGTCGGCGATCCCGAGACCGTCGCCGCCAAGATCGTCAGGTGGAAGGAGAATCTCGGTATCAGTCGCTTCATGCTCCACCAGGCCGGAAGCGTGCCCCACGACAAGGCGTTGCGATCCATCGAGATGCTCGGTACGAAGGTGGCGCCGATGGTCAACAAAGGGTGACGAGGCTCCTGCAGACCCCTCAGTCGCGGAAGTTCACGTACTGCAACGGAAGGCGGTAGTCGAGTTCCCGGAGCTCGGCGATGACGTCCTGCAGGTCGTCGCGCTTCTTGCCCTGAACACGCAGTTGATCACCCTGCACCTGGACCTGGACCTTCAGCTTCATGTCGCGAATGTTCTTCCCGAGTTCCTTGGCGGCCTCCTGGCTGATCCCGACGTTGAGCGAGAACACGGCACGCGACCTCCCACCCGCGACTTGTTTCGGCTCTCCTCCCCCCAGCGACTTCAGGGAGACCTTCCGTTTCACGAGACGGGTTTTCAAGACGTCCACCGCGGCCTCGAGACGCTGATCAGTTGCCGACTCGACGACGATTCCCTCGTCGCTGAGCGAGATCTCGGTGTCGGTACCCTTGAAGTCGTAGCGGTTCACGACCTCGCGCCGCGCCTGGTCCACGGCGTTGCGGACTTCCTGCATGTCCACCTGGCTGACAATGTCGAACGACGGCATGGCGGCAGGGTATCAGGCGCTGAACGGACGCCCGGAGGGCCCGCGGCGGACGATGGCGGCCCACACGGTCTCGTAGTGGTCGCGGTCGTATGGGTCGATGTGGGGGAGCACGAACTCCTCCCAAGCCCTGCGCAGCGGGTCCTCGGAGTCGGCGTACACGTGCAGCCCCGCCGGGATGCGATCGACCACGGTGCGCAGACTCATCGGCGTCTCGACCCGGGTGCTCGCATCACCTGCCGTGAACGAGGCGTTGATCTCGACGACGAGCTTGATCAATGCTCCAGCCACTTTCGGATCCATCTTTGGATGGCGCCGTTCGACGATGAGCTTGAGGTCCTCCTCACCGGGAAAGTCCTTCTCCCAGATGATCCAGCGGTCGGCGAAGGCCTTGTTGAGGGTCTGGGTGCCGGCATAGTCGCGGAGATCCGTCGGGTTGAGGGTGCCGAACATCCGTACGTCGTCGCGAAGCCCGACCACTTCGCCGGTGGGGAGTTCCAGGGCCTGGTGGCGGTCGAGCAGGCCGTGGAGGGCGAACAACGTCTCGGCCCCGGCGGCATTCAGCTCGGAGAGGTTCACGAGCGCCGGTCCGCGCAACGCCCGGGTGATGTCGCCGTCCTCCCAATGGCTTTCCGTCCCGCCCTTGCCGTCGCCGTGGAGCTTCACTGAACCAATGAGCGTGATGTCGCGGACCTCTCCAGTGAGGGGGATGCGGTAATACGGCGTCCGCAGTCGGGCCGCAAACTGCTCGAGGTCGTGGTCCTTTCCGGTGCCCATGTGCCCGCGCAGCGCAAGATGCAAGGGCGTGTCGGCGAAATAGGATCGCCGGATCGACTCCATCCTCGCCAGCCGGTACAGCATGCCGAGGTCCACGTAGTACGGATCGGGAGTCGGGATGTGGCCGAGACGCTGCCCGTAGTCGGGCAGGTCCTTCGGCACTTCGGTGACCTCCAAATCGACCGGCTTTCCCTCCCCGATCGGGTCCGTGAACGTCACGGTTTCAGGCATTGATGCTCCTCATTCTGTTCTCGTCCACTCTGTCACGTCTGTCTTGACCAAGCTCTCCCGGGCAGTCATGCGACGGTCGCCTGCCTGGGTCCACCACGTGTCGCCTCCCATCGAGGCGATGGTGCGGTACAGCGCAGACCGCACGCCGTCCACCATGGCGCCGGTGAGATCCGCCGGCCGTTCCACCACCTGTGCGCGGTTGTAGGCAGCGGTGACGGTGTCATCACCGATGCCGATGCCGAGCACGGTCGTCCCCCCGTGCTCGACGCCAGCGGCAGTGTCCGCGAGGGCCTGAACCGAGCCGCGGGTCATCCCGTCGGCGAGGACGACCATGATCCTGTGGGACACATTGCGGGCGGCAAGACGCTCGGCGGCATGGGCGAGGTTGAACTCGTCGACGTTTGCCGCCTTTTCGAACATCGAGATCGGCGGCGCGACGGTCGGGTCGCGTCGAACCTCCCTGGCCGCCTCTTGGGGGCGGGCGGCCATCCAGAACAAGCCGGCGAGGCTGTCCTCTGCTGCCCGCCACCGGGCGCTGAATGACTTCACCAGATAGTGGTTCACGGTTCGCGCGATCCGGTCCGCTGCACCGCCCTGGCGGCGACGGAGGGCCCCGGTGGCCCGGCTGCGGCGCTCGGTGTAGCTGGCCTCGGTGTCGGATGGCGCTGCAGCAAAGCCCCGGTTGAAGATGGAGACCTCGAACTCGATCTGAAGCTCATCTGCGAGTCGGGCAAGGGTCCATGCACCGAGCGTCGCCGCGGCCAGCGCCCAGGGTGCTTTGCGGCCACGCTTCATGTCGCGCGGCTGGAGCATCGAAGCCGATCCGTCGACGAGCAGGCTCACCCCGTACGATCTCCGCGATGGCAGGTCGCGGCGTTCGAACATCCGCTCGTAGAGGCCCGCACCGAGCAACAAGGGGGTGTATGGAGAAAGGTCCCCCGCGTCGAATCCCGAACGCAGCCCTCTGCGCTGGTTGGCGAGGAACAGTGGATACAGCTCTCCGGACACGCGGTGCTGGGCGACGTTCCAATCGGATGCGGCTGCGGAGAGCATGTCTCTGCCTTCCGCCGAATACTTTCGGAATTCGCGCGGGAAGTCGGCAACGACGAGCTTTCCGCCCTGGCCATTGGGCAGGTACACGGTTGGCGCCGCCGAGACACGCATGAGGTGATCGGTCGCTGGGTCCCCGGCGTGCTCGCTGTCGCCGGCCATGCCCTCCTGAGCAGAGATCTGCATTGCCGCGTGGCGAGTCTCTTCGTACGACTCCCGGTCGGCGAGCGGCGGGGTGACGATGCGGACTGCGTCCACCGACTGCGCGATGTTCGCCTGATCGGCCTCCATCTCTGCTTTGCGTCCGGACGGGGTGGGTTTTCCGGATCCCTCGGTGACGAGGCCGTGCATACGGGCGACCTCGAGCAGTTGGAGGGCGATGGTGCCCACCGCCCACGGATCTTCGAGCGACATGATTCTATCGATGAAGACCATGGCATCGTCCAGCGCCGCCGCCACGTGGGGGGCAAGGCGCCGCTGCAACTCGTTGCGTTCGAAGTGACCGCCGATGATGAGAAAGCAGGCCAGAGCGAACTGACCGATCGGCCGTGCGTTGGCCATCGCGGTGGGAACGGAGGTTCGATACAGGTCGGTGAGCACCGAGCCGGCCCCGGGGTAGTAATCGAAATGGAGGCGCTCCTGGCGGGCGTCCTCGATCGAGAGGAACAGAGCCTCGGCCGCTGGACCTGCCACCTCATTGAGGGCGTGGAGCAGGGGAACGGCGCGTTCCGCATCGGTGGCGGTGTCCTCCTCGAAGAACGGTGACACCTCGTCCTCGCCGGCGAAGAGCATCAGCGGCCCGGCATCGGGCTCAGCACCATCATCATCGGAGACGCGTCGAAAGGAACGCCATGCAGCCGGAATGGGGCGTTCCTCGTCGAAGTCGGTTGCCATGAGATGGACCACTTCGTGGAGTGCCGAGGTGAGTGCCACCTCGGTCGGCGTGACTGGGGCGCTGCGGGCGTAGGCCGCCTGGAAGACGCCCGGATCGATGATGATCTCCCCGGGGCCGGCCGCGGCCTGCGATCCGAGACGAACCGTCAGTTCCTCGTTGTTCGACATGGCCCGAGCGAAGCGGGTCACTGCCGGGGCAACCCGCTGATAGCGGGCAACCACTGCCTCGATCACCCGCTCCTCGGGGGGCAGGATCTCGGCCAGGACCGTCTCGTCTCGTTTACGCATGAACGGCTCAGTCTACGGGACGGCCATCGGCCGGAGCCGTTGGATATTCGGGGGTTGCAGGTCAATGCCTGATGGAGTCTCTCGACGACGACGCCGATCGGATATCTTGGAGCTCGTGGACATTCCCGAGGACGAGGTGCAATGGCGTTTCGAGACGTCGGGTGGTCCCGGTGGTCAGCATGCCAACCGGTCGGCGACCCGGGTCGTGGCGCGCTGGGACGCAACTCAGTCGAAGGTGATCGATACCGTCACCCGCGACCGGATCGTGGCCGCACGCGGTGGCCCGGTCCTGAGCGTCACCGTTGATGAGACACGGTCGCAGTGGCGCAACCGTCAGATCGCAATGGAACGTCTGGGACGGATGCTCGAATTGGCGCTCGCCCCGGCGCCGCCGCCGCGAAAGGCAACAAAGCCGTCGAAGGGGGTGCAGAAGCGCCGTCTCGAAGCCAAGAAGCAGCGGAGCAAGACGAAGGACCTGCGCCGGACACCCGGCGAAGATGACTAGCCGTTGTCCGTTTGCTGGTTCTCCTCGATGAAGGTGAGGATCAGCTCGGTGAGACGTTCATCGTGATCCTTGAAGAGGTCCGTGCCGTGTTGGGACCCTTCGAGTGGGACCACCTCGGTGGTGGTGCCAGTGGCCGCTGCGGAGATGAGTCCGGCATGATCGGCGTACGGCTGGTCGTTCTCGGCCACGACCAGGAGCACGGGCTCGGTGAGCTGTGGCGCCGCGGCCACGGCATCGGCACCCTCGAAGGCGACGGGCGCTGAGAGCGTGATGGTTCCCGCAACGTCCCGCGTCGCAGAAGCCGCGACGGCGCCCGTTCCTCCCATGGAGGCCCCGATCACGAACACGCTCTCGGCCGAGGTGTGTTCCATCATCAAGTCGAATGCCGCTTCGATGTCCGTCGCGACGTCGAAGCCGGTTCCTTCACTGGCGCCGTAGCCGCGGAAGTTGAACGCGAGCGCCACGTACCCCTCGCCGGCGAGGAGCCTGGCGAACTCGAACCACGATTCCATGTCGGCGGGACGCATGTGGGCCAGAACCACGCCCGTCGCGCCATCGCCGAAGAGGACACCCTCGAGAAGAAGGCCATCGGCGGTCTCGATACCGACCGCGACCTCATTGATCTCGTCGTGCGGTTTGGTGGTGGTCGTTACCGGCGCCGTCGATGTTGTCGACGTCGCGTCGGTGGTGGTCGGCGCCGCGGTGGTAGATGTCTGTTGCGTGGTCACCGGCACCGTGGTGTTGGCGGCCGAAGGTGCCGACTCATCGTCGGAACTGGAGCACGCCGCGGCGACGAGGACGACTGCCATGAGACCGAGATAGATCGAACGCATCGCGCAAACGATAGGGGCCGCGGACAGCAGGGGCACCCACTCCTTATCATCGAGAGTCATGCATTACGAGCTCACCACCCTGCCCAACGGCCTCCGAGTGATCTCCCAGGACATGCCATCGGTGCATTCGGTTGCCGTCGGCTGCTGGGTGGAAACAGGGAGTCGTGACGAGATACCCATCGAATCCGGAGCCAGTCACTTCCTCGAGCACCTGCTCTTCAAAGGATCAGAGGAGTGGCCCGCTCGCAGGATCAGTGAGGCCTTCGATGGCGTCGGGGCGAGGCACAACGCGTTCACGTCGAAGGAGTACACGGCATTCTGGGCCCAGCTCCGCGATGCCGATCTTCCCATGGGCATCGAGATCCTCGGCGAGATGCTGCAGCAGCCCGCCTTCCGCCAAGAAGAGATCGACAGCGAGCGCAACGTCGTCCTCGAGGAAATCAATATGAACGAGGACGATCCCACCGATGTGGCCCACGAGCAGTTTGTGGAATCGCTCTGGCGTGGACACGATCTGGCGCCGCCCATCCTCGGCACCAAGGATTCCATCAACCAGATGTCCCGCGACACGATTCACGGCTACTGGTCGCGACGGTATTCAGCAGAGTCGACGGTCGTTGCTGTCGCGGGACGAATCGCCCACGAGGACCTCGTCGAGCTAGTGCAAGAGCGGTTCGGCACCTGGGAGGGTGGTGAGGCCGGGCGCGAGCTCGAACTCGTCGCGACGGCTCCCGGTGTGGGTCTGGTGCGTCGCGACACCGAGCAGGCGCACCTCGTGCTGGGGAGCCCCGCGCTGGCGCGCGACGACGAGAGGCGGTTCGCGCTCACCATCCTCGACCATGTGCTCGGCGGCGGCATGTCGTCACGGTTGTTCCACGAGATCCGCGAGACCCGCGGTCTGGCCTACGCGGTGCATAGCTTTCGCTTGCCGTTCCAGGACACTGGGGCCACCGCGGTGTATGTGGGCACGACGCCGTCGCAGACGGCCGAGGTGTTGAAGCTCGTGCGCGGCGAGTTCGACAAGGTCATGGAGTCCGGTGTCACGGAGGAGGAGCTGATCCGCGCCCAGGGCCACATCAAGGGCGCGCTCGCCATCTCGCTGGAGGACGCCACGAGCCGTATGAATCGGCTCGGTCGCGAAGAGATCACCGGTATGGAGCACCTGTCTGTCGACGACACGGTCGAGCGAATCGCGGCGGTCACCGAAGGCGAGATCATCGAGGTCGCGCGCGCGGCGTACGGCGGCCCGTATGTGCTCGGCGCGGTCGGACCGTTCGAGGAAGCGGATCTCGCGGGGTTCGTGGCGTGACGGTGGTGGCCGTCTCGGGGGCCGGCGGGCGGATGGGCAGCCTGGTCGCGGAGACGGTTGCCGGTCGGGAGGACCTGGAGTTGGGGGCGCTCTACGACCCGGAGAATCCAGGCGGCGAGATCGCCGGGGTCGTGGTCGGCGACGACCCTTCCCCGGTCGCCGCTGCCGATGTCGTTGTCGAGTTCACCCGCCCCGACGTCGTCATGGAGAACCTGGCGAGGTGGCGGGCCCTGGACGTGAACGCCGTGGTCGGGACCTCGGGCTTCGATGAGGCACGCATAGCAGAGCTTGGAACCGTTTGGGGGAGCGGTCCCCCAAACGTCCTCGTTGTCCCCAACTTCTCGATCGGTGCGGTGGTGATGATGCAGCTCGCCGAGCGAGCAGCGCCCTATTTCGATGGCGCCGAGATCATCGAGATGCACCACGAGAAGAAGGTCGATGCGCCGTCGGGGACGGCGATTGCCACGGCGCGGCGCATTGGAGGTGATCCACCGATTCATTCCGTGCGGCTTCCCGGTCTCGTGGCCCACCAGGTTGTGTTGTTCGGAGGGACCGGCGAGACCTTGACGATCCGCCATGACACGACGGACCGGTCCGCGTTCATGCCGGGCGTGGTGCTCGCGGTCCGGGCCGTTGCAGGTCTGGATGAACCGGTGAGCTTCGGCCTCGAGGCAGTGCTTTCCTCAGAACAGGGCTGAGGCGAGCTGCCGTCGGTAGGTGGCCGTGAGCGGATGCTCATCGCCGAGAACGCCGAAGATGTCAACGGTCGCCTGGCGGGCGTTGTCCTTGCAGGCACCTTTGTTGCGGACCACACGTAGGAGATGGTCCAGCGCCGGCTCGTACTCACCGCCGGCGGCGAGGGCTTTGGCCAACTCGACCCTGGCGACGTCGTCTTCGGGGTCCTCGGCAACCTGCAGCTCGAGTTGGCTGATGTCGTTTCCCGCGGTGGCTTTGAGCCGGGCGGCAGATTGCAGCCGACCGACTTCCGGGTCGAGGGGCAGCTTGCCCAGGATGATCAGGGCGTCATCGGTTTCGCCGCGGTCGATGAGCATCGAGGCGAGGCTGGTTCCCGCCTCCATGTGGTCGGTCTGGCGCTCGAGTGCCTGGCGAAACAGATGCTCCGCGGTGGCGTCGTCGCCCTCGATCATGGCGGATCTGGCCTCATCGACCATCAGGTCGGTCTCTGACGGAAGAACCGAGTCGATGAACTGGCGGACGGCTTGGTCGGGGTAGGCGCCCGAGAACCGTGACACTTCCTTGCCGTCGCGAAAGGCGATGACCGTGGGGATGCTCTGCACCAGATACTGGGCCGACACGCCCTGGTTGGCATCGACGTCGATCTTGGCGAGTTCGAATGCGCCGTCATAGTCGTCGGTGACGGCCTCGAGGATCGGTCCGAGCACCTTGCAGGGGGCGCACCAATCGGCCCAGAAGTCGACGACGACGGGCACCTCGCGGCTGCGCTGGAGGACGGCAGTCTGGAAGTCGTCTTCGGTGACGTCGCGGACGGGTTGGTGTGCCATACCGTGGAATTTAGTGCCGCGTCGCGAATTGCTGTGTCGATGTGCGCCGAGTCTGCCTGCTACCGTCCGCCCTCATGGAACACCGACCCGACGCACCCTTCGGACCCGTCCTCACGGCTGTGATCACACCATTCGGAGAGGACGGTTCCGTCGACTATGGAACCTTCTGGCGATTGACGCGGCATCTGTCCGAACATGGCTCCGAGGGCATCGTCGTCGGAGGAACGACTGGCGAGGCCCCGACACTCTCCAAGGTCGAAAAGATCGCCCTGTTCAAGGCGGCCGTCGATGCGGTAGGGGACCGCATGAATGTCGTCGCCGGGACCGGCACCTACGACACGCGTGAGTCGATCGAACTCACCGAACGCGCCGCCGAGTCCGGATGTCACGCGATCATGGCCGTGACTCCTTACTACTCGAGGCCACCGCAACAGGGTCTCGTCGAGCACTTCGGTGCCATCGCCGGTGCTGCGGATCTCCCCCTCATGGTGTACAACATCCCGAGTCGCACCGCGACGCGGATCGAGATCGAGACCCTCCAGGAGCTCGCGGAACACCCCAACATCGTCGCGGTGAAGGACGCCGTCGATGATATCGAATGGACCCGAAGCGAGATCGAAGCCTTGCCGGAGGGCTTCGCGGTCTACAGCGGTTCGGATGCCATGACGCTCGAGATCGTTCGAGCCGGCGGCGTCGGCGTGGTGTCGGTCGTATCACACCTCGCCGGAGACGAGGTCCGATCGATGGTGGACGCCGAGCTGGAGGGTGACGGTGATCGGGCAAACGAGATCGATGCCCGGTTGCAACCCCTGTACGAGGCCCTCTTCGTCGAGTCCAACCCCATACCACTCAAGGCCGGGTTGTCCGAGCTGTGGCGTCCGGTCGGCGAGCCGAGGCTGCCGCTGGTTCCAGCGTCCGAGGACACCGTGAATCAGGTGAGGCAGGCGGTCGGCTCCCTCCAGGGCGAATGACCGTCCGGATTGCGTTCCTCGGGGGCCTCGGCGAGGTCGGCCGCAATTGTGCGACGTTCGAAATCGACGGCCGGATCGCGATGCTCGACTGCGGCCTCATGTTCCCCGAAGAGGACATGCTCGGGGTCGATCTGGTGCTTCCCGACTTCGCTTCGGTGCTGGAGCGCCGAGATGATTTCCTGTGCATCGTGCTCACGCACGGCCATGAAGACCACATCGGGGCCCTCGGCTATCTGCTGCGCGACGTGAACGTCCCCGTCTATGGGACGGCGCTCACCCTCGAGTTCGCCAGGCCACGCGTCGAGGAATTCGGTGTGACCCCAGACTTCCGCCTGATCACTCCCAAGGAGTGGGTGGAGGAGGGGCCGTTTCGTTTCTCGGCGATCCCCGTGTCGCACAGCGTCCCAGATGCGACCGGGATCGCGTTCGACACACCGGAGGGCATCGTTGTCCATTCCGGAGACTTCAAGCTCGATCCAACACCTATCGATGGTGTCCCGACCGACCTGCAGGCGTTTGCCCGGCTGGGTGCACAGGGAGTGCGGTTGCTGCTCGCCGACAGCACCAACGCGGAGCGCCCCGGGTACGTTCCGGCTGAGGTCTCGGTGGGAGAACGTCTCGATGAGTTGGTGCGTAACGCTGAAGGGCGTGTGCTTCTCGCCTGTTTCGCCTCGCACATCCACCGGGTGCAGCAGGCGATCGATGCCGTCGTTGCCGATGGCCGCTACTACGCCTTCATCGGGAGGTCGATGCTGCGTAACAGTGAGATCGCATCGGGTCTCGGGGTCCTCGACCTCCACGAGGATCGGCTGGTGGAGATCGGCAAGCTCCTCGAGCTGGACCCATCGCAGGTAGCGATCATCTCGACCGGGAGCCAGGGTGAGCCCTATGCGGCATTGTCGCTGATGGCGAGTGGAGAGCACCGCACGGTGAAGCTGGATCCCCAGGACACGGTCATCATCTCTGCGACACCGATCCCGGGAAACGAAACCCGGGTAGGACGGGTGATCAACAATCTCATCCGGGCAGGCGTCACCGTGTACCACGGACGGAATAGCCACGTCCATGTCTCGGGCCACGCTGCTGCCGAGGAGCTGAAGATGTTCTACAACGTCGTGCGACCCCAGGCCGTGATCCCAGTCCACGGCGAGTACCGGCACATGGTGGCGAATGCAGCGCTTGCCAAGACGATGGGGGTGCCCGAGGTCGCTGTGCTGGAGGACGGTGACGCGGTGATCCTCAACGAGGGCGACCTCCGCGTGGAGCGCGGGGCTGTCCCTGCCGGTTACGTGTACGTGGACGGCGAAGAGGTGGGAGCGGCAGACGAGGTCATTCGAGACCGCCGCCACCTTGCCGACGACGGTGTCCTCATCGTCACGATCGGTGTCGATCTCCACACCGGCGAGATCGTCATCGGCCCCGAGGTCGACAGCCACGGCGTCACCGCCGATGAGGATGAACTCCACAAGCTGGTGGCCGAGCGTGTCGTCAGCGGCATCGGCATGCTCGAGAAGCCGATCGATCCGCATGTGCTGCGGAGTCGGGTGCGGAACCGGGCCCGCAAAGCGGTTCGTGAGCAGGTCAACCGCCGACCGGTGGTGCTGCCGGTAGTCATCGAAGTCTGAGTCCTGGCAGCCTCGATCACGGCGGCGAATTACATGGCTGTAACTCTCCGCGCGGGATTTCGCGCGGAGGGTGGTTTGCACAGGGCGATGCCTCCGGTATCGTTCTCGTCCCATGGCTACGCGGACCAAGCGCCGCGGGGCACAGGGGCGGAGCAAGGCAAAGACCAAGCAGAAGAAGCCGTCGCTCCCGAACCGGGTGGTCCACGCGCTGCGGACCATGCGGGACCGGGTTCGCGACCGTCTGGGTCGTCAGACCGACGACGTGTGGGGCGTCGTCCTCGTGGTTATCGCCGTTCTCGTCGGCTTGTCGTTCTTCGAACTCTCCGGACCTGTCGGCGACCGTATCAGCGACGCGCTGAGCCTCCTCTTCGGGATATGGGCATACGCGGTGCCGGCGGTGCTGGCGTTCATCGGATTGATGATGGTCGGTGTCTTCCCCCGTCAAGATCACACGAGGGTGGCGATCGGCGTGTCGCTCATCTTCTGTGGCTCCCTCGCCATGTTCCATCTCATGACCGGCGCTCTATCACTTGCCGGTCACTTCGAGCAGGTCGCGGAGCACGGGGGAGCGGTCGGCGCGGTCGTCGCCTATCCCCTTCGCAGGATGATTGGGTTCTGGGGTGGATTCCTCGTGCTGATCGCCGTGGTGGCCGTCGGGGCTCTCATCGTGACACGTGCCACGATCCGCGACGTCGCCCGTACCGTGGTGGCGAGCTCCCGCGGCTTCAAGGCCTGGGTTGGGCTGGTCCAGGCCCCCGAGACGGCACGCCCGATCGTCGAGGAGGCGGCCCCGGGCGTGACGCCCACGCGGCCCAAGCAGCAGAAGCCGAAGAAGGGCCCGAGCGAGGACAAGGCAGCACCGAAGAACGCCAAGCCGGTCCAGCCGGCGATTCCGCGTGTCGCTCTGCCGGACGGTTATGCACTTCCACCGCTCGACATCTTGCACACCTCGAGCAGCGACGGGCCCAACCGTCGCAGTCTCGAGCAAACGGCAGCCGATCTGGAGGACGCCCTCACCCAGCACGGTGTGGACGCCAAGCTGACGCGGATCGTCCCCGGCCCGACGGTCACCCGCTACGAGATCGAGCTTGCTCCCGGGGTGAAGGTGAATCGTGTTACCACGATGGCCAACGACATCGCTTACGCCCTCGCCTCACCCGACATCCGCATCCTGGCTCCGATCCCGGGGCGGAGCGCCATCGGCATCGAGGTGCCGAACCGGAAGCGTGCGCTGGTGACCCTCGGCGACATCCTGTCCTCGGAGGCGGCGATTTCCGACACCCATCCCATGTCGGTGGCCCTCGGCAAGGACGTGAGCGGAGCACCCCGAATGCTGAACCTCACCGAGCTCCCGCATCTTCTCATCGCCGGAGCCACCGGCGCCGGAAAGTCGTCGTGTATCAACGCCCTGGTCACATCCCTCCTGATGCGCTCGACTCCCGAGGAGGTGCGCGTGATCATGGTCGACCCGAAGCGTGTCGAGCTCGGCCAGTACAACGACGTCCCCCACCTCCTCACGAGGGTCATCACGAACCCGAAGAAGGCGGCGGATGCCCTGCAGTGGGCAGTTGCCGAGATGGACCGGCGCTACGACCTCGTGGCCGATGCCGGGGTGCGTGACATCGTCGGTTACCGGGAGAAGTTCGACGCCGGCGGCCTCGATGAGGACCGCTTCGACCGGTTCCCCTACCTCGTCGTCATCGTCGACGAGCTCAACGACCTCATGATGGTGGCCGGGCGTGTGGTCGAGGACGCGATCGTGCGCATCGCGCAGATGGCGCGGGCGGTCGGCATCCACCTCGTGCTGGCAACGCAGCGTCCATCGGTGAACGTGATCACGGGTGTCATCAAGGCCAACGTGCCGTCCCGGCTCGCTTTCTCCGTCGCATCGCAGACCGACTCCCGGGTGATCATCGACCAGGTGGGCGCAGAGAAGCTCGTCGGTCTCGGGGACATGCTCGTCGTCACCGCCCGCGAGCCGAAGCCGGAGCGCATCCAGGGGGCGTTCGTCTCCGAACCCGAGATCCACGCCGTCGTGGATTGGGTGCGCGAGCAGCGAAACGCCCGATATCGCGACGAGGAGGTGTTCGAGCCTGCCAAGAAGGGCGAGGCCGCCGAGCAGGAATTCGAGGGCGAAGATCCCGAGATCATGCGCCAGGCGATCGAACTCGTCGTGCTCAGCCAGCTCGGGTCGACGTCCATGTTGCAGCGCAAGCTCCGCATCGGCTTCGCCCGTGCCGGACGGGTCATGGACATCCTCGAGAACAAAGGGATCGTGGGACCCTCGGAAGGCTCCAAGGCAAGAACTGTGCTCATGACGCCGGAGGAGTTCCAGTCGGTCGGTTGAGAGATCTTCGTGATGTCACAGCCGAGTCGGATCGGCTCGGGCCCATTGCCTACATGGCGACGGTGTCACCTCGGGGCGATCCGCACGTAGTCCCCGTCTCGATCGGATGGCTCGATGAGCGTATCTACCTCAATGCCGGCGTTGATGATGTCAAGGTGCGCAATATCGAGGCGAACCGCGCGGTGTGTCTCCACCTCGAAGCACGGGAAGAAACGGGCTGGGATTCGCTGTTGATCTGGGGATCTGGTCGCGTACTTCGATCCCGAGCGGACCGGGAGCGACTCTGGAGGGGGGTGTTGAGCTACGACCTCGACGACTTCGATCCAGAAGGCCCGGCGACGGAAACGTCCTGCTTTGTGGAGGTGGTCCGCAAGCGGCCACTCTGCTCTTGCGGTACGGGATGGACGGCTCGACGCGATGGCGGCGATGAGCTCTGACTCTGCTCACTCCGTCAAGAGCCCGCTGTACTGGTCGCGGACCACCTTCTTGTCGAACTTGCCGGTGCCGGTCTTCGGGATCTCCTCGATGAAGACGATCCGGTCGGGAAGCCACCACTTGGCGACCTGAGGCCGCAGCCATTCGAGGAGAGCCTCCTCGTCGAGGTCCGCACCGGGACGGCTCACGATGAAGGCGGCAGGCCGCTCCTGCCACTTTTCGTGCTTCAAGCCGACAACCGTGGCTTCGACGACGTCGGGATGCGCCATGAGCGTGTTCTCCAGGTCGAGAGATGAGATCCACTCTCCGCCGGATTTGATCACGTCCTTGGCGCGGTCGGTGATCCGGATGTAGCCGTCGGGCGTGATCTTGCACACGTCTCCGGTGCGCAGCCAGCCGTCGACAAACGACTCGGGTGAGCGCGGATCGTCGTAGTACTCGGCGGCGATCCACGGCCCGCGGATGAGCAACTCTCCGAAGGCCTCGCCGTCCTGGGGGAGCTCTTCGCCGAACTCGTCGACGATCTTGCACTGGAGCCCCGGAACGAGGCGACCGGCGGTCTCCATCACATCGAGTTGCCGTTCGAAGTCCCAGTCCTCCATGTCGGGTCGTAGCTGGGCAACCGAGGCGACGGGATTGGTCTCGGTCATCCCCCATCCCTGGACGATCCTGATGCCCTGGTTCTTCCAGTACCAGTCGATCATCCCACGCGGCACGGCCGATCCGCCGATGAGGAACGCACGGATCGAGGAGAGGTCCGTCGTGGGATGGTCGATGAGGTATTGCTGGATGCCCAGCCACACCGTCGGGACGCCGGCGGCGAACGTGACCTGCTCCTCGGTGAAGAGCTTCACGAGCCCGGCGGGACTCAGGTCCGGTCCCGGATACGTGAGCTTGGCGCCGACCGCGACGACCTGGAACGGGTATCCCCACGCCGCGGCGTGGAACATCGGAACGACCGGGAGGACGTTGTCGGCGGCCGTGAGAGAGAAATTCGCCAGATTGGAGATCGTGTGTATGTAGGTGGAGCGTTGGGTGTAGGCGACGCCCTTCGGATTCCCGGTGGTCCCCGACGTGTAGCAGAGCATCAACGGAGACCGCTCGTCGAGCAGCGGCCACGCCCCGCGGGGCTGGGCGTCGCCGATGAGTTCCTCATAGGCGATTGCCCCGGGAAACACCTCGGCGTCGTCGCCGAGCACGATGAAGTGCTCCACCGTCTCGAGGCGGTCGGCAATGGCGTGGATGAGCGGCACGAGATCAGGGTCGATGAAGAGGGCCCGGTCCGCGGCATGGTTGATGATGTAGACGAGCTGGTCGGCGAAAAGCCTCAGGTTCAGGGTGTGACAAACGACTCCCGTGTTCACCGTCGCCCAGTAGAGCTCGTGGTGACGGCGGTTGTTCCAGGCAAATGTGCCGACGCGGTCGCCGGCTTCGATGCCGAGTTTGGTCTGGAGAGCCGTGGCGAGCCGGCGCACGCGATCGTCGGTCGCGCCATACGTTGTTCGGACGACGCTGCGGTCGGATTCCACCGACACGATCTCCTGGTCGGGGAAGTGCCTCACACCGTGGTCGTAGAGGGTGGACATCAACAGCGGGAAGTCGTCCTGCATGTGCACGTTCGGCGCTCCTTTGCTCGACGGCTCCACGATACGTGACGCGTTCGGTCGGCGTAGCCTCGGCGCGGTGAGTGGTATTGCTCGCTTCGACGATTTTGGTGCGCACGACAACCGGGCGTTCGAGCTGTCTGAGCCGGCAGGGTCGGCTACTGCCGAAAGTGCGGGCGATGTCGTCGCTGTCCTTCACGAGGCCGAGGCCGCCGCAGATCGTGGGCTGTGGTCCGCCGGCTACGTCGCATACGAGGCGGCCCCCGGGTTCGACGCGACGCTCGCGGTTCGTCCCGGCGAGGACGCCGCTCCGCCTGCGGCCCTTCCGCCGGCGCACTTCATGTTCTTCGAGCGTTATGTCGACGTGGCACCGTTCGCACCCCGGACGCAGCGGCCTGCCCCGTACACCGTGTCCGCGTGGACACCGTCCATCGAGCGGGCGACGTACATGGCATCCGTCGGACGCATTCGCCGGCGCATTGCCGTCGGAGACGTCCATCAGGTCAATCACACGTTTCGGCTCCACGCTGCGTTCAGTGGGGATCCGCTCCAGTTCTACCGCGACCTCGTGCTGGCACAACGGGGCTCGTACGGTGCGTATCTCGACCTCGAGAGATTCCATGTGCTCAGCGCCTCACCCGAGCGTTTCTTCAGGCTGCAAGGCAGTCGCATCACCACGCGGCCGATGAAGGGGACAACCCCACGAGGGCGCTGGCCGGCGGAAGACACCGCGGCGGCGGAGGCGTTGAACGCCTCGGCAAAGGACCGCGCCGAGAACCTGATGATCGTGGATCTCCTCCGCAAAGACTTGGGCCGGGTCGCGACAATCGGCACCGTGGCCGTGAAAGAGCTGCTCGCCCTCGAGCGCTACGAGACCATCTGGCAATTGACGTCGACGGTGTCGGCCGACCTGCGTCCCGACGTCGGTATCGCAGACGTCTTCACGGCCCTGTTCCCGGCCGGTTCCGCGACCGGTGCCCCCAAGGCGAGGTCCATGTCGATCATCGCTTCTCTCGAGGATTCGCCCCGCGGCGTCTACTGCGGGGCAGTCGGGTTCATCGCTCCCGAGGCTGCGGCGTGGCCCCGGGCGTCTTTCAACGTTGCCATCCGCACCGTCACGGTCGACACCCGCGAGGGTGTGGCCGAGTATGGCGTCGGCGGTGCGATCACCTTGGATTCCACCGAGGAGGGCGAGTACGAGGAGGCCCGTGCCAAAGCGAGGGTCCTCGTGGAGCGTCGCCCGGACTTCGATCTCGTCGCGACTGTTCGTTGGGAGGGATTCGGTGGTGGTTGGAAGGGATCCGGTGCCTGGCGGTGGCTCGATCGCCATGTCGATCGCATGATGGCGTCCGCCCGGTATTTCGGTTACCAGTTCGACGCGGCACTCATCCGTGCCCACGCCGAGGATGCCGTGGCCGGGACATCGGGGCCGTGCGGCGTGCGGTTGTGCCTGAGCCGCGATGGGACGGTGCGAGCGGAAGTCGAGATACTCGATGGCGGCATGAATCTCGGTCCGTCGGATGGGCCCGCGCAACTGGTCGTTGTCGATGACGAACGCGTTGTGCCGAGTGACGTCGGGCTGTATCACATGACGTCGGCGCGTCGACCATACGTCGATCGGCGGAAGCGCCATCCCCTCGCCGACGATGTGCTCATGGTCAATGAGACTGGATGCGTCACGGAGGCGACGACGAGCAACATCGTCTATCGGATCGATGACACTTGGTATACGCCACCCATCGGCGATGGATGTCTGCCGGGCGTGCTCCGGGCCGTGTTGGTCGACGAGGGACGGCTCATCGAGAGGACGCTGCCACTCGATGAGCTGGCAGGTATCGAAGAATTCGCCCTGATCGACTCCGTGCGCGGCTGGCGGCGGGCTCTGCTCACGACCCGCGGCGGTAGCCTCCCGCCGGCATGACGAAGCTCCTCCAGATCCTCGACCCTGCCGGAACGCTGCTCGACGATTCGCCGCTCGACGGCGAGCGAGTTGTCGAGCTCTACGAGGCAATGGTCATCGGGCGCGTCTACGACCGAAAATGCTCGGCCATGCAACGCCAGGGCCGGCTGGCCACGTATGCGCCGTTCGAAGGTCAGGAGGCGTGTCAGATCGGGTCGGTGGCGCCCCTCCGACACGACGACTGGTTGGTTGCCACCTATCGGGACGCGGCGGCCATGTGGTACATGGGATACGGCATGGTCAATCTCATCCTCGGCAGGACCGGGGACGAGCGGGGAGGCCACCCCGACGACGGCGTGAACGTGCTGCCTCCTTCCATCACCGTCAGCGGACACATGATCCATGCCGTCGGCCTCTCCTGGGGGGAGAAGCTCCGTGCCGGGGATCGCGTCGCTCTCACGATCTTCGGGGACGGCGCTACGTCGGAGGGTGATTTCCACGAGGCGATGAACTTCGCCGCCGTTTTCGTGACGCCGACCGTCTTCTTCTGCCAGAACAACGGCTGGGCCATCTCGATGCCCCGGGAGCGACAGACGGCTGCCGAATCTCTCGTCGACAAGGCAGTCGGATACGGGATGCCGGGCGTTCTCGTCGACGGCAACGACCTACTCGCGGTCTATCGAGCCAGTGCGGAGGCCGTCGAGCGGGCGAGGTCCGGGGGTGGTCCCTCCTTCATCGAGGCGGTCACCTACCGGGTCGGACCACACACCACAGCGGACGATCCCGGCCGGTATCGCGCGGAGAGCGAAGCTGAGCAATGGCGAGACCGCGACCCTCTCGCCCGGGTGAGGACGTACCTCGAACGGAAGGGAGCATGGGACGACGAGCGCCAGGCGATCATCGAGCGCTCCGCTTCCGATGCCGTCGAGGATGCCGTGGCATCCGCGGAGAGCCTGGAGCCGCTGCGCGGGGAGGACATCTTTACCGGGATGTTCGCTCGGCCCACGCATGCGCTGGAGGTCCAGAAGGGTCGGCTGGAGCAGGACGGCTGATGGCGGAGATGAACATCGCGCGAGCGCTGAACTCAGCACTCGCCACAGCACTCGAGGACCCTTCGGTCGTCTTGCTGGGCGAGGACGTCGGGGCCACAGGAGGGGTCTTCCGGGTGACCGACGGGCTGCTGGAGCGTTTCGGACCCGACCGGGTCATCGATACCCCGGTGGCCGAGTCGGGCATTGTCGGTACCGCCTTCGGGATGGCCGTTGCCGGGCTGCGCCCGATTGTCGAGATGCAGTTCATGGGATTCTCGACTCCGGCCTACGACCAGGTCATCAACCACGTCGCCAGGATCCGTAATCGGTCCCGTCACCGCTTCACCGCGCCGTTGGTGATCAGGATCCCGTATGGAGCAGGCATCGGCGCCGCCGAACATCACTCAGAATCGTGGGAGGCGATCTATGCCCACATCCCTGGAGTCAAGGTCGTCGTGCCGTCGCGACCGTCCGATGCGCGGGGCCTGCTGCTCGAGGCGGTCACAGATCCAGATCCGGTCATCTTCCTCGAGCCCATCCGCAGCTACCGGGCGGTCAAGGAGGATGTTGTGGAGGATTCGCCGCCCGTCCCGATCGGGATCGCGGCCATGGAGCGACCCGGCAGCGACCTCACGCTCGTCTCATGGGGCGCCATGATGCGAGAAACTCGTACGGCGACCGGGACGCTGCTCGATGACGGCGTCGATGTGGAGCTGATCGATCTCAGGACTCTCTCGCCCTGGGATAGCGACGCGGTGATCGATTCCGTCCGCAAGACGGGTCGCGCCGTCGTCATCCAGGAAGCTCCGAGAACCGCCGGCTTTGCCTCCGAGGTAGCGGCCGAGATCCAGGAACGGGCGTTGTACTCGCTGCGCGCCCCGGTCGAACGGGTGACGGGTTGGGACACCGTGGTGCCGCTGCGAAGGAGCGAGCAGCACTACATGCCGGGCGTCGACAGGATCGTGAGCGCAGCCCGAAGAGCGTTGGAAGGCTGATGCCACACGAGTTCCATCTCCCCGACATCGGCGAGGGCCTCACGGAGGCAACGATCATCGAGTGGCACGCCGCGCTCGGCGACCACGTCGACATGGATGGGCCGCTGGTGGAGATCGAGACGGACAAGGCCGTGGTCGAGATCCCTGCCCCGGTTGACGGAGTACTCCTGCACCGTGGCGCCGAAGCCGGTGACGTAATCGACGTCGGGTCACTCCTCGCCGTGGTCGGTGAACCCGGGGAGGCATGGTCTTCCGGCGTAGCTCCCACCGGTGGGCGATCCTCCGGTGAGGCGGCACCGATCGTCGGCAGCCTCGACGAGCCGGCGGATGTGTTGGGCGCCGGAGGTCATGGGGAGGCCCTTCCCATGGTCAGGCGCCTGGCCGGCGAGTTGGGTGTCGAGATCGAAGAAATAGTCGGTTCCGGTCCCGGTGGCCGGGTGACCGAGGAAGACGTGCGGTCCGCGGCGACGCACGACGAACGCTCACGAAGGGTGCCGCTGTCGGCGACCCGTCGTGCCATCGTGCGCAACCTCACGAGGAGCTGGCGGGAGATCCCCCACGTCACAACATACGGGTCTGTGGATGCCGCGGGCCTCCTCGCGCAGCGCGAAGAACTCGGGAAGCCTCCGCTCGAGGCTCTCCTGATCGCGCGGATCGTGCCCCTGCTCATTGCCCACCCGGCCTTCAACGCTACGTTCTCCGCTGATGCCATCGTCGAGCACCTGCGGTACGACATCGGATTCGCCGTCGACACGGCAGAAGGGCTCATGGTCGCGGTGATCCGTGACGCCGACCACAAGCACGTGACCGCGATCGGTACCGAGGTGTTGGCTCTGGCTGCGGCGGCGAGGGATCGCACCATCAACACTGCCGATCTCCGCGGGCAGTCGTTCACGATCTCCAACATCGGCGCGGTGGGCGGCCGGTTCGGCACTCCAATCGTTCCCTACGGCACCACGGCCATCCTCAGCGTGGGGAGGGCGGATCCCAGGCCCGTGGTGCGCGACGGCGAGATCGTCGTCGCACAGGAATTCCCCCTCAGTCTCTCCTATGACCACCGCGTCATCGACGGCAGCTCCGGACGCCGCTTCTTGGCAGCAATCGAGGCGGCGCTGGAGTCTCCTGAAGCGTGACAGGTCGTCCCCACCTCCCCGTAGGATGGATCTGTGACCGATCTCGACGCCCTACTCCGCCGACTCTCCGAGGTTCAGGACCAGCTCCTCGCCTTGCCCGATGATGCATTTGCCGAGCGTTACGAGCTACGAAGGCGCCAGGACGAACTCCGCGAAGAAGCGTCGGCATTCGCTCAGGACGCCCACGCCGGGAGCTCAACAGATGACTTGCTGACGGAACTCGAATCGCTGCGACAGCAGCGCGACGCGATCGCAGCCCAGCGCATCGACATGGTCAGCCAGTCAGGAGGCGGATCGTTCACGGGCGAGGGCACCTTCGGATACGAGGACCGTATCAATCGACCGATCATGGCCCAGGCCGATGAGATCGTGGCCCGGATCGGACGGATCAAGGGGATCCTCATCGACCGTGGGGTGGACATCCCGGCCCCGTGATCAGTGTCGGGCACTAGTCATTCTGCGGGTCGGTGAAACCCCCTCGCCTCCGGGTTGCTCACTGCCGATGAGACAAGGGAACAACTGCGTGGCAAGGAAGGGAACATGAGCGCAGCCACCCCATCAGAGCACGCTCGGCCCATCGCGGCGGCGGTCACCGCCATCAATGCGCTGGCCGCCGGACGCACATCCGTCGCCAAACGGTTCTCCTATCTCGCCGCTTCGCTCGACACGACCGGCGAACTGACGAAGTTCCCGTCGCTGCTGGAACGGGCCGTGACCGAACTCCTCACCGGTGGCAAGATCTCGACGACGGGATGGGACCGGCTGGCCGCCGAGGTGCCATCGAATGTGCTCACGACGCTCATCCAGGACGTGCGCACCGACGGCGGGGCTGCAAGAGAAGAGAGCGGGGATTGGGTCACGATGGCGACCGTCGTCGAAACCGCCCCCGAGACCGTGGTCCAGATCGAAGAAGCGCCGGTGACGGAGGTTCGCGTAGACGTGGCACCGGTTCCTGTAGAGGTGGCACCGGTTCCCGCCGCGGTGGGTGCAGGGCTTGCCCATCCGGTCGCCCCAGCGGTCCCGGAGTTGGAGGAGCCGGTCGCGGCGGAGGAGCGGCGCGGGGAGGAGTCCTCGTCGGAGGCGGCACTTGACAGCGCCGAGGTCGCGTACGCCACTGCCGAATCAGCGGTGGATCGACTCGAAGCCAGGTTGGCAAGCTTGAAGGCAGGTTTCGCCGCCTAGAAAAGCGGTAATCTCGCTTGCCCCATGGGCGATTACCACGTTCATCTGCATCCGCACGGACCGTACGACGGCACGGGTCCGGAACCGGGTACGTATCCTGCCGCCCACATCGAGGCGTATGTGGAAACGGCTCTTTCCCGGGGTGTCGATGAGGTGGGCTTCACCGAGCATCTCTATCGCTGCACCGAGGCTGAGGAGTTGTTGGGTACCTTCTGGGAGAGCGAACCGCGGTTGGATCTCGCGGATCACACCGCCCGCAACGTCGAGGTCGAGCGGACGCTCTCGCTCGAGCTCTACGCAGAGGCGGTGCTGGCGGCACGGGATCGCGGACTTCCGGTCCTGCTCGGCCTCGAAGTCGATTTCTTCCCCGAGTCCATCGAGCGGGTGGCCGAGTACCTGGCGCGATACCCATTCGACTTCCTCGTCGGGTCGGTCCACTGGATCGGTGGCTGGGGATACGACCGTCGCGATGTCGAGTATGAGTACGACCGTCGGGGGACACGCCGCGCCTACGAGGACTACTTCGCATTGGAGCTTGCCCTGGCCGCCTCGGGCATTGTGGACATTCTCGCCCATGTCGACGCCATCAAGAAGCCGGCGCGCTTTCTCGACGAACTGCCCATCGAGCTCTATCGGCCCGTCGTCGAGGCGGCCGCGGCCTCGGGGACGGCGGTCGAGATCAACACCGCGGGATGGTGGCATCCTGCCGCGGAGGTCTTTCCTCACCCGACATTTCTGAAGATGTTCCACGACGCCGGGGTGGCGATCACGATTGGTTCAGATGCGCATTACCCGCACGACACATCGAGGGCCTTCGACCGGGCCGTCGAGGTGGCGAGGAAGGCCGGATACGAGCATCGGCTCCGGTTTCGCGATCGCGTGGCGACGACCGTGCCCCTACCGTCCCCCTCACTGTGATTGTCACTATGACCGGCTCACTGTGAGTGGCAGCATCCATGAAGAGCATCCGTTCCGGACACCGGAAGACCGAAGGGACCGGGTTCGCCAGTTTCGGGGGCGCCTGGCCGCTCCGGTGACGGTCCTCACTGCCGGAGGTCCGAGCGCCCGCACCGGCATCACGGTGTCCTCTCTCGTGGCGGCGGAGGGAGAACCCGGCAGTATCTACTTCCTGCTCGGCCCCGACACGGACTTCGCCGATGTCGTGCGCGATACCGGCCGCTTCGTCGTCCACGTGCTTGGAGAAGAGCAGCGCGCCCTTGCCGACGTCTTCGCCGGGGTGCGACCGAGTCCCGGAGGTATGTTTCGCGGTCTCGACGTCATCGACGGCCAGTGGGGTCCGGTGATCGCAGGGATCGGGAACCTGGCATTCTGCAGTTTCCGCGACGCCGTCACCGAGAGCTACTCCTCGCTCGTTTCGTCGACCGTCGATCGCGTCGAGATCGATGAACTCACCGACCCGTTGCTGTATTACCGCGGCAGTTACCGGACCGTCTCGTGAGCGCAGACGCACCTGCCGTGTGGCTGGAGACTCTGGGCTGCTCGAAGAACCTGGTCGACTCGGAGAAGCTGAGGGCGACTCTCGCGAGCTCCGGGTATGTCGAGGCCGCGCGTCCCGAGTCGGCCGATGTCCTGATGGTGAATACCTGCGCCTTCATCGAGGAAGCGCGGCGCGAGTCCATCGACACGATCCTGGAGCTGTCCGCCGCAAAGAAGGGGGACGCCCGCCTCGTCGTCGTCGGCTGCATGGCTCAACGATACGAGACCGAACTTGTGTCCGAACTGCCCGAAGCGGATGCCGTGATCGGGCTCGATCGCTATCCGGAACTCGTCGACCGGCTCGACGAGATGACCGGCTGGCACCCCATCGAGATCGGTCCTGCTCGCCGGTCGCACATGGACATCCTCTTTGAGGTGCGCCGACCCACGCCGACGACCCCGTACGCCTACGTCAAGGTGGCAGAGGGCTGTGACAAGCCGTGCACCTTCTGTGCCATCCCCCAGTTCCGCGGCAAGCAGCGATCGCGGCCGCCGTTCAACATCCTGGATGAGATCGCGGATCTGACTGCGAACGGCGTTGCCGAGATCGTGCTCGTGGCCCAGGACCTTGCCGCCTACGGTCGGGACATCGACGCTCCGGGCGGACTCGTCGATCTGCTTCGTCTCGTGAGCGACGTCGACGGTTTGACCCGTCTTCGTCTCTACTACCTCTATCCGCGGGAGATCCGGCAGACGCTGATCGAGGAGATGGTCGGCAACGACCGCATCGCCGACTACTTCGACCTGTCGCTGCAGCATGTGTCGCCGCGGCTGCTGCGAGCGATGAAGCGCTCCGGTTCGGGTGAAGCCCATCTTGCCCTCATCGAGTCGATTCGGGAGGGTTCTCCGCGGGCGGCACTGCGGTCGAGCTTCATCGTCGGTTTCCCCGGCGAGACCGAAGACGACGTCGACGATCTTGCCGAGTTCCTCGTTGCTGCGCGAATCGATTGGGTCGGTTTCTTCCCATTCTCGGCAGAGCAGGGAACGGCGGCCGCTTCGTTCGAGCACCAGATTCCTGACGACGTGAAGCTCGAGCGGCTACGGCACCTGCAGTCGCTTCAGGACGACATCACAGCCGAGCGCGGTGCCGACCAGATTGGCCGGACGCTGGAGGTTGTCGTGGATCAGGTCGAAGATGGCCTGGCGGTGGCGCGTTCCTATCGCGAGGCGCCCGAGATCGACGGGGTGGTGTTGCTCGATCGTGGCAATCCCGGAGACTGGTTGGTGGCCACGGTCACCGGAGGCTACGGCTTGGATCTGGTCGCCGAGGTGGTGGAGGAATGAGGGTGGACGTCCTGGCCGTCGGTACCGAGCTCCTACTCGGCCAGATCGTGAACACCAATGCGGCCCAGATTGGCGAGCGGCTGGCCGCGGCCGGGCTCGATCACTATCACCAAGAGGTCGTCGGTGACAACGAGCGGCGGATCGCCGAGGCAATCCGCCGCTCGGTCGCGCGTTCCGAGGCGTTGATCATCACAGGTGGGATCGGTCCAACGAAGGACGATCTCACCAGGGAGGCATTGTGCGGAGCAGCCGGGGTCGAGATGGGCTTCGACGACGAGTTCGCGTCAAGTTTGCGGGAGTACTGGGAATCTCGCGGGCGTGAGATGCCGGAGTCGAATCTCAAGCAGGCTCAGGTGCCGGCTGGAGCAGAGATGATCGAGAATCCGAAAGGTACCGCCCCGGGTCTGAAGATGCGGGTGAGTGGGGCCTGGGTGGTCGTGCTGCCGGGCGTTCCAGCAGAGATGATCCCGATGCTCGAACGCGACGTCATTCCCTTTCTTCAGGGCGAGGCCGGAGCAGACACGGGAGTCGTGGTGAGCAGGATGCTCCGCACCTGGGGAGAGAGCGAATCCAAGGTCGGCGAAACCCTCGGCGATCTCTTCGATGCCGCACGGAACCCGACGTTGGCATTTCTCGCATCAGCGGGCGAGATCAAGATCCGCATCACCGCCAGGGGGGCAAGCAAGGAAGAAGCCGTGGCGCTGATTGCTCCGCTCGAAGAGGAGGTGCGACGACGCCTCGGCCCCCTGGTGTTCGGTGCCGACGACGAAACGATCGAGGCGGTGGTGCTCGGGCTCCTCCGCGAGCGCCGATGGACCCTGGGCAACGCCGAGTCCATGACCGGTGGCCTCGTCGGCGCCAAGATCACGAACGTCCCCGGGGCCAGCGACGTGTACCGGGGAGCGATCGTTGCTTACGACGCTGCAGAGAAAGAAGCGCTGCTCGGCGTATCCCATGAATTGATCGAGGAACACGGCGTCGTCAGCGAAGAGGTTGCCAAGGCAATGGCCGTCGGGGCCGCGGATCGCCTCGATGTGGACGTTGCCGTGGCTGTCACCGGAGCGGCAGGACCAACGGCCCACGACGGTCGGCCCGCAGGCACGACCGTTGTGGCGGTGCTCACCCCCGAAGCGCTGATGGCGAGAACGTTGCAGCTTCCCGGTGATCGCGAACGCGTGAGACTCTTCGCGGCGACCGGTGCGCTCCATCTGACGCGCATGGCCCTCCAGGGCGTGTCGTGGGGGACCTGAACCACCGACTTTTTTTCGGCGTCGAACTCGACAACGAAGTGCGGCACGGCCTCGCCGCGTCGATCCGGGTGATGGGTCGGCCACTTCCCGGCAAGCCGGTTCCACCGCAGAACTGGCATCTGACGCTCCGATTCCTCGGAGCGGCATCGACCGTGCAGCGTGACGTGGTTCTCGGGCGACTCGCCGAGCGTCTTCGGGAGAGGCGTTTTCCAGTCCGCTTCGGCATCTTGGGTGCCTTTCCCCGTCCGAACAAGGCGTCGGTGCTGTTCCTCGCCGTCGACGACGGTGTCGACGCGATGCGTCGGCTGGCCACCGTTTGCGAGGAAGCTGCAATCGATGCCGGCTTCGAGCCGGAGGAGCGACCGTTCCATCCCCACATCACGCTCGCCCGCATCCGGCCCCCGCAGAATGTGGAGGCGGTGATCCATGAGTTCGGCGTGTTGGGTCTTGGCCAGGTCGTGAGCGACGTGGCGCTCTTCGCAAGCCACCTCGAGCCCGGCGGGGCCCGGTACGAGGTCATCGACGGTGTCCCGCTCTTGCGGAAGGCGCAGTGAGCGTTCCGGTCCGCCGGTGCCCGACCATCCTCGACATCGAACACACGTTCGCCTAGGGTGCGGTCACCCGATCGAATAGCATGGATGTGATTTGGCGAGCGGTCGGGTGACGACCACGGCAGTCTTCTGTCACGTTTTTGTCACGGCCGGCAGATACGTTGCAGGTACGTCTGCAGAGACAGTTGCAGAGACAAGCCACGAGAGCAGAATCAGGAGAGGAGCCGCCGTGAGCGACCACGACGATCGTGAGAAGAACCTCGAGATGGCGATGGGCCAGATCTCGCGCCAGTTCGGCACGGGCGCAATCATGAAGCTCGGCGACGATCAGATCCACAAGATGGAGGCCATCCCCACCGGGGCCCTCTCGCTCGACCTGGCCCTCGGCATCGGCGGGCTTCCTCGAGGCCGGATCGTGGAGCTTTACGGACCGGAGGGTAGCGGAAAGACCACCGTCGCTCTGCACGTCATCGCCGAGGCGCAACGCAACGGCGGTATTGCCGCGTTCATCGACGCCGAGCACGCGCTCGACCCGGTCTATGCCAAGGCGATTGGTATCGACATCGATGAGTTGCTGATCTCACAGCCGGACACCGGTGAACAGGCGCTGGAGATCACCGACATGCTCATCCGCTCCGGGGCGCTCGATGTGATCGTCATCGACTCGGTGGCGGCACTGGTGCCTCGTGCCGAACTCGAGGGTGATATGGGAGACACCCACGTCGGTCTCCAGGCAAGGCTCATGTCCCAGGCGCTGCGCAAACTGACGGGCTCGATCAATCGTTCCCGGACAACCGCCATCTTCATCAACCAGCTGCGGGAGAAGATCGGTGTCATGTTCGGATGCCTGTCCTATGGCACCCGGGTCACGCTTGCCGACGGCACACAGGAGAAGATCGGCAAGATCGTCAACCAGAAGATGGATGTCGAGGTCTTGGCGGTCGACCCAGAGACCGGTGCGATCGACGCAAAGAAGATCGTCAACTGGTTCGACAACGGCAGAGCCGAACGGTTTCTCCAGTTCATGGTGTACAAGCCGGAAGGCAACGGTCGGGCCCAGTTCGCAGTGACCGAGAACCACAAGGTCGCCACCCCACTCGGTTGGCGGGAGGCACACGATCTACTGGTGGGCGATTCCGTACTCATGCCGCTTCCGCACTACCTGTCGGATCAGCAGGAACAACTCGTCCTCGGTGGTCTGATGGGCGACGGCGCCATATCCCGGAAGCGGATCGGTGCTTGTGGCGTGACGATGAAATCACGGTTTCGATTCGGACACGGCAAGAGGCAGGACGAGTACGCCAGGTGGAAGGCATCGCTGCTCGAAGGCGTGCCGGTTTCGATCAGCCGTCACAACAAAGGCGGTCTCATGGTGGAGACCACGCCGCTCGTCGAGCTCGACGCTTTGCGCCGGGCGGTGTACGTGGCCGGAAAGAAGGTGATCAGCTGGGACTACGTGAAAGCGCTGACGCCATTTGCCTTGGCGATCTGGTATCTAGACGATGGGACCTTTGCAGAGCGTCGCGTGGACGGAACTGCGGGACGGTCGGAGATCTGTGTTGAAGCCATGGAGGTTTCCTCACGACAGCGTCTCGTGGAGCTTCTCTCCGACACATACGAGCTGTCGTGCAAGCTCATCGACCGCGCCGGCAAGGCCGTTGTCGTCTTCGATAGGGACGGCACCGAGGCATTCCACCATCTGATTGCTCCCTTCGTGCCGGACTGCATGAACTACAAGCTGCTCCGCCACCATCGTGGCAAGGAGGCGGTGGTGGTGGAACCTGCCGTGCGAGAGCTGAGGCTCCATCCCGCCCCGATTCTCGACATCTACGAGAAGCCCAAGACGCGGTCGATGCGGAAGTTCGACATCGAGATCGAAGGACATCACAACTACCTCGCCGACGGAATCATGGTGCACAACTCACCTGAGGTGACGCCCGGTGGGCGGGCCCTCAAGTTCTATTCGACGATCCGCCTGGACGTGCGTCGCATCGAGGCCATCAAGACGGGCACAGACAATGTCGGCAACCGGGTGCGGGCGAAGATCGTCAAGAACAAGGTGGCGCCACCGTTCCGCGTTGCGGAGTTCGACATCATGTTCGGCGAGGGCATCTCCCGGGAGGGAAGCCTCATCGACGTCGCCGTTGAGCACGGCATCGTGAAGAAGGCGGGAGCGTGGTACACGTTCGACGGTGACCAGTTGGGCCAGGGGAGGGAGAACGCCAAGAAGTTCATCCGCGAGAACCCGGAGGTTGCCATGCAGCTCCAGGACCAGGTGCTGCGAGAGGTGGGGATGATCGTGGACGACGTCGCTGGGGAAGAAGAGTCGACCCCGGCGTTGGAAGGTGCCGAAGAGGCACCCGACGAGGACTGAGCCGGGAGCGCGAGATTTCGCGCTCCCGAAACTGTCCCGATGCTGTACGATCAGCGTCAAGGACGCACACAACGAACGATACGAAGACAACGGACCGAGTCGATGAAACTTGCGGAATGCTGGAGTGAACGGGGGGTGACGTAGGGACGCCGCTCCCTCCGTGCTCATTCTGAACCAACCGCCTGTGTGTGCGTGCCGAGTCGTGATTGGCTCGGCACGTGTCGTTCTCGGTCCGAGAATGGGGGCCTGATGTTGCAGTGGGTGGTTCCGGTGCTGGTGGTGGCCGTGATCGCGCTCGCCTTCGTGGCCGGCATTGCGATCGCCCGGCGCGGTCGTGATTCCAGCACGCCGGAAGAGGTGCTGAGTGAGGCCCGACTCGAGGCGCAGCGAACCCTCGCTCGCGCCGAGGAGGAAGCGCGCGCCAAGGCCGAGACCTACCGGGACCGCGAAGAGGCGACGCTCGAGCATCGCCGGGTCGAGGTGGGGTCGGCTGAGGAGCGCATTGCGCAGCGGGAGGCAACGCTCGAGCAGCGAGCGGCGAACCTCGCTCAACGCGAGGAGCTGGCGCTGGTGAAGGAGCGCGCCGCGGCGGAGGCGATCGGAGCAGCGGATGCCGCCAAGGAGGAGACGAGGGCGGCGCTCGAGCGGATCGCAGGATTCGACGCCAAGGCCGCCAAAGACGACCTGCTTCAGCAGGTGGAGGATGAGGCGCGGCGTGACGCCATGGTATTGGTACGCGACATCGAGGTGCGCGCCCGCGAAGAGGGCGATCGCCGGGCGCGGCGGATCCTCTCATCGGTGATACAGCGAATCTCGGCAGAGGTTGTCTCTGACACAACTGTTTCCGTCGTGTCGTTGCCTTCCGATGACATGAAGGGACGCATCATCGGCCGAGATGGTCGCAACATCCGCACGTTTGAGGCGATCGCAGGCGTCAACCTGATCGTCGACGACACACCGGAGGCCGTGTCGATCTCGACATTCGATCCGGTGCGGCGCGAAGTGGCCCGACTCGCCCTCGAGCGTCTCGTCGAGGATGGTCGCATCCATCCGACCTCGATCGAAGAGGCCCACGAGAAGGCACGCTCCGAGGTCGAGCAGTCCATCCGGGATGCTGGAGAGTGGGCCATGCTCGAGGTCGGCGTCACTCGCATGCATCCGGAGCTGATCCAGCTCATCGGTCAGCTCACCTACCGCACCAGCTACGGACAGAACGTGCTCAACCATTTGGTCGAGAGTGCTCACATCGCGGGGATGCTGGCTGCCGAGCTGGGTGCCAATGAGCAAGAGGCCAAGCGTGCCGCCTTCTTGCACGACATCGGCAAGGCCGTTTCTCACGAGGTCGGAGGATCCCACGCCTTGATCGGTGCGGAGATCGCGCGGCGGTTCGAGGAGGCACCGGAGATCGTGCATGCGATCGAGGCCCATCACAACGAGGTCGAGCCACGGACCCTCACGGCCGTGCTCGTGCAGGCTGCGGACGCGGTCTCGGCCGCCCGCCCCGGGGCCCGGCGAGAGGCACTGGAATCGTATGTTCGACGGTTGGGCCGTCTGGAGGAGATCGCTGCCGAGTTCGCCGGTGTGGAGCGGGCGTACGCCCTCCAGGCCGGGCGCGAGATCAGGGTGATCGTGGACCCGAGTACCCATGACGATCTCGGGGCGGCGGACTTGGCGAGACGCATCGCCCGCAAGCTCGAGAACGACCTTCAGTATCCGGGCCAGATCGAGGTCAACGTGATTCGGGAGTTTCGGGCAAAAGACTACGCCCGCTGATCCGGCCCTCTCATGACGGACACCACACTCCTCGGCATGCCGACGACGAGAGAGCGGCGCACTCGCACCCGTGTGGGGCGTACGTTCTTCATCCGGACGTTCGGCTGCCAGATGAATGACCACGACTCAGAGCGGATCGCCGGGCTCCTGGAGTCCGACGGCATGATCGCGGCAGACGACCCTGCGGATGCAGATGTGCTGGTTGTGAACACCTGCACGATCCGTGAGAACGCCGACAACCGCCTCTACGGGTATCTCGGCCATGTGAAGGCCTTGAAAGAGCGGAGGCCCGGGATGCGGGTCCTCGTCGGAGGATGTGCCGCCCAGAAGGACCGCGGCCTGATCCGGGAACGGGCAGGCTGGGTCGATGTGGTTTTCGGCACCCACAACACTCACCGCGTGCTGGACCTCATGGACCAGGCAGAGGAATGGGGTCCGGTGACGGAGATCTTCGAAGAGACCTCGAACCTCGACGATATCCCATCGCACCTGCCGGTCGTGCGCGATGCCGACCATTCCGCCTGGGTGACCATCACGATCGGCTGCAACAACAGTTGCACATTCTGCATCGTGCCGATCGTTCGTGGCGTTGAGATCAGCAGGAGACCGGGCGACATCATCCGCGAGGTGGAGGGCCTTGCCGCCGACGGCGTCGTAGAGGTGACGCTTCTGGGCCAGAACGTCAACTCGTACGGTCGGGATCTCGATCTCAATGGCCGTAAGCCACTGTTTGCCGACCTCTTGAGACGAACAGGAGCCGTTGAGGGCATAGAACGGATCCGGTACACGAGCCCGCATCCGAAGGATTTCAAGGAAGACGTTGCCGTGGCGATGGCCGAGACGACGGCCGTGTGCGAACAGCTGCATCTCCCCATGCAATCGGGATCGGACCGGATTCTGGCCGCGATGCATCGCGGCTACACCGCAGAACGGTTCCTGGCGAAACTGGCGATGGCGAGAGACATCATCCCCGATCTCGCCGTATCGACGGACATCATCGTCGGATTTCCCGGCGAAACCGACGCGGACTTCGACCGGACGATGGACGTCGTGCGTTCGGCGCGGTTTGCGAGCGCGTTCATGTTTCAGTTCTCGCCCCGTCCCGGGACGCCCGCCGCCGACATGAGTCCCCAAGTGCCACCCGAAGTCGTTCGTGAGCGGTTCGACCGCCTCGTGGAGCTGCAGAGTGAGATCACGTTCGACGCCAACGAGGAACTGGTCGGCTCGCTACAGGAGGTCATGGTCGAAGGGCCGTCGCGTCGCGACGCCGACACTGCGACGACGCGGACGCGGGGCAATACCATCGTGCACGTGGGCGGGCGTTGGAAGCCCGGCACCGTCTTCCAGGTCGTGATCGGCCGTGCTGCGCCTCATTACGTCGAAGGGATGTTGTCGTCCTGAACACGATCGCCATTCTCGGCCCGACCGCGTCGGGCAAGTCGGCTACCGGCGAGGCGATCGCCCGCCGCATGAACGCGGAGATCATCTCGGTCGACTCGATGCAGGTGTACCGGCGGATGGACATCGGCACCGCCAAGCCCAGTGCTGAGGTTCGCGGCTCCATCGCTCATCACATGATCGACGTCGTCGATCCGGCCGACGAGTTCACGGCGAGGCGATTCCGCGACCTGGGACGCAAGGCGTTGCACGGCATCGCAGAACGGGAACACACGGCGATCATCGTTGGTGGATCGGGCCTTCACTTTCGCGCCCTCGTCGACCACATGACGTTTGCTCCATCCGATGAGGTCCTCCGACGCGATCTCGAGGCCGCGGATCCGTCGGATCTGGCCGCGGAGCTGCTCGCTGCCGACCCGCGTGCCGGTGACGTGGTCGATCTCCGCAATCAGCGTCGCGTGCTGCGGGCGATCGAGATCCTCCGTCTCAGCAACACGACGCCGAGCGAGCGGTTCGCCTCCGCAGAAGCCGAGGGTCTGCGACGGTATCGGTCCGAGATCCCGTTCGTAGCTATCGGCTTCGACGCCGGAGACGGCATTGGCGTTCGTATCGAGGAGCGATTCGACCGCATGCTTGCATCCGGGCTGCTCGATGAGGTCGCGCACTTGCAACCAAGCCTCGGTCGGACCGCCCGTGAGGCGGTCGGGTACCGGGAGCTGTTGGCGGTGGTGGCCGGTGAGGCCTCCCTGGAGGAGGCGCGTATCGATGCACTTACAGCAACCCGCGCCCTGGCAAAGCGACAGCGCACATGGTTTCGCCGAGATCCGCGCGTTCGCTGGCTGCCGTGGCACCATGACCCGGACGTCCGCATCGAGCGGGCGTGGGATGCACTCACGGAGGATCGGGCATGGAGTTCGTGAAGGTCGAGGGCCTCGGCAACGACTTCATTCTCATTCCGAGCGACGTCGAGCCGTCAGCGGAGGAGATCCAGCGCTGGTGCCATCGCCGGACGGGGGTGGGTGCCGACGGCGTGCTGACGGCCGTTGCGAGCGAGGACGGCCGGGTGCGCATGCGGTACTGGAATGCAGACGGCGGCGAAGCGGAGATGTGTGGCAACGGTCTGCGGTGCGTGGCACGCTTCGCGTTCGAACGAGGATGGGTCCTCGGCCCATCGTTTGTCATCGACAGCGCCGTCGGAGTTCATCCGGTCACGGTGTCTCCCGATTCCGTTCGCGCCTTTGTGGGGTCACCCCTGCGGTCCCGCACCGATGTGCTCAACGTCGCCGGCGAGGAGATCTTTCCCGTGAGTATCGGCAATCCTCACGCCGTCGTGTTCGTCGACGATATCGATTCGGCTGCGGTGGCCGAGACTGGACCGGCCATCGAGAACGATGCGATCTTCCCTAATCGCACGAACGTGGAGTTCGTCGAGGTGACGGACGTCGATCGGATCGCGCTCCGGGTGTGGGAACGCGGTGTGGGGGAGACGAGAGCCTCCGGCACCGGAGCTGCGGCTGCGGTATTCGTGGCCCGCGACCGTGGACTGGTCGGTGAGGTGGTGGCCGTCGAACTCAGCGGTGGCGAGCTGACGATCGAGCTCGGCGAGGATGGGGCTTGGATGGTCGGTCCCGCCGAGGTCGTCTTCCGTGGTGATCTATGATCGTGTCTGACCGCTTCGTAGCCGGCCGCTATTCAACTCGACGCAACACGGCGACAACGACCCCCAGGATCTCGACGCCGTCGCTGAACACCATCGGCGGGTAGTCCGGGTTCTCGGACCGCAGCACGACACGTCCGTCGAGCCGCTGCAGCCGTTTGACGGTCGCTTCTTCGCCTTCCACGAGTGCAGCCACGAGCTGTCCATCGCGAGCGTCGGGTTGGCGCTTCACCACGACGTAGTCTCCGTCGTAGATGCCGGTTTCGATCATCGAATCACCGCGGACGTGCAGCATGAAAACGGGATCGTGTCCGACGAGCTCCGTCGGTAGCGGGTAGATCTCTTCGATGTCCTCCTCGGCGAGGATGGGCGATCCGGCGGCGATGCGACCGACAAGCGGCACGTCGCGGACGGGAGCGCGGTGCAAGGAGCCCTCGGAGACGATCGGGTCGATCACCTCGATGGCGCGCGGCTTGGAAGGATCGCGCCGGATGTACCCGGCCTTGCCGAGCGTTGCCAGGTGACTGTGGACCGTCGACGGGGAGCTGAGACCGACGGCATCACCGATCTCGCGCACCGAAGGGGGGTATCCGCGTTGCTCCACGGCGCTCTGGATCAAGTCCAGGATCTGGCGCTGCCGGGCGGTGAGTTCCTTGCGATCGTCCATTGCTGCTCCTCCGCTCGCTGGCCGTAGCGTAGAACAGATTTCGCGACCGACCAAACATATGTTCGACTTGACAAGCGAACGTGTGTTCGATACGGTGGGTATTCGTCGAACATGTGTTCGGGCAGGCCCCACCGGGCGACCTTCGGGTAGCTCGGCGGTTCGGAACCGAGGGGGTTCCGGGAGGACCGGTTTCTGTCACACCTCCCGAATACATTCGGCGAACACGCCAGGGGCGCCCACCGGGGAGCAACGCCCCTCCGGTTCCGGCTCCGGCTGGAACCGGTCCCAGGCGGAAGGTACGACCGAGGAGGAGGAACGAGATGGCACAGCAGACCGGCGCCCGGGCACGAGCGCTCGTCATCATCTCCACGATTGCCGTGTTCCTCGTCCTCCTCCTCGCTTCCGCCGTCTACGCCGCCGGGGACGACCTGGCCACCGGAGACGATCCGGCGACGACCGCCTATCGGGTGCGCAGTGGTGACACGCTGTGGGAGATCGCAAGCGATCGCGGTCCCGTCGGTGGTGACGTGCGCAAGGTCGTCGAGACCATCAGGAAGGTCAATGGCTTGGAGACGACGATCATCCACCCCGGGCAGTTGATCGAGATCCCGACGCGCTGACAGGGACGGTCGATCTGCGCCGTCTCGGTGATACCGGCGCGCTTCGTGCCCGCCGTCGGGTTCCCTGGGTTACGCTCCGTCGTTGTGCGTTGCCCCTTCTGCATCTCCGATGACACTCGCGTGGTCGACAGTCGGGCTGCAGAGGAGGGGCGTGCTGTGCGGCGCAGGCGTGCGTGTCAGGAGTGCGGCCAGCGGTTCACGACGTTCGAGCGCCCGGTATTCGCCGTCATGGTGGTGAAGCGCGACGGGACCAGGCAGCCGTTCGACGTTGCGAAGATTCGGCATGGACTCGACAGCGCTCTCGCCGACCGGCCGGTACCGCCCGCCGTGGTTGATCAGCTCGTGGCGGACATCGAGCGGGCGGTCTATTCCGTTGCTCCGGAGGTTTCGAGCGAGGAAATCGGTCGCCAGGTTCTCGACGGGCTCCGCGAGCTGGATGAAGTCGCATACCTTCGGTTCGCGTCCGTCTACAAGGAGTTCCAGGGAGCGCGCGATTTCGAGCGTGAGGTTGCCGCCATGGAGACGGATTCCTGATCCGCTCTCAGAACGGCATGGCGGCGATCGCCGCCTCTGTGTCGGTCGCCAGCTCGATGACCTGCTGATCGAGCTCGGCACGCAAGAGAAGCAGGGACTGAGCGGTCCGCATCGCCAGGTCTATCTGCATCTGAACGAGCTCATCGACGAGCGACTCGGCTTGTCCCACGTCGACGCCACGGAGCGCGGTGAGATAATCGATGGTCCAGGCCTGGAATCGTTCCACGTACTCGATCGCCACATCCCGCGTGGCATCGAACGCCGGATCCTGGGGGAGAGATGCGACGAGGTCGGCGGAATCGGCGAGTGCCGATGCGAGGTCGACACTGAGCGCATTGATCGTTTGCGAGTCGCTCGCCTCAGTGGGGAGGTCGGGCGTCTCGAGGAGCAACGGCATCGTCGTCCGGTACACATAGCCGTGGCCGAGTCGGAGAGCGATCTGCTCACCCGACGCACCGATGAACGTCATCTGCTCTCGGGTTGGCTCGAGATCCATCATGGGATCCCAGGGCAGTAGCGGGATGGTGGGGGAGAGCGGCTCCCCCGCCAGTTGCGTCACGGTGTTCGACAGTGCCCCAAGCGCTGCGGTCGCTGGAACCACAGTGGAAAGATCGGCCTCGCCGGTCTCCGGATCGGTCAACGTGGCGAGGGCCTGTTGGGTGCTGGGAAGCTGGTTGCGCAGGTCCACCATCGATGAGCGGTAGTCGTCGGCAACGACCTGCGCCGCCTGGTCGGCGGCACGGGGGAACTGGATGACGGCAATCGCCACCGCGGCGCCGACGATCAGGGCGATGAGCAATACGGTCCACCGCACCCTTCTTCCTGAGCGCAGGGATCGGGAGAGCTCATCGGGTTGCCATTCGTCGAGGGTCGAATCGACGCTCGACGAGCGAGGCGCTTTCACTGCGAGCGTGTCCGGCGCATCCCCGGGGTCAGCCGGGACGACGGACGCCTCGACGAGGGTTTCCGAGCCGGCCTCCTGGCCGAGGACGATGCCGCCGTGTCCGCCCATGGTTGCCGCGCCGTCGACGATCTCTACCGTGACGGGTTCGGGGCTGGCGAGCTCGGCGAGGGTTGTCGCCGTGGTGGGTACGGGCTCCTCGACTCCCACCAATTCGAGGAACCACTTCCCGTCGTTGCCGGGAAGGCTGGCCTCCTGCTTCCGCCGCTTCGTCATCGTTCGTCCCCCGCCGGTGTCAGAATCGGTGTCATGAAGATACAGGTGCAACGGCTCGATCCGGCGATTCCCCTGCCACGCTACGCCCACCCGGGAGACGGTGGCGTCGATCTTCACGCCGCCGAGAGTGCCCGGCTGGTCCCCGGAGACCGGTCGCTGATCCGGGTCGGGATCGCCGTGGCGATTCCTGAAGGCTACGCCGGTCTGGTCACACCGCGCAGCGGTCTGGCGTGGGACCATGGTGTAACCGTGCTCAACGGTCCCGGCCTGGTGGATGCCGGGTATCGAGGGGAGCTGAAGGTGACGCTCGTCAACCTCGGCGACGAGCCATACTCTGTGGAACGCTGCGAGCGGATCGCGCAGCTCGTTGTGGTCCCGGTAGCAACTCTGGAGCTCGTTGTGGTGGAAGGGCTCCCGCCGTCGTCTCGTGGCGAGGGTGGCTACGGATCGACCGGAACCCACTGATCACAAGGACCCCCCGGTGGTACCCTCGCGCCGCGCGCGGACGTAGCTCAGCTGGTAGAGCGCAACCTTGCCAAGGTTGAGGTCGCCGGTTCGATCCCGGTCGTCCGCTCCACTGAGGGCGGTCGTGTGTGACCGCCCTCGTCTTTCGGCGACGTGGCCGAGTGGTTAGGCAAGGGTCTGCAAAACCCTGTACCCGGGTTCGAATCCCGGCGTCGCCTCGAGAACGGAGCGGGCGCTACTTCTTGGCTTGCTCGTAGTACGGGTTCGTACCCTCGGCGTGGTCCGTCACGTCGACCACCTTCGAGATCTCGGGGACGGTGTTGGTGATCGTCGTTTCGATCCCTTGCGACAGCGTGACCGCGGCCATCCCGCAACCCTGGCAGCCTCCGCCGAGTCGAACGTAGGCTGTGGACTCTTCAACGGCAACCACCTCGACGAAACCTCCGTGCGATGCGATAGCGGGGTTGATTGCCTGGTTCACAACCATCACGACCTGCTCTGCCACGCTTCCGGTGAGTTCGGAAGCGATGCCGGCAACGTCGATGGCAGGGCTGGGGGAGTTGGGATTCTCGATCGAGAGACCGGGGTTGAGGAGGTCTCTCGACATAACGAGCCGTGCCCCTCGCAAGTTTTCGATGTCGGCCGCGGGAACGATGAGTGGCAAGGCGCTGGCAGTCATCACGACGTCGTCGGGAGCGGCCCGGTCGACGCGCATGAAGGCGAGGTCATAGGTGAAGGCGTCACCGGAGATCCCCGAGATGCTGACAACCAGGGCGAGGTCGTCGGCGTCGGGTTCTCGACCGCGCACGTCGAGGAGCATCGCGAGCGCGCCGTCGTCGATGGAGATAGCAGGAGGTTCCGGTGTTGTCATCGGGTACATCGTACGGCGTTCGCAGAACACAGGGCACCGACCATCATGGGGCTATGGGTGACGTGGTCATCATTGCCAGCTGCGAGAGCTATCGGCTACGCGAGTTCATCACGGCCGCTTCGACCCTGCGCCGGCGACCGGTCGTGGCCTCGGATGCCCCGATCCCCATCGAAGATGATGCCACCCAACTCCAGGTGGATCTCGGTGACCCGGAAGCCGCCGGGGCCCATATCGCCGAACGGGTACCAGGGGCAGACGCGGTAGTCGCCATCGATGATTCGGGTGTCGAGGTGGCCTCTGTAGCGGCCGGCCGTCTGGGATTGACACACAATCTCCCCGCTGCCGTAGCCGCCACCAGGGACAAGTTGCGTCAGAGGCAGCTCCTCGCCGCCGCAGATGTCGCACAACCCGAGTTTGCCGCAGCCGAGGTCGGTGCGGTTCCGGCGGTCGCACGAGATGTGGGCTTTCCGGCGGTCATCAAGCCGGTCGGGCTGTCGGCCAGCCGCGGCGTCATCCGTGTCGATGGTCGGGAGGAGGCCGAACGGGCCGAACCGAGGATCCGGGCAATCGTCGAGAACGCCGGAGGCGATCCGAGACATCCGCTCCTCATCGAGGAGTACATCCCGGGGACCGAGGTAGTGGTGGAGGGTCTTCTCACCGGCGGTACCGTTGAGGTGCTGGCGGTCATCGACAAGCCGGATCCGTTGGAGGGGCCGTTCTTCGAGGAGACGATGTTCGTTACCCCATCACGGCTCCCGGCAGATCAGCAGCGATCCGCCATCGCCCTGGCTGCGGAGGCAGTCGGGGCTCTCGGTCTGACGGTCGGTCCCATCCATGCCGAGATCCGTCTCCCGTCGGAGGGGGGGCCGCGTCTGATCGAGATCGCCGCCCGGTCCATCGGCGGCCTCTGCGGGCGTTCGCTGACGTTCGGCATCCTCGGTGAGTCGCTAGAGACCCTGATCATCAGGAACGCCCTGGGTGAGGCGGCCGGTGGTCCCATTGCGCAGCGGTCGGCCAGCGGTGTGCTCATGTTGCCGATCCCGGCGACGGGGACGCTGACCGATGTGGACGGGATTGAGTTTGCGTTGGCAATTGAAGGCGTCGACGGCATCGAAATCACGGTTCCGCTGCGAAAGCGTCTGGCCGCTCTTCCCGAGGGCGATCGCTATCTGGGGTTTGTGTTTGCTTCCGGTCTGAATCCAGATGATGTCGAGGCAACGCTCCGCGAGGTGTCCGCGACGTTGGTGACCTCGGTCGACGGAGAGGACGTCTGATAGAGATCTGCCGCGGTCCGGATTGGAATGTCCCTGGCGTGGCTGAGAGGGATGCCGCATGCGGCATCCCTCTCAGCACGGACGGTTCTGGGACCGCCTACCAGTCGTGCTCGGGGTGTCCGTTTGACTCCGGACTTCCGTCCATACCACCACCGTGGTGGTAGATACCCCCGAGGCGCTTCAAGAACAGCAATCCGGCGAGCTCTACACGCTCGATGATCGCTGGCGCTTCGTACTTCACTCTCACCTCCCCTTCCCACCTCGCTGAGTGGTGGGACCCACCACGTAATGTAGTCGTGGCTGTGTCCCGGCGCAATGGGCCCTTGTTGGACGACCACCCCTCCACTACTCTCTGTAGTGGATCATCCATGTGTGTGGTTGTATGGGGGATGCACCGATGATGGGGAAAAGGGTCAGGCAGGACGGATGCGTCGCAGTGCGGTGTACTGATCCGGCGCGGGCGGCACGCCTCTTGGAGCCATGGGAGCCGCGCACGATCGAGCTGGCCGCCGCACTCCAGGAACACGCCATCGGCCCTCGCCACCGTCTGTGGATCATCGAATCGGTTGATGGCAACTCCATCGGAGCGGTCAGCTTCATTCGGGCTGCTCGCGATCTCTGGTACGCCGCACCTTTTCTCCGTGACGAACGCGCAGCCCGCACGGTTGCCGCCCAGATCGATGCCAGTTCAGCTTGGGCGGTGGTGGGGACCCTCGACGATGTGGGTCCACTATTCCCGCTCCTGGAGCGACGAAAGAGGGATCCCGGCGTCAACGGTTTCTTCTCCGGACCTGCGCCCTTGCCTGATCCCGGTAGGGGCGACCCTCGTATCAGACATGCTCGACATGCGGATTTCGAGGAGCTTCTCCAGCTCTTCCTGCGTTACGAACTCGATCCCTTGCCGACCGTACCCCGCGTGAAGCGTTTCTTGGAGGAATGTCTCGCCCGCGGACCTCTTCCAGTTGCCATTGACCAAGGCCGGATCGTCGGTGCGGTGCGGATGGACGCTCGGTCTCGGCACTACGTGTTGTGGGGCGGTCAGACTGTCCTTCCATCACATCGGGATAGAGGTCTCGGTGCCGGCCTGATGCTTGCTGCGATCGAGACCTCGCGGCAGCTGGGTCTCGGTGCGTGCGGCGTTCGAGCCGACACCAATCCGATGTCCTTCCGTCAGCTCGAGCCTGGCACCGAGCTCGGTGTTCTTTCCGGCGCGATATGGGTGGAATTGCCGCTGCTCGAGCCGCGCCGTTTTCGAGGACATGGCAAGATCAGAAGACTCACTTGGCGCTTAGAGGGCCCTGTGATCCGGCCGGATGCCCGCTCCGGGTACCGGGCATTGATCTGAGGATCAGTGGAAGTGCCTACGTACCCGGCGGACCGCCGCCGACCACGACCAGCGGGCCACCGGAAAAAGCCCACTCAGACGGCCGACGTGACTCTCTGTCGTTGCGCTTCGTCTGCTCGCCACGCGACCTACGAGTTGATCCAGGGGGACGAGGTCGTCGGCGACATCGGTCGCATCGCCGATCAGCAACGCGCCGCCTCCCCGATTCCAGACGTACCGATGCACGACGATCTCGCCGGATGAACCGACATATGCCCACACCTCGGCGATCCGTGGTCGCGACGCCTGCTCGATCAAGACTTCGTCCCCCGAGAGGACGGTGGTTGCCATGGATGAACCTGTGACCGGTAGCCAAAGCGGCCGGGTCCCCGCAGCGGCGCGAAGTGCCTTTGCCTTCAGGGCCGGTGTTGCTCTCTCCATTGGTGCCGAGTCCTTCTATGTGAAGGCCCAGGATATTGGTCGGGCTCGTGCCATGGAGGCTCTTCTCGGCGAGTTCCCAGGCGGCAGAGGCGGCGAGGCAACGGAGCTCGCCTATGTCATCAGGCGTCCGGTCATCCCTTCGCACCCCGCTGACTTCGCTGAGGGTGATGTCGAGGTCTGGATCGAAGACTCAGGCATGACGATGCGCCATGAATCGGGTGTCGTGGGGCGCGCTCGTCCGGGCGGCATCGTGATCGGCGGCGACGGAAAACTGGACCGAGCGTTAAATCGCTTGTTCCTGCCGATGGTTTCGAGCACCTTGGCCCGGCGCGGGGTGTTTGCCATCCATGGTGGCGCGATTGCTGTTGAGGGCAAGGCCTGGCTCATTCTCGGCCCAACCGGCCGCGGGAAGTCCACCATGGCGGGCATCGCTCTCGGCCACCACTGGGAACTGCTTGCCGACGATGCGGTTGTGCTGCGCGGCCCGGATCCAACCGTGCAAGGGATCTCACGGGCTCCAGCGATTCCAAAGGAAATCGTCGAAGACGCAGGCCCTTCATCCGCGGACCATCGTGGACGCGTCCGGCTATCGGCTCGAGTACTCACCCAAGGGCGCTTGCCGATCGTGGGCGCGTTGATCCCGCGCCGCATGAGCGCCAATGATGAGAAACCGCGGAGGCTCGACGCGTCGCTGGCGGTCAGTGCAGTCGTCGGCTCCCTTCCTGCAGCGCTCGAGCCCGTGATCGCGTGCTCATTCCTCGAGCTGGCAGCAGAGATTGCCCGCCGACCGTTCTACACCTTTCCTCTCCATCGGGACCCGGTCACGCGTCGCCGTCTTGCGGTTCAGATGCTCGACGACGTTTCCGGGTCGCGGCCAGACGCCCTACGGTGAGGCGTGACACGTAGGAACCGCTGCCAACTCCTCGGTACTCGAGGAGGTTCTTGGGGGGCAGCGCCGAGCGACGGATCCACCAGATCATTGCTCTGGCACGTCTCGTGTCGGCAGTCAGGGGTATAGCGTCCTGGCGCCACCGGAAGCGCTTGAGGCCCTCATTGCCACGTAATCGGACCGACGGCGGCCACAGCGTTCGCCACGCCAGTTTGGATGTCAGCGAGACACGCTGAGCAGAAGCTCTCGGCATGGGGAGAACCTCAGCGACGGCTGAGTATGCGAGCGCGGTATGTCCGCCGAGATCCTGGCGAGCGGCGATCTCGAAAGCTCGTTCCACGTCTGTCTCCGGGTCGGACGCCATGCGCTGCACGTCGACATAACCCAGGAGGTGCCTGAACCGGTCCTTTGTGAGGTGAATCAAGGCGTGGACGAGGGCTAGCTCGGCACTCGGCACGAGTATCTGCTGGTCGGCGATGCGGTACGAGATCATCTCTGCCCATACCTCGGTGGGCCGACGGGAGGGAGCCCCGGTCTTCATGAGATCAAAATGAAGATCGACCGCTGCGGAACCCACCCGGAGCTCGATGGATTGCAGGATCCGACGATCCACCAGATCCCCAACGTCATCGAGGAGGGGATGATCCGGCTGGAAGGCGGCCACGAGGTCGGCCGCCCTGTCGAGCTGGTCGGGTCCGAGAACGAGGTCAACATCACCCGAGGGGCGCTCTCCGATGCGGCCGTACCAACGGGCCTCGGTGGACACGCCCTTCACTGCGGCCACAGCGATGCCCAAGGAACTGGCCCGTTGAACCAGCTCGACGAGTGCACGCTGATTGGTCTCGTTGCGACGTCGGTTGAGCAGGTCGACCACGGCCAGCTCTCGACGCCAGCCGTTGCCGGAAGCCGTTGGGTCCTCTGCGACAGCGCTCCACAGCAGTCCCTCCATGCGATGCTCGATCGCTGATCGCACAAGAACTGGATAGTCGGCAATCGGGCCAAGAGGGCCCGCTGCTGCGAGTCGGATGAGCACTGGGTGCGGCCGTGTCATGGACCGAATCTTCGGCTAGGAAACGTCCTCCGAGGTGTCGAGGACGAGGTGCGATACTTGGAGTTCTGCGAGGAAGGCCGAGACATCGTCGTAGATCGTCTCGCGGGCAACGTCTGGGAAGGCCGCCGTGATCTCATCGACAACGGCTGTCGGATCTCGGGTCCCGTCGAGCATTGCCCAGACCATCGAACCAACGGCGTTGAGGGTGATGAGTTCCTTTCCGCTGTCGTCAATGAGAACGGTTTGCCCGTCAACGGTCTCGTGCGTTACCTGGGGGTTGCGGTGGAGCATGATCGGGATTGTATCGGCGCTCGATCCCTGACTCATTGAATGCGGTGAGCCGATCGCGGTATTCATGAGTTGTGTTCTGAATCCGTATCGGGAGTTGTCGCGGTAGGTGAGTAGAGTTCCGGGATCCCTTGCTGTCAGCGGCTTTGCTATTAGCTGGAAGGGTCCCGGGCGCTTAGCTCAGCGGGAGAGCGCTGCCTTGACGCGGCAGAGGTCGTGAGTTCGATCCTCACAGCGCCCACCGACAGAAACCCCAGGCCACAGGCGGGAAACCGTTACAGGGCCTGGGGTTTCACGGTCTCGCACCCTGCTCCGCTCATCTGGCTAGGTACGGCCAGATATGCCGGAATCCGTGTATCTCGCGGACACCTCGCGGACACCCTGCGGACACCTACACGCGGCACCCGACGTCCTTCCCGCATAGAGCGACGAGGATCGTTCAGGAACGGAACGGGGGGGTGCAGGCGGACCGTGAACCAACTGCAATCTGGTTTACGGGGCAAGTCGTCGCTGTCGAGTGGCCCTGCAGCGACGAGCCGCCTTCGCGGAGGAAGACGTCCAACGTGACGCAGAACCAACTCGCGCGTAGCGGCTGGCGAGGCGGCGCCGACGGACACAACGAGCGCGGCGGCAAGCAAGGCTAGGAACGCTCGGACTTGCGCCATCTTTGCCTCCCTCGGCCTTTTCAGCGTAGGTGTGGAGGATGACGGATACACCACCAGGCCGGTCCGTACGGATACCGGATGCCACAACCCGTTCCGTGCAGCCCGAGACGGGTCCACCGCTCGACGGCTTCAAAACCTCGCCGCAGCCGCTCTCAGTCCTCGCCGATCCCGAGTTCGCCACCGAGGCTGAGCTTGAACACCACCGGGGCCGGCTCGAGCCGCTCCGACCGTTCCACAAACA
>Ga0255055_10000037_pt1 | contig 93174 bp, 82 predicted proteins | sample JV7_2_27_MG_FD_188633 | JGI IMG/M metagenome (GOLD analysis project Ga0255055, IMG submission 188633) | Seawater microbial communities from Jervis Inlet, British Columbia, Canada - JV7_2_27 | ecosystem: Environmental > Aquatic > Marine > Inlet | place: Canada: British Columbia | collected... | reverse complement strand
GTAGGGGCCGACCCGTGTGTCGGCCCTTTCCCTATCCGTTCTCAAGATTGAATCTCCACAACAACGCCATCCTCCGCCCAATAAAAGAGTTCCTCTGCCGCTTGCAGGTTGAGAATGATGCACCCGTAGGATGCTGGTTGCCCCAGCACATCCGCCCAAAGCCTTCGTCCCCCAGAGAGCAACGGCAAACCGTGAATACCATTGGTCAACCCCGGGACCGCATCGTAGATGCCCATAAAATGTGGCATATAAAGATCCCAGATCGATGCATAAGCATTCTCTTCGTGTGAGCTGATTTGAAAGATCCCTGGCAACGTGGGCGAACTGGGAATCCCTGTACTGATGACATGTTCATGAATGAGCTCACCCGACTCATAAACCATCATCCGCTGCTGAAGGATGCTGATCACGACCCTCTTCTCTGAGATGACCGGTAAGGTGAGCAAGTCATCCTTCGGCGGGACGATGATAGTTTCCCCAGGAACCGGACCATACATAGCGAGGTCTGTATTGAACTCTTGCAGCTTCCAATAAGGCATTCCTACTTTAAAACTTATCGAGATCAGATTATCATCAGGCTCTACGACGTATGTGCCGGGTAAATACTCGATGACGAGAGTCTCCGTCTCTTCCCCGCGCAACCCGGACCGCAGGGTTTCTTCAACGACCTCAAGATCCAATCCCCGTGCATCTCCCAAGGATTCTTCGATTTCCTTGATATAGCGATTAATGCCCTCCTCCTGAAGAGAGACGGTGAGCTGGCCACCTTCAGAATCAATCCGAATCCAAGAGGCGATCAAAGCCTGTTCCGGAGACCAGACAAAGCGCTCATCTGTGACGGGGTTATATGCATGAAGTGTGGGACTTGAATCAAGGAGATCCTGCGCGGCATCTGCTTGGCTCGAGACATCCAGGCGCTTGGGGGGTATCTCGAGCATGACGAAGGGGATTATTTGATGGTCAAGCAGAATCGACTCCGGCTCCTCGGCGAGCATGTGCAGGCTGGCCGCCACATCAAGCCTCCTCCCGGGCATGCTCTCTATTTGCACCAGACGGTCCTCATCAATTTTCAAGTCTGCATTACGCGGAACGAGATCAACCTGCTCTGCCCAACGCTCGAGTCCTTGCTTCGCTAAGTCAAGATCCAGCGCAACCACCGGAACAATTTCAGCTCCATGCTTGAGAACTTCCAACATGGTTCTTACACTTTCCACGAAACTTCCGGAGCGACCGAGAGAATGCGCAATGGCGACGGACTCAGACGCAGCGACGCTAAGACCGAGCTCTGAAGGTGCAAGTTCCCATGAATGCGAGGGCGTGGTTATATCTACCGCTTGGAGGTGAAATTCTTCATTCCACGTTTTATCGAGAACTCGGGCAGCTTCAGCTGATAGAAGCCCTCCGACTGGAACTCCGCCGACCGCGATCCCTGGCAGCATCTCATCGGTTAGTTGGAAGTAGCAGTACGATCCCAGTGTTAGCAGAACAGGAGCGGTTCCAAATGCTGCGATGCCAAGTACAGCAAGAAGAGCGAAACGCAGGAAAATGTGAGCGATTCGCCGGATAATTCGCTTCATAGAAGTTAACCCATCCGTAATCATAATTCCTCAACGCACCAAAACTAGCACGCTGCTGCTCGGGCAGCAAGCACGAGACGACGGTGTGATGCACAAAGGCTCAAATCCGCACACAGATGATGCAAGTGGCTTGCCACGAGTACAGAATCTCCCGTCCCATGAGACCAGAGCCAAAATTCTCCCCGGGGGTGATCAATCTTGGACCAAGATTGGGATTTCCACGCTGTCACAATGCGCTTCAATAACCTTCCCTAGCCTGAATCAATGTGGCAGAATTTTAGAATGAGCGGTATTCTACTGCAATCAAAATAAGAATGGACCAATACTAGGATCGACCTTTGGAGGATTGGCATGGCGAGAAAAACGATTGGCTTCGTAAAACTCGCATGGACTTGCCCACATTGTGAAAGTGAAAATCACGGGCCACGAAAGTTTTGCAATGGTTGCGGCGCGCCGCAACCACAAGATGTTGATTTTCACCAGGCTGCGCAGGAAGTATTACTGACCTCCGAAGCGGAGATCGCCCGTGCGAAAGCTGGGCCTGATATCCATTGCCCATACTGCCGCGCCAGAAATCCCGGTGATGCCTCCTTTTGCAGCGCCTGTGGAGGGGGTCTGGAAAGCGGTGAAGCTCGCGCGAGCGGCGATGTCCTTGGGGCCTATCGGAAAGACAAGCAACTCGAAATCGACTGCCCCGCCTGCGGAACGCTCAACCCAGCCAATGCTCACGTCTGCGCAGGCTGTGGTGCTAGCTTGGAGAAACCGACAACGGCATCCAAGGAGATCGAGGGGTCGAAAAAGCGCATCCCCGTCGGTATTGCCATTGGTATTGGCGCGCTTTGCCTCATCGCTGGCATCGTATGGATATTTCTATCTCAGCGGACGGAAGAACGCATCGGAATTGTGAAAGATGTATCCTGGATGCGTTCCATCCCTATTGAAGCCCTTGTCGATGTAGAGGATGAAGGGTGGCTGGATGAGATCCCCCCTCCCCCTGATGCCACACTTGGCACTTGCACCGAGAAGCTCCGTGAAACGGTCGCGGAACCCGTATCTGATTCAGTCGAGGTTTGTGGGACGCCCTATACGATAGATTCTGGAACAGGCTTCGGAGAAGTCGTGCAGGATTGTGAGTATGAAGTTTATAGCGATTGGTGTACCTACACGAGTATTGATTGGGGAGTCGTCGATGCGGTCACACTTACGGGCTCGGACATCAACCCGATTTGGCCTGAAGCCCAGCTCGCGGACGGTCAGCGGTTTGGCGACGGCGAAGAACGTTATGAAATTACACTCACCACAGAAGATGATGCGTTCCTATACACCACGGATGATCCAGTCGAATTCATCCAATTTCAGCCGGGCACATCCTGGATTCTGAACGTTAATTCGTTCGGCCAATTGCTGTCCGTAGAAAAGGAATGAATTTGCTAATCCTTGCTGACATCCTTTCTTTGCAGCACGATGATTACGGCTAATGGCGATTCGCCCCACTCCGCACCAGGGAGGCAAGATGTACCTAATCCTTCTAGGACCACCAGGCTCCGGCAAGGGGACGCAGGCAGAACGATTATGTAAGGAATTGAACCTTCCCCATGTTTCCAGCGGTGATTTATTCCGCAACCACCTGAAACAGAAGACGGAATTAGGCAAATTGGCGCGGAGCTACATAGACGTCGGCCAACTTGTACCCGATGACGTCACAATTGCCATGGTCAAAGAACGGCTCGCGAGGCAGGATTGCCGGGAGGGTGCGATCCTGGATGGATTCCCTCGAACCATTGCGCAGGCGGAAGCTCTGAACTCAATCCTCCAAGAACTCGGGCAACAACTCATGGGGGTGTTATATATTGCCGTTCCGGACAATGTCCTTATCGAACGTTTATCTGGCAGACGCATCTGCCGAAACTGCCAGGCACCATATCACCTCCATCTCAGTCCACCACGCGAAATGCAAACGTGTGATTTGTGCGGGGGTGAGCTATACCAGCGAGATGATGATCATCCTGAGACGATAAAAGCGCGCCTTGAGGTTTATCACAAACAAACCGCCCCACTCATTAAGTACTATGAAGCTGGTGATCTCCTGTACGAAGTCGATGGGAGTATTGACATCGATCAGGTGACCGACCGCCTGGTCGCAGTTATACGCAGCCTGCGTCCGTAAGCCTTCATCGATCACAGGAGTGAATTCCGCGATGTTGACAAGAGCATCTCAGCAACGGCAGAGGTAAACTCGATACTGCGTAGATCCGTCTAGTGCCGGAAAGGGCTTCTCGACCGAATGGACCTGGTTGATGCCATTATCCTGAGCGGAGAGATTGTCTGCTTGATCCCCTTGCCGGATTTATTCCACCGGAAGAATTAGCCGGAATTCGTAACTATTTTCTCCACTTGGCAGGATCGCAACTGTGTACTAGTCTAGGTCACATGAATCTGCACGAGCGTCCGTCGACACAATCGGAGACCCATTGACTCCAGAAATCGCACGGGTATTGATCATCGTAGCGGGTGCATTACTCCTGCTTCTCAGCGAGCGCATCCGCGCAGATGTCATCGCGTTGATGGTCTTGGGTACTCTGGCTCTGGTTGGTCTTGTCACACCGGCAGAAGCGTTCTCCGGCTTCAGCAGCCCGGCTGTCATCACAGTATGGGCTGTCTTTATTATGAGCGGTGCGCTTGCTCGCAGCGGGATCGCCAATCGGATCGGACGACATGTATTACGCGTGGCGGGCAACGGAGAAGCGCGCTTAATCGCCGCGATCATGCTCAGCGCCGGCTTGATGTCCGCATTTTTGAATAATGTGGGAGTGGCCGCCCTAATGCTGCCCGTCGTAATGGATATCTCACGCCGTACTAGACGAGCCCCTTCAAGATTACTCATCCCGTTGGCATATGGCTCCTTACTAGGCGGTCTGACCACGCTCATAGGCACTCCACCGAATATCCTGGTAAACGAAATTCTCTCCGATGCCGGATTGCCGGCTTTCAATATCTTCGACTTCGCACCCGTTGGTTTAATCCTGCTTATCGCTGGCGTTCTTTTCATGAGTCTCGTTGGACGACATCTGCTTCCGGATAGGAATATACATAAAGCGCTTACCCAATCCCCTCAGGAGCTGTTTGAGGACGTATACGATGTAGAGCACAGACTCTTTCTCTTGGGCTTGCCAGCGGGCTCACCCCTCTCAGGTAAGTCTCTTTCCGAGAGCCGTGTTGGTGCAGCGCTGGGTCTCCACGTGATCGCGATCTTACGTGAAACGGAATCGGTACTCTCTCCAATGGCCGGAACCATCCTTCGAGATGGAGATCGTTTATTAGTTGAGGGCCGCTTTGAGGCCGTCATAACCTTCCAGCGCCAAAACTTCCTTGACGTTTCATACGACACGCTCGATGTAGGTCAACTCACCTCCGCTGAAACATCCCTATGTGAAGTTACTCTCGCCTCTGCTCCTGACCTGATAGGGCGAACGCTTTTTGAGAGCGGGTTCCGAAAGCGTTTCGGGGTGAACGTCCTGGCGATCAAGCATGATGGATTCACCCAGCGCACGAACATGCAAGGAAAGACTCTATTCGAGGGGGATGCCTTACTAATCCAGGGGTCGAACGAGCAATTGGAAAAGATTCACAACTTGCCTGACTGGTCGAACTTTCGCTACATAAGTGTTGATGAAGTTAATGAGCTTTATGAACTCTTCGAGCGTATTCGCATCATGCGTGTCCCGGAGGGATCGAGTCTTTCCGGGAAGACACTCGCTGAGAGCCGGTTGGCGGACGCATTTGGTATCTGCGTGCTGGGAATACACCACGAAGACCACACAGACCTTACACCGGATGTCAATCATATTATCCAAGATGGAGACCAACTACTCGTTGAGGTCTGGCCAGAAGATTTAAAGGTATTGCATGGTCTACAGCATCTGGAAGTTATGAGAGAAGATTTACCGGATTTGAAGACGCTTCAATCCGACCAGGTTGGGCTCTTCGAGGTTGTTTTATCCCCCCACACCACACTTGACGGGAAGACCCTGCGCCAACTTCATTTCCGGGAAAAATACGGCATAAGTGTTCTCGCGATTTTGAGAGGCGGGAGGCCGTATCGCTCACAACTACGTGATATGCAATTGCGTTTTGGTGATGCTCTGCTGCTTCACGGACCACGCAATAGCTTCAAAGTACTCGGCGTGGAACCTGATTTTCTTGTTCTTACCGAGGAAGCTCAACAAGCCCCTCGCATAGAGAAAGCCCCTGTGGCATTGCTGATCCTATTCGCATTCATCGCCAGCGTAGTTTTAGGCTTACTGCCCATCGAGTTGGCTGCAGTTATCGGCGCCACCATCATGGTCTTTACAGGGGTACTATCGATGGAGGAAGCCTACCGCTACATTGATTGGAAATCTGTCTTCTTAATAGCCGGGATGCTACCTCTGGGGATCGCCTTGCAGCAGACTGGAGCCGCAGAGCTTATTGCCCAAGGGCTTCTCGGTGCAGCAGGTAAACTTGGGCCTTACGGCATTATGGGGGGCTTGTTCTTGCTAACCGCGCTGACCTCCCAGATCATGCCCAACGCTGCAGTAACGGTGCTTATGGCACCCATCGCCATAAGCGCAGCACTGGAATTTGGAGTTTCTCCACTCCCATTCGCTATGATCGTCGCCATCTCAGCATCTTCCAGCTTCCTCAGTCCGGTCGCTCACCCTGCAAACAGTCTCATCATGAGTCCTGGCGGCTACCACGTCAGCGACTTCATCAAGGTGGGAGTTCCATTGACCCTCCTTATGCTTCTTATTACGCTTCTCATCCTTCCCTTCATCTGGCCGCTTTAAATCCCAAATTAGAAGCCCGCACAGGGGGCTATATCTTTTTCGGTACGCGAAAGCTCTCCCATAGCTTCGTCATTTATAGAGTTCTGAATAGGAACCGGGGAGTGTATTGGATTTATTACTATTGATATTCGGATGGTTTAGTCAGTAGGTTAGCGGAAGCCATCGTCGAAATTACTTGTCCGGCTTTTCCGTCTTCTCAGGTTTATCCTTGCCTTTGTCAGGCTTGTCTTTATTCTGCCCAGGGGCAAGGTCGCTTGGATTTCCACCTTCACGAATGACTTTGAGCACTTCCTGGGAGTGGTCGGATTGTTCGATCGCGTGGTCAATCGCCGCGCGGGCATGTTCTGGGACATTCTCTCTCACTTGCTCTAATACCTGGATATGCTGCTCATGCTTCGCCTGGATCTTGGCGAGGTCCAAGTTGCCGTTGCCAATTTTGCCCTCTTGTGCGATCTCCTCGAGCATGCTCATGGTCTCTTCAAAGCCTTCAAGCGCTATTCCGAGATCACTATAGCGGCCTATTTCAGTTAGCCTTTGTGCCTCTTCGAGGCGGGATTCCGCAAAATCATAAAGGAGCGCCACATCACCGTCGGTTGTAAAACTTAACGCTAATTGGATCTCTTCCCCCGCACGTTTGACGGGATAGAGAGAATCACCCGGCAGCGCAGATGCGGAAGCCCGTTTAATCCCGATGCCGCTTCCGAAGAGCATAGCCGCGATCACAAAACCTGCTATAACTGTCGACCAGCGACGGCGGCGGAAGTCAATACGCCGCGCTCGCCTGGGTTGAATATTTTCGGATGAGCTTGAGGTCACCGAGGCTTTGACCCGGTTTAATATTCGTAATTTCGAATTACGTATGAACTGTACGTCCGGCTTTTCGGGAGCCAGTGTCTCGTTCACTCGAAGGGCAAGCGCGAGCACGGGCTCCAGGACATCTTTCAGCTCAGGATACGCCTGAACACAGTTCTGTACTGTCTCCTCGCCGGCCTGAACCCGAGAGAGACATTCATCGATCACCCTATCAAGCTTGCGGTTCATCATCCTTCATTACCTGACGCCTTAGCGCCTTCATGGCTCTATGCAATAAGACCCGCACAGCGCCCTCGCTGCGTCCAATCCACTGTGCGCTTTCCGTCGTTGAGAGCTCGAGCAACACCCGCAACCGAATGATTTCTCGATACTCCTCGGGCAATGCTTCCAGACCCACCCGCAAGCTTTCCACTTGATCCTGAAGGACGAGTGTGTCTTCAATCCTTGAGGGTGAATACTAGTCTGGTCAGCACTCTCTATCGGTAGTTCTTCCTTCTCCTGCCGGTAATGGTCTACCAGCAGATTACGAGCGACCTGGTACAGGAAAGCGGAAAATCGTAAGCCTTTTTCCTTGTAACGGCTGAGCGACTCAAAGGACCGCAAAAAAACAATCTCAGTGAGATCCTCGGCAGTTCGGGCCTCTGCAACCCGAGTCCGAATGTATCGATATATCGACTCGAGGTAGCGTTCATACAGGCAGCCGAAGGCCTCTACCTCACCCAGCTTTGCCCGTTCGATCAAACGAGCATCATCTAATTCTTGAATGTTCTCTTCAATCATGATAACGAGGAACCCCAAAAAATGTTACACGGGATGTGCACGCACGGATAGACCCCTAATACTCCTACATGCCGACTTTTAAATCCCTTAGACCAGATACTATCCCCTTCCAGCTGACAGAGAACAGCGCTCCATGCCCTTTGGAGAAAGAGCTCTGGCGATTACAATTGATTCAGAGAACAAGCTTTAATCGGAGGCATCGAAAATGACCCAAGAGGAGAAGTTTGAGGATGTCGATATTACGGCTCCTGAATGAACATCAGCAGGCGATCTTGCAGCGAGAGAGAGATCTCATTCAACGCTTGCTCCACATCCTTGATTCCTGGGAGATCGATACAAGCGATAGCGGGCACCTTCGTCAGGCTCTCGATCAGCTCAACGAACTCTTCCTGCTCGTCGTAGTCGGGGAATTTAACAGCGGGAAATCCGCGCTGATCAATGCTTTGCTTGGCGAGACGTACCTCTCGGAAGGTGTAACGCCAACGACGGACAGGATATACATCGTAAAACATGGTGAACCAGGGAATCCGGAGTTCATAAGGGAGAATGTACGCGTTGTGCGTTATCCTGCAGAGATCCTACGTGAAGTCCACATTGTCGACACCCCGGGGACAAACGCCGTCCTGCGCCATCACGAAGCCATCGTGCGCGAGTTTGTCCCGCGTAGTGACATGGTCATTTTCGTCACCTCGGCCGATCGACCGTTCACAGAAAGTGAACGTGCTTTTCTGGAGAACATCCGCAAGTGGGGTAAAAAAGTCGTCGTGATTATCAATAAAATCGACATTCTCCAGAATGCTGAAGCCATCGATGAAGTCGTCACCTTCGTCAGCAATCAAGTCCAGCGTTTGCTGGATTTCGAACCGGAGCTCTTCCAACTCTCCGCTCGCGCAGCACAGCAAATGAACCTGGATGACCCGGGCTCGAAACATGCGGAAGCCTTTCAACGATTCCAGGAATATCTGCAAGAGACGCTTTCAAAAGAAAGTATCATCCAATTAAAACTTCGTAATCCTCTCGGTGTAAGCTTGAAAATCGCCAGGCAGTACAAAGACCTCGCTCAGAAACGGGTGGATGTATTAACGAATGATTCGGCCACGCTCCGGAAAGTCCAGAATCAACTCGAGCTTTTTGAGAGCGATACACAATCGGAGTTTGGACGCCATCTGGATCGGATCGAAAAGGAATTGCTGTCGATGCGAATGAGAGGAGAGGAGTTCCTCGACGATCGATTGCGTATTTTAAAAATCCGCGACATGCTCAATTCGAAGAAAATGCGAGCCGCCTTTGAAGGCGAAGTCGTTGATGATACCCCGCAGCGAATTGAAAATCACGTCGAAGAGATCATAGACTGGCTCGTGGAACGAGAGCTGCGGCAATGGCGATTGATGGCGGACGAGTTGGGAAGGCGAAAAGAGACCGAGGCGCTGCGCGATGCAGCTAAGCAAGCTGCAAGCGGTTTCGCATACAATCGCCGTCAGTTGCTGGATAGCGTGGGAACGAAAGCAGATCAAGTGATCGCAAGTTTTGACCAGAAAGCCGAGGCCGCTCGCCTGACGGAAACCATTCGCGAGTCCATTGCTCTGGTCGGGTTGGTTGAAGTGGGTGCAATTAGTCTTGGATTAATCCTGAAAGCCGTCCTCACCACCGCGGCAGCGGATGCCACAGGGCTCCTCGCTGCAGGTGTCCTCGGCGTGCTGGGGTTGGCCGTTATCCCCTACCGCCGGGGTGTGGCGAAGCGAGAATTCCGGAAAAAAATGTCACAGCTGCAGGAATCGCTGCGCGAGGTTCTAACCGTAAACTTCGAGAGTGAACTTGAACGCTCAGTCGGACGTCTGCGCGAAGCAATCGCCCCTTACCGAAGGTTTATCCTCGCCGAGGAAGATCAACTCAAGGAAGTGCTCTTAAAACTAATAAACACCGAAGTTGAACTCCAAAGCCTGGAAGAGGAGATTTAGCGATAGGCGTACCACTCCTAAGGCATGGGAACCCCAAATCCAGCGTGGTAGTCTTCTCGCAGATCTCCACGAAAACGAACACACCGCCATTGATGCACATTGACGGTGTGTATTGGTATTCGCTACAAACATTTGCCCATGTACCGGTTTTTATAGCCTAGCTAACGCACCTCCTGCACCCCCATAATACTGAGAGTAGGATGCGGGACTGCCGCGGAAATGGAGCCTCTATCAATCGCCAGATGCGTTGTAGGTTCCCATTAATTCCGTCTCCATGAGGATGTGACCTTCCATCGCTGCGAGCACATCCTCTTTTGTGGCGCTCTCATCGAGCGCGAGCGATGTGTCCAACGCGTACAGTTTGAAAAAATATCGATGGACACCGCTCGGTGGACAAGGACCACCATATCCTATTTTCCCCCAACTGTTGGTCCCCTGCTGGGTGCCATCGGTAAGAACCGCATCTGCAGGAAACCTAACAACGAGTGTGGTTGCATCCCCGGGGAGATTGAATAGAACCCAATGGACCCACGTGCCTACAGGGGCGTCGGGATCATCCATGATCAAGGCGAAAGTGTTCGTGTCGTTGGGCGCTCCGCTCCATGCGATTGGGGGTGATATGTCATCCCCGTTGCATGTATACGTAGATGGGATCGGTGCGCCTTCAAGAAAACCATCGCTCTTGAGAGTGAACTCCGGCGGGATCTGGGTCGGTTCAGGGCTTTCAATTTCTTCGCTCATGGCCGACTCAACCTCCTTCGTTGCTTCAAGCGTTTTAGGCGGCTGCTCCGCATCGACTAGCGTGCTTACTGGTTCCGATTGACACCCACTGATGCAAGCAGTAAACAGCAGGATAATTCCAGAAACAAACACGAACCGGTTTCTTATGATCGACATCTTCGTACCTCCACTCATTGAGTTTCACAATATGAGCTCAGATTTATTCGATTTACCGTAGAAAACCGCACGCTCATTATGTCACGCTTTTATCGTGCAGACATGCGGATTACCTGACTGCATCCGCAGTGCTTGGTGAACCCTAATCAAGCCTATCTGACACTCTTGACAACTTCGTTGATTCCGACACTATTCGTAGTGTTTTGATTATCATTGTCATTATTTGCGATTTGACCGTACTTTTTGAAAAACAAGAATCTGCCAGGTCATGGGAAATTAACATTAGTGTTCCGCCATTGAGGGATGAGCGAAGCACCCCGTGATCTGAAACTCACAATATTAATTTGGGATGTGTAATGTTACCCAGCTTTCTTATCACCTTACGCGAAGGCGTAGAAGTAAGCCTCATCATCGGGATAATCTTGGGAACCCTTTCAAAACTCGATCGACAGCATCTTCGCAGCTCTGTGTGGCTCGGAGTCGGGATGGCCAGCATCAGCCGGACGCGGCTGCAAGCTTTCTTTAGGATAACGAGTGTATTGTTGATTTTATTCTCCGCCGGACTGGTCGGACATTCTGTACAAGAATTCAATGAAGCAAATCTCATCCCTGCTATCGTTGATCCCCTCTGGGATGTCAGCCAAATACTCTCTGAGAGCTCCACTCTGGGGCAAACCTTGAAGGCTCTTTTCGGTTTCAACGCAAATCCATCACTCACGGAGGTTATTGCTTATCTTTGATACTTCGTTTTAATTCTGTTGATTTATTAGTTTAGTTCCGCACATAAACCTGCTGGCGATTAGAAGGTAAAGAAATGAAACCTATTCCTGTTTCTAGATTCTCTCCTCATATAAATACATTGATCCCAAATCTACCCATGGATTGAGAGGTCATACAACGCGCCTATCTTACGCCGCCCACACAGAACAATATGTGGCTATACGAAGTTTTTCCCAGCACAGCGCCAACCCTACTTCCCTCACCACCATCCTTAGACCTCTCGATGTTTCCCATAGACGCTGCTCCTATGCAAGCAAGACGCAGCACCGCATTCCAGATCAAGGCTCATTCCCTCACCGGCAGATTGTCGACCATATCCTGCCCTTTTCCATGAGGAAATTAGACATCTGATCGGAAGCTCGCATCACTTTGCTCGGTAACTGCATTACCCCGAGACATACTTCCAGATACCTTCCGTTTTTTCCTATTTCGATCCTGCCAAAAAGCTGTCACACAATTGTCACTGAAGACTATATATAATGGGGGTTGAGGAATACGATGTCGGATCAGATTAAGCAATACACAATCCTGGTCGTCGATGATGAGCCTTCAATTGTAGATGTCCTGCGTTACAACCTGGAGAAAGCTAATTTCTCTGTCCTAGTCGCACGCAATGGCGAGCAGGCGCTTCAACTCGCACAGGCGAGGCAGCCAGACTTAATCGTTCTGGATCTCATGCTTCCAGGGATCGACGGGCTGGAGGTTTGCCGCAACCTTCGCAAGGAAGACAATATCCCGATCATCATGCTCACTGCAAGAGACGAGGAAATCGATCGGGTTGTTGGCTTGGAACTCGGAGCAGACGATTATGTTGTTAAACCCTTCAGCACTCGTGAGTTGATCGCCCGCATTAAATCCGTGCTGCGCCGGGCACAGCCTGCGGAGATGGGAAATGAAACTACCCTACAGAAGGGTCCGCTCACAATGAATTTCGATAAACACGAGGCACACTGGTCCGGAAAACTTCTTGAGCTTTCCGCCCTGGAGTTTGGTCTCCTAGAAACCTTAATGCGCAACGAGGGGCACGTCCTGACCCGGGAGCAATTAATTTCAAGCGTATGGGGGTACGACTTTTTTGGTGATACCCGCGCCGTGGACACTGCTGTGCGGAGGCTGCGCGCTCGCTTGCGTGAGGTAAATTCACTCGCCGCCGAGTCGATCGCAACTGTTCGAGGTGTGGGGTATAAACTGGATGCCCGCTGATCGTTTGGTGAAATCTCGTCCTCAGCGTTTTCCCATTCTCACCTGGGTACGCAGCTTGAGAAGCAAAATCCTTCTCAGCCATTTAGCGGTGATTTTCATCGCCGCAATTATCACTGGTTTCTCACTTCTCTCTCTAGCGGAATTCTATTTCCTGAACGCGCTTGAAAACAGCCTTGTATCTCAAGCGAGCGTGATCACGCAGAGCCTTTTCCCCCAATTGCTTGTCGGTGCTCCAGATCCACAAAACGATCCAGCGTTCAATGCGATCCAACAACAAGTTATCGGCAATCTCAACGTTCAAGTAATCTCCCCTTCCGACATGCTCGAAAGCGAGGCCGCAGCATCGCTCTCGCAAGCCGAATTAAACAGCCTGCGAGCTTTTACAATCGAACTCAGCGCCACGATCGAAACCCGGTTCCTGCTCATCGACCAGGAGGGGACAACCGTCATCTCATCTGCAGATCTCGACCTGGAGCCTTATAAAGAAATCCCCGCCACGCGAGATGCTTTCGGTGGTCAGATGTCCAGCAGCGTGGAAAAGATAAAGGATGAGGATTGGCTCTTCGTTGCCACCCCCCTGCTTCAACAAGATGACACAGTGGCCGTCCTTCTTCTTGGCCACCCATTAAGAGATATCGCCGCCGTTTTAACCGACCTGCGTTTGAGGCTCATCCTGGCAGTTGGCATCGCGATTCCACTCGCCAGCCTGCTCGCTTTGTCCTTAAGCAGGAATCTCTTGCGCCCTGTAAATGTGCTGGCAGAGGCGGCACGCGGGATGCAGGTAGGGGATTTTGATGTCCCACTCTCCGTCGAACGGCTCGACGAATTGGGTCAGCTCAGTCGGACGTTCGACAGCATGCGGAGTCGTTTGGTTGAGGTCGAGAAACTGCGAACTCAATTCATATCAGACGTCTCTCATGAGCTCCGCACACCGCTGACGGCGATAAAAGGGTTGACGGAATCGCTGCAGGATGGTGCAGTCGAAGACCCCGAGGTGAGAGTTCGTTTCCTTGACTCAATCGAGAGAGAGACTGACCGGCTCATTCGCATGACCAATGATTTACTTACACTCACCCGAGTGGATGCCGGGGGGATGAAACTCAAACTTGAAAGCCTCGATCTCAGGAAAATACTCGATGATACGAAGACGAAGCTTTCCCCTGAAGCGAAGAGACGCAGAGTACAAATCCAAATGGAACTCCCCAATGTGCCAGTCTTTGTGACCGCAGATCAGGATCGCATTGACCAGGTACTCACCAATATTCTGGATAATGCCCTCAAGCATTCTCCTGCAGATGAAGGAATTCTCGTTACCTTGCGAGATGTCAGCCAAAAGAAACAAGGAACTAGCGACAGTGGAAGGCTAGACCCTGCATCCTTTCTTAATGAAACTTCCAAGCCAACGATGCACCACGAATCGCATATCGTGGTTTGTGTGGAAGATCGAGGCACAGGGGTACCTGCCAAAGACCTCCCCCACATTTTTGAACGCTTCTATCGTGCGGGTTATTCTCGCTCGAGAGACCATGGAGGAAGCGGCCTGGGCCTTGCAATCGCACGCGCCATAATGGAAGCCCACGGCGGCCATATTCAACTCCTGAGCCCCTCACCAGGTTGGGACGGTGAAAGAAACCCGGGGACAACAGTGATCCTAATGCTCCCAGCCGGAATTCCTCGCCTATAAATATTCCTCCAGATTGATCCCCCACAATCGACGTCCCTCGTCTATTTCCGATCCTCCACATTTTTTCCTCGGTCACTTGTGATCCACATCAATGCTTCACGTGATATGTGAGACGTCCGGTGCTCGAGCGCTCGTGCCATGAAAAGGACGCTGAAGTGCCTCAATCCCGGCAGAAATGGGACACAAAGCATCGCTATACCTGTAGTTGATACACACTCCTGAGCAGATTGATGGGTGATCTTCAGGGGATGGTATGCAAACGAGAATACTTACTTATTAAGGAGGTTCAACGATGAAGCAAACGCAAGGATTGATCCTAGCAGTTGTATGTGCTGTATTTTTAGTAGGCGCTATCGGTTTACCCACTCCAGCTGCATCCAATCCGGGATCGATAACGGTCTCCGGGGAAGCCGTCGTGAAGGTGGTACCCGACGAAGTTCTTATCACCTTGGGGGTCGAAACCTTTCACCGAGAGCTGAGTGTAGCGAAACGAAGAAATGACATCAACATCGAGGAAGTCATCAAAATCACAAAGCGCTATGCGGTGGATGCGAAGGATATCCAAACAGATTACATCAGCATCGAGCCGAGCTACGAAGACTCCTACCCCTACACGAATCTCAGCGGGTATTTCGTCCGCCGCACTATCGTCGTTACCCTGCGCAAGATTGACGTGTTCGAGGATTTATTGACCGCGGTTACCGAAGCGGGTGCTACCAACGTTCACGGGATTGATTTCCGCACCTCAGAACTTCGTAAATATCGAGATCAGGCGCGGTCATTAGCTGTTCAGGCAGCGAGCGAGAAAGCTGAAGCTATGGCTGGTGAACTCTCTATCTCCGTCGGTAATCCCATGTCCATACATGAAGATCAAGTTGGTTGGTGGTCCTGGTATGGCTACGGTTGGTGGGGTTCACGCTACTCGGGGATGTCTCAGAACGTCGTCCAAAATGCATCCGGTCCATCAGCAGATTTCGATGGCGCATTCGCCCCCGGCCAGATTTCCGTCAACGCCCGTGTTACCGTAACTTTCGATCTGCTGCAGTAGTGCCAATGATGGTTGAATAAACTGGTTCTCCTCCAAATTCTATGGGTGACCAGACGGATTTCCGCAGCCCAGTCCCACTACCAAGATAAATCGTAGGGGCCAACCCGTGTGTCAGCCCACTGCCCTCAAGCAACTCGTTTTTCCCCAACCTCCCGCAGGTTCTGAACCTGCGGGAGGTTATCGCTCAGGCTACGCCTGCAACCGGCATCAATGCTTCCTGACTCCACAATATTGGAGAAGCATTTGCTGCAGACTCTAGATAGTTCAACTGAAGGGTATTGAGCAACGTGCTAGATTTTGACGTGTAGTGGATTGGTCCAAGGGAACATAAGCTTCAACAGCAGAAACTATACGCGTTTATTTCACCTTTCCACAGTTTTTGGAGGAGAACCAATAAACCTGGAGGCTTTTCTCCTCCTGATATGTGATGTCATCGAGGGACCGAGGTCTAATTCCATGAGTATTTGTTCACTCTAATTACGAAAACGAAACGATTTTGCATTTAGTGTTCGTGATCCGGGCAGCCTGAAAGCCATGTAAAACCATCGCGCTGGATAAACACCTCGGCCTCTTCTGGACCCCAAGTCCCCCGTCCATATGTCGCTAACCCCGGGGCTGCCATGGTTTCTTCCCAGGCATTCTGGACCGGATCGATTATCCCCCAGGCGGCTTCGATTTCATCACTCCGTGTAAAGAGAGAGGGGTCCCCATTAATCGCGTCCAGTAGAAGTCGCTCATACGCATCGGGAAGCGGCTCATCACCAAAGGAGTCACGGTAATGGAAATCCATCTCGACGGAACGTGTCTCCTGCTGCGAATCGGGCACCTTCGTCTCGAAACGCAAGTGGATCCCCTCATCCGGTTGAATGCAGAGGGAAATGAAATTCGTGGTTAGAGTGTATCCTTCAGGAAGAGGGAACATAACGTGTGGTGGTGCTTTGAACTCCACGACGATTTCGCTTGCCTTCGTCGCCAGAGCCTTTCCCGATCTCAAATAGAAGGGAATGCTTTTCCAGCGCCAATTATCGATAAAGAGCTTTAACGCGGCGAATGTAGGAGTGTGAGATTTTTCCGCGACACCCTCTGCCTCACCGTATCCATCATATTGACCAAGAACAATATCTTCTTGCTGAATTGTACGGATAGATTGAAGGACCTGGACTTTCTCATTTCGCACAGCATCCGCTGCGAACGTCGCTGGAGGCTCCATCGTCACCAATGCGAGCAGCTGCAGAAGGTGGTTCTGAAACATATCTCGTAAAACACCGGCCTTGTCATAGTAGCCAGCACGATGCTCCACATCGACGGTTTCAGCTACGGTGATTTGAATGTTATTGATATAGTTTCGATTCCAGATCGGTTCGAAGATGGTGTTAAGAAATCGAAAATATAATATGTTCTGCGCTGTCTCTTTACCAAGGTAATGGTCAATACGATATACCTGAGTCTCATCGAAAACAGCATGGATCTCCTCATTTAACTCGACAGCGGTGTTTTGATCTCTGCCAAAAGGTTTTTCAATGACGATGCGGCGCCAATATTCCTGCTCCCGTGCCATGCCAGATTTACCCAGCTCCTGGACGATCACCGGGAAGAGCGATGGAGCCGTGGCCAGGTAGTAGAGGCGATTCGCCTGTCTCCCTTCAATTTCTTGCAGGAATTCATCCAATCCGACATAGGCCGCACTCTGCCTGCTATCCCCTTGCAAGTACCAGAGTCTCTGGCAAAACTCTTTCCATTCATCCTCGGGACATTCCATCTGCGCCAATTCCTCCACGCCCTGGCGCATGTCTTCCTGGAATTGTTCATGGCTGATCGTGCTCCGGGCGGTTCCCACGATTTGAAAATCCTTCGGCAACCGTCCTTTTCTAAACTGATTGAAAAGCGCCGGAACCAGTTTCCGAACAGTCAGATCGCCGGAAGCCCCGAAAATCACAATGCTCGTTGAGTTAGATCCCTTATCGCCGATACTCATTCCCCATCCTCCAGCGTATCACTTCCCGCAATCATGACTCTAGACCACCCCATCAGGGTTCGCCCTCTCGCTTGATCGCGTGTCCACCAAACTGATTGCGCATTGCCGCCAGGAGCTTCGCAGAATAACGCTCATCCTGCCGGCTTACAAAGCGCATCATGAGCGAAAGTGTAATGACCGGAGCGGGGATATCCAGGTCGATCGCCTCTGCAATCGTCCACCGCCCCTCACCGCTATCTGCAACCCAGTCCTTTACATCGGATAAGTCTGCATCCTCCTTCAGCGCTTCCGCAGTGAGATCCAGCAGCCAGGAACGCACCACGCTGCCATAGCGCCAAATCTCAGCAATATTGTGCAAATCCAGGTCAAATTCTTCTTTGGCCTTCATGATTTCAAAGCCCTCAGCGTATGCTTGCATCAGGCCGTATTCAATCCCGTTATGGACCATTTTCACGAAATGGCCCGCGCCATTGGAGCCGACATGACCCCAGCCTTTGTCCTCGCCGGGGGCAAGGGTTTCAATCACCGGTCTAAGCTGTTGTACCTTGGATGCTTCTCCGCCAATCATCATGCTGTAACCCTCGGCGAGACCCCAAACCCCGCCGCTCGTGCCGACATCGACCAATGAGATCCCCTTCTCCTTCAGCTCATCCGCCCGGCGTTGGGTGTCCTTATAATTACTGTTTCCGCCATCAACCACGATATCACCGTCAGAGAGCATCTCACTCAGCTCATTCAGGAGTGACTCTGTTGGATCACCCGCCGGGACCATAATCCAGATAATCCTAGGGGCTTTAAGTTTGCCAATTAAATCCTCGAGCGAATCTGCACCATCTGCGCCTTCAGACTCCGCTTTTCTAATCGCATCCTTGCTGCGGTCGAAAACAGCTACGCTATGCCCACCCTTCAACAAACGAGTGGTCATATTGCCGCCCATTTTTCCCAGACCAACCATTCCGATTTGCATGCTCACAACCCCACTTTCTCTAATCTCTCTTCAACGAACGGATCCCCTCATTTGCGGCTATGATTACTTCGCTCGCTAGATCGAGGAAAAGCCCGTGTTCGACGATCCCTGCCCTGCGTTTTAACTCTTCAGAAAGCTCATAGGGATCGTCGATCGCTCCAAAATGACAATCGAGAATGTAATTCCCGCCATCGGTGACATATCTTGTGCCATCTGTTTTCTCTCGGACTTTCGGTTCAGCACCGAGGGATCGCAGATACTCTTCCAGGGGGCGTCTGCCAAAGGGGATGATTTCAACTGGAAGATCGAAGTTCGTTCCAAGAACCGGTGAAAGCTTTTGTTCATCGATAACGATGATTTCAAGCAAAGTTGCCTGTGCGACAATCTTCTCCCGCAATAACGCACCACCGCCGCCCTTTATCAGGTTTAATGTAGGATCGACTTCATCCGCGCCGTCAATCGTAACGTCGATTCGGGGATGTTCATCCAAAGAGGTTAACGGGATCCCTGCTCGGTGCGCTTCCTCGGCGATGAAATCAGCCGTGGGGATCGCCTGAATTCGCTCTAACTCTCCCTGTCGAATCAATTCACCGATCAATCGCAAGGCATGTATCGCCGTGCTGCCGTACCCTAAACCAACAACCATGCCGGCTTCGACATACTCGACAGCTTTCTCGCCTGCCAATTTCTTCAAGGCATCTCGATCGTTTGCCATATCAGATCATCCCTCTTTGTGTCGCTCGCTAATCATTTCCCTGACCACATCTGCGGCCCGGCCCGGATCATCAACAATCCAACGTTCTTCGAGTAACCCCAACGCGTGCACCCCTTCTTTTGTGAAAGGGGTTGTGACTGCCACACACCACATTCCTGCTGCCACTGCAGCCCGGACACCTGCTGGTGAGTCCTCCAATACGATACAATGCTCATTCGCAATCCCCAACTCGTTGGCAACAAGATGATAGATCTCCGGATCGGGCTTCCCTCTTTCTACATCATCACGGGTTGCGATGAAATCGAAAGCATTCTGCAGTTTAAGAACATCTAAAATCCGGGCAGCTTGAGGGCAGCGCGACATCGTCGCCAATGCAGTCTTGCATCCTGCGTTCCTGGCCTCCTCGAGAATGGCCAAATTGTGCGGCCATTCATGACTCAGGATCAGACTCGAATCCTGCAGCATCCGTTCGTAGTGTTGGAGGCGAACCTGAACAAACGCTTGCCAGGCGGCGGATACCCTGAACTCCTTCCTCCGCTCCGATGCGCGAGCTGAGAGGTCGAACTTATCAACAAGAGCCTGTGCAACCTCACGCCTCGGTAGTCCAACAACCTCACGGAAAGCTTCGATTACCTGCTTTTCCTCTACATCATGCGGGCAAAGATCGGCTACCGCGCGCGCATATGAGATCGCTTTCAGCTTTTCCGTCTGAACAAGCGTACCATCCAGGTCGAATATTACTGCTTCTATCATCGGTAGATCTTAAAAGCGGCGATACCCATGGCGATTAACCTTCCTGCTTGCAAAGGAGCAGTGCCTGATTGCATCTGCGCGCTCACTCTTCTAAAGCATCCACTAATTTCTGGATGCCGCCCTGAACATCTCCTGCCAGATGGAATCGGATCACGCTCCTGCCTTCTTCAAGCAAAGCCTGTTGATCACCGAGCGCTTGCGCTTGAATGAGAATGCCGAAGGAGATTGACGAAATATCTTCGACGGCTTCGTCGGGAATCGCTAGATCTTCCGATTTTTCTGATGTGATTTGAATAAACAATCCGTTACCACCATCTCCCTTATGCATTTGACCGGTTGAATGCAAGAAGCGCGGGCCAAAACCCAGTGTCGTGGCAAACCCGATCCGATCACGCAGCCTATGGCGCAGGAAACTCAAAGCTTGACCCGTCTCATCTGTGTCAGGCAAATAAGCTTGCAGGGAAATATATGCGCCAGGATCTGCTGCCCCCAGGAAACCATTGAATATTTTCTTTAACGAAGGTTTCTCGTTCTCAAAGGAAGGAAAGTTGAATCCAGACGCGCTCGCATAGACCCGGATCCCGTCAACCTCAAATAGCGATTCTTCAGCAGGCAGTCGACCCTGCTCTTGATAAGCCGCCATCATCTCACGCGTCTTAACTTTCGCGGCTTCCACGTTTGGTTGATCAAACGGATTAATGCCCAAACGCTGACCAGCTACAGCCGTGGCCATCTCCCAGAGGAAGAACTGCCCGCCGATGTCATAGATATCATCAAGGATAATTTCGATCACAGGATGACCCGCTTCGATGAGTGATTCAAAGGCATTTGCCAAATGGATATCTTCTTTCAAATGCAGCCAAACAAATACCCGATCATCCGGATAGGTTTGTGAGGCGGCAAGTTTCTCGCCCACGACGGGCAGTATGCCCTTACCTTCTTTACCGGTACTTTCTGCCAGCAGTTGCTCAACCCAATCTCCAAAACTCTCGACTTCTGGTGAGAGGTTGAAAGTAAGTTTATCCCGCCCCGCTATGGCGAGCTCCCCGAGAGCAACGCCAAGTTTGGCTGCAGGAATTTCATCCACGTTGGCATCTTTACCACTCGCTCGTGCTGCGAGAAGCGCCTGGTCCAATAGGGCATTGACATCAATACCCATAAGCGCAGCTGGGACCAATCCGAAATAGGAAAGCGCCGAATAGCGCCCACCGATATCTGGATTATTGAGGAAGATCCGGCGGAAACGGGCCTTTTTCGCGAGTTTCTCGAGGTCGCTTCCAGGGTCCGTAACTGCAGCAAACTGCATCCCTGCTTGATCTACACCTACAGCATTTGCAATTTTCGTGTACATGAATTTGAAGAGTGAGAGTGTTTCTACGGTCGAGCCGGATTTCGTCGATACGATAAAAACCGTTTTCGTAATGTCGATCTTCTCTAGAAGGTCGAGAATTGCTCCGGGGTGGGTGCTATCGAGAACGAATAAATCAGGATACCCATCTGCGATACCGAACGTCGTCCGAAACACATCTGCTGCGAGACTGGAGCCGCCCATCCCTAGCAATACAACATACTGATACCCTGCTTCACGAATCTCATCCGTGAACCTGTCGAGTTCTGGCACAGCTTCTATCATCTCGGTGGGCACTTGAAGCCAACCAAGGCGGTTCGCAATCTCGCCTGGTTCAGAATTCCAAACGGTGTGATCGTGTTCCCAGAGCCGTTTGAAGATATCCAATTCCCGAATAACCCCTAAGCCATGCTCCAAGGCGTCTGAGTATCCACTAAGCTCAAAGTGGAGATATTCATCCTCCATGTGCATCTCTACCTTTCGCATCGATGCTTGCAAGCATCGATCGGAAAGACTTTGCAAATGCATCTACACCCTCTCTCAGCAGCTGATCGGTGATTTTATCAAGATCGATGCCGTGTTCTGAGAGTTGATGAAGCTCTGCCTCGGCAGATTCAACATCAAGATCCAAGGTGCGAGCAATAGTTCCATGATCCATATAAGCTTCGAGCGTAGCCGGTGGAACAGTGTTTACGGTTTCCGAACCGATGAGGGAATCGACATATAGCGTATCTGCATATGCTGGATTCTTCGTGCTCGTGCTCGCCCATAATGGACGCTGCACCCAAGCGCCCTTCTCCGCTAAAGCATCCCACCGTTCACCCGAGAATATCTCTTTGAAACGAGCGTAAGCTACTTTGGCGTTGGCAATGGCAATTTTCCCTTGAAGCGATTCCACTCCCTTTTCACCTAAAGCGTGATCGACAGCCGTATCCACTCTACTTACAAAAAACGATGCAACCGAGGCGACGCGGCGCAGATCACCCCCGCGACGATCAAGTGCTTCCAAGCCACTGATGTATGCCTCTGCGGCTTCTGCATAACGATCCAGTGAGAAAATCAAGGTCACATTCACATTGATCCCCTCACCGATCAATGCCTCAATCGCCGGGATGCCCGCTCGGGTCGCAGGAACCTTTATCATCACATTTGGCTGACCCACCTCTGCAAATAGCCGGCGAGCTTCCTCAATCGTGCCTTCAGTGTCATTTGCCAGTTCAGGGCTGACCTCAATGCTGACAAAGCCATCTTTGCTATCTGTGTCGGCATAGGTTTTACGAAGCAGACCTGCCGTTCGCTGAATGTCATCGATGGCGATGGTTTCATAAACTTTCTTTACGGGTAAGTCCTCAGACAAGAGAGGCTCAAGCACTTGGTCGTAATCAGAGCTTCCAGCGATCGCTTTTTCGAAGATCGATGGGTTTGATGTCACGCCGGTCACACCGGATTTGAACATTTCTTCGAATTCGCCGGATTCCAGTAGAGCCCTACGGATATTGTCATACCAGATAGACTGGCCGAGCGCATTCAGGGATTTCAGGTCTGCCATGAGAAAACTCCTACCTCTGTATTCGAGAGATCCAAACTGTTTGATAATTATCCGGTTCCAAAGACCGGGATTAGTGCGCCATGAATTGCACTCGCTGAATCCGAGGCGAGGAAAAGGATGACCTCGCTGATCGCCTGTTGAGTTACCCACCGGGTGTGGTCCGCATCCGGCATCGCTTGTCGATTCGCGGGTGTATCAATCGTCCCGGGGAGCACTGCGTTTACATTGATGCCTTCGCGCTTGAGTTCTGCGGATAGGCTTTCAGTCAACCTCAGTACAGCACTCTTCGACATTGAATACACGCCGGATTTCGCGAAGCCCTTCATTCCCGGACGAGCGCCGATATTGATGATCTTACCGCTTCCTGCTTTTAACATGTGAGGAACTGCTGCCTGACAACTCAGAAAGGTTGTCCTGGCATTCAAATCCATCATGAACTCCATCGTCTCTACAGGAGTTTCGTGAACAGGTGTTCCAGCACGGTATCCGCCGACAGTGTTGACCAAGACATCCACTCGGCCATGATGCGCAACAGCCCTTGAAATCGCATCAGTAACCGATTCTCCAGAGGTCATATCAACCCGGTCAAGGAGGAGATGTTTTTCTAACTCCGAAATTGCAGGGAATTCCTCCTGAAGCCGGCCTTCTTTTCGATCCAGAAGGGCCAATCTCGCCCCCTGGCCTTCAAATGCATGAGCCACGGTGCTTCCTAAATTTCCGGCCGCTCCGGTGATTACAACTACCTTATCAGAAAAATCATACATAATGCACGATGCTTCTCGAAGAATACTGCCCCTCGAGATTATCTCCTTCCATGTTCAGACAGGGTTCATTTCGTGATTCTTACGGGGGAAATCATTGAATTTCGGATAGACGGTCATTATATCAGAGCCAATCTAAATCCTGCGATCGGCGAATATCATCTTTAAGCCACACTCTCTAATGAAGCAGTCCAATTACACAGAAAGGCAGCGATTATCTCTCCCCTTGTTTCTTTGACCTTCTAATGAAAAATTGCATCATCGTTGCATCAATCTGTGATATCGTGGGTTACACTGCACGTTTCTAACTAAATTGAGACTTAACAGTGAAGTTATTTTAAGTCTGCAGGTTTGAATGCTCCACCTTTTCGAGAGGTAAGTATGCAATCGAAATCTATCCAACTCCCAGACCCCAGCTCACAGGGATCAATATCGCTAGAACAGGCGCTCGGGAATAGAGAATCCGTGCGCAGTTTTAATAATCAACTTCTCTCCCTAGAACAAATTGGACAACTACTCTGGTCCGGCCAAGGGCATCGCGATGCACTCGGTCTGCGCACAGTCCCCTCCGCCGGTGCGCTTTTCCCGCTTGAACTTTACCTGATTTCAGAAGAAGGTGTATATCATTACGTCCCAAAGGGTCAGCGCATAGAACCGCACATTGAGGGTGACATGCGCCCTTCGCTGAGCAACGCCGCGCTGGGGCAGGAATGCATCGCTCAAGCCCCGGCAACGTTTCTACTGACGGCGGTATTCAGCAGGATCGAAACGAAATATGGAAAAGAACGCGCACCTCAGTACATCTATCTCGAAGCCGGGCATGCCGCCCAGAATATCTTGTTACAGGCAACTGCCCTCGGACTCGCCGGGGTCCCTGTTGGCGCTTTCAATGAAGAGCAAGTAAGCGTAGCCTTACAGCTCCCGCGCGAGCATTATCCGTTATATTTTATCCCTATTGGATATGCAGATTAGTCCAGTTGATTGACTGTGGTAATCTAAGTAATATCAAGAGTAGGGAGTGCATTTTATTGCTGACCCAAAGGAGTTCCTTCCCTAGTAAGTTTGGGAATATCCATTTATAAATATACTGGCACAAGGACCTTTACCCCATGGCTTCATCAAAACAGATGCAGGAAGCGAGAAAATGTCAGAAAAAGAATTCAAAAATGTAATTAAACGAAGCGGCGCCCTCGTGCCCTTCAATAAGGAACGAATATTCAATGCCGTCTATCGCGCCGCGGTTTCAGTCGGTGGGCGCGATCGTGAACGCGCTAAATGGCTTGCCGAGAAAGTTGTCGAATATCTCCACCAAAATCTACCAAAGGGACACACCCCGCACATCGAAGAGATCCAAGACGCAGTTGAAAAAACGTTAATCGAGAATGGCCATGCTCAGGTCTCCAAAGCATACATCCTGTATCGTGAAGACCGAAATAGAGCTCGGCGGGAGGCTGGCAAACGGGCTTCGACTCACGGGGATAACATACCCTGGCGTAAGATCTGGTATGTCCTTGATTGGGCGGTAAAGCTCAACCTGCACACCATATCCGCCTTAAATACACGGATCCTGGCAGATGAATTCCCTCAAATCGTCCATGAGTCTGAATCCGCCTACAATGATAACGTCGAGACTGCTGCCCAAATGATCGCCGAGCGTAAGGATGGGCTGAAGCTGGTAATCATCAGCGGTCCATCATCCTCTGGTAAAACCTCAACAACAATAAAGATCGAACAGATTTTGAAGAAACAGGGGCTGCGATTTCGTGCCTTGAATGTAGATAATTATTTCTTCGACCTTGAAGAGCATCCTAAGGATGAATTCGGCGATTACGACTTTGAAACTCCACAAGCGCTCGACTTGCAGTTGATTAATGATCACTTGCAAGCGTTAATTCGCGGTGATGAAGTGCTGATCCCATATTACGACTTTAAAACGGGCCGCCGAATTCTAAACCAGACTCCGATGAAGCTGGAAGAGAATGAAATTCTCCTGTTGGACAGCCTCCATGGTCTATATCCTCCCATGACTGAAGGCATCTCAATCGCACAGAAATTCGCGATCTACCTCGAACCGCTGCTTCAGATGCGAGGGGCCGACGACGAATACGTACGCTGGGCTGATTTACGTCTTATCCGTAGAATGCTAAGAGATGCCGACCATCGCGCTTATGATCCAGAGCGGACACTTCAGCATTGGCACTACGTCCGGGCAAGTGAGCTTCGCAATATCATCCCCAATATTGGCAGCGTCGACGTGATCATCAACAGCGCAATGCCCTACGAATTAGCGATATATCGACATCGCTTGTTGGATAAATTCGAGGAGTGGGAGGCAAAGTACCGCGATGACCCTCTTCGCGAGGATGCGTATAAGCGAGCCTCCAGGATCCTGCGTGTGCTAAATGAGGTAAAGCCAGTGGAAGATGAGTCACCCATACCTCTTGACTCAGTTTTGCGCGAGTTTATCGGCGGGAGCAGCTTATCTTACTGACCATTCAGGAACAAGAAATAGTGGGGATTACGAATTTCGGCGACATCTCCCGGAAAGATTCCCACCTTCGGCAAGAAACTCTGGTTTAACAGTTCAAGTATCTGATCTGCTTGGAAAATTTTACAAAAATCAAAGGGCGGAACCGTTTACTTCCACCCTTTCCGTTGAAACCAATACAAAACTTTCTAAACCATTCTGCTTACGCCTCTCTCCCCCATCCCCCTGCCCAAAAAGGACGACCGCTCTCCTCACGAACCATGGTATATAGCTGCGAAGTTAAGTCTTCGAACCCACCAACCTCGAACTCGCCATCTTCATAAAAACCATGCAGTATTAATTCATGACCGATGTCGGTTGTAAATCCCAACTCCTGAGCGTAGGTCCAAGCTCTACATTCGAAAATCATATCCTGGCCGTCTTGGAGCTTCAGGACCAGCGCTTCTTCATTCACGGATACAACGGTACCGGCGACTTCCAACCATTCATCAACGGATGCTAATCCCTCGCCACCCCTGATGAAATCCTCAGGCTTACTGCCTGTGGAAATCTCACTATATCGACCTTGTCCTCCACCCCTAGAAACACTTTCCACGAGGTCATTTTCAGTATAGGTAACACGATTACCCTGATCTTGCTGAATTAGCTTTTGCTGCCTGAGCTCTCGAGCTAGAGGACTAGAGTTCGCTTCAAGTCCATGTGCAACCTGGTCGCTCTTTGCCTCTGTCCGGTTGATCGCGCCAACGATTAGTACAACCGATATTGCAGTAACAAGTATCCCAACAAGTGTTTTCTTTAACATTTTAATCTCTCCTTTACGATATTCGCTTTATATATAGTTACGTTCCATGAACTCTGATTCTCATCCCGACTTATACGCTTTAGCGCACGGCGGGCTGTTCTCGCCTGGTTGGAAATTGGAAAAACCGATTGGTAACCTTCGTTATCCATTTCCAGTGGATGAGGAAATGGAACCCAGCGGCGATGATCAAGGCCACACCTGACCATGTATGAATGAGATCCCATGTTGTTCGACTGAAAAGAAACCCGATATCCCAATTCGCATTCGCACCGCCCTGGTAACCTCCCGTAGAACCGAAGAGGAAATAAACTCCCGAGATCGCGGTGAGCAGGAAACTCGTCGCAATAACCAGGTTGACTGCCAAATTGGTCTTTGCCCCAAGCGACATATTAGACTTCCCCGATCGAATTTGATTCCAGATCTTCTTGGTCATCATCACGACCCAACCCCAGTGATAAAGAAGATGGACCAAAACAATCAGGATCATCGCCACCCCACCCCACAGATGAAGGTCATCCCAGGTGCTGCGGCTGAACAAGACGGTAACGTCATACAAGGGATTCTTCCCACCCTGGTAGCCGCCAACTAGGACGTATAGGAAATATAAGCCCGAGAATCCTGCTACCAATGCCGAGAAAAATACACCAGCGTCCAATATCCAATTTAAGCGTGTCGTCCGTGATATCCCCATTATTTCACCTCAAGATTTATTCGAGTTATTACGTGAATGTTAGAAGTTCGATGCGAAGAAGCTATGAAGAAGTTAAATGAAGCTTATGAAGAATTTGAAGCGGTGAGTTAGCGCCAATCGTCTTTATTCGAGAAGCAAGGGATTATTAGGCCCAGACCCTCTGAGAATCCTGCTCATCTCACTCTCCGGTTTGGCTATTTAAATAGAAACGCCGGTCTCAAGTGAAGCGAGACCGGCGCTCACGGTCAGGGCTCCAGGCGGTGCAAACCACATTGCCCTGACTTTGCGGCGTCTATTGTATTGATAAATTAACGGGTGTCAAATCGGAATATAGTACCCCTAAATGCATCCGTAAGTGAAAATTATAACTATTGAAATACCCAACTCAAAACAAGTGAAAACACTTGTAGGCTGCCCTGGAGATGATAGCTGCCGCGTATTTATCGCCTCCTTCCTAATAACGCGAACAAGGAAAGGCAAGGCCTGGATGCTTGATCGATGTGACGCTAACAATCTGTTGGTAATCCTAATAAAAGTGTAATTAACTTGGCGGCTCGGTTGGAATAAGTGTTAGTGCCTGAACCCTCATTCGATTGAACAGGAGAGCCGGGGCATCCGCCTGAGCTTTCGGGAACAGGATGGATTGGACCCTGGCATCATACAACGGGGTAAAGGGGCTGTCCCCCTCTAATATCAGCGTTCTGAACTCAAACCTGCCAACGCTGTGAATCTTTCCATAAAGTTCGAAGCCTTCGAGGAGAACTCGCACGGAATGCGGGAATGGTTTCGTGTACCCTGCTCTCACCACATTGGATGGACCCAGCCCAGCACGATTCCCAACCAGAATGGCGACGATCTCTCGCTTGACCACCCATATCCTACCGAAGCGTTCCGCCGATTGCGAGCGCTTGAAGAGGGTACTCAGCTCGCCCGATTCGATTTCAATCGACGATTCCGTTGGCATGTTCATTTGGCTGAATAAGCCCCGTGCCCCCGGGAAGATCATCCCAGTGATCCAATGTGAAGAAGTGATAACATCCACTTCAATAGATTTCCTAGTTGTCATCGCTTACTCCAAACCTAGTATGCATCGAGCCGACGACCTGTAGGGAACGATAAATTATCCCCTCCCCATTCTAGGTTAGTTAAGCGCCACATTCAACTACTACCGCCCAAACAGCAATAGGGTTATGATTTATGAGAGAGACTCATGGATCTGAAGAATAGACGGGGGAAAGCGAGTGTGCGCTTAGGAATACTCGGAGGGGCAGCTTTGCTTTTCCTCGTAGCTATCTTGGTTTTCCCCAAGCTGCAGGCCGGTAACCAAGATGTAGACTCTGAACGTACTCCTTCTCAGGAAGCGCCATACAGTGGTCTTGTGGAAGCCTATAAAACCTGGGCTAGTAGGTCAGCGCTTTTCCTCGATCTTCGCCCCAATTCTGCCTTCTCCAGGACGCATATCCCTGGAGCGATCTCAATCCCCGCAGAGGAGCTAAAAAGCCGTTACCTAGACCTCCCCAACGACCGGGCGATCATCATCTACGGCGATTACCCGTTAGAAGAGTCTTGCGCACAAGCGACTCTTTTCCTAATTACAAATGGCTTCCCAAACACGACGTCATTGCGCGGCGGCATAGAAGGTTGGATTCAATCCGGGTATCCGATTGAGCCATGATAAGCATCCGCTAATTGACATACGGCATTTTGGGATCAATACAATCCATCAGTGCAATTCAAGGGATTTCCCTTTGCCTTGATGTCGCAAGTGAGGGAAAATGAGGGAATCAATCTAACGATTGGGTCTCTCGCCCGTTTTCACATACGTCTGCAGCTCGTAGACTGTGAGTCTTTCTATACCCAACTTTTTAATAGTTCTTCCTCTGATCCAATAATCCGTGCCATCCAAAATAACGGCCAAGCGGACGATGCTCTCGATACCACGAACAGAGACACCGAAGCGCTTCCCTAATGAAGCCATGGGCACCAAGCTCATCGGTATGTCTTCAAAGATATAACGATGTTTCAGCGTATTGGGCGCCAGAATCCCAAAATAACCTGTTTGATTCTGTATCGCTTCGTAAAGATTTTCGCCTTGAACGTTGTATGCGAACCGCAGCCACTCTAAGGCTGTGCGTGCCCGGACATTCATTGATGCTGCAACCGTAACGCGCTCCCGATCAAGAACTCCTAAAATACGCGCCGTCGATGGTGTGACCCCATCGATATAAAACTGAAAATCGCCTCTTGTTTGTTCAATCCGGCCCATGTTCAAGATGACCAGCGCCGGGTGGAATATCGCACCCATATTATTCAATCCGGTATGCAAGACATCTATGCCATCGACAAATTCCGGGTACGCATCCTCGAGCGCTTTTAGTACAGTGGGTGTATCCGTCGCGGGAAGAGCTGCCAGCGGAACTGCGTGTTTAATCCGGAAAACACGCGCTTCCGCCGGACCTTCTGACCGACTGGCATAGATGAACGTCTCCGCCTCAGCGATGATTACATTTGCAGTGATCTCCGAATCTTTTAGTATTTTTCTGAACTCGATGGTGCCCCCCGTCCTTCCGGGGTGGAGGATGACAATCTGACCATCTTTCAGATGAGCACCAATCAGGTGAGCGATACTGGCGTGAGCGCTGGATGGGACCACGACCATGATTACATTTGCATCATCTATGGCTTCGCCGATATCTGAGGTTACAACTTCCATCGTTCCAAAGCCATGCGGACCCCCCTCATAGCTCTCGAGATGGATCCCGCCCAACTCGGCAATCGCACTAATGCGGCTAAAGGTGCGGTTGTACAGGTTTACCGGAAAGCCTTTCAAAGCGAGGTGGGCAGCCATTGCCTTCCCACCATTTCCAGCTCCAATCACAGTGAAACGTTTCTTCTTCGCCACGTTTTTCTCCTCAATTTAGAAAGAACAATTATCCTGGCAGTGGTTACAGCAAAGAGGTAATGCGTTCTTTCTCGGAAAGTGCTTTCCCTGAATGCGGATCGATCGCATTACATGCCCCTCTCTCATCGACTTGTGTCACCATCCTGGCTGGAGCGTACTCATTATTCGCTAAATGCGGTGCGTCAAGAATTCCTTTCCTGACTGCCAGGGTGAGGGTTTCTGGGTCTAATAATGGATCTGCATCATTAGTTTTCGATAAGGATCGAATAGCATCGAGCGTTACTTTGGCTTCCCGACATAGTTCCTCAACACGTTCCTGTATCCGGGGATCCGCCCCCATATCAGGCGCACCGCTCATGGCATTGTCAACAACTCGTTGAGCTGCTTTGCTTGCATCGATAACATCCTCAGGCAATGCCGCGTGCAGCGCTTCGGTATGACCGACGATGTGCAAGATATGTGGATGTAAAGCCATCTGTAAATATATGCTAGCGGCTAAATGAGCCCGCGCCTCTGAAGAATCTTGAGGGTAGCTCAATAATCCTGTTCGAGTCTGTCGCCAAACCCGGAAGTTGGTGTCTTCCAGAGGCGCAATCATCTTCAGGCAAGCCAGCATTTTCGCCAAATCCATGGCATCCGAAAGACCCGGTGGGCTGTTGAACATCAATTGGGCGATGTAATCCTTCACACCAAAAGCGTGCGCGTTGTAAGCGGATAAATAGGCTGAAACGACGTAAATAACATCCGCTGCGTCTCTCATGCCCCAATGGTGGGGGTCATTCACCTCAACCGGGATCCCCCTCTCCCCATACCAGGCCATGACTTTTTGATGCTCGTGGATCGAGCCTTGTAAATCCCACGGCCCCCTTCCATCCATACGATTGAACCAGAAGATCGGGATAGCACACCAGGTATTATTGATCGTTTCGACAATCATCTCAGCTAGCTGGATGAAGTCATCTGTTCCAGAATACGCTCGCATCAGAGGGAAATTGCCACAGCGGCTGGCCTCGAAAATTTCCTGGAAATCCTCTCTCGTCCGAACCGGAACCCCACCTGCACCACGTGTCCGCGGGTTTTGACGCTCGGGAGAGAAGAAGTTCTCCTGAGCATCCTGGTCCATACCTAACGAGATAACATCCAATGCACCCTCTAGCGCAATCGTTTCAACGCCTTTGATAGTCGCATCTAGAGTAGGCAAGCCAAAATGATGTCGAAAAATTGGATATGGAGACTTCCATTGGATCCGATCAATCAGTGTCTGGGGGTATTCCTGCTCGGCTCGCTGCTCCTCCTCACTGCCCCTTAAGTATGAAAGAACCTCAGGCGGTGCTTGATTTCCATCGAAAACCCTCTCGAAGAATCCCATTGCGGCAGCTCGTTCGGCGATGGGCGGCGTTCCACCAAATGCGAATCTCACTCCTTGCTCACGGAAACCATCCACCTTTTCGGCGAACTCAGCCAACAAGCGTTCCCCTGTCTCAGGAGTAAGTCGATAGGATACGCCCACGAGGTCCGGGCGTTCGTCTTGAATAACCTCCACGAACTTGTGAATAGGTATCGCCGGTCCAAGAAACACAGTGCGCCATCCAGCCGATTCTGCTAAACGCAGGAAGTTGATGACACCTGCCACATGCGCGCACTCACCAAGTGCTCCGGCAATAACTGTTCTTTGAAGATCCTTTCTCATCGATGCCTTATGCTCCTTAGACATGTAAACAAAGCCCAGCTATGCGTTCGCATGAGCCTGATGCCCCTTCACCCCTCAATTCAGTTTGATGCTTCTCAGATTGTGATGAAAGCCGAGATCTTCCCCGGAGAAAGCGAATGACCAGTTCGACTCGCGGGTTGTGTTGCTAACTAATTCACATCCATTATACAGGACTATTGAGGTAAATATCTCATGAAGGCCATCGGTGCCTGATTACGTCTGAATGAAAATCGCCAAGAGGCAACGGTTGGTACCAGAAAGAACCCCATCATGTTGATTTCCATCTGGCATATCATTCAACTATTGGCAGCCGGCAATATTTTGCTTAAGGAGCGTGAACAATCGTGCTAACCTGACATATCAAACTGAGGATCTTGAAACTACGTAGTGCAATCTAAAGGAAAAATTTTAAACACGATCGAAGTTAAAGAACTAAGGCGAGTCTACAAAACAACCATCGGCGTTGTTCGCAGGAAGATCAAAGAAGTTGTCGCCGTCGATGGTATAACCTTTGGCGTCAATCGGGGTGAACTCTTTGGTTTGCTCGGTCCAAATGGTGCCGGCAAGACTACGACGATCAAGATGCTTACAACGCTCCTCATCCCTACTTCCGGCACGGCGAGCATCCTTGGTTACGACGTCGTTGATCAAGCAAACGCGATTCGATCAAGGATTGGATTCATCTTCGGCGGGGAACGAGGCCTCTACTGGCGACTTTCCGGAATCGACAATCTGCGCTACTTCGCCAGTCTCTACCACGTAGATCCGGAAGTCACGATGAAGCGAATCCCGCAATTGCTAGAGCTGGTAGGTCTTGCGGATCGGGGGGAAGAAAAAGTAGAGGGTTATTCACGGGGGATGAAGCAGCGCCTCCATATTGCACGCACGCTGCTGCACGACCCAGAAATCCTCTTCCTGGACGAGCCGACAATGGATTAGACCCTGTCGGTGGGCGGGAAATTCGCCAGGTGATACGAAATCTGCAATCTGAGAAGAAAACAATTCTTTTGACGACGCACTACATGTTTGAAGCCGATGCGTTATGCGAGCGCGTTGCCGTCATCGACAAAGGCCGCATCGTCGCCCTCGACACACCAGAAGCGTTGAAGCAGGTTGTGAGCGATCTCTCGGTGATCGAAATAGAAGTCTTCGGGGTTCCAGAGAAGATTCTGAATCATATTCGAAACCTGCCTTTTGTTGACACAGTGTCTGTTGAAGACCTGGACCAAAAGCAGGCGCTTCATGTTCACTCAGCAAAAGGATCAGAAGCAGTCCCTCCACTTCTTGCTACACTGGAAGGTGTGAGGGTCGGGAAAGTGACAGTTCGCGAACCAACGCTCGAAGATGCATATGTCAGACTTGTAAGTAGCTAAATCTGATAACAAGAATTATCTTGCGGCGGCTTACAGACCATGCCGGCCCAGATCATGATAACTTATTCGTGTACAAACTAGGATGATATTAATTTTCTGATGGAATCCGGCATGTTGAAGACCTACATTCATGTGGTAAAGCTTGCTTTTATCTTTACTTTTAAGCAGGCCATGACAGACGCCTTCATCTTGTTCGGCATCTTCGTCCAACCTTTGATCATCGCCATCATGGCGCTTTTTGTCCTGGGCGATCAAGGAGATGAGATCGCGATTTTCATCGTTGTGGGGAGCGGCCTCACCGGTCTCTGGGATAGCGTCCTTTTCCAGAGTGGAAGCAGCATAACGCGGGAGCGCTGGACCGGTACTCTCGAAGCGCTCGTGGGCATGCCCACCCCTCTGGGAGTGATTGTTTTCGGGAAGAACCTGGCTTTTGTGACGCAGGCTTTGGGTTCTATGGTTGTTTCTTACGCGCTCGCGTCGACCATCTTTGGATACCCATTACATATCGAGTCACCCACGCTCTTCATCCTTACCGTTGTCATGACCGTGCTGTCATTCGTATGCCTGGGCCTTGTCCTGGAAACGCTCTTCGTTTTGAACCCAGATGTGCAGCGTTGGCAGAATGGGTTGGAATTCCCAGTTTTCATCTTGGCCGGATTCCTCTTCCCCATTGCCATACTGCCCCAATGGACGACGCCACTTAGTTACATACTTGCACCTTACTGGGCTGCAGTCGCCCTCCATAGGTCTTCCAGCTCAAACCCGGGGATTACCGAAGTTGGTCTGCCGTGGGCGATGATGGCGCTTCTTGGCGTGATGTACCTCTTTCTGGCTTTCTGGCTGTTCAAGAAGATGCTTTACAAAGCGCGTGTTGAAGCTACCCTCAGTGGGCAATGATGGTCTTGAATATTCTGTTTGATTTCGGGTGATCGTCGACAAGGATCTGAAATGTCGAAAGTGATGGCGAACGTTCGCTTATTTTTCCAGGGAGCACTTCTCTCTTACATCGCGCTCTTTCATTGGCTTCGACCTTCTCAATACATCGCCACGAAGGTCATCGGACCTCTGGCGCGATTCTTTTCTTCACGCTCATGGGGAAGTTCGGCACGTCGGGGGAACCGGCGGAATTCTACATCATCGGGAACGCAATCCAAATCACCGCCCTAAGCGGGATCTTTGGCGTCACTTTCAGCCTCGCTGGCGATCGTTGGAATGGAACACTGCCTTACCTCTTCGGGACACCGGCTAATCGAATGACGATGTTCCTCGGGAGGGCGATGATCCACGTCGTAGATGGAATTTTCGGTGTGCTCATCGGATTCACCTGGGGTGTCACACTCCTTGGGCTCGATCTATCGAATACGGACCCATTGGCACTCCTCCTGGTTATCGCCGTTACGACCTTCAGCACTTCGGGCTTAGGTCTCCTATTAGGAAGTCTAAGTTTGGTTACACGCAATGTTATGTTTATCAACAACACAGCCTACTTCTTGCTTTTAGTTTTCTCGGGTTCCAACATCGCCATCGATCGGCTCCCAACAGCACTTCAATCTATCTCGAATGTTCTTCCTCTTACGCGTGGCATCGCCAGCGCACGCGCCATAATTGGTGGAGCCTCATTTCAAGATGTGCGACCGGCAATGCTTGAGGAGATCGGGATCGGAGTGATCTACATCACCTGTGGCTATGTGCTCTTTCGCTGGATCGAGGTGCTGGCGAAACGAAGAGGGACGCTTGAGGTAATGTAGCAAGAGGACCCCTAGCACCAATCCAGGGCTCCGTTTTCAAACAGCTTATCTTACAAATTTGGATATACAGGTTGGTGGAGAAACACACTACATTTGCGTTGTTAAATATCGGGTTCAGCTTCCAAGCGAGCAGTTTAGAAGGCCCGCAAAGGAACAGGTATAAAAACGAGAAGGAAAAGCACCAAACTGAAGACTGCAACCCACTTCCGCCGGGGATCGAGCGGTGTTATCTCATCCCGTGGACGTGCATAAGTTCGACCCATAAGAAAGACCAGACCGGCCCAGATGTACCATCCCGGCCATACGGTTCCCAGCAGCAATAACGCCCCGATGATGAAAGGCCAGAGTCGTGCTGTTGCCTTTCCCAATAAGACGTAGATCGCATGACCACCATCGAGCTGCCCGGCAGGGATGAGGTTGAGCATTGTGACGAGCAATCCGGCCCAACCAGCCCACGCGAGCGGATGTAACAACACATCGGTGCCCCCATAAGGCATGGGCAAACCGACAAAAAAGTAGCGGACCCAATACATAAACGGACTAAGGCCTGCATAATGGAGCGGTTTTGGCAGGAGCTCCCCCGAAACGATGTATTTCAGGGCGAGGTACAGCAGCGAATTTCCCTCCAGGACTGTATCCTGAGCCGCTATTGCATTCAACGGCAGGCGACCGATATCCGACAAGTAAAGACCGATGAGCAGCACCGGGACCGCAACAATCAAACCGGCGATTGGACCTGAAAGCCCGATATCCAAAAGGACTCGTCTATTTTTTGGCGGTTCCTTCAGGCGTATGAAAGCGCCCAATGTCCCAAACAAACTGAGTGGAAATGGCAGAAAATAGGGCAGCGAAACCGCGATCTTGTGATGGCGCGCCGCAAAGTAATGCCCGAATTCATGCGCCGTCAATATCCCCAACAAACTCACTGCGAACGTGATTCCAACTGGCAGGTTTTGAAGGACAGCCTGTAAGATCCCCGGGGTGCTGGTGTCTGCTGGAGCTTCCATGCCATACATCGCGCCGGCCATTAGCATACTTACAAGTGTGAGCAGAAAAAGAACGATATTAACCACGGGGTTAGAGGCTTGAGGCTTTATCACCCCTGGCATTCCCAGAATCTCATGCCCATCGTTCTCTTCACGGAAAAGCAAAGTGGTTCCGTTCTGCTTGAAAGCGGGATCGAGTTTCTCGAAAGCAAGCTGTGAATCCGAAACCAAAGTGCCGCGGAAGCGAACGGCAAAGGGCTGCTTCTGATCTCCCACTGTGAACTCCGTGATCGACATCACCTGACGCACAAGCGGGAGCAGCTTATCTACTAGATCATTTGATGCTCTACTATCATCCGGAACCATAGGCGCCTCAATTAATGAAAAGGCGGGAGTGGATGGGAGTCGAACCCACCGCGGCCCGCTGTGCGGCCCGCCACCGGTTTTGAAGACCGGGGAGCCCACCGGGACCCAACCACCCCCGAAGACTCAAAGGATACCGCGTCGACTACCACACGACAAGGATCGATTCGAGTTACCATTCCCAAAGGTGAATGCATTTTCAATTCAATAGATTCTCAGCAGAGACTCGGTTAGAATAATCGGCATGCTCCTTCGTCTTTCGGATTGGCATTATCGCTGGAGTGGAATTACAGTTAGGAGTTGACAGATAAGCGGCGGGGGTGTTTAGACCACTCTCGAATGCGGACTTGGGCACAGAGGACCACAAATGGATCAGGAAAAACGACGGTTCAAAGTACTCCTGTGGACCTTGTGCAGCATCGTGCTGCTATTCTCGTCGGCATGCTCTTCAAGATCACAATCCACTGTGCCACAAACAATGGGACCCACAATAAGCGCCGCAGAGCTTGGACCTACGAGTACCTCTCCGCCGCCCAGCCCAAGCCCGATGCCATTGAATCCCACACCGACTTTGGTGCCAATCGCTCCTATCAACGATAAGGATTGGAGTTGGGGTTCTGATACAGCTCTCGTAACGCTACTTGTGTATTGCGATTTTCAATCTCCCTACTGCGTGGATCTGGCCGCGGTGATCCTTGAGCTTGCCGCCGTTCACCCGGAAGACCTGCGCATTATTTACCGGCATTACCCTCTACTGACCGTCCATGACAAGGCATCGATGGCTGGGCAGGCGGCAGAATCCGCAGGTCGTCAAGGAAAATTCTGGGACCTATATTCCTTTCTCAATCGCGAGTACGACGCGTGGAAAGATCTCGACCCAGAGAGCTTTCTCGAGTGGCTTCTCACCGCTACAGAATTTCTCGATCTCGATCATCAGCAGTTCGATGAAGACCTGCGCAGCGGACGCTTTGAAGAAGCGATGAGAGAATCGTTTGTCAACGCTTACAACGCGGGTATCAACGGGACGCCGTTCATTTTCCTTAATTACGATTGGTTCCGCCTGAACCCAACTCGATTAAACCTTGAGGCAGCTCTTCGGCTCGAACTTCTATCCAAACGGATGTACGAGAATTCTCCTGAGATGACCATCGACCCAGAATCTGCCTATCTGGTTCACATCCAGTTAAATATCGGCGAAGTCGTTCTTCAACTTTTTCCGAAGAGCGCGCCACAGGCCGTCAATAGCTTCATATTTCTAGCTGAGAGCGGTTGGTTTAACGGCAACGCATTTCATCGCGTTACTCCGGGAAAATTTGTCCAAACGGGGGATCCAACTGGGACTGGGCTTGGTAGGCCCGGATATTATCTACCCGACGAGATCGATCCTGATCTGAGCTTTAACGAATCGGGTATTGCCGCTCTCTCAAGCACAGGACCGAACACAAACGGCAGCCAATTCTTCATCACGCTCTCCCCTCTACCAGAATTAAACGGTAGCCGGACTATCTTCGGTCGCGTCGTAAACGGACTTGACATCCTACATGACCTCGAGTTGCGAGATTCTCTGGAAGATCTACTAACACCACCACAAGCTTATATCGAGTCACTAAGAATAGAGGTTAAATGAACACTTTGCCTGGGAAACGGGACCAATTGAGTGTTTTTCTGCTGATCGCGAGTATTCTCGCCTTCCTGCTTGCCGCAGCAGGCTTTATCGGAATGGGACTGCTGGGAACGATGTCATGGTTGATCGATAATTCGGCGGCAGTAGGCCCGACCTTAATTATCGCGGCTGCATTTATGGTAATGGGTCTGTGCACCCTTCCCGGCATATATTTTGGGTATCAGGGCATGCAAGGACGCTTCCCTGAACGAAAGGAAAAGACTTTCGGTGGATGGATTTACATCTGTTTCCTCTTCCCAATTGCTCTGGGCTTAGGCTACCTTGCATTTAATCGAGGAGTTCTTCCTATACTTCTCGGCCCTCTTGCTCACATATCTGCGGCCATCATACCCGTCTTGTTTGCTCTCGCGATCCTCTTCAGAAAGGGGTTACCGATCAGCGCAAAAAGGATATGGGGGCACTTTCTTGCCGGCTTATGGGCTTCACCGATCGTCGCCTTCATTGTCGAAATTCTAGCCGCGTTGCCACTTTTATTAATCGCTTTCGCAACGTTGTTTCAAGAGATCAACAACCAGGGGTTGATTGAGAACTTTACCAGCCCTGAGCAATGGAATGAGACATATTTATTAACCCAGACACAGAATCTAACCAACCAGCCATTAATATTATTTCTGATCATGGCCTTTCTCATCGTATTCGTGCCCTTGGCGGAGGAAGCCATAAAGACGATAGGCATCTGGCCTGTTATTCGGCGCGGTTTCACTCAATATCAAGCCTTCTTAGGTGGAGCCATCGCCGGTGCAGGATACGGCTTATTTGAGGCTTTCTTCTTGGGTCAGCCAGGGGTCTCCTGGGTTCCGGTCATGATTGCTCGAGCAGGAGCAACCATGATGCATATGATCACGACGGCCTTGACGAGCCTGGGCATCGCCCGCGCTCGCGAAAGTGGTCGCTGGACACATGCGCTTCGGTATTACCTCGGCGCTGTCTTATTACATAGCTTGTGGAACATATCTGCTCTTGGTGTGGGCGTAATCGTGCTCTTCCTGGAAGATCTCTCCCCATCAAATATGGAACCCGGATTGACATCGATTAGTGGCGTCGCTGGGGGTGTAATATTCGCCCTCAGCTTGACAGCATTTCTGGGACTTTGGTTAATCCCGGGCAAGCTGCTATCCCGCGAAAAAGATAAGGTCGTCCAAGCGTCTAACGAATCACACCCTGCAACTTGACGAAGAAGCTGTGGACATGGTGAGATAGATAAGGTAAAAGACCACCGATAACGATGTTGGCTATTGGAATGTCAAATGGTTGCATCATTACCGCTGCAGAAAAAGTCCACCCCTTCCGCATTACAAGAGAATAGGAGGCTTATGAGCCGCCTATCGTGCGCCCTGCCTCCTCAAAATTAATGCAGTCGTGTTCGCCAATCAAGGATGTAGAGCGCAAAAAAGCCGATAATTCGGATGTGGTAATCCATCCCCGCTGGACAGGTATAAACAAGGTTTGGCAACATAGAAAATTAGAGACCTTGACACAGTATCTCCGACTGTGCTACAGTACCGCCGCTCCCAATAAATTTCCTAACTCTGATATTCAGACAGGAGATGAAGCTTGGCGATTTCCCGCACCGATAAGATGAGCGAACGTTTAAGAGACCTACGAGCCTCCTCGCCCGACGTTGAGGCTTCTATGGTTATTAGCGTTGATGGCTTGACAATCGCGTCTGCCCTTCCCGAAAGCATAGAAGGAGATCGGGTGGCCGCCATGTCAGCGGCCATGCTTTCCTTGGGTGAGCGAATCTCAGGCGAGCTGGGTCGTGGCAATCTAGACCAAGTTTACATCCGAGGTGAAAACGGCTTTATGGTCTTGATGGCCGTCGGTAAAGAAGCTGTGCTGACCGTCCTGGCACGCAAACAAGCGAAGTTAGGTTTACTATTCCTCGATATGCGTCGCGCCACACAAGACCTCGCCGAGCTTATCTAAGGGAAGTCCCTTTCCATGATTTCCATCGAACTTAGCCAAAAGACCTATCCGAACCATCCAACACGCGCCTTTCTCCTGGCGTTGGACGATATGCTCGGTAAGAACGGTGTGATAGCCTTGCTTCGAATAGCGAGCCTTCAGGGATGGATCGAGACCTATCCCGCAGAAAACTTCGAGCGCGAAGTTGATCTTTCTGAATTCTCTTCTCTGAATGCGGCACTCGAGGAGATTTATGGCTCTCGAGGTGGCTCCGGTTTAGCTCGACAAGCATCCAAGACCACCTTCGATATCACCTGGAATCAACACGGTGCGCTTGGGAATCTACAAACCAAGGAGTTTGACTCCCTCCCTGCAAAGACGAGAACCGAGGAAGGTTTAAAAGTCTTTGCGGAAGTACTTTCAGCGGCGAGCGACCTCGAGTGTGATGTGGGGAAGGAAACCAACATCATGCTGTTCAGCGTCAAGAATTGCCCGGTTTGCTGGGGACGAGAGAGCTCTTCACCATCATGTCAGGGATTTGTGGGCTTACTTGAAGGCTGTTTGCATTGGCTGGGCTCGGGGGAAGATATTGAAATCACGGAAAAGGAATGCGCCGCTGCGGGGGGAGAGGCTTGTAAATTTGCTATCAAAATGGAATTAACAGAGTAGTCTGTGTCCACGGTGGACACAAACCCGCGATAATTTGAGTGCAGGTCATTCGCATATAGGATTATTTGTAGAAAACCGGCCCATAAACTTCTTTGAATTATCCAAACCACATGAAACAACTGACCATCGTTATTCCAACTTATAACGAAGCTGAAAACCTGCCGGCTCTCGTCGCTGATCTCTGGTCATTACCAGTTCCTGATTTGAATATTTTGGTCGTTGATGATGGATCCCCTGATGGTACTGGGGAAATCGCTGAAGACTTATCGCATAACAAACCAGACCGGATATCCGTCATCCATAGAGCCGGGAAACTTGGCCTGGGGACTGCTTATATATACGGCTTTAAACATGCTATCCAATCTGGTGCTGAAGCCATCGGTCAAATGGACGCCGACTTTTCTCATTCTCCGTCTTACATCCCAACTTTCATGGATCTTCTGGAAGATACTGATGCAGTTCTCGGATCCCGTTACATCAAAGGCGGAAAACTAGACGAGCGCTGGGGTGTCGGTCGGTTGCTCCTCTCCTGGTTTGGTAATTATTATGCGCGCACGATCCTCGGATTGAGAATCCACGACGCGACGGGAGGGTTTCGCATATGGAAACGTGAAACCTTACTCGGAATGCCCCTGGATCACATTCGGTCAAATGGATATGTTTTTCAGGTTGAGATGGCCTATGTGGCACAACGCCTGGGATATCAGATTACTGAAAGCCCGATTTACTTCGAAGACAGACAGATTGGACAGTCGAAGATGTCCTTTCGAATTCAGGTTGAAGCGGCATTCCGTGTCTGGCAAGTGCTCATGACCCACCGTCGACTTTCACCAGCGCAACGCAAGCCATCCCCCTGATTGATTAACGCTGCCATTGATCTTCTTCGACAGCGATTAGCGCGATCTTCTCCCAATCCTGGATTGAAAGCTCTTGAGCTCTGCTATTCGGCTGGATCCCTGCTCTTACTAGCAATTTCTCCACTTCCGCCGGACTCGAGCCCATCACAGGCGTCAGAGAATTGCGGAGTTTTTTTCGTTTTTGACCAAAACCAGCGCGAGCAAGACTAAAAATAACCGGGATCACGTTACGTGGAACTACAGGTTCCTCATATATGTCTATGCGCAACACTGCCGAATCCACCTTCGGGGTGGGATAGAAACAACCTGCCGGAATGTGTGCAGTGATAGTTGCACTGCCGAAGATCTGCACACTCAATGCAAGCAGGCTCATGTCACCTGGCGAACTAATGATGCGCTGAGCGACCTCACGCTGCATCGTCAGCACAACCTTCGCCGGAGACATGGATGACTCCATCAAGTGTCGAATGAGAACGGAGGTGATATTGTAGGGAATATTGGCAACGACACTGTAGCCTGATCGCGAGACCAGCTGGCCCGGATCCACTTGCAGGAAATCGGTATGAAGCAGGGTCACGTTTTCGAAATCCTGCAAAACACTCTGGAGGAGAGGGATCAATCGTTTGTCGATTTCAATCGCGAATACCCGGTTTGCACGTTGAGCCAATTCGATCGTTAGAGTTCCAAGCCCTGCTCCAACCTCGATGACTTCCTCATGTCCTGTCAGATCCGCTGACGAGATGACAGCATCCAGGGCACGCTGATTGATTACGAAATTCTGGCCAAGGCTTTTCTTTGGCGAGATTCCGTGCTTCTTAAGCACTTTGGGAGCGTCAAGCAATGATGTGTGCACAGGGTATGTCCTGAGATTCAATAATCAGCGTCACGCAAATTCCTGTAAATACTTGTCACGATTTGCGCCGCGGGCGATCTTGCCGCTGCTTGTTTTAATCAGCCAACCGCGATCTACAGTTAAAACAAACCGCGCAGTCACATCCGAACCGCGCGATATCTGGTCTCGAATCTCACGACCGATCTTCAATCGAGCTTCGTCTTCGGTCACATCCACTTCGGCGATTACCCCTATCTCCTCAGTCCCAATTTCTTCATTGAAAAGTCCAAAAGCAACCACTCGCCCCGGATGAACACCAGCAACTTCCATCGCCAGTTCCTCAAGGTCCTGGGGGAAAACATTCTTTCCGCCGACAATAATCAGCTCTTTCTTACGGCCGGTTACAAACAACTCGCCGTCCACAAGATACCCCAGATCCCCGGTGATATACCAGCTATCTATAAAAGCCTTTTTGGTTAGATCATCACGGTTGTAATAGCCAGATAGCAGGCAATCCCCGTGCAGGGCAATTTCTCCAACATATCGATCGGGCAAATCTATCCCGTCAGCATCTAAAACGCGGACGCTCGTACCATCAATCGGTCGACCCGCCGAAAGCATCCTGACCGCATCATCTCCCATCTTTGCGGGAATCGCAATTTGATTTTCAACCAGGGAGCGCCGGTCGATCTCGTCCACGGCCACAGCCGATCCTACGCCACCTTGTGTGACTGCGAATACATTCTCTGCCATTGCATAACACGTCGCCAATGCTTGCCGTTTAAGTCCGTATTTGGAGAATCGGTTGAAAAAATCATCATGACTTCTCCAGCGCATAGGCTCAGAGCAGTTAATCACGGCTCGCCAGTTGGATAGATCAACGTTCTCGAGATCGCGATCAAGCACTTTGCTCGTCATGAAATTGTATGCAAAATTCGGTAGCCAACTCAGTGTTCCTCCGTACTTTGAGATCGCCGATAAGAGTCGGTAAGGGGCACGAATCCAATCGAATGGTGACATAAGAACAAGCTTGGATCTCATCAAGATAGGCATGATAAAGCCGGCGATCAAACCCATATCGTGGTAGAGAGGAAGCCAACTCACGACGACATCGTCAGCGGTCATATTAATCGCTTTAGCGTAGGCTCTTAGTTGACATAGAATAGCATCGTGGGAAAGGGCAACACCCTTCTGCAAGCCAGTCGTTCCGGATGAGTGTTGTAATAGCACAATATCCTCCGGCTCGATGTCCATCCCTCCAAGCGTCTCCCAGGAGGCCTCAGCAGCCGGTTCAACTTCAGTCCAAAGAATAACGGACCTCACTGAATCGTCTTTTTTTCGTGCTCTCGCGACCTCGTCTGTAAATTCCGGATAGGTGATAATAGCAGCCGGCTTGGTGATCTCGATCAACGCTACCAGGGATTGACGATAGCGTTCCGGCGATAATTTCTGCGTCAGAAAGGGCATAATAGCGGGGATGGCACCATAGAATATAGCGCCGAAGAATGCCTCTATCAGGGGTCTGCCATGCTGCAGAAGTAACACAACGGGTTCCTTGCGTTGTACCCCCGCAGACTCCAGGCTGTTTGCATACCCATGTGAACCTCTGCTGAGATCAGCGAACGTAATTGCCTGATCGCCATCTGGCGCGTGGAGAATAAGTGCAATTCGATCGGGCTCATCTTGCAATGTTTGGTAGAGGACATCAGGGACTGTCGTCATATTGATCAGGATAGTCTGCGCGCGGAAATGAGCGCTGCCAATTCTTCTATCGTATCGAAAACCTCTGCGGTGAGTTCGGTGTCATCGATGCAGGCGCCGAACGTCTCTTCGATGAAGAGGGCAAGATCCACCAGGCTGAACGAATCGACCAGACCACTGGAGATCAAGGCCTCATTAAATGCGATCTTCCGAGTTTGATCTTTGAGTAATTCCGTTGAGATAAAGTTAGCAATTTGATCCTTCATACCCATTCCTCTTTCCACCTGCGGGAAATTCTCTTCTCTCACAACGAGCACGGCTTAAGGCCCCAATACGCCTCGCCAAACCGAGTTTAGGGCTTGAAGAGCAGTGAGGTTTCTCCAAGGCCACGCAGCCATCATTGCTTCGGTGTCGTCGAAGTGATTTTCAGCGAAAGTAAGATGAAATCCATCTTCCATTAAGCCATAGTTTGGAAGTGGTTGGATCGCTCGCCAGAAATTCCAGAGTGGGATGTCGTACTCGTAAGCTAACCTCGCCAGAATCTGATTGATACGGTGGTCTCCCTCGAGGTTATCAGCTTTCGTCGCCAGAATTGGGAGGACTCCACGGTCAATCAACGTCTCTAAGATCTCCCGCACATACTGCTCGTATTTGTCGGGATCTCCCTCCCACCAGGTCTCCAGGCTCACCAAAGCGATACTGGGCTGATGCAGGCGGATCTCACAATCCAAAGGGGTCTCTCCTCCCGGGTCACAGGAATTTGGGTCCGCCCATAAGGGAGAAACGACCGATGCTGCATTGAACCCCCTTCGCACAGCTTCACTTTCCCTCGAGAAAGAACCCTCAAACCATTCGATAAGCTCTTCGAGGTATGCGTCTTTTTCACGAAGCGAATAAAACCCCTCATTTTCAAAGATCGAAAGGAACATAGAGGGAACATTCTGGCAGTCACCGACTTTCGAGAAAGATCGGGGATTATTTCCCAAACTCAATCCGTGAACATAGATCTCTCGTGCTCTATCGCTCACACTCGGGATAACGGGTAAATCCTGCCAACTGCTCGGGTCGAAAGTTGCGGTTGGAACGGGAGTAGTGGGTTCAACTTCATCCTGCTCAGCAACTTGATCAGTGGTCACGGAAGGAAGGACTGTTGGAGTTCCCCCATCATCCGCTTCCACAAGTGTGCTCTTGGAAGAAATCTCTGTAATTTCAGCCGGTGGTGTAGAAGAGGCTTCTTCGAGAGAAGCTTGAGGATCCGTACTAGTAGGACTTGCACATCCAACCAGGACGAAAATCATAATTCCGATCAGCACCGACACGATTATGTGCAAATACCAATTTCGTTTATTTACCATTATTTTCCTTCGAAGGGGATCACAATACCTAATTCAATCGGAGTTCATATTCATCGCAGCAGCTCTTTTATCACTTCGATAATTTCCTGCGCCAGAATTCTTGATCCCAGAGGCGTGTAGTGAATCGCGCTGTCGGTAAACTCTGAAGATGGCAATGCATCCCATAGATCTACATAATGCCAATCTCTCGCGGCCGCCTGAGATTGTAGTTCCTCGCGATAGAAATCGTATGCCCAGCGCGGGTAATAGAAATTGTAACGAATATCGCTGTTTTCACCTTGACTGATGAACACCGGCTCGTTGATGAAAACCACTGGGATTTTACCAGCCGCCTGCAATCCTCCTTCAAGCACATCAATAGCAAGTTCATGGGTGCTCAAATTCCCTTGTCTGAAGTTGTGGAAGTCGAGATCTGCAGGTAAATCCTCCAACCGCTCATTATAAGTTTTAGGAATTTCCTGGTCAACGCTGGATCCAGACCATAGCACACCCAACATTTGAAGCTGAATGAGTTGGGCTAGTTCTCGCCGTTGTCCCATGATGGTTCGATCCCACAACGTCGACTTCTCAAACCGGTCATCTTCGGGATCGAGACCGAGAGCATAGCGTGCAATGAGTTCTCGCGTGAGTTCCGCATTAAGTTGTAGAAAGGGTGAATCTAGTTGGGATACGCTGGGAAGAGACTCCAGGGTGATCAACCAGATGATCAGGTCAGGGTGATTCCGTAGCCCGCGTTCGAGGATCATTAGATCCTTCGTTACAGACATCGTTGGATATCCAAGATTGTAAGCTCGAACCGTTTTCCCATCCTCCGTTTTCACTTCGCTCTTGTTGATTTGAGCCGAAAGGGTCTGCCCTGGCTCAAGCAGAAAACCCCATACCGATGAGTCGCCGACAATTAGAACGCGAAATTCCTCTTCACTCTTATCTACACCCTGTATCTCGTGAGCAGCAAACATCGCCTCTAAGTCGGATATCGTGATGTTGAACGAGCGGCCTGGGTCATCTCCATAAGGGAGCCGCAGCCGTCCAGGGAAGATGCCGTTGTACATTGAGACCCGCCCGAGAAGGTGCAATGGGTTTAGCAAAACATAAACGATGTTAATCAACGCAAAGAGCACGAAGGTTTTTAGAAGAATACGCCATATAAAACCCCAAGAGATGGCCATCGCTTCTTTCACCTCACCCTGATGGTCGGTCATCGATATCCCCCGAACATTCGTATGAGGATCTCCCAAGACATCTGCACACTTGGCAAGGCAAACCAGACCCATCCAAGCGCTACAAAGTTAAAAGTTAGAAAGATGCTAACTGTTCTCATTCCTCGACTATTGTAGAATGCTGATGGGATCCGATCCCGCCGGGCTTTAAGGAAAGCTACCCAGCGGTTATGGACAAACAACCCGATTGCATGCCACATTCCCCATAGAGCGAAATTCCATGTCACACCGTGCCATAGTCCTATCAGGGTCATTGTCACAAGTTGACCGCTCAGGATTATTAGCGCAGGATTCGTCTTCAATCGCCCTTTTCGGAGCGCGCGAGTAAGCGGATTGAATACATACGCCCGGAACCAGTTAGCCAGCGTCATATGCCAACTATTCCAGAATGTCCCGATGTTGGTTTTTAGATATGGGCGGTCAAAGTTCTCCGGGAGCTTTATTCCAGAGATGTACCCGATACCTATAGCAACATCCGTATAGCCGCTGAAGTCGAAGTACAACCGCATGCTGAAGGCGAACACAATCACCCAAAGCCAGGGAACAGAACGCGTCAAGGCGGCATTGGTCGAATTTAACGCGATGATTGCCAACCCGTCTGCCAAGACAAATTTTTGAAAAATTCCAAGAACGATCCTTTTCGCGCCGGTAAAATATTCACTCGCTGTAGGCATCACCGCTTTCTGCATTTTGGAGGCAAATCTCTCAACCCGATCAATCGGCCCTGCAGTGATAGCAGGGAAGAAAAGTACATACGTCAGAAAATCGAGGAACGGCACAGCAGATAAACGACCGGATTGGTGATCCCTAATGACGTGGAGGAGACGAAATGCAATGTAGGAGAAACCAAGCCAATATAAATCTGTTGATGCTGCTAAATTTCGCGATTGACCCGTCGCGCCGCGCAGGAGGCTGCTGGCCCAGATTGAAATAGGCTCAGTTTTCAAAACAATGAAAATTCCAACGACAATAACACCGAGAAGACCTAATACCAGGCGTGACCGTTCGGCAAGCCAACCACCGGCGAACCCCAGGAGAACCAGGATAGAACCAATAATCACAACTAGATAAGTTGAGGGAGGCCGCGAATCTGTTAGCTGCCATCCCTCGGGGAGAAAACGGCCCAGGCTGATGAGCAGGGGAAGAAGAGCGACGCATAGTAGTGCGACTAGATCCTCCCGGTTCAGCCCCCGCTCACGACCACGAGTCACCAACCAGATTATTACTGTCAACCCTATTGACGCCGTTGGAAACCAGAAACCAAATTGTCGCAATGAAACTGCGGGCTGAAGCCAGTAAACGCTGACCAGGCTGATGATGAAAAGTGACCATCTCCGCCATCTGTGGGAGGTAGTCAGGAGCAGCGCGCTGGCAAGAAGACTGAATACAAGAATGTGTATCAAGGTCATTAGAAGCCCTGATAGATCCACTGCGGAGAGGCATCCGCGGTGAGGATGATCAGCAGAAGAATTATCAAACACAGCGCGAGCGCGTAAAGATTCTCGCGTGCGCTCGTATTACGGAACTTCACTTGCCCATCCCGGTTTCATACCCGCACATCTTCCACTCCCCGTCCTCAAGAACGGCGAGATAACCCCTCTGCGAAAGGGTGATGTCCTGGTCCTCTCCACCGTAGTTGGCGATAATTTTGCCCTCGCATTCGACGAGTGTTCGCTCACCGCCCTCGTCAGTAGGGCTGCAGGCCAAGCCATCAAGGCGAACGATGACAGCCTCAAATGAGGATGCTTCGGCGTGTGCACCTTCCTCCCATTCCAAGCATGATTTATTAACCGCCCGGATGACATCCTTCGATACAAGGGCATCTAGATATGCTTCAATTGCATCCTCTGCTGTTCCCTGCTGTGTACAAGCCGTGAGATTCAGACTCATAAAAGCAAGAATCCCAACAATCCAAATGACCTTCCACATACTTGAACCTCCAATGGGATTACTCAATCAATTCCCGAGTGAATACCCAATCGATTTGCACTAGATCTCCGAGATTGATTCCTCGATCAAAGCCCTAGGGAAGGATCCATGGAATGCTGTCCAATGGTGGGACTGGAGTGAGGAAATAAAGAGTAGTCCAATCGTGCCAAGCTTCATACTCATCGTCCGGGAACCCTAAATCAACCCAGTCTCTATCAGCAAAGCCCGCACCGATGTCCTCTATCGACCCCGGTCCATACACAGGAACAAACACGGGCCAGCCTCTCATTTGGTTATACCAGCTTCGGATGACCCCAATCACTCCCCTGACGACTGTACGCCCGCTGGCAGTGTAGGTCCCACAGTATGAAGTCCCGATTCTGCAAGGCGAATAGGAAGTCGCATAGACGGGGATCGCTCGCCAGTACTCGATCGTTCCGCTCCCTGTGTTTAACGTACGGACAACGATCTTGGTTCCGTAGCCCACAACTCGAGGTTTCGGCTCAATTACGGTGACCGCTTCATCCACGGACCGTTCCACCTCGACCCCGTCCTCTATTCGCAGTCGAATTCGTTTTTCCACTACTCCATAGGAACCCGAGCTGACAACTTCTAATGTATCTAGCTCCAGATGATCGGCCGGCTGGTAGACGGTGCTGAAAGGGATCGGTTCCATCTCGGATAGGATTTTTTCCTGCACCCTGACCACACGAATCCGGCCATCGCCGGGAATTTGACTTTCCACCCCAGGGACAGCGTAATCCATGCCCGTCAATACAATGCCAGACTGAGCTAGCGCTTCGCCGACAGTTATACCGGCAGCCCGGGTTTGGATAACTTCATTGTCCGTTTCGAATATTAGCGGCTGAGACCTGGTGATCTCAATCCTGTCGCCCTCAGATACAGATTCTCCAGATTGTGGGATGACAAGGTCTCCCTCGTAGAGGATGATGCCTGCATCCCATAACACGTCTCCGATTGTAGCAGCAGCACTGCGAAAAGGAATTGAAGTACCGGAATCGATGATTTCGAGGGCAACCCCTCGAGCCAAAAGAATACTAAGTGGGTATTTTGGGACCTGATCTGCGGAGGGGTGTTCAAGCCACGCGATGACATCTAATCGATCACCCGGGAAAACTCTAACGCCGGCCTCAAGCAGTATGTTTTCTGGTGACACTTCGGTTGTTATCACTTTCTCAATTACACCACCGGCCTGAATGGTCACTTCGCGAGCAAACTGAACCCGGATCGTCATTCCAGGTATTAACCTCTCGTTCCCCAATGGCTGCACATGATCTTTGTCTCCCAGCGTAACTCCAGCATCTCGGAGCGCAGTCTTTACCGTCCGCGCGTGAGTTCGAAGAGAACTTACAGACCCATGAATATCCAGATATACAGTTTGAGCAGTTGCAATGTAAAGAAATACTGACCCGCAGAGGGCAAGTATGACGATCCCCAAGGGGAGAATCCGAGAATTTAGCTCAAGGGTGCGTCTAATTTTTTCCATAAATCGCGCTGAGTATACCAAAAACCATAAAGGGATTTCCTGATAATAGTACAGCCGGTTTATCAGCGTAACCTTTGCGGATTATAATGTTTTCCACGATTCAGTATACGGTTGCGATTGTGCATGTCAGCTACATGCCTGTCAATCGCTTGTCGTGTAATGTAACGAACTGCTGATACAAACATCTAAATAGTATTGTATCGGCGAATTATTCGATTAGGTGGTAAATTTCATGCCAATTTATGAGTTTCAATGCGGCGAATGCAATTATCCGTTTGAGGAATTGCTCCTTAGCGCCTCGAAGATTGATGAAGTGCGCTGCCCAAATTGTATGGGCAGCCTTGTTCACAAGCAGATCTCTCTCTTTGGAACAACGGGTGGCAGCACTAAATCCGACTCAGCCTATAGCTCCTGCACAACAAGCACTTTAGGGATCCCCCCCCGTTAAACTGACCGTGAGTCAGATCTTCATTCAACAATAATCCAATGGATCAGGCTAGGATCATGAAAGTCACTGGGCTTTTATTCAGTGACTTTTCTGTTATTTTCGTAAAACTGAGAGGAATCAAACAGCGTCTGGACAGGCACCCTGACGGCACCCGGAGTAAACTCCGTACCGCTGCTTCCTTTCGGACCTGACGGGGTTTGGAGATCTCCGCTGCGTCAGACCTACCCAGACGCCAGTATTGAGGATATCGCGCAGAGTACTAGCTGTCAATTCGAACTGTCATCATTGATAATTTTACGCAAACGTCTTTGTCCGAATATCTTGATGTCAATATTATTGATGCCCGGCCAAGACTCCTTGATCGTGGCAATGAACGCTTCAGCGGTTTGAGGTACGGGTTGAGTAAAGTAAAGACACCGCGTTTGCGGTGTCGAGAGGCGGAGAGGGTGGGATTCGAACCCACGGAGCCTTTCAGCTCACTCGCTTTCCAGGCGAGCGCGTTAGGCCAGACTACGCTACCTCTCCAGTGGTCTTACTATTTACTTGGTCGTGAGCGCCGCAATTATATCATGGGGATACAGGCAGCTCAGGCAGCGGAAAAACCCAGAGGTTCTGATCTTCGTGGGAGCGAAAGACAATCACAGAGCCGTCTGGAGAAGACTGCCAGTCATTACTTGCAATCGAAAGCGTTTCGAAGTTGGGATCCGTTAATTCCCAGACAACCGCATCGTGAATGTCGATCTGCCACAAGTAAGCACCAGGAGCATCCAGATCTTGTGGGATGATGAGCAATTGACCCTCTCCACGCCAGCGGTACGCACCTATAAACGGATAGTGAAGCTGTGTGCTGCCGTCCATGCCAATGATCCAAAGACCGTTCCGATCGGGTTGATTTTCAAAGGCCATAAAGAAGACCAGCCAATCACCCCCAGGGGACAGAAGGAGACTGCGGGGTTTTTCCACTTCAAATAGCAGCTGCCCGGCACCATTCTCTGACGAAACCTTCCAAATCCCAGCGGGTCCATCTGGCGCCAGGCGGCCGTAGACAATAATCGCCTCTTCTCCAGCAGCCCAGCCAATGAAATGACCACCATTAACCGTGACAACCTCGTGCGCCGCCCCTCCGTCAACATCTGCCAACCATATCGCTTGCTGGCGAAGGTCCGGATAGCGAATTCCAGTGGACCCAAGTGCCCAAGCGATCTGCGTGCCACTGGAGGAGAATACGACCCTTCTTCCCTGCGAAGGAACCACCCAACGATCTCCATCAGCCCAACGCTCGATGTAAACTACGCCAGCCTCTGGGTACGCCACTAAAGACCAATCAAGTGAATAAACACCAATTCGCTCGGTAAGTAGTGTGGGCGATCCCCCATCCTTGGGAATACTATATAAACCCGGTGCATCACCTTTCTCACCGGCATCGAAAATCATCACCCACTCTGAATCCGGGGACCAACGCGGGTAGGGGCAGCAGCTTCCATCGGTGAGGCGAAGAGGAAGCAGCCGGGGACTGGTTCTTGGCAAATGTGTGATGGTGAATGCAGGCTCTGGAGTCGCAGTAGGAAATGGGGGTAGGGTTGTACCACCCACCGGCACGCTCGCGGCTCCAACTGACGTAATTGCTCCAGCCTGAGCAGCATCAGCGAGCACTCCCAGAAAGAACAAAACAGTCAAACTGAGACAAACCAAAATCAGATGTTTACCAATCAAATGGCCACGGAGAGGCATAATTATTCACCAATGGATGTCCAAATCGGGTCTCGGGTTGTTCGAATAGACCGGTCCAACGTCGGGGATCCTCCATATTCATCTCGAAATGAATCGGTTCCGCCCCGATTAAAGCCAACCGCTCCCAATCCGCTTCGATGAGGATCAGAGGGTTATAGGCAATTGCGTGCGTCTCGGAGTCGCGGATCTCCAGATGGATGTGCGGGCGAGAAATACAGGTAAGATCTGGGTCTCCGCTGAGCGCCACAATATCACCGGCAACGACTTTTTGTCCCGCTCTCATGCTAGAACGTACCAACAAATGGCCATAGAAGGAGGCATAGCCATTGGGATGGTTGATAAGTAAATTATGTGGACCGGCGCCATGCCAGCTGTCGACAGAATACACAACTCCATCACCAATCGCCCTCACCGGCGTGCCGCACGGAGCTGCCAAGTCGAGACCAAAATGAAGCCCTTGGCCCCCATAATAGACATTGTTCCGGAAGCGGTATGCGAAAGTTGTGTTTCCATATGCTTGCAGAAAAAACCAAGTATCGGGTCCAGGCGGTCCCGCGAAGGGCATTATGAAGGGGCGCTCTCCCTGCGCTGGAGACGGCTCAGCACTTGCGGCGCTCAGCCCACTGGTTGCTAGAAGCAGAGTGGTGAGCCCCAACATGATGCAAATTCTAACTTTCTGAACTAAGCCCATATCGCTTCCATCGTTGATTTCACTCAACTAGTTCCGCTGGCCCACGAGGCGGGAACAATTGATCCTGAACCTCGGGAGCGAATCTTCGGACCAAGTCAGACGAAAGCGCGTTTTCTTTGCAAACTTCAGCGAAAAAATCAGCGCTCGGTCTTTTTGTCCGTGCCTGTGTCCTGGGATTAAGTTCCCAGAGCCCATAGCGCTGAGTCCAACCCCGCTCCCATTCAAAATTATCGACCAGAGTCCAATGAAAATAGCCTTTCACACGCAAATTTAAATTCACAGCACGCCATAATTCCCGGAGATGACTCGCCAGATAGCGTGGTCTGATCACATCCTCACTGTCTTCAATGCCATTCTCCGTGACATAGATCGCTTTTCCATAACCATGTGCCCATCGAAGTGCATCCCAGAATCCATCCGGTGTATTCGCGATAGCCCCGGTCGGGCTGAGGTCTGCATCATCGGCGAACCCTCCGGTTTTGAATACCTCCGCTGGTTTTGTTAACGAGATCGAAACCTGCTCAACAGTGTAGTAGTTCAGTCCGAAGAAATCCTGAGTTCCACGAGCCTCGGGGATGCTTTCTCGCATCTGTAGCAAGCGAATTTTCCCGTCTGTCACCGCTCGAGGGAAGACATCGTTAAACCCCCGGCTTCGAAATTTCGCAATCATTCGATTAATCGGCAAGTACCCTTCCACAGGTTCGAAACCCCGATAGTGATGGGCAAGCCCAACAGAAGCGGATGGCTGAAGCCGATGGATCGCATGGTACGCTGCAGCATGTGCCCGGATAAGGTGCCGGATCACCGTTGGCAACGTCCGAAGATCGCTCCCACCAGGTGGGAAGACACCGTCAACAAAAGCCGAGTATGCATAGACATTTGGCTCATTGATGGTGATCCATAACTTCACGATATCCTTCAACGCCGCAACGACTTTCTCTACATAGCGTTTGAAGAGTTTATCGATCTCTGGATTAAGCCAGCCCCCTCTTTCAGCTACCCAGCGTGGGTTCGTGAAATGATGCAGCGTAACCATCGGCGTGAGCCCTCGCTCTATTGCTCCCAGGATTATTTCGCGGTACCGTTCAATTGCGGCTTCATCCCATACTGCAGGGCTGGGTTCTACGCGACTCCACTCAATCGACATCCTGTGCGCGTTTTGGAATGATCCGGCTGCTCTATCGAAGTCCTCTTCCCAGCGACCTGCCCACCAATCACATGCTTTCCCGGACTTATGCCCGTGCAAGATTCGATCCGCTTCCTGCTCCCAATCCCACCAGTCATTATCGCGGTTATCCCCCTCAACTTGGTGAGATGCTGTCGCCGTTCCCCATAGGAAAGACTGGGGGAAATGATAACTAGCTCGAATCATTCCATTCCCTTCACTTTCTCGTGCGAAGCGTCGCGATTAAGGTAAATTTGAGCAAAAAGAGTCCGCACGTTCGTCGGAGAAAAACCAAGATCGAAGGCGTCTTCAAAGGCAGAATAATCATCATCCGCCACACGAAACAAGATTCTGATCTTCTCTTGTATAAGATCTTGGATTAATGCTGCCAGCACCGATTTTGTGAAACCGCGGCGATATCCTGATGAATCAGACTCCACATATATCTCTGCAGATTGGGGGCTCCTCCAATTAATTCCCGAGGCTGCATGCCCTTCTCCTCGAGATTGAATTTCAAAACGTGGGGAGCCATCCGGGCTCTCGTTTTTCTGGACCAAAACGTTCATGAGCGGTTGAAATCTACTGGTTTCCAACCTCAATAGATTTGTTACTGCAATTGGCTCGATTTCGGCGAGGCCAATCAAAGATTCACTCTGCTCATTAGGCAGGTAAATCAGGTAAGGTCGACCGGGTTCGAGCGCTGCGGCAATCAGTGCTCTAATCGCCTCGTTTGTCGCTGCAAAGGGTATTACTAGAGGCTTGAAAAGGTCCAGACCCGTACTCGCAATCGCTATAAAACCGCTAAGGACCTTGTCGGTGGGATAATAACCAAAAATCGAAACGCGTTCGCCTGGGTGATCGAGCCCGTAATAAGCTGCCATGGCATCGGAAATGGAATGGACATCTACAAGATTCAGAAGTTTTCGTCGTTCTTCGTGGGGGATCAATTGAACAGAAGTCATTATGAAAGAGATTCTATAGGCGAGGTTGGCAGTCGCCAAGCCAGAGGGTGATTGTTTTCATACACCAATGTTTCATCAATTGGATCACTTCAATACCACTTCTGGGTGAATGCTTATATCTGCAATTTCAGGTCCAAGGCTGAAAATAGAAAGTCGATATTCGATTTCCTCCTGATTTGAAATGTCGACCAGTTCTTCCCAAATATTCATTCCAATGGGCTCCCCTTTTTTGCTCAAAGCCACCCCCACAATCCGGGCAAGAAATTCTTCACCTTCATGAAACGTGATCGAGATTTTTCCACTTACTTCTGCTAATCTATCTCCTGCCTTATAAATCGTTCTGGTCTCAAGCACATTGATCGCAGGCAATTCGGCCGTTAGGTCTGCAACTTGCACTGCAGAGAGAAGACTAACATGAAAGCCGGAATATCGAGGCGGCCTAAGGTCGAACATCGCGATCAATGGGATTTCCTGACCGCTTGGAAGTTGGTTAATGGGTGCATAAACGATTTGACTTTCTAAAATCTGCCCTTCCAGATCATGCAATGCGATATGCGCCGAAACTCCGGCAATCATGAACTCTTCGGTGTTTGTAATGGAGATCATGCAAATAAACGTCAATGATGGACTTTCGTAACAACCCGAAGTTTTTACATGGATAGGGATAGGTGTCGGAGTTGGAAGCAAAATATCGACCGGTTGACCTTCAGGGCCAGGAATTTTGATCTTCTCGCCGATTCGAAGAAGGTTGGGGTCGATCTCAGGATTAGCCAGAACGATGTTGTCAAATTTAACCCCGTACCGAAAGGCAATTTCCAGCAGTGTTTCGCCCTGTTGAATGATATGAACAAATGGGGTGGGTGTCGGTCCAGCAGGGATTGGCGTTCCGAATGGGGTGAGCGTCCTCTCCGGCTCAAGTGTTGGTGTGGATGAGGGAATCGACCGAAGGGTTGCGGTCGACAAAGGGGTATGCTCCACCTCTACTCCGGAGCAAGCCGCGAGCGTGGAGAGCAAGAGAATTATGGATAGGCGCAAATGATTTCTCTTCATTATCTAAAGATTATACCAATGGGGGGTAGCATGGAATATTACGCTATGCTAGACTTTCGATTGATGTGCGGAGGGGAACGAAGTGGCAGCTGAAACACCAAAAACTCTGACCGAAGCAATAGCCGCAGTACGTCTGGGCAACCGGCGGCATGCTCGTGAGCTGCTCTCTCGATTATTACGTACAGATTCCCAGAACGCGGAATACTGGGTATGGATGAGCGCGGTTGTAGATTCGCCACGCGAGCGTGTATATTGCCTCGAATCAGCACTGAAAATCGACCCTACCAATCGCGCGGCAATGCGCGGTCTCGTCTTGTTCGGAGCGCGTTCGCCATCCCCGGCTGATCTTTCACACGCTTTGAAGCTTCCTCGACGCGAGATCGCTCCCCAAGAGGTTGCGCCGACACCGGTAGAAGAACCGATCGTTCAACAAGCTCAGAGAAAACCTGCTGCTAGCCCTTTCAAACCGAAGAGACGCAGGTCATTTATCCAGGTCCTTGGCGCCGTTTTGCTTTCCGGCATCGCTGTCGCTGCGGTCGTGGGGATTGTGAACATGCTCGCACCAATGTTCGCTCCGAGATTTCTCGGTATGGCTTCCACGCTCCCGCCTCCCAGCCCTACCGCAACGGATACGCCTCTTCCAGGCACTCCGACAGCTACTCCTATCCCAGCGGCGACACGCATTATCCGCACGCCTATAGCCACTGATTTCGTGTCGACTCCATTAGCCCTATTAGTTCCATCAACGAGCACACCAACGCCGATTGCCGGCTTCACACCCCACCCCGGCAATGAATCGTATACGTTTGGTGTACAAGCGATCGAAGATGGTGATTACGAAAAAGCGCTCTCCTTGCTCGATCAGGCGCTTCATGTTGATCCCAATTTAGTGGAGGCGCTGTATTTTAAGGCTGAAGCCTTACGTTTAAGCGGGAGAATTGGAGAGGCGGTTAAGGCCTACGATGAAGCATTAAAGCTCAATTGGGATTACGCCGCTCCTTACCTCGGACGGGCTCGAGCCCTGCTCGAACGCAATGACGAAATCGCCGAACAAGACCTCGATCGCGCCATAGATAATGATCCACTATTTGTTGAGGCTTACGAGGAGCTAGGAGCTTTCTACGAACGGAAGACATACTGGCAGCGCATGGAAACAACCATGGAGCAAGCGCTGTCCATCGGGGCGCGATCTCCACAAATTCTAATCTACCTCAGCAATGCTGAACTTATCTTGAATCAATATCAAAAGGCGCTCGTATCTGCACTGGAGGGCAGTGCAGATGATCCCACGCTTCTCGATGGATACCTGGCTGTCGGCAGAGCTTATGTCGCCTCGGGGATAGATACATTAGATAATTCATACTACCCACAAGCTATTTGGCCGCTCCAAACCTATGTCGCCTACAGATCAGACGACTCTCTCGGTTGGGCTTCCCTCGGTCGGGCTCTCCTCGGCGCAGGGCAGCATGAAGAAGCTCTGCAGGCATTAAACATCGCCATAGAACTGAATGATCGCAACGCACCCGCCTACCTCGCTCGCGGGATACTCTATACAGAGCGTGGCATGTACGAGGCTGCCATCGAGGATCTAAACTCGGCGCGGCGATATTCACCCGAAACTTTCGATCTGTGGATCGCCACCAGCAGAGCTCTATACCTCTATGGAGAGTACAGCGATGCACTTAACGAAAACCTTGCCCCGGCGATCTCGTACGCAAAGGATATCGCCGATAATTTCAAACGGGAGCGCAAGCTCGCGGAAGCTTACGCACTCCGAGGTCTCATATATGAGGTTAACCCCGATAATCTAAATGATGCCATACTCCAGTGGAGCTGGATTTTGGAGTTTGAACACGTTCTCCCAGAAACACGTACTCTCGCAGAACAACATTACGACGAGTTGACAGGTGTAGGCCCCACGCGGACACCCACTGTAAGTCCAACGCCTTCGCCTATTGCCACGGCAGAGGGAACTATCGAAACGGTGACACCCACTCCATCAAATTAGGTGCATCTCTTTCTCACTTACGATAGAATCGACACCTGTCTTCGATTCGAACACAACTGGACAGAATCCATCCTGTCCGGTAAAATGTTTTTATTCAAAAACAGGAAGCACATCGGGAGGTTGAATTGGCAAATACCGCTTCCGCCAAGAAACGGGTACGGCAGAATGAAAAACGCAGAATGCGGAATCGCGTTTGGCTCACACGTGCGCGCTCAACTGTAAAGCAGGCACGGATAGCTATTGATTCTCAAGATTCAGAGGCATCGGTCGAAGCTGTAAATAAAGCTATCTCAGAATTAGACCGAGCTGCAAACAAGGGCGTCATTCATAAGCGAAACGCCTCTCGTCGCAAAAGCCGTCTACTGAAGAAGTTATCCACGCTGGAAAAGAGCAAATAAAGAAATCCACGTGCATTCTCGCATACCTAAAACGACGCATAATCCAATGCGTCGTTTTGCATTCCTCAGCCTAAACATTACACATGCTATAATCGCAACGGACTATTGGGAGCGCTATGTTTGAACAAGAACTTCACCAAGCGACAGAGAGAGTTCGCGACGGTTTAATACGCCTGAACCTGCCTGGATCTGAGTCAATCGATTGGCTTCCAACCCCTTTCGAGGGTGATTGGGGTTATGGAACCGCCGTTTGCTTTAAAGTAGCTGCAGCGGAAGCAAAAGCAAATCGAAATATTAAGGTCACACTTAGAGCCCACGAGATCGCAAACCTGCTTCTCGATGACCTGAAGAATCTTGATGGTTTCGACCGCATGGAAGCGGTCAATGGTTACCTGAATCTCCATATCAACACCTCGGTTTACGCTCAAAGGGTGACGGATCGTGTCATTGATGCGGGGCAGGATTTCGGTCGGGGAGCAAAAAAAGACGAACGAGTGATGGTGGAATATGCTCAGCCAAATACCCACCACTCTTTCCACATTGGACACGCCCGCAATGCCATCCTCGGTGAAGTCCTCGCCAGGCTGGTTGAATTCGCAGGCTTCGATACAATCCGAGCCTCCTATCCGGGTGATATCGGATTGGGCGTGATCACCTGTATCTGGGCATATGAAAAATTCCACCAAGGTCAAGAACCCGAGGGCATCCACGAACGTGGACAGTGGCTGGGCAATATCTATACCGAGGCAACGACCCTTGTTACACCTAAAGAAGATGAAACCGAAGGTGAGGAACAACAGAGGCAGCAATATGACACAGAGCGGCGAACGCTGTATAAGAAATGGGACGAGGGGGACCCACATGTACGTGAGCTCTGGCATAACACCCGGCAGTGGAGCCTGGACGAACTCGCGGACATTCTTAAAGTATTAGACATCAACATCGATGTCTACTTCTTCGAGAGCGAAGTGGATGAACCTGCCAAGCAAATCGCCGAGGATCTGATCCGCCTGGGGATTGCTGACGATGAACGTCCAGACGGTCCCGTCATTGTGAAAATTGACGAAAAGCTCCACCTCAATAAAGAGAAGTACCGCACCGCAGTCATCCTGCGAAGCGATGGGACGACACTTTACAGCACCAAAGATTTGGCCCTTGCCAAGGATAAATTTGAGAATTATCACGTTGATCGATCGGTCTATGTCGTCGATGTCCGCCAGAGTCTGCATTTCCAACAGGTTTTCAAAATCCTCGAGCTGTGGGGTTTTCCTCAAGCCGAGAAATGCTTCCATCTTGCCTATGGCTTCGTGACGCTGCCAGAAGGTGCCATGTCAGCTCGCAAGGGAAATGTAATCCTCTTCATGGACGTCCTTGCCGAGGCTGAACGCCGGGTTGGCGCGATCATCGCCGAGAAGAATCCTAACCTGACTGGCAAACAACGTGAGACTGTCGTGCGTCAGATCGGGCTAGGGGCTTTAATCTACGGGATGCTATCGGTCGATAACAATAAAGATATCGTCTTCAACTTAGATGAAGCCCTAAGTTTTGAAGGCCAATCTGCTCCCTATATCCAAAACGCCTACGTAAGAGCAAAGAGCATTCTGCGAAAGGTGGACGGGCTTCCCGAAAGTACACCCTTCGATTATGAACTCGATCCGACAGAGATTGAACTTATCGACGTCATATCCCGCTTTCCTACAGTGCTTCAGAAAGCAGCTGAGGATTATAAGCCGCTACTCATTGCCACCTACGCCTTCGAGCTCGGCAAGGCATTCCACCTTTTCTATCACGCTGTGCGCGTTCTTCAAGCTGATGTTCAACAGAAAATAAATGCTCGTTTGCGCATCACAGCTGCTGCGAAGGAAACCATCTCCATTGCTCTTAACCTATTAGGGATTGAAGTTCCTGAGGCAATGTAATTGGCGGCTTTACTCACTAAGAGATGCGGCGATCAGCAGTAGATTATTACCTAACTGACACCGAAGGCGATATCAGAAATCCGATTCAGACGAAAGCAGAAAGCAGGCTTAGACAATTATGACCCGTGCCTCTCACCGCAAGCCTTTTGCCAGGCTGGAGTGGGATAGAAGCTCACATGCGAATTTGAAGCCGGCCGAACTCCAGCGTTGGTCGGAGGCATTTCCCCGGCCAAATCAATCGAATACTGCTGATCAAGGTCGCATCATTCACGGCGAGAATGCCAGCGTAATGATGGCGCTAACGGATGAATTTGAGGGTCAGATCGATCTAATCTACGCTGACCCGCCTTTTCTATCGGGTAAAGCTTATAACGCCCGCATTGGGCAGGGTGAAGATTCTCGCAACCCCAAATCATGGCGAACAACTCAGGGATTTCTTGATGACTGGTCGGATGGTGCAGCATATTTAGATATGCTGTTTCCACGGTTGCAGCTGATGTACAATTTGCTCTCTGAGTCAGGAACCTTTTATCTGCATTTGGATTGGCACGCATCCGCGTATGCGCGGATTTTACTCGATGAAATCTTCGGTCCAGACCGGCTAATCAATGAAATCGTATGGGTATATCATGGACCATCACCCATCCGGTCAGCATTTAATCGTAAGCACGACACTATTCTTGTGTATACAAAATCAAAAGAATACACCTTCAACGCTGACGATGTTCGAGTTCCCTACAATCCATCCACGATAAAGACTTTCAAGAGTTCACCGCGGGCAGGGTTTGGAAAAAAACCAGATCTTGAGCGCGGCAAAGTTCCGGAGGATTGGTGGTATTTTCCTGTCGTCGCCCGACTTCACAAAGAACGCACCGGGTACCCCACACAGAAACCAGAAGCGCTAATGGAACGAATCATTCTCGCTTCAAGTAATCCGGGTGACCTCGTTGCCGATTTTTTCTCAGGCTCGGGCACTTCTGCCAGCGTAGCAGCTCGATTGAAGAGACGCTGGCTCGCTTGCGATCCTGCCCCCACAGCCTTCATTACTGCCTATCGCCGCTTACTGCTGACTTCCGATGCAGGTCCCTTTACTTTGTGGAAAACTTCCGATATCCAGGAGGAGCCCACGCTGGATCTCGAGGTGCAAATCACGACCAATGGAAATCAGGTGGAAGCAAGAATCGAAAGAATAAGATCAGGAGATCCTGCCGATCCTGCCGAGCTTTATTTCCCAAAAGACCTGGTGCTCTGGGAGGTTGATTGGAGCCACAAAAACGAGATTTTCCGAAGCCAATCTCAGGCGATCCGGACCTGGCGTAGTGATGAGATCTCGCTCCACTTACAGCATCAATATTCTTCAGCTGGCGCTTATGAACTTCGAATTCGGGCTTTTGACTCCCTGGGTCGTTATGGACTTTTTTCGCATACGGTTCAAATCAAACGCTAACCCAAATGCTTGAAAACCCCATTAACCGTCCAGATAATCAACACTTTCATGTCTCCTCAACTCCCCATGCAGCCATCATTCGCAATATATGAAGCTAATTATCCATGCAGTCGCCATTGCCAGCGATATTCCAGGTTTCTTGTCATAAAACCACAAAACGCCCATACGGGCGTCGGTTACGTCTGCCATCCTTATTGTCGTTATTTATCTTGAGGTAAATCGAGCCGATAACCCATCCCCCGAATGGTTTTAAAGTATTTTGGACGTGTTGGATTCGCTTCAATCGCCTGTCGCAGCCAGCTCATGTGGACATCAAGCGTGCGCGTATCCCCCGTATAATCTGTCTGCCACACTTTTCTGATCAGTGTCTTCCTCATCATAAGACGGCCCGGGTTCCGAAGAAAAACCTCCACCAACTTCGTTAGTTTGGGTGTGAGGCGCGTTTGCTTTTTCATGCAGCGCACTCGCCTTTTGGCGATGTTTAGCTTAATAGGTCCGGCTTCGAGTGTGTATTGATCGTCCCCAGGCAGCATTCGTTCAACACGATTCAGTAGTTTCCGCGGCGTGAAGGGGTGGATCAGCGTCAGGTTTGCTCCGCTGCCGCGATCGGGCTTAGTGTTCTCGGGTGAAACCAGGATTATGGGGACACCATCGAGTGCCGCTCGCGCCTTGCGGCACATACGCGTGCCCGATGTTTTCATTGAAGCAGCATCGAGAACCAGAAGATCCGGGGGAGCTTTCTTCGCGGAAGAGACTGCCTTCTCTAATTTATGGTGGACTTGAACTTGATACCCTTTTCGTTCAAGAGCAGGGGCGAATGAAGGAGCATTTGCACGACCACTCTCAATTAACAGGACTTCTGCATTTGGCATTTGTAGATCCTGGCTCCCTCAAACAATGGTCAGCCCAATGTGGCGCTGACGGATTTCCATTCTACCATTATTAATATTGACTGCAACTGGGAAATTCGTTCTGGTCATCAAGGCTGTGTTTTATTAATTATGGATTAGCCTAATTGTTGAAGAAACAATTGGGGATCCTGCCTCTGGCTGCTGCGGATGCGGCTGGCACCACCTCCCTCGCTCGGGTCACGCCCCCCTCCGAACCCTCTAAAAGGGACTGCGTCAAGAAGGAATGATCGCTCGGCAGCATATGCCGTGGGTGCAACCCACAAAGCCAATGGCGACAAAGATTCCCGAAGGAGAGGATGCCAATCCTCTCCACTATCCCACGAGCTGACCGCAAGGCGGCGGCCGATGGTCTTGGCTGCGTTGATGACTTCCACTTCCCGTGAGCGACCTCTCCCATGAGTGGTCAGCACCCACGTTGTCATGTTCGCGGGTTCGCAGAAGTACTCCAGGTGAGCCCACTCCTCTAATTCCTGTGCCCAAATCATCTCTCCTGCGGCCTCGATGACCTTTGCGGCACCAAATAATGCGGATGAATAAGCCGGTCCTCCACCGACTATCACACAGGTTCCATCCTGAACCTCGCTCGCGAACCGCCTGCCTAACTCAAGTTGACCCGGCATCCACCGCTCAAGGATCGCCGGTAGAGCCTCCACCGCTGTAGATATGAGCTCCGCTGAGGCGTCATCACATAACCTGGCGGCAAGAGCGTATCCCATGAGCAATGAACCCAGGTAGCTGAGTAGGCCGGGCCCAAAAGGAAAATCGGGAACCTCGACTTGAAGCACATTGCCAGCTGTCGTCGCGAGCGTACTGTCGATATTACTGGTAATCGCGAGCGTCTGAGCTCCGATTTCATTGCCCATTTCAAGCGCCTCTATTGTGCGGGCAACTTCCCCAGATGATGAAATTGCGACAAGAAGTGTGTCCTGGCATCTCGTCCCCGAATCAGGGATTAGATAGCGTGAAAGATACATCGACGAACCTGCCTGCACATGCCGCTGCGCCAGGGTTCTAAGTATCATCTCCAGGCCGAGGGCAGCGTGATGGGAATCCCCTGACCCACAAAGGATAACCTTCCTCACCGAAGCATTTTCTATCGCCAGGTGCGAAGCTCGTTTAATGGCTGTTTCCCAGAATTCGGTGATGTAATCCCGAGCCATTCCGATTTGAATCGTGAGTGATTTCTGCATTAATCGCTCCTGTCCATGAGTGTATAATCATACCGATGAAACGGGAATCTCCGAAGTATCTTTTCATAGGGGGTATTCGGGAAGATTATTCTATCACCCATACAAATCGGGCGATTTCAGGTGCGCTAGGAGGAAACGCGATCTACTCCGCGGTTGGCGCCAGGATTTGGTCTGGATCCGTAGGTGTCCTCGGGCGGATCGGTTCCAACTTCGATAGGGTGAAGTTAGAGAAAATCGAACAAGCGGGGGTCGATACGAGCAATGTTTGTGTCCTCGACCGACCGCTTTCAACGATCACTTTCTACGCGTACCTCTCGCCAGAAGAGCGTGTGGACGTCAACCCAACAGTTCATTATCGACGGATCAATAAGCCGATGCCGAAGGCATTACTGGATTACCGATCTTCAACTGATGGGCAAGGGGATCGAGAAAAATACACACCGTATACAATACGACCGACTGACATCCCTGAATCTCTTGGCAGCATTCAAGGCGCACATTTGGCACCTGCGGATTATCTATCACATTTAACCATCCCGGCACGCCTCCAACAAAAGGACGTCCGTTGGATCACTCTGGATCCTTCGCTTCGATATATGACCTCAGATTTCAAACGGGATTTGCCCGCCCTTCTCCGAGACATCAATGTCTTTCTTCCAAGTGAACTCGAGGCGCGCGAATTCTTTTACCAGGGTATAAAAGATGTATGGGAAATGGCAGAGGCTTTTGGCGAAATGGGACCACGATTCGTCGTGATAAAACGGGGAAAGCGAGGACAGGCGCTCTGGGATGGTGATGCGAAGCGCCGCTGGCTCATCCCGGCATACCCCAGCAAGGTCCAGGATGTGACGGGCGCGGGGGATGCCTTCTGCGGCGGATTCCTCGTCGGCCTGAATGAAACGCAGGACCCTGTGGAAGCATCGCTTAGGGGCAGTGTTTCATCCTCATTGGTTGTTGAAGGAAGCGGCGCATTGTACGCATTGGGCGCTGCCCCCGGCTTATCACAAGCGAGATTGTCTGCGCTACGATCAGGGCTAAGGGAAGTATAAGACATGGATTTAGATCGACTCATCAACCGCGCAATCGAGATCCAGTCTATCCCTGCGCCGACTTTCCATGAATCAAAACGTGCACTTTTTCTTAAGAATGCATTCGAGGACGCCAACCTAAAGAATATTGAATTGGACGATATAGGAAATCTCTACGGTCTAATCCCGGGTTCTAGCAACCAACCCACCATTGTCTCAGCTCATCTGGATACAGTTTTCCCAATGGACACACCCTTAGACTCGCGCCGCGATGGCAATCGGATCTATGGCCCTGGAATTGGGGATAATTCCATCGCTTTAGCGGCACTTGTCGAGCTGGCACTGGATCTTTCTTCGAAGAAACTTAAGCATGACCTCTGGCTGGTTGCAAATGTCTGTGAGGAGGGACTGGGAAATATCCGGGGAATGCAAGAGGTTGTAAACCGCTTTCAAGATCAGCCACGAGCTTACCTCATCCTTGAGGGAATGGCCCTCGGTTGTATATTTCACAAAGGACTTCAGGTTAAACGTTATCGAATCACGGTCGAAACAGCAGGAGGACATTCATGGGCACATGCAGGTCGACCCTCCGCCATTCACACCCTCTTCAAGCTAGGTTCTGAAATCATCGATACCAGCCTACCTGCAGACCAACGAACGACCCTCAATGTTGGAGTAATCACCGGCGGAACGTCTATCAATACGATTGCCAATCAAGCGAGTCTCGAACTTGATCTGCGTTCCGAAGGCGATGCTCAACTGGACAATTTGGATCGAACAATAAAGGATCTGTGCCATGATTTCCGCCAGGATGAAGTCACAATCAAAATTACCATGATCGGGGAGCGTCCGGGAGGCTCTCTTCCTGCCGATCATCCGCTCATCAAGGCGGCTTGTAAGGCTTTAAAATCAGCCGGTGTTCGCGAGAGCCGTTTGGATGTAGGATCAACGGATGCCAATGCCCCCTTGAGCAGGGGATATCCTGCTATATGCATAGGATTGACAAGGGGTGACGGCGCACATACACCCCAAGAATATATCGAAATATCTCCAATAGAAAAAGGCTACAAAGCCCTGATGAACCTCATACTTTCGTTATAAGATCTGCCCTCCCGTTTCAATCCTCTGTTCCGCTACACGTGGGTTTTTTTTATTCCGACCGGGATCAATGATGACAAGACGGGCTCAGCGCCCGCTTTGATTTATCTCATTTCGAAGAGGCTGTTCGACGGAATTTTATCGAGCTGTGTCCTGCGAAGTCCCCTGTTTTTTGGGGGGCGAAGTCCCCTGTTTTTTGGGGGGCGAAGTCCGCGACCGAAGTGAGCGGGGAGCCTGTCAAAGGAAACACCGAGGAGTTCAAGCCAGGCTGGTCTTAGTGGCCATGCTTTCTCCATACCTTACACCGTAACAATTTCTTTATTACCCGGGTTGACGCTGCCCTTCTTCACAAAACGTTGGTAATTTAACCTTCATTAAGGTTCCGAAGTCGGGCTTGGGGTTGTGGTCGGTGTAGGAGGATCCCCTTCAATGGTGAATCGCGTTGAGACCATCCATGTTTCACCCAAGAAGATTTGAATCTCGTACTCTCCCGGTGACCATATTCCCGGATCGCATTCTGTGTAGCCATAACCACCAGTTCCCCCATCCCACGCATGGGTTTCCAAACAAATCACTTCTAATTCACGATACCAGATTGCAGTCCATCGCAAATCGTTCGTGAGATAGTTGTATGTGAATGTTCCAAACAATCTTCCGACTGGGTTCGTGTAAAAATCAGACGCTCCGATCGGAAGATTTTGGCGATCGATCCGCCCAGCCACCAGCAAGGGGCTGAAGACCGCCTCAGGATCTGGAGTCTGTGTCTCACGCAAGAGGAGAACGTGGATCTCCTCCGGGAGAGAGGGCGTGGGCGTCTGCGTTGCCGTTGATGTGACCGTAGGCGTGAGCGTGATTGTCGGCGTGGTTGTGTTTTTTAAAGTTGGCGTAATTGTGGGCGTGGATGTTTTCGTTGCCGTTGGGGTGATTGAGGGCGTTGGGGGATAAAACGCATAGACCGCCCTCCGCCCGAGAGATGCCGATACAATTCCTGCAAGGCCAAACATCACCGCAAGAGCAAACCAACGCCACCCGATGTGCGTCCGCTCTTTCCGCAGAAGGTAATAGGGTAATTTCCTTGCGGCTCGAATTTGGACCCAGCCAACCCAAGCGGCACCAATTACACCCAACCCGAAAATGGCCGTCATCAGCAGAATCGTCTGATCAATCGTCATTCCAGACCTCACGACTGTTCCACTTCCAGAGTTGCTGACCCATCGATCTCAACGCTAACCGAATAGACCTTGGCACTGACCGCCTCATATTCCAATTCACACCCATTGACCCGCAATGATTTCGGAGGTGCAGGTAAAGAAAGCCAAATTTGTCCTTGGCCTCCCCGCCTACAGTCTATCATCGATGCTACCATCCGTGCTTGATGATCCCAGGTTTTTACACATAATCCCTGCGATATGTGCAAAGTATCTCCAACCCATTGTGGCTCATCACGCGCTTCACGCAACGCGATCAGCTTCACGCCATGGGCAGGGATAGGCCCTGAGTGGAGAACGCGATCATCGATGAATGTGTACCGTGCATTCCAATAATCAACGCTATGATAATCGAGTGACGTATTGAGGCTGAACCGTTCTACTGGTATCTCGAAATGCTTTTCTTCATCTTCCCAGTTGATAATCGCAATCAGCGACCACTTTCCGATGGGTCCCGTAAGATCCATCAGCAGCAGCCTTGGCCTATTTTCCTCGAGGAGATCGACAACGCGCATTCGCCCGGGTAGCGGTGGGCACAAGCGAGCAAGCCAGCTTCTTCTCTCCGCATCGAGATCGAGCAAATCATCGGAGACCATTGCTGATCCACCCGAGAGGGCGACAACCGTCACCAAGGTCTGGACCTCAGCCTCAGATAACTGGGTTTCGTTCTTCCGTAGGAGCAAGCAATCTGGATCGTTAATCCACCAGCGGCGATGAAGCGGAGCGCGTGTGATCGTGTTATGAAGCGCATTGCGAACTGAAGGAAGATCCAGCTCGTTTTGGATAAGCGCGTCGACGGACGCGTATCTTGGCTTCCAGGAAGGTGCTACGTCCGCACCAACACGCATTGTATCGAAGATGCCAATGCCAGAACCGAGCGGGCAGCCGCACCCTACGAGAGTGCTCTCCTCGCCTGCCACGTCCCGGATCTTCGTCAACATCTCCCGCAGCGCTTGCGCGCCTGTGAGCCGTGGGTTGTATCGTCTGCCAGCGATCGCCGCGGCATATAGGAAATCGAGCTTAATATAGGAAAAACCCCAACGGTTAACAACAGTATCAACCACGCTTTCAATATACTCCTGCACGCCAGGATGGGTCACATCGAGAGCACGGCCAAAAGATTCCCAAACCCAACCCGTGTTAACCGGCAGACCAAACCTGTTTCGAAGAACCCATTCAGGGTTTCTCTGCACGACCTTAGCACTGCGAAGGGCAATAAAAGGCGCAATCCACAAACCCGCCACAAAACCCCCTCCTTGTATCTCGCGTGCGATCTGATCCATTCCCCCTGGAAACCGTTCATTCGCTGTCAGCCAATCTCCGATATCTGCTTGATATCCGTCGTCGATTTGGATAATCTCCAGCGGGATTTCGTCCTGATATTCTTTTACCCATTGGAGGTGATCGAGAATATGACGCTGATGGACCTCCTGATAATAGTAATACCAGGAGCACCACCCCAGCGGGGGTGTATTAGCGACTCGAGCCGAGTTCTCGGTGGCGGTCAATTCCAGATATGTTGATAAAGGGTCACTGGATTTCATATCTACGAAATTGAGGCAAGCCCAATCCGAGATGAAGGATTCCCCGGGATCTAGGAGAACATTATCCAGGTCAAATCGTAGATGGAGCGAAGTTCTTTCACCCCCCATATTGGACCCTACCGTCCCGAATGCCTCATTTTGAGAAAGGAAACCCGCAAGAATTCCGATATGACTGGTGCGATCCAGAAGCACGCCAAACATATCTGAAAGGACCCTGCCTTGCCCGTTGGGATTCCTCACGCCCGGTCGTTCTATCATCGTGCGCCTAATCGGACCGAGCCGAGTGCCAGGCCTTGCCTGGTCGGCTCCAACTAATCCAGCGTAACTCCAGCTTTGCCAACCGTTGGCATAGAACGCCAGGTCAATCTTTGGAGATGCGAAGTGAACGCCGCTCAGAGGGCCGTTTCTCTCTTCGCTGAGATGTGCGCGATTTCTGCGACGACCAAACGATTTCTTGCTCTCATCCAATCCGGCAGCCATCATATCCGCCGAAATAAGCCTGATCGGGGATGTTCCTTTATTCTTGATCTTGAGACGCCACAACATCGTTGGAGACGAAGGGAGCAGCGAGAAACACACATCCGCCTCCAAGCGAGCATTTATCGGAATTCGCAGTGTCAGGTGATCTGATGATCCAAACGATTGGACAGCTTCTCCCTTATTAACCTCGTCCGCCCGAGAGAATTTCAAGTGAGTTGTATGCTTTCTCCCGGCTTCAATCCAGGTCAGGACCATTGAAGCTTTCGAAATTTGGAGATCATGTGAGATCGTGCCAATCGACCACGTATCCATTTGTGGTTGGAAGAAGAAATGCAAATGAGGAGAAGAAAGTGATGGGATCATGGTCTACAGTGTTCTCGAGCACAGGTTGAGAGGAGGCCTACATTTGGTCTCGAGTCAGTATGGGGTTTCAATCCCATAAGAAGGACCTCTCGACCGTGAAAAACTCGTCGTCCTCACCCTAAGGCAGGTTTGATGACTCGATCATTTATCTTGGTGCTGGAGAGATCTCCGCCCTGGACACTAATGAGTAAATGATCAAAGCCTTCGTGTATACTGTATTCCTGCTGCATATAACAAGCAACTTATTTCGGGATTCTGCATCCAATGCAAGAGAGAGAAACGATCTCAATCAAAGCACTTAAAGCCGGTGACCGTGAAGCTTTCGCGACGATGGTCGATGCTTACTCTCCAAAGCTGTATAAGCTTGCATTGCGTATGCTGGGTGATCCTCTTGAGGCAGAAGATATCCTACAAGAAGCCTTTCTAAAGGCATACCGAGGGCTTGAAAACTTCAGGGGTGGCTCGAAACTAAGCACTTGGCTTTACCGTATCACCGCGAATGAAGCGTTAATGCGACTACGGAAGAAAGAGTTGGACACAATTCCCGTCGATGAGCCCTTGCTCCTCAAAGATGGTGCAGAGGTTCCTCGTGAACTAAAGGATTGGTGCTGCCTACCTGAAGCTGAGTTAATGAGTGCTGAGGCACAGGGCACATTGGATATCGCCATTAATTCTCTCTCCCCCTCGCTCCGCACAGCATTCGTTCTACGTGATCTTCAAGGACTCTCAACTCGTGAAGCAGCGGAGATTCTTAAGATTTCAGAGGCAGCGATTAAAACCCGGCTTCTCAGAGCCCGACTGCAACTTCGGGAAAGCCTTTCAAATTACTTCTCTGAGAGAATGGAACGGACAGCAGATGCCTGAACATAAACACTGCAAGGAATTTCTCAGTCAGGTCTCAGATTATCTTGACGACTTTATCGATCCAAAAACCTGCGAGGAACTTGATAAACACCTTATCGACTGCCCAAATTGTAGTGTTTTCGTTGACACGCTTAAAAAAACAGTTTCCCTATACCAACAACGAGAAGAAGGTATCGAGCTTCCTGGAGGCGTTAGGGAGCGATTGTTTAAAGTTCTGAGCTTAGAGGACTTGATCCGCTGACGAGCCTTTCGCCCGATTTCGGAGCCAAGATTGAGAGACAAGATGGTCCTAATAAATAATATGCGGGGGATGCAATCGGCAGATAAACCTTCGAAAGCGCAATTAACCACACAATCACAAGAGCCTGGTGCCGGAGAACCTTGCCCCACTTGCGGCATGGCCAATTTAGATTACGATGGCTGTCTAAATTTAGTATGCACCAACTGCGATTATGTTGCCTACGGGGTTTTCCACTGCTAAGAGCTTCCCCCCTCCGGGTGAGGGCCACAAAATCAATTGAGTGAGAATCGAGGCATCGATATTTCGTTAATCGCAAAAGCTGCGATATTCCTGGACCGGCTAAAATTGTTGTCCGAATACGAATTAGGATCTGTCCATTGCGCCGAACCACGCACATATTACTCCTCGTTATTGGCTTCATCTTCATTGCATTGGCAATTCTCACTGCAGCGATTGCAGCCAATCAAACACGAAAACTTGCCGAGATCGAGAAGCCGCTGGACTGTGTGGAACCAATGAAGGTTGATTATCCCGCACCAGCAATTCAGCTTATTGATACCGCCGGATCAACCGTCTCTCTCGCCGATCACATGGGAGACGTAATCCTTTTGAACACATGGGCAACCTGGTGCCCTCCATGCCGTAGAGAGATGCCCGATCTGGAGGCTTTCTTCCGTACGCACGCCGAGGAAGACTTCGTCCTTCTGGGAGTCAATGTCGGGGACGGAATGGAAACTGTGAATCAATTCGTTAACACGTTCCAGCTAACTTTTCCGATCTGGCTTGATCCCGATGAGAGTACGTTACGATCTTTAAATACCTTCTCACTCCCCTACTCCATCGCAATTGATCGAGAGGGAATCGTTCGCTACGCATGGAGCGGGGCAACCTACTTAAGCGTGCTCGAAAGTACGATATCGCCCATGCTGAGGCAATGAGGTAAGAAAAATAATGAACGCAAAGGTAACGTGGAGCAAGCGGTTGTCATTTACCGGAGAAGCGGATACGGGGTTTTCAGTTCCACTCGGTGCAAATCCAGACGTCGGTGGTGACAATGATGGTTTTCGCCCGATGGAACTGATCGCCATCGGCCTAGCGGGCTGTACGGCCATGGATGTTATCTCTATTTTGCAGAAGAAACGGCAGAATGTGACCGAATTCGAAGTCCAACTCCGCAGTGAACAAGCGCGGGATCACCCGCGCGTTTTCACGCAAATGGAAATCGAATATTTAATTAGCGGGCATGATATTGATGAAACCGCAGTGGAGCGAGCAATTGAATTATCAGAAAATGAATATTGCCCTGCGCAAGCAATGTTCAATCGGATACTACCTATCAAACTTTCCTACCGGATATTGCAGGCCAAACAATAATCATCAAAAGCAGTTACATAAAAAGCCCTGGCTCTTCTTCGCCGGGGCTTTTTCATTCGCTACTCTTTTAGAATACTTTCGGTGCTAGCAAATTGGAAATTGATTTCCTACATAATGGAGAAGTGCGCAGAATTCGTGGGAACAATAATTGATGGTTTCAGTTTACCGTGAAATATGTGTAGTGGTATTGAATCCTGCCATCAATCAACCCAAGTGTATCATTCCCATCCATGACCACACCTTGCTCACTCGTTGCTCTCCACATGAAATGACGCGTTCGCCCCTCCCCTGATTTGCCCATAACCTCGAATTGCGCGTTGGGCAGAATATTCGTGAAAAGTGATTGATACCATTGCTGAACCGGATCCTTCCCGACGATTGTACGCTCACCGGTAACATGGGCGGCCCGATCGGCGTACAGGCCGGAGACAAATACTGGGTCGTGCTCATTCATTCTGCCAATCAATCTCTCCGGCATGTCGGCAACGGGAGCGCTTGCAGGCCAGTCGAAATCAGCCATTGCATTCCAAAGGTTCATATACTTCGGGCGCTTCGCGAAATCCCAACTCCAAGCATTCGCTGCTGAGAGACCTAGATCTCGCGCTTTCTGCAGAAAGCGCGTCACTTCATCCGCTGTTGGACACCAGTCTCCCCGGGCATATGTCGGGAGGGTAGGAATCACGGGCCTCAGCGGCTTTAACGCCATGTACTGTTCGACGCAGCGCTCAAGCTGCTGCTCTGGATTGTGCATCTGCTCAAAGTAAACCTGGGGCATGCTGATATCGCAATATTCCAGGAATTCCGCAAACGGTAATGCCGCGTGTGTTCGCGGGTAACGATAGGAGCTGAGAGCGATCGGGAGATTCGGCATCCCCGCGCGAATCTCCTTCATAAACTGGCTTGCGGCAGCTCTTTTACTCGTTGTGCGATACTCGCCCTCTGCATCGATGACGTATCCGTCGAGGTGAAGCGCTGTCATTCTGTCGACTGCCATCCGGGCTTCGTTCACCGGGTCATCCCCGCGAACGTAGTGCCACCCCCAAACTTCAACACCCACATTCTTTAATGCATCACGCACCGGAGGGATCAGATCGACGTTCCTTTCAAAATCGAAGTTGTAAGGCCACGTCGCCCCATCTGCCACTTTAATCAGAACGTGCGAGAGATCGGCAGCAGAAGCCGTAGCTGCAATTGCCTCTGGGTCACCCCCATCACAGAAAGGGATTTTCCAAATGAAGTAACCTTTACCGTAAAGGGTCATTTACGTATCTCCCTGTATGCTCTCTATGGATTCTTTCATCTCATCTTTCCCACCTTCATTCCACATTGCCCCATGCTCACCATCACCTATCATCGTCCTTGAGCTGCTCTCCTCTCTCCGGCAGTTTTTGCTTTCGTAGACCACCAGCCCGTCTTAAAGAATCTGGTCCATATCGCTCGCGGATTGAGTCTATGGCTTGCTGTAACTCCTCATCCCGATCCCATTTCCGATCAAATAGGTCTAACTGACGGATGGGCTCATGTAAATCCGAAACCCCCACTCCCAAGAGCCGGACTGCTTGGCCTTTCATCCACAAATCCCGAAAAAGTTTACAGGATTCATCGAATATTATCCGCTCTCGATCCGTCGGCTGCTCAAGGCGAACCTGCCTTGTTTTCGTCGTAAAATCCGGCCAACGGACCTTAATCCTGATGGTATGCCCGGCTAGCCCCGCCTTACGTAGTCTTCGGCCAACCGTTTCGCTCAATCTTAGGATCACTGGCCGCAGCATATCCCAATCGGATATATCAGCGGAAAAAGTCCGTTCAGCCGACATTGACTTCGGGTCTCGCCCCTCAATTACTGGGCGATCATCCTCCCCACACGCTCTTGATGCAAGTTCCAGACCAAAATCCCCGAGAGTTTTATTCAATGCCAGTGAGGACATGTTTGCCAGGCCCCCAATCGAATTAATACCGCTTTCAGCCAAGCGATCCATTGTCTTCGGACCCACACCCCACAGCATTCTCACTGGCAAAGGCGCCAAGAATGAAGCCTCTTGTCCCGGAGGTACTACGATTATCCCTTTCGGCTTTCCGACTTCTGTTGCGATCTTGGCGACTAGTTTATTGCTGGCAACCCCCCAAGAAGTTGGGAGTTTGAACCGCTCAAGAACTTCCCTTTGAAGAAAGCGTGCCGCCTCAAGCCCGGTACGTGGATCATCGCTAACGTCGAGAAAGGCCTCATCAATTGACAACTGCTCAACGACCGGCGCAGAGTCGCGGATGAAACTCATAATCTCCTGGGAATGCTTGCTGTATATCTCGTGTTGAGGCGAAATTACGATCAGATCTGGGGCCTTACGCAGCGCTTGCGCAGTCGGCATCGCCGACCTGATGCCGAACTCACGAGCCGCATAAGACGCCGAGGAGACAACTCCACGCCCCTCCGCTGTACCACCGACAACGAACGCTTTCCCTTCTAAACTCGGGTTGCGCAGGCTCTCAACCGAGCAGAAAAACGCGTCGAGGTCGAAATGCAATATTGTTCTCGTCGTGAACGCCATTAGTAGCCTCTACTCGAATCACACTCCCTCTGTTAACCATAATCACGGCTCACAAATCTGCAAGCATTTGTATATGTAGGATTCCAAATCGCCATTGTGAATATTGACACATACAATCTCTTCCATAGAATCTAGGTGTGGATCCCACTAGAGGAGGTTTTACGTGCGAACCTGTACACAATGCAATAAACAATCCCCCGATACAGCAAGTGAATGCATCCAGTGTGGAGCGAATCTCTCTCTTCACTCTACGACCGCCGAGGCTCTGAAAGAGATGCAATCTAACCCTCGTGTTAGCCAGATCCGCCTTATCGTCGCCCAGGACGCGTGCCCCGCATGCCAACAAAAAGAAGGCACTTATCCAAAAGATGCGGTCCCCGAATTACCGACTTGCGGATGCTCAACCAGTTCGGGCTGTGGCTGTTTCTATGAACCCGTACTCAACGTGATTTTTCCTTAAAATAGGAGTGGTAGATTAGGTTCTAAACGTCTGATCGTGGGTTTGTCGGCCGAGGCTTTCCGTCCATGTGTTTGGCGTGGAGTTGATCATAATCGAGGGTGGAAGGCTTCTGAGAAGACCATGGATTATAACCCTCGAAAAATCCCGGCAATGCTTCTCTCGTGGCTGCAATCCTGGTTTACTGAAGTGATTCTCCACCCTTCCCAGATTTACTTGCAAGTATCTCTCTCACCGATTCAACGGCTTGATCTCTTGTTTTGAGCTTTCCTGCTACCTGGAGCTCAACTAGGCGCTGAAGGAGTTGTCCAATCATCGGCCCTGGCTTGAGGTTAAATTCTGATGTGATTTCTTCCCCATCGAGCAGGGAGTCCACATCTATGACTTCATCTATTCTGTCGAAATAAGCCTCAAGCAGCGGATGCCCTCTGTTTACACGGCTCTCCCACAGTTCCTCTGATGGCGGACCTTCCGTCCCCGCCAGGAAGTGAGCCAGGTCGCAAAGAATAAGCCCTGCACCTGCATCTTGCGTTTGTTGGAAGTAGCGATAAATATGGAGGTCATTATCGCTTTTATTTTCCTCGGAAAATTTAGGGATGTGCCCGTGAAGAAATCGATCAAGCCAAAGTTTTTCTCTTCGGCTCAAATTATAGCGATCGGACCATGCCGAAGCTGCAAACGTCTTGCTCCCCCGACCCGACCCTTCAGAAGATCCATCCTGATCGCCGCATTGCCCAAGATTAACGTATTGCGAAAAAAGGCTACCCAGGAGAACCCAGGCCCGTATTGTCCGCCCAGAACTCAGCTCTTTGTCTAGATAGTCTGACAACGATTCACGAAAGCGCCCCAGGCGGATCGCGATCAATCCAAGCGTCGACTCTGCGGCAGCTTCAGGGTCATGCATGGGCGCTAAGACTTGGAAGATTTCACCGAGTCTTGAGATCACCGTGAATGCCTGTCGGGTGATTTCAATCTTATTGGCCGGGCGCGTTTTTCCGTCAGCGTGATGGTAGAACTCATGAAAAAGCACGTCAAATAGACGTAGATGGTCGAGCAATCGCAGCGATCGTGCGGGGTTTTGGCTATCAAGCATGCGGAAGATTTCGTCTCGCAATCTCTCGACCGAGACGTGAGTCAACAATGGACCAGCTTCCTTGATCTGCTGAACCGTATTCGGCTCGATGCGAAATTCAAGCTCAGAGGCAATGCGTACAGCTCGCAAGGCGCGCACGGGGTCATTTTGTATGGCATCAGGCTTACATGCCCGCAAGAGCGTAGCCCTTAGATCCTTGAGACCATTTCCAGGATCGATGAGAATATCGAGATTATGTGGGTCAAACGCCAGCGCGTTGATCGTAAAATCGCGATACCCGAGATCTTCTTGAAGGTTGGATCCTCTCATCCGTGCAAAATCAAAAACCCATTCTTCTCCATCTGATCCAGGCACCAATACTCGTCCCGCGCCCCGTTCCAGATCGAGGTTGTAGTATTTACCGCCCAACCCATCAGCAATCTGCCTGGCGAGGCTTAAGGCATCACCAGCAACAACAAAATCGAGATCAAAGGATTGTCGCTGTAAGAAATGATCCCGAACGGCGCCTCCCACCAGCCATACTTTCGGACCTTCAACTTGTGAAGGCAAGAGCGCCAGGAGCGCAGGGGGGAGGGTTTTTTGCAGGGTCATCCGAAAATGGAAAGCCTATTCTGGGGGGATGTACTTATCCGGTTTTACTACACCGATGAAAGGGAGATTCCGATAGTATTCATCTAGATCGAGTCCGTAGCCAAAGACGAACTTGTTGGGTATTTTAAATCCGCAGTAGTGGATCGGGACTTCCGCTTCCCTGCGCCCGTGCTTATCCAATAAAGTACATACTCGCACAGACGATGGTTGACGGGTTTTGAGCAGCTCGATCACGGAGGCGATGGAATGCCCGCTGTCGATGATGTCCTCAACCAATAGAACATCTTCACCCTCGATTGAGCTTTGAAGGTCTAGTGTAATTCGGACCTGCCCGCTAGATTGCCGTGCGCCAGTGCCATAAGAGGATACCGCCATGAAATCGATGGTATGTGGAATGGTGAGAGTTCGCATCAGATCGGTGAGGAACATTACCCCGCCGCGTAAGATGCAAACCAACAGGACGGACTTGCCCTCATAATCCCGGCTGATCTCTTCACCAAGCTCAGTAACTCTCGCTTGAAGATCGTCTTCAGGGATCAGAATCTCCTCTAGGAACTCCTTATACGGCAGCATTTTCAATCCCTTGGAACCACGTGATGCACGCGGCAGCGAGCCTCATACAGCTCACTGGCACCAACCACAACAATTGGATCATTGAAATATGCGGGTTCTCCGTTGATCAGCCGTTGCGTGCGCGACGCGGATCCTCCGCAGACCATGCAAATTGCGTGCAATTTATCAACACGCTCCGCCTGAGCCATCAACTTCGGCATGCACCCGAAAGGCTCCGCTCGAAAGTCGGTATCCAGACCTCCGACGATCACGCGCAGGCCGGCTGCTGCTAATTCTTGGATAATGTCGCATAAACTCTCGTGAAAGAACTGTGCTTCGTCGATGGCAACTACCGTTGTGTCCTCTTCAATAAGTTCGCGGATTTGATCCGGATCCTGAACGGGCGTAGCTTCAAACTCTGATCCAGCATGGGAGGCGAGTTTCTCAACAGCGTAACGCGTATCAATACTCGGTTTAAAGACTTGGACTTTCTGCCGGGCGATAACCGCGCGCCTTAACCTTCTAATCATCTCATCAGTCTTCCCGCAAAACATAGATCCGGTTATAACTTCCACGCTCCCATTTTGATGGCGCATATGTTCCATTAACTCCTTTTACAAATAAAATGAGCAGGTGCTTTCACACCTGCTCTGAGTTTACACTAGCCTATTATTTGAGCAAGTTTAAATGTTCTATACCTGCGGTTCCATCGCGGCTTCTGGCAATTCAAACCCGCGCCTTTTTAAGTCTCGCTTCAGATCTGCAAGACTCTTTCGCCCAAAGCCATCGATATCGAGTAATGCCTGGTCACCTTTTTCCATCATCTTCATCACTTTGCCGACATCCTCGATGCCCGCCTTTGCCAGTGACGATTTCGCACGAGCGCTCAGTTCAAGTTCTGCGATGAGAAGGTCTGGCGATGTTGTCGCACTTGCTCGCGACTCTTTATCCTCAACATATTGCTGTCGCGCTTCGAGTTTCTTATAGAAGCGATCGACCTGCCCTTCTGTATCAACGATACGCTGCTCCCCAGTGTAAAAAGGATGACAATTGGAACAAACATCCGTGTGAATCGATTCAACCGTCGATCCAGTCTGCCATGTGTTGCCACATACACAAACGACTGTAGTGTTGGGGAAATACTTCGGGTGGATTTTTTCTTTCATCAGGTTACAACCTCATCAGATAGGGGCCAACATTTCATCACCTGGCGCTAGGTTTCCAGTGTAAATGGGACAGACCTATTCCAGCCACGTGAGATAGATATATTTATTATTGAACTACGTTGACGCGTTTACGTCCTTTGCGGACGAAATCGAAGTGGACAAACCCATCTGCGACAGCATAGAGTGTGTCATCTTTACCGCGTTTTACATTCACCCCTGGGTGAATGCGGGTTCCACGTTGGCGCACCAGAATATTCCCGGATTGCACACGCTCACCACCAAATTTTTTCACACCCAGTCTCTTTGAGTGACTGTCACGTCCGTTCCTTACTGAACCGCCACCTTTTTTATGTGCCATGATTTATCCCTGCTTTATTTCTTAGCCGTTGATTTTTTGCCGGAAGAAGATGTTTTGGGCCCAGTTTTTTTGGACGTGGACTTAGCTTTAGCTTTGGTGTCCTTCGCCTTCTTGCTGGTTCCAGTTTCCTTTTTGGCTGTCTTCTCTGCGCTTTTCTTCGCAGTTGGTGCAGCCTTCTTCGTGGCCTTTTTCACGGGGGGCTTTTCCGCTTTGTCAGCTTCTTTTTTGCCCGCCGCCTTCTTTTCAGCCGAGGGCAGCGTAATTTTATCGATGGACACGCGAGTATATTGCTGCCGGTGACCCTTCTTACGACGATAACGTTCCTTCGGGATATATTTGAAGACGATGATTTTCTTAGCTTTTATCTGGTCGAGCACTTTACCTTTTACTGATGCCCCTTTGATCACTGGTGTGCCGACTTTAATGGTCGAGCCATCTACTGAGAGGAGCACTTCCTTAAACTCAACCGCTTTGCCTATCTCCAACGGTAACCGGTCGACCTCAATATGCTCCCCTTCCCGGGCGATGTATTGTTTACCGCCGGAATTTACGATTGCGTACTTCATTCACTTCCTCCAGCTTCGCTTCACCACCGCACCCGCAGAAATAGTTACGACAACTGCCTGCCGGCGGGGAAGTTGGGGATTCATGCACCCGCCCCAACGTCTTTGCGTCGGGGCAGACGCAACATTATAACGAGTGTGTCATCACCCTGTCAACGATTAGTTATAAGACTACCCCGGCCAGTTAATCGGCTGCGGCTGCCTCTGCGTCAATGATTTCCTCCTCAGGCTGTAATTCAGGGGTACTTTCTAATACCCCGTCTAACCTCTCATCATGTAAAGCGATTTCTTTGCCTGGGAAGCCGGTACCCGCCGGGATCAGCTTGCCGATGATCACATTTTCTTTTAGGCCGCGCAGGTAGTCGACTTTACCTTCGATTGCTGCACCAGCCAGCACTTTGATCGTATGCTGGAAGGACGATGCGGAGAGGAAGGATTCCGTACTCAGCGAAGCTTTTGTTACCCCAAGTAGAACTTGCATAGCTTTCGCCGGCTGACCCCCGTCTTTCAGCGCCTGCTCATTCATCCTTTGCAGGTAATATCGATCGATGAGATCACCAGGAAGTAGTTCCGTACTGCCTGGTTGCGTGATCTGAACCTTAGAGAGCATCTTGCGAGTGATGACCTCGAAGTGCTTGTCATTGATATTCTGTCCCTGAGATCGGTAGACCTTCTGGACTTCGGTCAGCAAATAAAGTTCGCATGCCTCCCGGCCAAGAATACTTAAGATACGATGAGGATTTTTTGATCCTTCAGTGATCTGGAAGCCCGCCTCAACCTTATCTCCCTCTTTCACAAGCAGGCGTGAGCTTACAGGGATGTCATAGGTTTCCTCTTCCAGGAGATCGTAAGAGACGATGACTTTACGATCCTGTACCCGCACTCGTCCCGCGTGACTGGCAGTGATCTCCGATTCCCCTCGCTTCGCGATAAGCGCTCCTGCCTCGATCTCGTCCGCATCTTCGACCCGCATTGCCCAGTTGCCGGGGACGTTGTATTCATCCTTTATCAAGTCGCTATTAACGACGTTGACCACGCGGGGCCCATCCGGAACCTCAGGGCTGACTACCTGGATCGTCCCTGCGATCTCGGCGATCACAGCTTCACCCTTCGGTTTCTTCCGCGCTTCAAACAGTTCCTCAACCCGCGGTAGACCTGTCGTGATATCTCCTCCCGCAGCAACACCGCCTGTGTGGAAGGTTCGCAGCGTCAACTGCGTACCCGGTTCACCGATCGACTGCGCGGCTACGATGCCCACAGCTGAACCAAGCTCAACCACATTGCCTCGGCCAAGATCCATGCCGAAACATCGCTGGCACATCCCGAATTGCAGCTCGCAGGTCAAAGGTGAACGTACGAAAGCTTCTTGAACACCCGATTCCGCTATTGTTTTAACAGCTTCGAGGCTGATCATTTCATTAGCTTTGATGAGCACTTCGCCAGTATCAGGATCTACTATTTTGTTCCCGGCAACTCGTCCATATAGACGGGGGGCAAACTCCTGACCAGCAACATCATCCGACCGCCGGATCCAGATCCCCTTCTCCGTCTCACAATCCTCGGCGTTGATGATCATGTCCTGAGCTACATCCACCAAGCGCCGGGTCAGATATCCAGCATCGGCAGTCCTGAGGGCAGTATCCGTAAGACCCTTTCGGGCGCCGTGAGTCGAGATGAAATATTCCAGTGTGGTTAATCCATCTCGGAAACTGGAGCGAATCGGAAGCGGGATGATTCTACCAGCTGGGTCCGCCATCAATCCGCGCATCCCAGCGAGCTGCGTAATCGCACCGAACCCGCCTTTCGTCGCCCCAGAAATCGCCATCATGCTAAGATTTCCTGCCGGATCCATGGCTCCCTCAACCGCTTTGGCAACATCCGCCGTGGTTTGTTGCCACAGCTCGATAATCCTCTCGGTCTGTTCCTGTTCTGTCAGGAGCCCGCGGCGGTAATCCACTCGAACCGCTTCGGTTTGTTCGAGAGTTGATGAAATAATATCTTGCTTTGATGAAGGAACCGTGATATCCGAAATAGCGATGGTCGTCCCGGACCTGGTCGCATAAGAAAAACCAATGTCTTTAATCGCATCAACAACCTCAGGAGTGCCATCTTCTTGTAAGAGCCTGTAGATTTCTCCAACAAGATCTTGGATAGCCCCTTTGTCAAGAACCCGGTTGACGAACTGAAGTTCTTCAGGGAGGATGCGGTTGAAGATCACGCGTCCAACCGTGGTGTCGATCATGCGCTCATCCTGCGTTTCTAAGCGCTCGTTATTCTCGTCGTACCATGTCTTAGTGGACAGTTTGATTGGTGCATGGATACTGACCTGGTCAAGGGCATACGCCATTTCAACCTCATCCATGTCAGAGAAGGCTTTACCAGCGCCTACATGCTCCTTGCCGTCCTCAATCATTGTCAGGTAATAAACACCGAGTACCATGTCCTTTGTGGGGCCGACGACAGGTTCGCCATCTGCGGGTTTAAGAAGGTTTACTGAAGACAGCATCAATTCTCGCGCTTCAGTAACCGCCCGTTGAGATAAAGGCAAATGGACCGACATCTGGTCACCATCAAAGTCCGCGTTGAAAGCAGCACAGACCAGTGGGTGCAGATGGATGGCCTTCCCCTCGACGAGAACCGGCTCGAAAGCTTGAATGCCAAGGCGATGGAGCGTCGGCGCCCGGTTAAGTAGAACTGGTCGATCCTTAATCACTTCCTCTAAAACACCCCATACCTCGGGGCGCTCACGTTCGATGATCCGCTTGGCCCCCTTCACGTTTGCAGCGTAGTCATAAGCCACTAGCTTCGAGATCACGAAGGGTCGATATAGCTCAAGAGCCATCGTTTTTGGTAAACCACACTGAAATAGTTTGAGATGCGGTCCGATCACAATGACGGATCGGCCTGAATAATCTACGCGTTTACCGAGCAGGTTGCGGCGGAAGCGGCCTTTCTTTCCTTTGAGCATGTCGCTCAAGGATTTCAATTCCCGCCTTCCACGACGTGACAGCGCTTTCCCGCGTTGTGAATTATCGATCAGAGAGTCAACCGCTTCTTGTAGCATCCGCTTCTCATTGCGAACGATCACATCCGGTGCGCCTAGTTCAACCAGGCGCTTGAGGCGATTGTTTCGGTTGATTACCCTGCGGTAGAGATCGTTGAGATCCGATGTGGCAAAGCGGCCACCATCCAACTGGACCATGGGGCGAAGATCGGGAGGAATGACCGGCAATACCGTCATTACCATCCATTCGGGCTGGTTTCCAGATCGCCGAAAGGCTTCGACAACCTTGAGACGCTTGGTCGCTTTCTTCTTGCGCTGCTTGCTTCGCGTTTGACGCACTTCATTCCAAAGATCTTCAGCAAGTTGATCTAAATCAATCCGCTGGAGGATCTCGTAGAAAGATTCCGCGCCCATATCCGCTCGGAAAACCTGCCCCCACTTCGACTTCAGCTCCCGGTAACGGGTCTCACCCAAGAATAGCATCTGGTGGATGCTGTTCAACTCTTCACGATCGGTTTCTAGTTGCTCGTAAGACTCCACCGCTTCGTCGATGATGGTGTCTTCAATTTGAGAAAGCGCCAGATCTGTTTCTGCCTTTACCGTTTCCACTTCCATCTTGAGCGCCGCAAGTTTTTGATCGCGCTGCTCCTTCAAAGCCGATTCAACCTTATCAAGTTGTGATCTCACCATCTTTTGGACCTTCACGAGATGGTTCTTGGCAATCTCATCCCCTTTGTCTGCAATAGGCACATCAAGGGCTTTGAAGTGGATCGGGGTGCGGATGGTCTTCCCCTGCTTGTCGGAAAGGCTTCGCTCAAGACTCTGTCCTTCACGCATCACCGGGGCGATTTGCTCCGCGACCTCTTCATCATATGCAGCTTGTATCTCTTTCTTCCTCTCGCTCAGCTCTGCGAGTCTTTCTTTCTTTTCAGCTCTTATATCAGCGCGGCGCTGTTTAAGCGCTTCCTTCTCTTCTTTCGCCCGGCTGGAAAGCTCCTCCTCAATACGTTTTAGAGCCTTGCTCCTCGCATCTTCATCGACATGTGTGACAACGTACTGAGCGAAGTACAACACACGGTCAAGATTCCGCCGGGAAATATCCAGGAGTAAGCCAAGGTAGGATGGAACCCGGCGTGTATACCAGACATGTGCTACCGGGGCTGCAAGCGTAATGTGCCCCATCCGTTCTCGGCGCACAGAAGAGCGAGTAACCTCAACTCCACACTTCTCGCAAGTAATCCCTTTGAAGCGGATGTTTTTGTATTTCCCGCAATAACACTGCCAGTCCTTCGTTGGTCCAAAAATTGCCTCACAGAAGAGACCATCTTTCTCCGGTCGTAATCTGCGGTAGTTAATCGTTTCTGGCTTCAGTACTTCGCCATGTGACCAATTACGAATGATCTCCGGTGATGCTAGACTGATTCGGAGCGCTCGAAATCCCTTGGATTCCACCAAATCTCCTCCCTCGCGAGTGGCGATGGTTGAAATGTATCGGCGATCTTATTCGAACATACGTGCTACTGTGAATACGAACCAAAACAAGCGCGTGAGGCGTCTCGACCTCAAGCGCTTCCTACGCCGACCAACAATCGGTTATCTTGACTATTTCGAGTGGAATTATATCGAATAACCTATGTGTGTCAAGAGAAACCCTGCCTGAATGTGCGGTCACTCACCAGTGTCAGGGGTACTCTTCTGGCCGGGGAACTCCCCATTCCATTGTTCAGAGAACAATTCTAATGCTCGCTGAGCAGCTTTCACGATGTGGGGATCCCGGTCATACTTCAATTTCCGCAGCGTAAGTTGTGCTTCTGCAGTATGCCACTCCACCAGTTTCAACAAGGCCACCATGCGTGAACGACCGTTATCGGTTGGTTTTGACTCACCAGCCTCCTGTAAGTAGCCCACCCTGGGTTGCTCAAGGATTTCTATAAGTACCGGGACTGTTGCCGGATGCTGTATCTGCGTCAGGTATTGGACAGCAATATGTGCCTGCTCTAAGTCTGCCAAGCGTAATGCACGGAATCGGTATAGCTGGATTGTTGTTAATATAGCCAATTCACGTGCAAGGGGGTCAGGATCATCCATTGCCTCTGCAACTTCGGCAATGATGTCCTCATCTTGAGCCATACCAGCGCGGTTAGCGAAGGCGACGGCTTCCCTCATTCGAATCCCTGAGTCGCTTACGCGTAGATCATAATCAGATCTTGCGCGCTCAAGCAAGCGACCAACGGGAGATTGCTGAGGAAGGATGCTTCGTTCTTCAGGAAAGCTTCGCTCATCAGGCGGGGTGTCTAACAGGATTAACGAATTTTGAACGGCTGGGGTTACCAGCTCTTCGTTAAACTCAAGCAATTCATTCAAGTAAGACTTTAAGCTGGAAGTTCCAGGTTGTTGTGTGACCTCGCGCGCACGAGTTCGCCAGCGATTCACATCATCGGCAATATGCTTCTGCTCCACACGCATGGCTTGCTGCTGCTCACGGATCGCTTTCTTCTCATCTTCCTCAGCATCCGTTATTCTCCGCCCTAGTTCATCCAACTGCTCACTTAGCTTGATGAACTCGTGCTGAACAAGACTGGCCTTGCGCTCCAATGCTTCCTTTACTTGGCGCAGCCCAATCCCAACGGCCACGGAATACCTCCATCCTTATTATTTCAAAGACCGGAAAACACCTGCTTGATGCCTTACGATGACCTGCGTCACGCCGCGCTCGCTCTTGCTACTGAATCCTAGTATTCATCAAGGGAAGATTCAAACAAAACGAACTCACTAGTCAGTATAGATAAGGACGATTGCGGCGTCAACCAGTCCCCAAGTTCTACTTCTCTCGGCCATTGTGGACAACCCAAACGTAAAACCAGTTCCAGCGAGACATTGACCTACGTCCTATAGGCTCGTAGAATGCGTCTGGAGATCAAACCAAAGAACAGAGGGAGGGATGCATGGGGAAGATTCTAGACATCGAAGGCATTGGTCCAAAGTTCGCTAAGAAACTACATGCCGTGGGGGTTCGATCTACGGGTCGGCTCCTCCAGATTGGTGCTGATAAGCGAGGGCGAAAGGATCTGGCTGAGGAGACCGGTATCTCGGAGAAGCTAGTCCTTGAGTGGGTTAATCTGGCCGATCTTATGCGTATTAAGGGGATCGGAGAGGAATATAGCGACCTCCTCGAAGAAGCCGGTGTGGATACGGTAAGAGAACTCCGACAGCGCGTGCCTGAGCACCTCTTTAAAGCGCTCGGTGAGGTAAACGAGAAGAAAGCCCTCGTTCGCAGGCTTCCTTCGGCCAAGCAAGTCAAATCGTGGGTTACACAAGCCAAAAAACTCCCTCCCGTCGTCAAATACTAAGCACACCATTGTGCTTCCCGCTGTGGGCGTCAGATATTATTCGCGTAGCGAATTCCAAATAAATGGCCAGAAGTTCGTAAACCAAATCCTGTCATCATCTTGTTATTAGGTTCTCGGATCACGACTCCCGAGGCCAGCCTCAACTCTGGTCATCTGGGATGATATTGCCCTCCTACGTGTTCTTGGAGGGGGATTAGTTGTGAGTATCGGCATAGTGGAGATTCCCGGTACGGAGCGCATTGAGATGCGATCATATTTCTTCAGTGAGGACGGAAAGAAAGTTCCCTCCGTTTCCGAGGACGAAATGCGAGAGGTCGATCGCATTGCTGTCCAAGATTTCCAGCTAAGTGTTCTCCAAATGATGGAAAACGCGGGTAGAAACCTGGCTTCGTACGTTATAGACGTCTTCGGCGGTGCAACAGGAGCGATCACCATTCTCGCCGGGTCGGGCGGCAATGGCGGTGGTGGCCTTTGCTGCGCTCGACACCTCCATAACCGAGGCTTCAAGGTCCAGCTCCTACTAACGAAACATCCGCAGGCACTGGAGGGACCGGCGGGAGCGCAGTACGCAATCCTTTCATCAATCGGAATTGACGCAGCAGGATTAGAAGATTCAAAAAAGCTGATCTCCGAAGCGAGCGTTGTCATCGACGCCTTGATCGGCTACAGCCTTCAAGGTGCTCCACAGGGCAATACCGCGCAATTGATCGAAGCAAGTAACCAATGGGCAAGGAATGTCGTTGCCCTCGATATTCCATCTGGTGTTGACGCTACGACAGGTGAAAGCCCGGGCCTTTCGATACGGGCAGACACAACAGTCACTCTCGCATTGCCCAAACGCGGTCTTGATCCGACGAGGTACGACCTTTACCTTACAGATATCGGCATTCCGCCAGAAGTCTATCTTCCGCTCGGAATCACGCTTGCCCCCTTCTTCGCGGATAACTTCTTGTTGAAACTCATGATCCGTGAAGATATTTAGCTTGTCCATCTCTGCCGGGTTGATTTCGCGCAAGCAAGGCATCCTGTATAATCGATACCGTGAGCGAAAAAGAGGATCGACTCCTGTCCCCTGATAACCAGGGGGATGATCGGAACGAAGTCCCTATCCGACCGCGTTACTTGCGCGAAATGATCGGGCAAGATCGGGTTAAGCAGAACCTGGCAATCCTGCTCGAGGCGGCCAAGGGTCGTAACGAGGCGCTTGACCATGTCCTTTTCTACGGACCACCGGGTCTGGGGAAGACAACACTGGCTCACATCCTTTGCGTAGAGATGGGGGTCAATCTGAAGATCACCTCCGGTCCGGCGATTGAACGAGCCGGAGACCTTGCCGCAATCCTCACCAACCTGCAAGCGGGAGACATCCTCTTCATCGATGAGATCCATCGCCTCGGGCGTGCAGTCGAAGAGATCCTCTACCCGGCAATGGAAGATTTCGCACTCGACCTGACAATTGGAAAAGGACCAAGTGCGCGGTCAATTCGCCTGAAGCTCCCACATTTTACGACCGTAGGAGCCACAACCCGTCTTGCGCTTCTGACCGCGCCGCTTCGAGCCCGTTTTGGAGCCATTCATCGGCTGGAATTCTATGACGAGGAGTCGATGGCAGGGATCGTACGCAGGGCATCTAAAGTATTTCACGTGAGCATGGATGAACCAGGGATCAGGGAGATCGCCTGCCGCGCACGAGGTACCCCGCGAGTCGCGCTTCGGTTGCTTCGCAGGGTCCGCGACTACGCCGAAGTTCGGGCCGATGGCCGAATTACCCAGGAAATCGCAAGAAAAGCCCTTGCCCTAATGGAGATCGACGACCTCGGTCTGGATGATTCGGACCGTCGAGTCCTGGACACAATTATTCGGAAGTTCAGCGGCGGACCCGTAGGTCTGCATACGATCTCCGCTTCCATCAGTGAAGAACCCGACACGATCATGGACGTCGTCGAGCCCTACCTGCTCCAACTCGGATTTATCGACCGCACTCCGCAGGGGCGCGTCGCCACGCCAAAAGCATACGAGCATCTCGGATTGCCGTTTCAAGGCTCTCCCCAGAAACGTCTTCCCGAATTATGAGCTTCACGGCAGGATAATGGACCTCTCTTCCATCGCCCGCTGGGTCATCCTCGCTGGGGTGGCAATTATCATCATTGGCATCGGTTTATTATTGGTCGGTCGTTTCGATCTACCTCTTGGCCGTCTTCCTGGGGATATTCACATCGAAAGGGGTGGATTCTCATTCTTCATCCCTCTGGCAACCTCAATCCTCCTGAGCCTGCTATTGACAATAGCACTCAATATCTTGCTCCGTTTCATTAACCGGTAACCCGTGCACACTACGGATTTCGATTACCACCTACCCGAAGAATGTATCGCCCAGAGACCCGCGAAACCACGGGACAGTTCTCGCTTGCTCGTGTATAAACGAGATGATGATCACGTTGATCATCGGATTTTTCGCCAGTTTCCCGACTATCTCGACTCGAACGATGTCCTGGTGCTTAATGAGACGCGTGTTATCCCCGCTCGATTGAAAGCCCGGAAAATCCCGGGAGGGGGTCGCGCTGAGATCTTGCTGCTGCACCGGTTAGGGGAAATGAAATGGGAAGTTATGGTGGGCGGTCGTGGTCTTAAACCGGGCAGGAAACTTCAGATTCTAAATGGTCCGCAAGCGGAAATTCGAGAAGATCTTGGTGGGCCGCGGCGGATTATTGTCCTCTCCGAAGCAATCTCACCTCTTCTAGATCGAATCGGTGAAATGCCCTTACCCCCCTATATCCACACGCCATTGGAGGATCATCGCGAATACCAAACCACCTTCGCAAGACATCCCGGATCTGCTGCAGCGCCAACCGCGGGATTGCATTTCACGCCAAATACGATCGCCTCCATTGAAGACAAAGATGTTCGAATCGTCAAGATCACCCTCCACGTCGGATTAGATACCTTTGTCCCAGTTCGCGAGGGTGATCCAAACGAGCACCCAATCCATAGTGAATGGTGCCACGTCCCGCTAGACGTCGTTCAGGCGATCAAAACTGCGAGGGAAGCGGGGGGAAAGGTTGTCGCCGTTGGGACAACAACCGTTCGGGCACTGGAAACTGCAGCGCGCATTACCCCTGAGCAGGACATATCCCCATTCGAGGGCCCGACTTCACTCTATATCTTGCCCGGATTCGACTTCCGGATCGTCGACGCGATGCTCACAAACTTCCACCTTCCTCGCTCTACCCTGCTGATGATGGTCTCTGCATTTACCGGACGGGAACAAATCCTTCAGCTTTACAAAATGGCCACAAATGAAGATTATCGCTTTTATTCCTTCGGCGATGCCATGCTCATCCTGTAGTTGACTTTCAAACATCCGTATGCAATACTTCCGTAAGTGTTTTACCTTCCTTTGCTATTTTTGAAAGGAGGAGGTGGTGCCAATGATAGAACACTATGCTGAACGTGCTGCGGCATCCCTCCTCCCTTGTGGATAAGGATGCCGCAGCGAAACCAAGAGCCGTCCGCATGGACGGCTCTTTGGTATCTTACCCCGTGAACATGGCTCTCATTCAGTTAAGAACCCCACAACCAACGAGTCCCTCCCCCTTCCCCATCTTGATCTATCCTCGATCACCATCCATCGGGTTCTGATTTAATTGTGATCCTGGATCAAACAATACGTATGCAAAACGAGAGCTTCGCATTCTCAAAGAAACCCTCGCTTACTATAGGTGCACTTGCGCGATTAATGACTCGCTCTTCCTTAAGCGATGAATGTTTTCATGTATCCCAAACCGGAGATTATCGCGACTACAGCGATAACCAATCCGATAAAAACGAGGATCCCCCTCGGTCCGGTGACCCGCGCGCTAATTCCGCCCAAGACAGCATAAAAAATGCTCATTACAATCCAACCAAGGATTGGAGCCGCTTCTGGGTTGAACAACCACACCACACCTCTCGACGCTGCCCGCAAGCCATAATACTCCCACTCCGGCATGCACACCGTAAAAGGGTCCGGTGACAATCGAACCGACGCCACCAAATCACGGCAGTCCTGATCGATGGCGATTGCGATTTCGACAATTCCAGCTGCAATAAGAAAGAACGCCATGGCGAGCAAGGCACCTACCAAGAATGTCTTCTGAGTTTGATCAAGCTTTAGTTGCGATAGGTTCTGCAAAGTAACCCCTCTACTTAATTCAAATCTTCAAGAATTCAATCTTTGGATCTCCAAAGCTGATAATCTGAATACCGTTCACCTTCCAGCATCACCGGAAACCGCACCCGGAAGGTGTGGGATCACCCCTCACCTGTTGTCATTGGAGATCCCAGTAAAGGAATTCTTCGACATTGCATGTGAAATTGGGAGTCTGGGCTGCGCTTATGAATACGCCGAAAAGCCCTTCACTATACGTTGTATCCGTAAGAGTCTTTAGCAGCTCACCCTGGGCATAAAGCTTCAACTCATTCCCTTGCGCCCAAACACCAATCCGGTGTGTTTGTCCCGATCCAGTTGCGAGCTGGGCGCTTGGTGTCCAATCGAGAATTTTGCTCATCACCTCCCCATCCCAGGAACGCAGCGAGTAACGACCGTCGCAGGAGATACCAAAAAGATATCCAATATATCCTTTGTCGGAGGCGGGGGCGCGGAACATCAACCCATAGGAATCTCTCCCGGAACAGGTTTCAACGGTTCCTGTAGCTTCAATGTAGAAATTCACATCTTTTCGCCAGCTGAGAAGCCACCCGTTGTAGTAATCGGCATTGAAAGCCGTCATGGTGAGCATATTTTCAGCAATTTCCAGGCGAACATGGTCATCCTCGTATAACGCCCAATCACTCGCATCCGCAAAGTCATCCCGCCAAGTCGGATCACCCAAAGACGCCCTCGGATCGGAGGTGCCCAACGTCGGGGAGGCGGTAGGCGTTTGAGTGCTTGTCGCTGCCGGGGTTGGGGATGGCTCTATCGTCTCCGTTGGATTTGTTGTCGCTTCAACAACAGGGGTGTTGGTGGGGATCAATTCGAAGGGTGGGAGGAGGAGATAGTCCCAGGCAAAATAGATATCGGATCTCACTTCATCAAAGCCCAGAGTTACCGTTTTTTTAATCAGAGTAGTCCCCGGAGTCGATCGAGGGTACGTCCAAATTCCGGGCATCAGGACATTGTCGTTAACTTCACTCTCGGGATTGATCGAAACGCAGTAATCCCCTGCATCCAGTCCACTGAAGAGAAAGAGCCCATCGGCGGCCGTGATTGTTGTATCGCTCCCTGACGAGGGACATGAACCTGTACCCAGACTGACCTCCACACCGTGGAGCCCAATCTCAGCAACGTCCAGTTTCCCATTCGCAACCCACTTCAACTCATCCGGGCCGCGGACACATCCCTCCGGACCTGCCTCCATTTGGACCTCTTCTGGCGGAGCAGCGCAAAGGTCATGCCAGACTCTTCCTGCAATGCCACCATTCCCACCTCCACCGTCAATCACCTCGTCAGTGCCGCCTCCGTTAGTGGAGAGCACGTTACACGAGGGAAGGACCAATATAAGTGTCAGCGTGATTAGCAGGACCAGTAAGCCGCGGCTTTGCGCTATCCATTTCATCAGAACCTCACAAACTTTTCGTCAATTGGACGCTTGAGTCAGGGCCAGATTGTAAACGGAAAACAACCACCGTCACTATAGCATGACGATGGTTGTAACGAAAGGCTTAGGTGCCCCCACGGGGGTTCGAACCCCGGTTTCGGCCTTGAGAGGGCCGCGTCCTAGGCCTCTAGACGATGGGGGCAACGAAGGCCATTCTACCATTTTGGTTTTTAAGCGTCAACAGAGCGGGTGGTTGCAGGATAGACCATGATATGAGCAAATCCAGCCTGCGAAAAACAAAATCCTAGGAAAACCCACATGCTATAATATTCAGAATACTTTTGTCCAAATTTACCCGGGTTAAGTCCAATTGATGCATTCACAAGAAATCGACCGAGTACTGCAGCGCATCCTTCCTCGTGTACAGAAGCCAGGTCGCTACACAGGAGGAGAGCTGAACCAGGTTGTTAAGGACTGGGAAACCGTAGATCTGAGCGTGGCGCTGGTTTTTCCGGATCTCTACGATCTCGGCATGTCCAACCTTGGACTCGCGATCCTCTACGATATTCTAAATGGCGAAGATGATATTCTCGCTGAGCGAGCCTATGCTCCCTGGCCAGACATGGAAGCCGAAATGCGTCGGTCTGGACTTCCGTTGTACTCACTGGAAACGAAACACCCGCTTTCTGAGTTTGACATACTCGGGTTCTCGCTTCCCTACGAAACCGTTTATACAAACACCCTCAATCTCATCGATCTCGCTGGGGTTCCGCTTTTCGCGGCGAAACGCCAACGAGATGATCCAATCCTGATCGCAGGAGGCCACGCCGCGCTCAACCCTGAGCCAATGGGCGTATTCTTTGATGCGTTTGTAATCGGCGAGGGGGAAGAAGCTATCCTTGAGATCGCTCGCTGCGTTCAAGATTGGAAAGCCAGCGGACATTCGCGGGAAGAACTTCACCTCGACCTCGCTAAAATCTGGGGCGTCTATGTGCCCAGTTTGTATCAGGTCCATTACCTGGAGGACGGGACAATCTCCCGCGTCGAACCCCTCCATGAAAATGCTCCCTTCCCGATCCTGAAGCGTATCGTTGGGAGATTGTCTAAACCAACCACGCGTTTCATCGTGCCCTTCATCGACGTCACGCATAACCGCCTACCCATCGAGATTATGCGCGGCTGCACACGCGGCTGCCGTTTCTGTCAGGCCGGCATGATCACGCGCCCTGTTCGTGAACGACCGATCGCAGAAATCCTTGACGCCATCCAGGAAGCGACCGATTTCACCGGCCTCGATGAAGTCGGCCTGCTCTCACTGTCCTCTTCGGACTATACTGAGATATTGCCGCTGGTGCACGCTGTGAATGAGCGCTTTGGAGAGCAGCAGATAAAAATCTCCCTTCCCTCTCTGCGCATCGATACGGTATCTGTCGAGCTGATG